>WNFR01000245.1_pt1 | contig 54449 bp, 54 predicted proteins | sample 5400221 | NCBI WGS metagenome assembly WNFR01 (sample SAMN13153357, study PRJNA577476) | soil metagenome | isolation source: 40 cm soil under Madrone tree | place: USA:California | collected 2016-06-14
GCCTCACCAAGGACTTCGAAGGATCTGCAGCCACCGAAGCCGCCTGGCTCCTCGTCGCCCATCTACGACTGCTGACCAGACGTCTCGCCGCAACCACAAAACATTGATCGCTTTTTGAGTCAGACTCTCAGGATGAGGTGTAGCTCGGCTTAATCGTCCACGTCTTCCTGCGGGCGTCCGAACAGATGCACGATGCCGGGGGCCGCGATGGTGACGAACACGAAACGCGACAGGTGATGTGCACCGACGAAGATCGGGTCGATGTGCAGCGTCAGGGCCAGCGCCAGCATGGCGTCCATTGCACCCGGCGCGAAGGCCACGACGACGTCGGCGAACCGCACCGGGGTGGTCAGCGCGATCACCACGACGAAGATCGCCGAGATGAGAATCGCGATGGCAAAGGACCCCAGCGCCGCTCGGACGTGACTGAGCAGGACCTTGATCTTCGTCCGGGCGAATCGCGTGCCGATCAGCGTGCCGATCCCGACCAGCGCCGCCGCGCGCACCCATGGCGGCAAGCCGCCTTCGATGAGCCCGGTGCCGTGCAGCAGGCCGGCCCCGATCATGGCGCCGAACATCCAGATCGCGGGAAATTTGATCAGCCGCAACAGCAGTGCCACCGCCACCGACGCCGCCAGCAGCTCAGCCAGCTCGAACGGCGAGGCGGTTGACGCCGCCGCAACATTGGGCGCGGACGATGGGGATATTCCGGTCAAGGCGAGCAGCAGCGGCAACGCGGCAGTAAGAATGATGACGCGGACGGTCTGGACCACGGCGATCGCCGGCACATCCGCGCCTTTTTCAGCGGCGAGCATGGTGATCTGCGAGAGCGCGCCGGGGCTTGCGGCCAGAAACGCCGAGGTTTGGTCCCAGCCGTGGACGCGCTGCAGATAGAGGCTGCTGAAAAACGTCGAACAAAACGTTGCCAATGCCAAGAGCGCGATCGTCACGGGATAGGCGCCGATATGCTGTAGGAATTGCCGCGACATCAGCGAGCCCAGCGAAATCCCGAGCAGCACCAGTACCGTCTGGGTCAGAATCGGCGGCATCGTGAGCGGGCGTCCCGCGGTCACGGCGATGCCCACCGCGATCATGGCGCCGGAGATCAATCCGCCGGGAAGATTTGCCCAAAGAAATAGCGCGCCGCCCGCGGTGCCGATCGCCAGCGTTTCGAGCACGTCGAGGATTTTGGTGCGGCCGGCAAATGCCATCGATGAAGGGATTAGGCTCACGACGCCTTATGCCAAATCCTTCACGCCGGGACAAATGCGTCAACGCGACTGCAGCAATGCGTGAGATAGCGCGGATTCCCGATGCCGGATCATCCCTCGCGGGGGACGGCGGCCGTGGCATGGTCTCGTGCGTGACGCGTCACCCTCCATGATTTTGGGAGGGTGACGCGCCTAACGCTTATTTCGCCTTATCGGCCGGGCCCTTCTTTTTGCAGTCGGACATGAATTTCTTCCGGTCCTTGCTGTGGAGACCTTTGGCATCGGCTTCCTTCGAGCATTCGAGCGAGGCTGCGGTGCGGGGCTTCGCGGCCTTCTTTTCCACGGTCGCCGCCTTTGCGGCCGGCGCGGGCGAGGCCGGCGGCGTGGTTTGGGCAAAGGCGGAGCCGATCAAAAGCAAGGATGCGAAAGCAGTCGCGGCAGCACGGGAGGATAAAGTCGTCATAGGATCACCTCGGGTTGAAAAGACCGATAAAGTCTCCCGGGCACGCTGAACCGCCGATGAATGAATTCGGGCGGGTCGGCTTTCGGCCCGCTATATTTTGACGGCATGATTGACCTGCCGTCGTGATGCCACGGTCGCTGCGCTGGACCATGGTCGGATTGGGTTGCATCGGATCATGCGCTCATCCCCTTGTTGACGCATGGTTTTTCGGGCCGGTGTCCGACCTTGCGGCACACTCAATCGTGCTACGGACATTGACAAGCGATGGCTCGCACCACCTGATGCGGCAAGTCCGCTTCGGGTGACGGAATGACGATCTCCGTGGTGCAGGGTGTGACGGGACTGGTGTCGGGAACGCTGGTCGGGTTCTCGCTTGGCCTCGTCGGGGGCGGAGGGTCCATCCTTGCCGTGCCGCTAATGGTCTATGTGGTCGGCGTGCCGGACGCGCATGTGGCAATCGGCACCGGCGCCATCGCGGTGGCGGCCAATGCGGCGGCAAATCTGTCGAATCATGCCCGCGGCGGCACGGTCCTGTGGTCGTGTGCAATGCTATTTGCGGCCGCGGGAACGATGGGCGCGCTGGCGGGATCGATGCTTGGCAAAATGCTCGAGGGTGAGCGGCTGCTGGCGTTGTTTGCGTTACTGATGCTGTTGATCGCTGGGCTCATGCTCAAAACGCGATCACGGATCGGTCTGGCTGTCGTGCAGATGAACCGGACCAACACATTGGCCATCGTCGGCCTCGGTTTTGCGACCGGGACATTGTCCGGCTTTTTCGGTGTCGGCGGTGGCTTCCTGATCGTGCCGGCGCTGATGCTGGCGACCGGAATGTCGACCATGAATGCGATCAGTTCGTCGCTGGTTGCGGTGACGGCGTTTGGCCTCACCACCGCTGCCAGCTATGCCTGGTCCGGGTTCGTCTCGTGGGGGTTGGCAGGATTATTCGTCGCGGGCGGCCTCGCGGGAGGATTGATCGGCACCCACTTGGCGCAGCTGTTGTCAACGCGGCGCGGGGCGCTCAATAGTGTGTTCGCCGCCATTATCATTGCGGTCGCACTCTACATGCTGGCGCGCAACCTGACCTGATCAGGGTTGAGGCGGTCAAAGGACCAAAACAACTATGATAAAATCGTTCGATCGGGGTCCGTTGAACGCGCGCACCCGGCGTGAAGCGCTCGGCGTGCTCGGCGCCGGCGCGGCGATGTTCGGGATCGGGCTCGCCCCCCGTTCCGCCCGGGGGCAAAGCGGTGGCGACAACGTGCTGACCGAGGCGCTAGTGTTGCGCGACGCGGATATCCCGGTGGCCGGAAACGTCGATGGCGACATTACGATCGTCGAATATTTCGATTACCAGTGCCCGTATTGCCGCAAGATCGCGCCGGAGCTGCGGCAGGTGGTCCATGACGATGGCAAGGTCAGGCTGGTGTTGAAGGACTGGCCAATTTTCGGCGACGTGTCGGTGACCGCGGCGCGGATGGCGCTGGCGAGTAAATTCCAGGGCAAATTCCTGGCCGCGCATGAGGCGCTGATCGGCCTCAATTCGAAGCTTACCGAGCCTCGCATTCATGAGCTGCTCGCGGGCGCCGGCATCGATGTCGATCGTCTCAACCGCGATCTTGCCACCAACGCGACGTCGATCGACGCGATCATCGCGCGGAACAAGGACCAGGCCATCGCATTCGGCTTTCGGGGCACGCCCGCTTTTATCGTTGGAAAATTTCGGGTGCCGGGCGTGCTCACCATGGCGCAGTTCGGCCAAGTCATTGCCGACGCGCGCAAGGCGGCAGCAAGCAAATAGCCGGCGATGAATGCGAAAGCGAGCAACATCACTTCGACGACAGCTTGATCCAATCTTCATGGGCGCGCGATTTCAGCGCGCTCAAATCCGCGGCCGCCACGTCCCAATTCACGATGGTGCGATTGCTTTGCGCGACCTGGCCGCTCGCGACCGTCGAGGTCGACATCGAATCGCGGATATAGACGCCTGCGACCAACAGCAGCGCTCCCAGAATCATTCCCAGAAAAACGCGCATGACAACCTCCCGATGAATGCGAAATAACGCGGAAAGAGGCGGATGGTTCCTTATCCTGCCGCGCGTCTGTCGTGCCACCAGCACCGGAAACATCCAGTCGAGCTTGTTCCCCCGCGGTCAATGCAGCCGCGGGCCCTTGAGCAGCTTGGCGCGGTCGGTGGAGGTCAACACCACGTCGTAGGTGAGGCCTTCATGATAGACGGTGAGCGGCACGTCGACGCCGGCGGGTCCGAGCGCCCATAGTTTCCGGTAGAACACGCTTTGACTGGTGACTTTTTCGCCCTTCACGGCGAGGATGACGTCGCCGGCCTTGAGTTCGGCGCGCGCGGCAGGGCCTTTCGCCGCGATCCCGATCACCACCACCCGATTGTCGATCTCGGTCGAGTACATCCCAAGCCATGGGCGCGCCGGCTTGTTGACGCGGCCGAATTTGCGCAGATCGTCGAGCACCGGCTTGAGCAAATCGATCGGCACGATCATGTTGACATGCTCGGCCTTGCGCTCGCGCTCGCGTTCCAGCTGGAGCGAGCCGATGCCGATCAACTCGCCGCGGCTGGAGATCAGCCCGGTGCCGCCCCAATTCGGATGCGCGGGAAAGGTGAAGATCGCCTCGTCCAGCAGATACTCCCAATAGCCGGCGAACTCCTGTTTGGCGGCGATGTGGCTGGCGACCGAACGCGCGCGTCCGCCGGCACCACCCACCACCACGCGGTCGCCGATTTGGATGGCCGTCGAAGAACCCAGCGGCAGCGGATCGCGGTCGAGGCGGCCGAGCGCTTGCACCAAGCCGAAGCCGGTGACGGAATCGAAGCCGAGCGCGTGACCCTCCACCACGTGGCCGTCGCCGAGATGAAGCCAGACGGCTTCGGCCTCGGTGATCAGGTAACCGATGGTCAGCACCAACCCGTCGTCGATCACGACACCATTGCCGGCGCGCTCGGTTCCCAGGGTGTCGGCACTGAAGGCGTCGGCGGGGATGATCGAATGCAGGCCGATCACCGAAGAAAGCACGCGATCGAGATCGAAACTGTAGTCGCCCGGACGTGGCTGAAACGCCGGCGGTACTTTCCATTCAGTCAAAGAGGGCATGGAGTGTCTCCTGGCCAATCGGCGTTCGCGCGCGCGACAAATCTCAAGCGAATAGGGGCGCGCGAAACGGTGGCGATCTTATGTCGCAAATGACCGACTTAAAAGTCTATCGTAACAGAGCATGATCCGGAAAAGTGGCAACCGGTTTTCCACGCGACAAACGCGAAATGCGTTTGCGCGCAGATCATGCTCAAACAGAGAGACGATCGTCGACCGCTTCTTACGGATCGAGCTCGGTGTCCCAATATAAATAATCGACCCAGCTGTCGTGCAGATAGTTCGGCGGGAACAGGCGGCCGTTGCGGTGAAGCTGGTGCACGGTCGGCGCGAACGGCGCCTGCTTCGGAAACATCCGCGCCTGCTGCGGCGTCAGATTGCCTTTGCGAAGGTTGCACGGCGAACACGCGGCGACCACGTTCTCCCAGGTGGTCTGGCCGCCCTTGCTGCGCGGGATGATGTGATCGAAGGTGAGGTCGTCGGGCGCCGAGCAGTATTGGCAGGCGAAACGGTCGCGCAGGAAAACGTTGAACCGGGTGAAGGCGGGATGGGTGGTCGGCTTGACGAAGGATTTCAGCGACACCACGCTCGGCAACTGAATTTCGAAAGTGGGGCTGCGCACCGCGCGGTCGTAATGCTCAACGATATTGACGCGGTCGAGGAACACCGCCTTGATCGCGTCCTGCCACGACCAAAGAGACAGCGGATAGTAACTCAGCGGCCGGAAGTCCGCATTCAGCACCAGCACCGGCCAACCGCCTTGCGAGACATGTGCGTTCAATTAACGCCTCCAGAGCATTTTCCGGCAAAGTGGGAACCGGTTTGCCGTAAGAAAATGCTCCCATTTATAACTTGCGCGTACTCTTTTCGCAAAACCGGTACCCACTTTTGCGGAGTACGCGCGAGCTCCCATATAAGCTGCGAAGCAGCATGAGGTGACATACTACAGGCAGCGTGACGGGATTGTGAAGAGTAATAGAGCGTTTTCCAGCGAAGTGGATGCCGGTTCGCGTCAAGAAACCGCGTCGAAACAAATAAATCGAGGCTTGCCTGCTCGCACGGAGCGCATATCGGGCGTAAAGCCTGCAAAATCGAGCCAGTTCCACCGCCTTGTTGCCCCGGTGCCGCGAAGCAATACCGTTTGGGATCGCGCAGAAAAGTACGGGATGATGACGTGCGCATGCGCTCACTTCTCCATCCGCGCTTTTGTCGAAGACGACTTTGTGCGGGATGTCTTGTTTGTAACCGCGGTTGCTTTTTCCTTGTCTCCGATCACGCCTTCACGCTTTTTCACGGCGCGGTAGTAGGCCCACCACAAATGCGCGGCGGCGCCCCGAAAAGGCCGCCACGGTTCGGCGAGTGGCGCCATCTGTTTGGCGGTCGGTCGGGTCTTGAGCCCAAGGCCGATTTTCACGGCCTCCTGCACGGCGAGATCGCCCGCAGGCCATGCGTCGCCGTGGCCGAGACAAAACAACAGATAAACGTCGGCGGTCCATGGACCGATGCCATGCAGCGCCGTCAGCGTGTTGTGCGCGGCATCCGCATCCTCGTTCGCGAGCACGTCGAGATTGAGCCGTTCCGCGGCGAGTTCGCGCGCGAGATTTTTCAGGGTCTTGATTTTCGCGGCCGATAGTCCCAGCCGGCCGAGCCGGTCGGCGCGGGCGCGTCGCAGCGCGTCATGATGAAACGGATCGAATGCGGCGCTGACGCGTGCCCAGATCGCCGCGGCGCTGGCGGTCGACAATTGCTGGCCGCAAATGATCGCGGCCAGGCCCGCATAACCCGGCTCACGCCGCCGCAACGCCGGCATGCCCGCAAGCTCGAAGACCGGTTTGAGCCGGGGGTCTTGGCTGAGCAGCGCGTGGATGGCCTCTTCGAGGTCGGCCTGGGTGTTGAGGTGAATGGGCATGAGAACTAGAAACATCATGTCCCGCGAAAGAGATCAATGCCGCCCGTTTTCCGTTTTGCCCCAAGCCCAAACGGCTATCTGCATCTCGGCCACGCGCTTTCCGCGTTGCTGAATTTCGATCTGGCGCGCCAGACCGGCGGGCGGTTTTTGCTGCGCATCGAGGATATCGACGTCACCCGCTGCAAGCCGGAATTCGAGGCCGCGATCCATGAAGACCTTGCCTGGCTCGGCATCACCTGGGAAACGCCCGTGCGGCGCCAGTCCGAGCATCTTGCGGACTATCGTCGCGCAGTCGAGAAACTGGCGGTGAGAGGTTTGCTCTATCCGAGCTTCGAAAGCCGCGCCGAGATTGCAAGGCTCGTGGCGCAGCGGGAGATGAGTGAGTCTTGGCCGCGCGACCCCGATGGTGCGCCGCTTTATCCGGGCGTGGCGAAGTCACTTTTGCCTCGAGAGCGCACGAGGCTGATCGAATCGGGCGCGCCTTACGCGTTGCGGCTCGATATGGCGGCGGCCTGCGCAGGCACCGGCGATCTCGGTTGGACCGAACGCGGCGAAGGTCCGAACGGCGAAACCGGTCTGGTGGCCGCCCGGCCGCAAGCCTGGGGCGAGGTCATTTTCGCCCGAAAGGAGACGCCAACCAGCTATCATCTTTCGGTGGTGATCGATGATGCCCTGCAAGGCGTGACGGAGGTGGTGCGCGGGCATGATCTCTTTTGGTCGACCGACGTCCATCGGCTGTTGCAGCAATTGCTCGGTTTGCCCGAACCGGTCTATCGGCACCACCGCCTCGTTCTCGACGGCGCGGGGCGAAAGCTCTCAAAATCGACGCAAGCCACTGGTTTGCGCGACCTACGCGCCAAAGGCGCAACGCCAGCCGACATCCGCCGCCTGGTCGGCCTGCCTTGATTGTGGGCCGCGGATACCGCGCGTGACTCGCGGAGCCCGGCCGTGGCATGGTGACGTCGGCCAGGGTCAGGGAATCATGGCGCCAAAATCGCGCGCACAGCGCACCAAACGGCCACCGAAGAGGCGCGCTACAGGCGTCGCCGTCCGAAAGGGGCGCAAACGCGCCGCCGTCGCCGCCGTACCCGGCATGGTCGAGGCGGCGCTTGCGGCGTTCGCCCATGAGGTTCGCACGCCGCTCACCGGGATTCTTGCCATCAGCGATCTGTTGGCAACGTCCGATCTTGGCGAGCGTGAGCGGCGTTGGGTCGATACCATCAAGGCGGGCGCGGAACATCTCGCGAGCCTCGCGACGTTGTTCGTCGACGCGGCGAGAGGCGGCAAGGCCGCGAGCGCGACCGGAATACGGCAGGATTTATTCGATTTGCGGACGTTTGCGCGCACCGCGGGCGATTCACTTGCCGGCAGGGCAGCAGCGAAAGGTTTGCAATCCAAGGTCGATATCTCGCCGGAACTTCCCTCGCTTGTGATCGGCGATCCCGTTCGCTTGCGCGCCGCGCTGGAAAACCTGATCGACAACGCGGTGAAGTTCACGGAAGCGGGCGGCGTTGCGCTCACGGTCAAGCCGATGCGTGGCGCCAAGGGCAAGGTTAGCGTCGCCTTTTCGGTCTCCGACAGCGGCATCGGCCTCACGCTTGGCGAAATCAAACGGCTGTTTCGCCCGTTTTCGCAGGCCAATGTCAGCATCGCGTCGCGCTTCGGCGGCGCGGGGCTTGGATTGTCGTCGGTGAAGGCGCTGGCGCGTGCCATGGGTGGCGACATCGTCGTGGCGCCGCGGCGGGGCGGCGGGACCACTTTCACGTTCACGGTAACGCTGAGCCGCGCGAAGCCTGCGGAGGCGGAAAGTCGCGGGGCGAATGACGGTGCGTCGGTGGCTCCGACGCGGAGTTTGCGCCTTCTCGGTGTCGAGGACAATCCGTTCGGTCGCGTCGTGCTCAATACGATTCTCACCGAGCTTGGCCATCAGGCGGAATTCATCGGTCACGGCGAGGCGGCCGCTGAGCGGATCGCGCAAGGCGCGTTCGACGCGGTACTGATGGATATGGTGTTGCCCGGCATCAACGGGATTGAGGCGATCAAGCGCATTCGAAGGTTGGGCGCGCCGCACGGCCGCATCGCGATCATCGGGGTCTCGGGCCGCGGTGACGACGAGGCGGCGTCGCGCGCCGCCGGCGCCGATGCCTTTCTGGTCAAACCCGTGAGTCCAAGGGCTCTAGCGACTGCGCTTCTTGAAGCGACACGCCGTGCGGCAGTCGCGACTTGATGATCGCCGCGTTCAACTCGCCGCCAATGACGAAGATCGCGGCGATGAAATATAGAAATACCAGCGCAATGATCACCGAGGCCAGCCCGGCATACATCGTGACGTAGTTGTTGGCGAAGCGGGCGAGATATTGTCCGAACACGATGCCGGACAAAAGCGAGGCCACCAGCGTGAAGACGATGCCGGGCAGGATTTGCAGAAATGTCCGGCGGCCCGCCGGGAGCCAGGCGTGCAGGATAAAAAGCGCGGCGACCAGCGACCCGATGGTAATCGTATAGCGCGCAATGTTGAGGAAATTCTCATTGGTTTCGACCAGCAGCGGGATGTAACGCCGTGCGGCCTCCAGCATCAGAGGTCCGAGCACGATCAGGAATGCCATGGCGAGCGAAGCAAAGGCGGCGATCAGCGTGTAGCCGATCGATTCCAGCCGCAGCCAATACCAGCGCCGCGTTTCGATCACCGAATAGGCGCGGTTGAGCGCAACGCGCAGGCTTTCGACGCCGTTCGAGGCGAAATACACGGCGAGCACGGCGCCGACCGTCAGCACGCCGCCGCGCGTCGTCGTCAGCACATCGTGAATCTCGCTCGAGATCGAATCGGCGACCTGCTTCGGCCAGGTCTCCAGCATCAAGGCCGCCGCCTGGTCGGCGAGTTCCTTCGAGCCGAAAAAGCCGGCCAGCGACGTCAGCACGATCAGAAATGGAAACAGCGCCATCAACGTCGACAGCGCGATGTGGCTTGCAATCGCCCAGCCGTCGTCGGCGAGGAAGGTGTAGAAGGCGTCGATTGCGACATGGTAGACGTAGCGAAGCTGCTTCACATGTCACCTTGATGGAAGTGAAAGACGGTTCAACCGACGGCCAAGCTACCTTCTGATATTATTGGACAAAAAGCCAGATCGTTGGCCGCGGCGTTGGGATGGCGGAGCGCCTTGCCCGGTGTTATGTACGGTCGATGGCTTCGTTCCTGAGCACGATCATTCTTCCCATTGCGGTCGGCGCCGTCGCGCTGGTGCTGCTGCTTGGCCTTCTTAACATGATGCGGGGCGGCTCGCCGAACCGGTCCCAGCATTTGATGCGGCTGCGGGTATTGCTGCAATTCGTCGCGATCGTCATCACCATGCTCGCGGTCTGGGCGATGGGACGGTAGGTCTTTCAAGGAGACTGGCATGGTCATCCTCAATCGTATCTACACGCGAACCGGCGACGACGGCACGACCGCGCTCGGCAGCGGCGAACGTCGCCCGAAGCATGATTTGCGCATCGCTGCGTATGGAACCATCGACGAGACCAACGCCGCGATCGGCGTCGTGCGGCTCTATCTGGCGGAAGCGCGCGATCTCGACGCGATGCTGGGCCTCGTTCAAAACGATCTGTTCGATCTCGGTGCCGACCTCGCGGTGCCGCAGCGCGAAGGTAAAGCGGAACGGCTGCGGGTAGTGTCGAGCCAGGTCGAGCGCCTCGAGCGCGACATCGACGCCCTGAATGCGAAGCTTTCGCCCTTGACCTCGTTTGTGTTGCCCGGCGGTACGCCGGCGGCGGCGTATCTGCATCTGGCGCGAACGATATGCCGCAGGGCGGAACGCATGATGGTCGAACTGGCCGCAAAACCCGACGAACCGGTCAATGATGCTGCGATCCAGTATATCAACCGCCTGTCGGACTTCCTGTTCGTCGCCAGCCGCTCGGCGAATCACAACGGCGCCGGGGACGTGTTGTGGGTGCCCGGCCAGAACCGTTGAGCGCCCTTATTCGGGGTCGATTTTTGGCGTTCGCGCGTTGACCGGGGTTGGCCGGGCCTTTAGGTTCCGCGCCCAAAGCTTAGCAAGCCTGAAATTCAAGCCAAAAGAGGGTCGATGAAGGTTCTGGTACCGGTAAAGCGGGTGGTCGACTTCAACGTCAAGGTCCGCGTCAAAAGCGACGGCTCGGGCGTCGAACTGGCCAATGTCAAAATGTCGATGAATCCATTCGACGAGATCGCCGTGGAAGAAGCGCTGCGTCTGAAAGAGGCCGGCAAGGCGACCGAGGTGGTGGTGATATCGATCGGCGCCGCGCAGGCGGCCGAAACCATCCGCACCGGCCTCGCCATGGGCGCCGATCGTGGTATCCTGGTCAAGGCGGACGGCAACGTCGAACCGCTGGCGGTTGCGAAAATCCTCAAAGCGATCGTCGATGAAGAGCAACCGGGCCTCGTCATTCTCGGCAAGCAGGCGATCGACGATGACTCAAACCAGACCGGTCAGATGTTGGCGGCCCTGCTCGGTTGGCCGCAGGCGACCTTTGCCTCCAAGCTCGAGGTCGATGGATCCGATTTCAAGGTGACACGCGAAGTCGACGGCGGCTTGCAGACCGTCAAGCTCAAGGGGCCTGCGATCGTCACCACCGACCTGCGGCTGAACGAGCCGCGCTACGCCAGCCTGCCCAACATCATGAAGGCGAAGAAAAAGCCGATCGCCGAAAAGGCAGCTTCCGACTACGGCGTCGATCTCACGCCCCATCTGGAAATTCTCAAGACGTCCGAACCGCCCGGCCGCAAGGGCGGCGTCAAGGTCAAGGATGTCGCGGAGCTGGTGTCGAAGCTCAAGAATGAAGCCGGAGTCCTTTAAGATGACGACGCTGCTGATTGCCGAACACGAACACGCAACCTTGAAGGATTCCACCAACAAGGCGCTGACTGCGGCGATCCAATTGGGCGCCGAGGTCCACGTGCTGGTCGCCGGTGGAGGCGAGGGCACCAAGGCGGCGGCCGAGGCGGCGGCCAAGCTCGCCGGCGTCACGAAAGTGCTGCTCGCCGAAGGCGACGCCTATGCGCATGACCTCGCCGAGCCGCTGGCCGCTTTGATCGTGACGCTGGCGCCTTCCTACGATGCGTTCGTCGCACCCGCGACTTCGCGCTTCAAGAACGTGATGCCCCGCGTCGCCGCGTTGCTCGACGTGATGCAGGTGTCGGAAATCATCAAGGTGGTCTCGCCCGATACCTTCGAGCGGCCGATTTACGCCGGCAATGCGATCCAGACGGTGAAATCGAAGGGCGCCAAGAAAGTCATCACGGTGCGGACTTCCACCTTCGCTGCGACCGGTGACGGCGGCAGCGGAAGGATAGAAAATGCCGCGTCGGTTGCCGATCCCGGTCTTTCAAGTTTTGTCGGCGAGGAAGTCGCCAAGAGCGATCGTCCCGAACTGACATCGGCGAAGATTATCGTCTCCGGCGGCCGCGCCATGCAGAGCCGCGAGAATTTCGCCAAATATATCGAGCCGCTTGCCGACAAGCTCGGTGCCGGCGTCGGTGCCTCGCGTGCCGCGGTCGACGCCGGATATGCGCCGAACGACTGGCAGGTCGGCCAGACCGGCAAGGTGGTGGCGCCGGAACTCTACGTCGCGATCGGCATTTCCGGCGCGATCCAGCATCTCGCCGGCATGAAGGATTCCAAGGTGATCGTCGCGATCAACAAGGATGAGGACGCGCCGATCTTCCAGGTCGCCGATTACGGTCTCGTCGCGGACTTGTACCAGGCGGTTCCGGAACTGACCGAGGCGCTCGGCAAGCTTGGAAAGTAGCGGCGGTTAAGGTTTACGAGCTGCTTCCGAGGAGTTTTGCCGGTCGAAGCGGACTCCGGCCGGTGTTTGTGCAAGGATGGGCGTGCGGCCGCCAAAGGGCGGCGCGGCGCTTCGATGAGATGACAAGATGGCGGTTATGATCAAGAAGGTCGGCGTGATCGGCTCGGGCCAGATGGGCAACGGCATCGCGCATGTGGCGGCGCTGGCCGGGTTCGACGTGGTGCTCAACGATATATCGGCCGATCGGCTGAAATCGGGAATGGCGACGATCAACGGCAATCTCTCGCGCCAGGTCGCCAAGAAGATCATCACCGACGACGCGCGCAAGCAGGCGCTGAGCAAGATCGCTTCCACCGAGACGATCGATGAACTCGCCGATTGCGATCTGGTGATCGAGAGCGCGATCGAGAAGGAAGAGATCAAGCGCAAGATCTTCCACGACGTCTGCGCGGTGCTCAAGCCCGATGCCATCATCGCTTCCAACACCTCTTCGATTTCGATCACGCGGCTCGCCGCCTCCACGGATCGCCCAGAGCGCTTCATCGGCATTCATTTTATGAATCCGGTCCCGCTGATGGAACTGGTCGAGTTGATCCGCGGCATCGCCACCGACGATTCGACCTTCGATGCGGCGAAGGCGTTCGTGACGCGGTTGGGTAAGCAGATCGCGGTCTCGGAGGACTTCCCGGCCTTCATCGTCAATCGCATTTTGCTGCCGATGATCAACGAGGCGATCTATACGCTGTATGAGGGTGTCGGAAACGTCGAGGCGATCGACGCCGCGATGAAGCTCGGCGCGCACCATCCGATGGGGCCGCTTGAGCTTGCCGATTTCATCGGCCTCGATACGTGCCTGTCCATCATGCAGGTGTTGCATGAGGGGCTCGCGGATTCCAAATACCGGCCGTGTCCGTTGTTGGTGAAATATGTCGAGGCCGGCTGGCTCGGTCGCAAGACCCAACGCGGCTTCTACGACTATCGCGGCGAGAAGCCGGTCCCAACGCGGTAGGGCTGCGAAGGCCCTCGACTCTAACCCGAACTACGTTTTTTCCAGTTTTGTTAACCTTCGCCGCGTAATCTGCCCGCGCCGGAGGGTTACGAAATGGCGGATGTAGCAAGTTTAGCCAGCGGGATTCTTGCCGCGCAGGCCGGAAACCTGCAGTCGCAGGTCGCTGCCACCGTCCTCAAGTCGAATATCGATGCGGAGAGATCCTCTGTGCTGACGATTTTGGGGGTCGGCGAGCCAAGCGCGCCATCGCTCGCCAATGTCGGCGACGGCGTCGGCGGTAATATCAACCAAACAGCCTAAAACCCCGCCGCGGCCGGTTTCATCGCCGCGGTGATCAGCTTGACCGCGTCGTCGCTGGCCCATTCCGCCGGTCCTGCGATGGTGGCGATCTCGCAGCCCTGGCCGTCGATCAGCACCGATGTGGGCATTCCCAAGGCCCGGCCTATGCTTTTAAGGTCCTGGAAAACCTTGGCCTTCTGGTCGCTGAAATAGCCGAGCCGGGTCAGATGGGCGTCTTTCAGGAAATTCTTCGGTTTGTCCGGATCGCGGGTGTCGATGTTGATGGCGACCACCTCGAAGTCGGATCCGCCCAGTTTGGTTTGCAGGCCTTCCAGCGCGGGCATCTCCTTGCGGCAGGGCACGCACCAGGTCGCCCACAAATTCACCAACACGATGCGTCCGCGCCAGTCGGAGAGCTTTTTCGGCTTGCCGTCGGCGTCCTCAAAAGCGAGGTCCGGCAGGCGAAGCGGTGCCGTCGCCATGGTCAGCGCGGCCACCTCGCCATGCGCCAGCGGCGCGAGCTTGCGGGCAAGATCGACGGCCGGGCGGCAGGCGGAATCGCCCGACGCATTGCGCTTTACGCCGCCAATCCCGTATATCCCGGCAAACCCAATCGCCGCGCCGATCAGTACCGTTCCAAGGACGAGGGGAATCCGGCGCGTGGCGGCCGGGCGGGGCGAGGGCATTTCGGGCATATCGTTTGTCATCCTGTATCAGATACGGCTATGCAGGGGTTTCTATTACGGTCGGCCGCGCAAGATAATGGCAAATGCGCTCGGCTCTTAGGGCATGGCGATCAATAGCGGATCATGAGTAGCAGGTCATGAGCAACAAGATGTGGGGCGGCCGGTTCGGCGAAGGTCCCGATGCGATCATGGAGGAAATCAACGTCTCCATCGACGTCGATCGTCACCTTTACGCCCAGGACATCGCCGCGTCCAAGGCCCACGCCGCGATGCTCGCCGCGCAAGGCATCATCACGGCCAACGATGCAAAAAACATCGTCAAGGGTCTAGACACGATTTTGTCAGAGATCGACAACGGGTCGTTCGATTTCAAGCGCGCGCTTGAGGACATTCACATGAATGTCGAGGGCCGGCTTGGCGAGTTGATCGGGCCTGCCGCGGGGCGGCTGCACACCGCGCGTTCGCGCAACGATCAGGTGGCGACCGATTTTCGGCTTTATGTTCGCGACACGATCGACGAAATCGACGCGGCGCTGGCCGCGTTCCAGCGCGCGCTGGTGGAGCGGGCGATCGAACATGCCGGCACCGTCATGCCGGGCTTTACGCATCTGCAGACCGCGCAGCCGGTGACCTTCGGGCATCATCTTCTGGCCTATGTCGAAATGGCGGCGCGCGACCGTGGCCGCTTTGCCGATGCACGCAAGCGTCTGAATGAATCGCCGCTCGGCGCGGCAGCACTCGCCGGCACGTCATTCCCGATCGATCGCGTTGCCACCGCGAAAGCGCTCGGCTTCGACCGGCCGATGGCCAATTCGCTCGATGCGGTCTCGGATCGCGACTTCGTGCTCGAAACCCTGGCGGCATCGGCGATCGCCGCGGTGCATCTTTCACGTTTTGCCGAGGAAATCGTGATCTGGACCTCGCCGCTGGTGGGGCTCGTGCGATTGTCCGATAAGTTCACCACCGGCTCGTCGATCATGCCGCAGAAGCGCAACCCCGATGCGGCCGAGTTGGTGCGCGCCAAAACGGGCAGAGTGATCGGCGCGCTCACGGCGTTGTTGATCGTGATGAAGGGACTTCCGCTCGCCTACCAAAAGGACATGCAGGAGGACAAAGCCGGCGCGATCGAGGCGTTCGGCGCCCTCTCGCTCGCGGTCCGGGCGATGACCGGAATGGTTGCCGACCTCGCGCCGGATGAGGCGCGAATGAAAGCGGCCGCCGGCGAGGGCTACGCGACGGCGACCGATTTGGCCGACTGGCTGGTGCGAAGCCTGAAAATGCCATTTCGCGAGGCTCATCACGTGACCGGGCGCATCGTCGCCAAGGCATCGAACGCTGCTGTTCCGTTGCATGCATTGTCCCTGAAGGACATGCAGGCAATCGAGCCGAAGATCACCGCCGAGGCGCTCAAGGTGCTTTCAGTCGAGGCCTCCGTGAAAAGCCGCACCAGCTATGGCGGCACTTCGCCGAAAAACGTGCTGGCGCAGGCGAAAGGCTGGCTGAAGCGGCTGGAAAAAGAGCGAAAATTGGGCTGACGGCACGAATTTCGCTGCAATTTCATGATTGTTCTTGAGCATGATCCGGAAAAGTGGAAACCGGTTTTCCGAAAAGATCATGCTCAACAAAGAGATGAACCATGATGCGATTCCACTTAATCGCATCATGATCTAAGTCTCGCCAGAACCGGGCATTCTTTGTATGGTGCGGCCCGCATTGGGGACCTTGTCGTGAATCGTAACTACAACCCGACCTCTTCGGGATGGACCATCATCCTTGTGAGTGCAGCCGTGCTCGCGCTTGCAGGCTGCGGACGCAAGGGGCCGCTCGAGTTGCCGCCGACCGCGTCAGTGCCGCCGCCGGCCGCCGCGGCACAGGCGAATGCCGACGCCGAGCGCGCTGCGAGCAAGCCAAGCGTGTTCGATCCGACCTACGGAACCGATGCGCCGCCGACCGCGCCCAAAGGAGCCAAGAAAGCATTCGTGCTCGATCCGCTCCTGAACGACTGAGCCTGCCATGAATCACTTCGACTATCGCGACGGCGTGCTTCACGCCGAAGCAGTGAATCTTTCCGATCTGGCGGAAGCCGTCGGCACGCCGTTCTATTGCTATTCGACCGCGACGCTCGAGCGTCACTATCGGGTTTTTTCCGACGCCTTCGCCGACCGCAAGGCGGTGGTCTGTTACGCCATGAAGGCCAACTCCAATCAATCGGTGCTGCGGACGCTGGCAAAACTCGGCGCTGGCGCCGACGTGGTGTCGGGCGGCGAATTGAAGCGCGCGCTCGCGGCCGGAATTCCGCCCGGGAAGATTTTGTTCTCGGGCGTCGGCAAGACCGCGGCCGAGCTGCGCGCGGCGCTCGATGCGGATATTCTTTGCATCAACGTCGAATCCGAACCCGAACTCGAACTGCTCTCGCGGCTCGCCGGCGAGACCGGGCGGACCGCGCGGATCTCGGTTCGGGTCAATCCGGATGTCGACTCCGGCACGCACGCAAAAATCTCCACCGGCAAATCCGAGAACAAGTTCGGCGTGCCGTTGGCGCGCGCGCGCGAGGTCTACGCCCGCGCGGCGAAGCTGCCCGGTATTCGCGTCACCGGCGTCGACATGCACATCGGCAGCCAGATCACGGATTTGGTGCCGCTGGAGGCCGCGTTCAACCTGCTGGCGGATTTCGTTCGCGTGCTGCGCGCCGACGGCCATGATATTTCGCATATCGATTTCGGCGGCGGGCTTGGGATTCCCTATCACCCACAGACGCCGACGCCGCCGGAGCCGGCCGCCTATGCCGAAGTGGTCAAGCGGGCGACGCGCGGCCTCGATTGCACGCTGATGTTCGAGCCGGGACGAATGATCGTCGGCAATGCCGGCATCTTGGTCACGCGAGTAATTTACGTGAAGCATGGCGACGCGAAAAATTTCGTGATCGTCGATGCGGCCATGAACGATCTGATCCGGCCGACGCTGTATGAAGCCTATCACGACCTCCTGCCGGTGCGGCTCGCGCAACCTGACGCCGCCAGGATCGTCGCGGACGTGGTCGGGCCGGTCTGCGAAAGCGGCGACTATCTCGCGCTCGGACGGGCCATGACCGAGCCCAAGCCCGGAGATCTCTTGGCGATCATGACCGCCGGCGCCTACGGCGCGGTGCACTCCGGCAGCTACAACACCCGCGCGCTGGTGCCGGAAGTGTTGGTCAAGGGCGACCGATACGCCGTGGTGCGGCCCCGCATCGAGGTCGACGATTTGATCGCGATGGACAAGCCGGCGCCGTGGCTGTGAGAGGTCTGTCGTCCCCGCGAAAGCGAACCCATACGCTGCGTCAGAGTAGTCTAGCTAGTTCTTGGTCGAGCCCACCACCACGCCCGCCGCTTGTTCGATCGGCTTGATCGCGGAAGTGAAATCGGATTCCGCGCCCATCTCGCGGATCACGACTTCCCAGAGTCGTCCGACCGCTTCGGCGACCTCCATCGACAGTCCCAACGCCTTCGCTTCTTCCAGACACAACCGCACGTCCTTCACCATCAGTCCGGTGGCGAAGCCGAAATCGAAAGTGCGTGGCAGGATCGCGCGCGGAAACTTGTCGCGGCTCGCGGTATTCATGCCCGACCCCGCATTGATCACCTCGATCATCACGCTGGGATCGAGACCGGATTTGACGCCCATCACCACCGCTTCGGAGGTGGCGACGACGGCGGTGGCCGACAACAGATTGTTGGCGAGCTTCATGGTCTGCGCCGAGCCGGGCTTCTCGCCGATGAAGAAGACCTTGCCGATTACATCGAGGGCCGGCTTCACCGCCTCGAAATCCGCTTCCGGACCCGACACCATGACCGCGAGCGTTCCCTTTTCGGCGCCACCGACGCCACCGCTCACGGGACTGTCGAGTTGCACGATGTTGCGTTTTGCGAGAGAAGCATAAATCCGTACCGCCATGTGCGACCCGACGGTCGAAAGATCGACGAAGCGTTTGACGCGCTTGCCTTCGATGACGCCATTGTCGCCCGTTGCAACCTCGAGCGAAGCCTGCAGCGACGGCAGGCTCGCCAGCACGGTCTCGGCGCGGTCGGCGACGTCTTTCGGGGACGAAGCGGCCTGAGCGCCAAGTGCGACCAGCGTCTCCATGGCCTCCTTGCGCTGGTCGAACACGACGAGCTGATGTTTCGCCTCGATCAGGCGGCGGGCCATGGGAAGACCCATCTTTCCCAAGCCGATAAATCCGATGTTCATGGTGATCAGCCTTCAGCCCTTGTCGATTTCGGCGAATACTTCGCGCGCGATGCGGAAACTGTCGACGCCCGCGGGGACGCCGGCATAGATCGCGACCTGCATGAAGATTTCGCGAATCTCCTCTTTGGTTACGCCGTTGACCAGCGCGCCCTTGATGTGCGCCCGCAACTCGTGTGGCCGGTTGAGGATCGAGATCATCGCCAGATTGAGCATGCTGCGGGTCTTGCGCGGCAGTTCCTCCCGGCCCCACACCGCGCCCCAGCAATATTCGGTGACCAATTCCTGGAAAGGCTTGTTGAAGTCGTCGGCGTTTTTGAGGGCGTTGGCGACATAGGCCTCCCCCAATACCGCCTTGCGGATTTCCAGCCCCTTGTCGTGCGTTTTCTTGTCCATGGCGTCCCTCTGGCTTCCCTGGTGGTTTCAAAATCGAACGTTACGAGGTCGCGGCGGCGGCGTCACGCCTTCGTGTTATGCGTGTTCCGGGGTGTGGGTTACGCTTCCGTGACGGGTGCCTCATTGCCGCCGTTGTGCTAGAGTGCTGTTTCGAGTAAACCGGAGAGTTCGTTATTGAGCGGCGCCGCCCCCGACTCGCCAGATTCAGCGCGCGATCCTGATGCCGTTTCGCGGCTGCAACTGACGCAGGCCCTGCAACGGGCAAAATACGCGATCGCTTGGGAGCGAAGCTGGCCGCATCTGGCCCGGTTACTGACCATCGCTGGACTGTTTCTGGTCTTGTCCTGGATCGGAGTGTGGCTGGCCCTGCCATTTATCGCGCGCGCGCTGGGGCTCGGCCTGTTCGTGCTCGCAGCGCTCGGCGCGCTGCTTCCGCTTGCGAGATTCCGCTGGCCGACCCGCGAGGAGGGCTTGAGCCGGCTCGACCGCGGCTCCGGCATCCGCCACCGCCCGGCGACTGCGCTGTCCGACACGCTGGCGACGCAGGACCCGGTCGCATTGGCGCTGTGGCAAATTCAACGCGAACGCACCTTGGCCTCGATCAAGCGCATCCGCGCCGGCCTGCCGTCGCCGCGGCTGGCGATCCACGATCCCTGGGCGTTGCGCGCCCTGGTCGCGGTGATGATGGTTGCGGCCTATGTCGCCGCGGGCGACGAGCGGATGTTGCGCGTCGCGGCGGCGTTCGACTGGAACGGCGTGCTGACGCCGGCCAATATTCGTGTCGATGCCTGGGTGACGCCGCCGCTTTACACCGGCAAGCCGCCGATCATTCTCTCCGCGGCGACCACGGAAGCGGCAGCGCCCGGCGCCGGACCGTTGCCGGTCCCGGCGGGATCTACATTGATTGTGCGCTCGAGCGGCGGAACGCTCGACGTGATCGCCGGCGGCGGTGTCACCGAGGTAGCCCCGAACGAGCAGGCTCCCACCGGCACCAACGAACGGCATTTCACCATCGCCGGCGATGGCACGGTGCACGTCCGCGCGCCGTCCGGCCAGCCGCAATGGAAATTCGCGGCGACGCCCGACCGCCCACCGACCATCGCACTTGCAAAAGACCCGGAGCGCCAGGCCCGCGGTTCGCTGCAGCTCGCCTACAAGCTCGAGGACGATTACGGCGTCACCGAAGCCCACGCCCATTTTGCCACCCGCGCCGGGGACGCTGCGCAAGGCGCGACCGAGAAAAGCTCGACGGAATCTCGGCCGTTGTTCGACCCGCCGCAGTTTTCGCTGGTGCTTCCGAATGCTCGAACGCGCAACGGCGTGGGCCAGACCGTCAAGGATCTCAGCGAGGACCCCTATGCCGGCGCCGACGTTACGTTGACGCTGACCGCGAAGGACGAGGCCGGCAATGAGGGCCGCAGCGAGCCGTTCAACATGCGGCTTCCCGAGCGGCTGTTCACCAAGCCGTTGCCGCGCGCGCTGATCGAACAGCGTCGGATTCTCGCGCTCGACGCCAATCAGAAGGCGCTGGTCAATGCGGCGCTCGATGCGTTGATGATCGCGCCGGAACTGTTCATGCCGGAGGCCGGCCAATATCTCGGCCTGCACAGCGTCGCGCGGCAGCTGGCGGCCGCCCGTACCGACGCCGCGCTGCGCGAGGTGGTGGCGAGCCTGTGGGCGCTGGCGGTCACCATCGAGGACGGCAACATCAGCGACGTCGATAAAGCCCTGCGCGCCGCACAGGACGCGCTGAAGCAGGCGCTGGAACGCGGCGCCAGCGACGAAGAAATCAAGAAGCTCACCGAGAATTTGCGCGCGGCCTTGGACAATTTCATGCGTCAGCTCGCCGAGCAGCTGCGCAATAATCCGCAAGCGTTGGCGCGGCCGCTCGATCCCAATACCAAGGTGCTGCGTCAGCAGGACCTCAATAACATGATCGAGCGTATGGAGCGGCTGTCGCGCTCCGGCGACAAGGACGCCGCCCGGCAATTGCTCGAACAGTTGCAGCAGATGCTGGAAAATCTGCAACTCGCCCAGCCCGGTCAATCTGGTGACAACGACATGGAGCAGGCGCTGAACGAACTCGGCGACATGATCCGCAAGCAGCAGCAATTGCGCGACAAGACCTTCAAACAGGGTCAGGATTCGCGGCGCGATCGGCTGCGCGGCGGCAAGCAGGGCGATCAAAGCATGGATGATCTGCAGCAGGACCAGCAGGGCCTGCGCGATCGGCTGAAGAAGTTGCAGCAAGAACTTGCCAAGCGCGGCATGGGACCGGGCCAACGCGACGAAAAGGGCCAAAAGGGTCAGCAGGGCCAACAACAGGGCCAGGACGGCGATGCCGAACAGGGCGACGGCGAGGATAGTCTCGGCGAGGCCGATAACGCGATGGGCGACGCCAGCGGCAAGCTCGGCGAGGGTAACGCCGATGGCGCGGTGGATTCGCAAGGCAAGGCGCTGGATGCACTGCGTAAGGGTGCCCAGAATCTTGCAGAGGCGATGCAGCAGGGCGACGGCGACGGCCAGAACGATGGGCCGGGCAACCGCGCCGGCCGACAGCAGAGCGGTGGCAACCAGACCGATCCGCTGGGGCGGCCGTTGCACGGGCGTGAATTCGGCGATGATCTTACCGTGAAGATTCCCGGTGAAATCGATGTGCAGCGGGTGCGCCGGATTTTGGAAGAACTCCGCCGCCGCCTCGCCGATCCGCAGCGCCCGCAGATCGAACTCGATTACATCGAGCGGCTGCTGAAGGATTATTGAGCGCGTTCGCTTCGCGCAAACCGTTATCATCCGCGAAAGCGGGTGATCCAGTATTCCAGAGCCCGCAGTGATTGAGCCGAAAGGCCGCAGCGTACTGGATACTCCGCTTTCGCGGAGTATGACGACGGCTAATGCGGCTCCGCTAGAGCCTTTTCCGTTCCGATTGAATCGGAACGGAGGCTCTATTTCTTTGTTTGACGCGTTTTCTTGACGCGAACCGGCACCCACTTCGCTGGAAAACGCTCTCTAAGCGTTCTTCCTCGCCGCCAACGCCGCGGCCACGGCGGCGCGAATGTCGGCGACCGAAAACGGCTTGGTGACGACGTCGTAGACGATGGCGTTGAGGCCGGAGGCACGTTCGCGCTGATCGGCAAAACCCGTCATCAATAAAATTGTCAGCTCGGGAAAATCGCGGGCCGCTGCCAGCGCCAGCGCGATCCCGTCCATCACCGGCATCTGGATGTCGGTGAGCAAAAGATCGAAGGCGCCTTGCTCGCGGCTTAGGATCTCAAGGGCCTCGGCGCCGTCTTCCGCGGTGACGGTGTCGTGGCCGTCCATGGCGAGGGCACGCGCCACCAGGCTACGCATGGAATCTTCATCGTCGGCGATCAATACGCGTGGCATCGGAGCATTTCTCTCGCAAACCGGCTTTCTCAAACAGAACCGGCGGTTTCGCTCATATGTGGCCGCCGGCGATATCCCGCTTGCTGAAGAAACGCACATCGATATTGCGCCCTTCGGGTGGCGGCGAAGCCAGCCGCGATTTGAACCAGGCTTTCTCGCCGGGATTGAGCACGGATTGCTCTAAGACCGCGTTCCAGGCATAGATCTCCGCCCCCTGCGCGTCGCGAACGCTAAAGCGCAACCGCGGCAACTCGACCGGCTTGCGCGCCTCGCCCGTGATCACGCCCTCGATCACCAGCACCGGCTTGCCTTCCACGGTTTCAGTGGTGACCTTCACGTCCTTGAAGGCGAGCCCGCGCAGATTCACCTCAAACCCGACCATTTTGTAGAACGTGGCGGTCTGCGGTATCAGCCGCACGACGTCGACGCGCCAGATCACCAGCGCCAGCACCAGCGCGCCCATGCCGGCGCAAGCCGTAGGCAGGCTGATGAACGGCTTGCCCGCTGCGCCCAGGAAGGTGGGAAATCCTAAAAACTTCCGAAGCCCCGATAGGCGCCCCAAACGCCGGCCCTCCGCGTCCGGCCCATCGTAGCGGGCGACCGAAGGCCAGTCGGGTTCGGCGGCCTGATGCGGGTCTTCGTCGGTCTGCCAACCGCTTGAAATGGACGGGCTGTCGACGACAGGGGTTTCCGGTTCCCAGCTGTCGTCTTCGCGTGCCATCGCTTCCCATTCGGCGGCCGCATCGTTATTTCCGGCCTGTTCGCTGGCTGCCGCCATCACAGGGGCCGCGATGTCGGTCGCATCCTCCGGCCGCGCCAACCAGACCTCCTTGCAGCGGGAACAGCGCACGGAGCGGCCAGCTGCGCCCAAGGTCGCCAAATCGATGGCATAGGACGTTGTACAATGGGGGCAAATGATGTGCATGGAGCAGATCTCCACAATGACGTTCCGCAAATGCTACAAGGCGAGCGTTAACGAATCGGAAACCATAACCGAAGCAAAACCATTTTGTCCGGTTCGGCGCCGCGCCGGAATTGGTGAGTTAGGTCTGTTTTTGGTCGCGCCCAACATCGAACGGAGCTGAGCGTGGTTCGGTTCGAAAATGTCGGATTGCGCTACGGGCTCGGCCCGGAGATTTTGCGCGACCTCAGTTTTCAGATTTCCGCCCATTCCTTCCAGTTCCTCACCGGGCCCTCCGGCGCCGGCAAAACCTCGCTATTGAAGCTGTTGTTTTTGTCGTTGCGGCCGACCCGCGGCCTGGTCAATCTGTTCGGCCATGACGTCTCGCTGCTCGGCAAGGATGAAATCGCCGATCTGCGCAAGCGGATCGGCATCGTGCTGCAGGACTTTCGCCTGCTCGATCACATGACCACCTATGAGAACGTCGCGCTGCCGTTCCGGGTGATGGGTCGCGAGGAGTCGAGCTATCGCAAGGAGGTCATCGATCTCCTGAAATGGGTGGGTCTCGGCGAACGAATGGATGCGTTGCCGCCGATCCTGTCCGGCGGCGAGAAGCAGCGCGCGGCAATCGCACGCGCCGTGATCTCGCGGCCGCATCTGTTGCTGGCGGACGAGCCGACCGGCAACGTCGATCCGACGCTGGGGCGGCGGTTGTTGCGGCTGTTCATCGAATTGAACAAGACCGGTACCGCGGTCATCATCGCGACGCACGACATCACGCTGATGGATCAGTACGAGGCGCGGCGGCTGGTGCTGCATCAGGGACGGTTGCACATCTATGAGTAGAACCGGCGACGAATATGGGCCTTTGGTCGATCTGGGACGCGAACGTCCGCAGGTGCCGGCGCGGGCGCGCAATCTGTCGCCGATCGTGCCGCGCGCCAGCATCGCCGGCCGCGCGCTGGTCGCCGTGGTCGCCATCATGACGTTCCTTGCTTCGATTACCACCGGCACGGTGTTGCTGGTAAGTGCGTCGGCGGCAGAGTGGCAGTCGGACGTGGCGAGCGAAATCACGATCCAGGTGCGTCCTTTGCCGGGGCGGGACATCGATCGCGACGCGGCGGCGGCGGCCGAGGCGATGCGGGCGCAGTCCGGCATCGTCGAGGTCAGGCCCTTCAGCAAAGGCGAATCGGCCAAGCTGCTGGAGCCCTGGCTCGGCAGCGGGTTATCGCTCGACGATCTGCCGGTGCCGCGCGTCATCATCGCGCGCGTTATGCCCGGAGCCGTGCCGGATCTGGCGGCGCTGCGCAGCCGGGTAACGCAAGTGGCGCCGACGGCAAGCGTGGACGATCACCGCGCTTGGATCGAACGGATGCGTTCGATGACCGGTGCCACCGTGCTGGCCGGCATCGGCATTCTCGCCTTGGTGATTGTCGCGACCGTCATTTCGGTGTCGTTTGCGACCCGCGGCGCGATGGCGGCCAATCGGCCGATCGTCGAAGTGCTGCACTTTGTGGGCGCCGGCGACCGTTACATCGCCGACCGTTTCCTGCGGCATTTTCTGCAACTTGGGCTGGAGGGCGGCCTGATCGGGGGCGGCATCGCCATGCTGGGTTTCGGGTTTTCCGAATCCATCGCCGGCTGGTTCTCAGGGACGCCGGTCGGAGATCAATTCGCGGCGTTGCTGGGGACGTTCTCGTTGCGCCTCACGGGCTATTTGGCGCTGGCGGCACAGGCGGTGCTGATCGCGGCGATTACCGCCTGGGCGTCGCGGCGCACGCTGTTCGCCACGCTTGATGACATCGATTGACGCGGACGTTGTAAATGCCGCTGAGGCGGGCGTTTTAAATGCCGCTGAGGCGGGCAGTTGCGAATACCGCGCCAAACCGGACTCCACTTCGTTCGAAAAGGCTCTAAACTTGTGAGGGGAAGGGTCGCCGGCACAACATGAGTTCGCAGCCCCATCAGAAAGCGTCCGAGGTGTCACGGCCTGCGCCGCGCGGCTGGCTGCGCGCGACCACCGTCGCCGTGCTGGCGATTACGTTTGTCGGTGCGGCGATCGGCTTTGTCAGGTTTCTTTCGCAATTGCGCGGGACTGAAATAAAGCCTGCCGGCAAGGCGGACGGCATCGTGGTGCTTACCGGCGGGTCGTCGCGCGTCTCCGACGCGATGGAATTGCTGGCCGGCGGCTACGGCAAGCGGCTGTTGATCTCCGGCGTCCATCCGACCAACGCCGCGAGCGATATTTCCCGTTCGCTGTCCGACAATCAATCGTTGTTGAGCTGTTGCGTCGATCTCGATCATTCGGCCGTCAACACCCGCAGCAACGCGGCGGAGACGCGGCGCTGGGCGCATGAGCGCAGTTTCAAGTCGCTGATCGTGGTGACGTCGAACTATCACATGCCGCGGGCGATCGTCGAATTGTCGCATGCGATGCCGGATATTCAGCTCATTCCATTCGCGGTGGTCGGCGACAAATGGCGCGACGAACCGTGGTGGACGAGTGGCGCAACCCTGCGGCTCCTGCTATCGGAATATGTAAAATACGTTGCCGCGGAAGTGCGGGTGCATCTGGCCGATCTCGACCCGACGCCCGAGTTCACCGACCAGCCGGCCGGTTCCGCCGCGCCGCGGCCGCCGGCGACCGCCCAAGCGAATTAACAAGCAATTGATCGGATTTTCGATGGTGTCGATCTTCGTGCGTTCGTTGGTCTACAACATCCTGTTCTACCTGTTGTTGGCGTTTTGGGTGATCGTCGCCATCCCGACCTTCCTGATGCCGCGTTCTGGCATCTTGACCATCGCCAGATACTGGGCGCGCAGCAGCATCTGGCTATTGCGCGTGATCTGCAACGTCAAAGTCGAATATCGCGGGCTCGAGAAAATTCCCGCCGGCCCGTTGATCGTCGCCTCGAAACATCAGTCGACGTGGGAAACCTTCGCGCTGCTGCAGTTTTTCGATCAGCCGCTTTATATCCTTAAGCGCGAGTTGACATGGATTCCCTTGTTCGGCTGGCATTTGATCAAGGCCAATATGATCGGGGTCGATCGCAGCGCTGGCGGCCGTGCGCTGTTGAAGATGGCGCGTGAAGCCGGCGAGGCCGTTCGACGCGGCCGGCAGTTGATCATCTTTCCGGAAGGAACACGAAGGCCCGTGGACGCGCCGCCGAGCTACAAAACCGGTGTCGCACAGATTTACGTCGATTGCGGCGTGACTTGTCTGCCGGTGGCGCTCAATTCGGGCTTGTTCTGGCCGCGCCGAACGTTCATGCGTTACCCGGGCACGCTGGTGATCGAATTTCTCGATTCCCTGCCGCCGGGTCTGTCGCGCCGCGAATTCCTCAAACGGGTGTCGACCGTGATCGAAGATGCCACCAATCGCTTGGTCGAAGCGGCGCGCCGGGAGCAGGCACAATTGTTCGGTCGGGTGCCGAGTTCGGCGAAAGCAAAGCCGTAACAGGTCCCTTGGTGCTCACCGATGCAGCGGCGTATCGTCATGCAGCATCAGCGAGAGTTGATGCAGTTGCTCGTCACGAAAGCCTTGCGCCTCGATCGACTTCACGGTGGACAGGACGTAGTCGCGGTTGTTGCCTGAGCGGCCGTGCCCTTGCCGCACGTAATGTAGTTGTTCGGCCAGCGAAAGACGCCCGGCATATTGCACGTGGCCGCGATCGACCACATAAGCGAGCGCGCTGACGCGTTGCCGGGCTTCGTTTTCCAGCCAAACCGAACGCGTCACTTCGCGATAGACATGGGTGGTCTGTTCGCGGCCGCGCAGATAATGCATGGTGTCGTTGCGGTGCTTCGCCGCGACGCGGTACGCGATGCCGCGGCAGGCGCCGCCGCGATCGAGCCCGAGCACGAGGCCGGGCTTTTCCGGTGTCCCGCGATGATCGAACGAAAACACGCAGAGCGCGCGGTGCTCGCCGATCAGCCGGGCGGGGAGCTGCTCGATGAAGTCGAATCCCGGACGCCACATCAGCGAGCCGTAGCCGAACACCCAGAGGTCGTCTTTGGATAATGCTGTTTCGGAGGGGATTTTCGCTGGCATCGCGGGCACGGCTATCAGAAGCTCACCGCGAAACGAAGCGTTTTCACGAATTTGTTTACGCGACCGCGTTCGCTTATATTTGACAAAATCATCCGCCAAAGCGTGAGCCATGTCCGATATGACGATCACACCGCGCCGGCGCCCACTTTGGCGCCTTTTCTTCCTCCCCGTCTCGCTTCTGATCGCCGCAATGGCGTGGAGCGCGTTCTGGTTCTTTGCGGCCTCCCAGGTGGATGGTGCGACTGACGCCTGGCGCGCGCAGGAGGCGCGATCCGGCCGGGTCTATGATTGTGCCCGGCACTCGGTCGTCGGTTTTCCGTTCCGCCTCGAGGTGCGCTGCAGCGGCGCCAGCGTGTCGCTGCGCTTGCAGACCGCGCAACAGGTCGCGACGCAAACGGCTGTCACCGCGAAGCTCGATGAAATCCTTGTCGTGGCGCAGGTCTACGATCCGAAATTGCTGATCGCGGAGTTTGCCGCACCGGCGACGATTTCCGATCGCGACGAAGCGCCCTCGATGGTGGTGAACTGGACCAAGGCCCGCTCCAGCGTGGTCGGGCTGCCGGCCGTACCGCAGCGCGCTTCCATCGTATTCGACGACGCCTCGATCGATCGCGTCAACGGATCGGTGCTTGCACCATTGGCGCGCGCCAAGCACGTTGAATTGCACGGCCGCCTTGCCGACGGCTCGCCGCTCGATCGTCCGCTGATCGAAACCGTGGTGAAGATCGAAGGGGGGAGCGTGCAGGAGGTGCATCCGCTTCTCGCCGAGCCGTTCGATGCGGACATGCACGCCATGATCGCGGGGTTGACGGATTTTTCGCCAAAGCCCTGGCCGGAGCGTTTTCGGGAAATTCAGGCCGCCAGCGGCCATGTCGAGATCGTGCAGTCACGGATCGCGCAAGGCGAGGTGATCGCGGTCGCCGCCGGTTCGCTCGGGCTTAGCGCCCAGGGGCGTCTCGACGGTGAATTGCAGATGACCGTCGTCGGACTGGAGAAAGCGATTGCCGCGCTCGGCCTCGAAAAAATGCTGGAGGAAGGCGTCCCTCAAGCAACGCTCGACCGCGTTGCGCCAGGAGTGAAGACCTCGGACCTCAACAATCTGTTCGGCGCGTTGGACCGGGCGATCCCCGGGCTCGGCAAAGCGGTGAAGCAAAACGCCAATGCCGGCCTCGCCGCCGGCCTCAACGCGCTCGGCAAGGAAGCGACGTTGGAAGGTCAGAAGGCACGGGCGTTTCCGCTGCGCTTTGTCGACGGCGCGGTGTTTCTCGGACCGTTGCGGGTCGGGCAAACGCCGCCGTTGTTTTGAGATGGCATCGCCATTCCCGGACGCGCTGGAGCGCCTTCGCGCTCCGTGCGACGCATAAAGCCCGAACAGTCAGCCACGCCCATCTGTAAAAAGCTTTCAAGCCGTGTTAGATGATGGCCGAAGGAAAGAGTGAGCCATGGCATCACGCAAAGCAATTCAGGTTGACCTCGGGCCACAGCGGGCCAGCCTGCAGCGTCGGCTGGAATCGGGCCAGTATGGCGACGCCAGCGAGGTTGTCCGTGATGCTCTCCGCGCATTGGACCGCGAAGATGTCGCGCTGGACGCAATATTGCGAGCCAAGGTGAAAGCGTCGATAGCCAACAAGCGGCCTGGCGCGCCAATTGATGACGTGTTCAAGCGCGTGCGTGCGAAGGTCGCCCGTAAGGGGAAGGCCGCCGGACGTGGCGCTTAATGTCATCTTCCGCGAAGAAGCGGAAAACGACCTGACCGAGCTGGCGCTGTATATCGCAAGCCAAGCCGGGCCAGTCGTCGCCAACCGATACCTCGACCGCCTCTATTCAGCGTGCATCGGGTTGGCGCATTTTCCCGAGCGTGGCCGACGCCGCGACGACATCCTACCTGGCCTGCGCACGATTGGTTTTGAGCGCAGGGCGACAATCGCCTTCCGCGTTCTCAAAACGCGGGTGGAGATTGTCAGCGTGGCTTACGGCGGGCGGGATTTCGAGAGCGATCTGCGCAAAGGCAAATAGGGGTTCCGGGGTATCCCCGGCCGAGTTGCGGTGCCAGTGCATTCAATTTTTCACAGCCGCTTGTACTGATAGCTTTCCTGCACGAGCCAAATTAAATGCACTGTCGCCGTTATACCTATCGGCGCTTTTGTTCGTCGGGAGCGTTGCTTATCCGCTGACACCCCCGACCTCGATAATGGCGATACCCTCCCGGCGCAAAATCTCGGCAAGCCACTCCGCTTCGGGCTCAATGCCGAGCACGGCAATGGTCAAACGCGATCCCGGGAACGATCGGCTGTAGCGCTTGAGCTGTCCGGCAGCCTCACCCAGAGCTGCGCTTGTGCCGCGTAGTTTGCATTCAATCAGCTCGTCAGCCGTTATATCGAAAATGTCGATAACGCCTCCAGCGCACCGGCGTTGACGCTTGACTTGATGGCCGAGCGTCAGTCGCGCACGCGTCAGCGGTTCTTCGACCTTACGGGATTCGTCCCCCGGCTCGCGCAGCTGGCGAAGCGATTTAACGCCATCGACGAGCGCCTTTTCAAGCCCGAACTTGAGATCGAGCGCCGTCTTCAGCAGGCTTTCATCGCTCTCACTCTTGATGATGACGATCTGCCTATCGACAAGAGCAATCGCCTGCTCGACCATGACGTCTGTAGCGTGCCCACTGCGAGCAAACTGTAAGATCGTCATGACGAGGCGAGTTTCGTCCATCATGTCGGAGAACCGCTTGATCTTGTCTAAAAAGTCCTTGTCACTCAAATAACACCTCTGAGGTGTTCAAGACGAATGGATGCGCGAAGGACAGTACTGCGGTGACAGTGCATTTTATTCCGATCAACCGGTTACGGTGACAGTGCACTTAATGCTCCACAATGGCTATCAGCGACTTTCCTGTCCCAGCGGCTTCGCCCGCGCTTGTCTGGTTTGAGGCTGCGTCCGGTCAGGCGTTCGATACGAGCGAGAAATTTATCGTTTCCGAGCGGCCGGTCGGGGCGCGATTGATCACTCCGCCTTCTTCCCCAAATGCGGGTGCGGGCGGCCGAAGTCGGGCGCGGCGGAATCCTGGCCGATCTCGACGATGCCGCGGCGGATCGCGCGGGTGCGGGTGAAATGCTCGAACAGCGCCTCGCCGTCGCCGCGTCGAATGGCGCGGGTGAGCTTGGAGAGATCCTCGTTAAAGGTGCCGAGCATTTCCAAAACCGCCTCTTTGTTGGCGAGGAAGACGTCGCGCCACATCGTCGGATCGGAGGCCGCGATGCGGGTGAAGTCGCGAAAACCGCCGGCGGAGAATTTGATCACTTCCGACGATGTCACCTGGCCGAGTTCGTCCGCGGTGCCGACGATGGTGTAGGCGATCAAATGCGGCAAATGGCTCGTGATCGCGAGCACCAGATCGTGATGATCGGGTGTCATAATCTCGACCTTGGCGCCAAGCGCGGCCCAGAACGCGCGTAACTTCTCGACCGCGTTTGCGTCGGTGCCTTCGGGCGGGGTGAGGATGCACCAACGGTTGATGAACAATTCCGCAAAGCCCGAATCGGGCCCGGAATGCTCGGTGCCGGCGACCGGATGCGCCGGCACGAAATGCACGCCGGCGGGCAAATACGGCGCCATGTCCTTCACGACGGCGCCCTTGACCGAGCCGACGTCGGAGACGATCGCACCCGGCTTGAGATGAGCCGCGATCTCCTGGGCGACCGCGCCGCATGCGCCGACCGGAATGCAGAGGATGACGAGATCGGCGTCCTTCACCGCTTGCGCATTGGTCTCGACGACGGCGTCGACGATGCCGAGTTCTTTCACCCGCGCGCGGGTCTTTTCCGAGCGCGCGGTGGTGACGATTTCGCCGGCCAAGCCCTGTGCGCGGGCGGCGCGCGCGATCGAGCCGCCGATCAGCCCGAAGCCGATCAGCGCGATCTTGTTGAATGTCGCCGCCGCGTTCACGTGCGCGCCATGAAGTCGCGCAAGGCTTCGACCACGAGGCGATTGGCCTCCTCGGTGCCGATCGTCATGCGCAAGGCGTGCGGCAGGCGGTAATTGGTCAACGCGCGCAGCACGAGGCCGCGCTTGGTCAGGAAGGCGTCGGCCTCTAGCGCCGTCTTGCCTTTATCGGACGGGAAGTGAATCAAGACGAAATTCGCCACGCTCGGCGTCACCTTGAGGCCGAGTTTTGTGATCTCCTCCGTGAGCCAGTTGCGCCAGTGTTCGGTGTGCGCTTTCGACATCTGAACGTGCGCGTTGTCCTCGATCGCGGCGACGGCGGCGAGCATCGCCGGTGTCGAGACGTTGAAGGGTCCGCGAATCCGATTGAGCGCATCGACGATGTGGGCCGGTCCGAACATCCAACCTACTCGTAGGGCGGCCAAGCCGTGAATCTTCGAGAACGTGTGGGTCATCACCGTGTTCTCGGTGGTCGCCACCAGTTCGAGTCCCATCTCGTAATCGTTGCGCGACACGTAATCGGAATAGGCGGCGTCGAGCACCAAGAGCGCATGCGACGGGAGGCCCGCGCGCAGCCGCTTGACCTCGTCGAACGGCAAATACGTTCCGGTCGGGTTGTTCGGGTTGGCGAGCCAGACGAGCTTGGTGCGCGGCGAGGCGAGCTTTAGAATCGCGTCGACGTCGGCGGTGAAATCGGTCTCGGGCGCGACGACGTTGATGGCGCCGTTGGCCTTGGTGGCGATCGGATACACCAGAAAGCCGTGGGTGGTAGAGATCGCCTCGTCGCCCTGGCTGAGATAAGCGTGCGCGAGCAGATTGAGGAGTTCATCGGAGCCGGCGCCACAGATGATGCGGTCGGGATCGAGCCCGAAGGCGCGGCCGATCGCCTCGCGCAGCACGCGCGAGGTGCCTTCCGGATAGTCGTGCAAATGCGCCGCCGCCTTCTGGTAGGCCTCGATCGCCTTCGGTGACGGCCCGAACGGCGTCTCATTGGCCGACAATTTGAACACCTTGCGTCCCGGCGCAGGCACCGGGCTTTTGCCCGGCGTGTAGGGCGCAATATCGAGAATGCCGGGGTTCGGCACCGGTCGGGACATCTTCAACTCCGGGTTAGAGCATGATCCGGAAAAGTGGAGGCCGGTTTTCCGAAAAGATCATGCTCAAACAAAAATAACGCGAGGGACAGCTTTCAGGATTTCGCTGCCCCGTTCGGGGGCACCGTATAGCGCGTTGCGTGGCTGCCGACGAGAGCCGATGAGCGCACCGACGCCCCGGCCTCGATCAAGGCCGATTTGATCTTTTCAAGGCTTGAGCCCGCAACCGACACCAACAGGGCGGCACCGTCGAATGCGGTGTCCGGCACGGCGACGATTTCCGCCAGCGGCGACAGCGCGCGCGCGATCTCGGCGTTCCACCCCGACACCCGCACGCTCCACATCTCGACTTCGGTCACCATGGCGTTGTCGGCAACCCGCGACACCACGAATACCGGTAAAGCCGCCGGATGGTCGGCGCGTTCGATGAAGGGCAGCCGCGCGATGATCTTCGGGGCGCCGTGGGCTTCCAAGGCGATCCACCACGGCGCGCGGCTCGAAGTGGCGGAGACCAGCGCCAGATCGCCCTTCGATTTCGCCACCGCTTCGACCGCGGCCGGCGCGCTGAAATGCGAGACGTAGGGCACGGTGAATCCGAAATGAAACCGTGCCGAATCCCGCATCGCGGATTCGCCGAGCGAGATATCGGCATGCACCGAAAACGGCGCCTGGACATAGGTGAAGGTAGAAATGATGACGCGCCAGATACTCTCCACCGTGTCGAGCGGCAGGATGCCGCGATGACGCTCTACCAGGCGCCGCATCATATCGGCCTCGCGCGCCGGGCGAAACGCCGAGCCGACCTCTTGCGTCTGCTTCACGGCGATCAGCCGATCGATGATGTCGCCGCGCTGCATCAACAGGCTATGGACCTGCGCGTCGATGGTGTCGATCTCCTTGCGGAGCACCTCAAGCGAAGGCGGGGCGGGCGGCGATTGCGACATGCGAGAAGCCTGACGGTACGGATCGAATTTCAAATCCACTGCGCACAGCGATGTTGCTCATCCTCGGTAGCGGCGTCTTTACCGCCTCTCGAAGGATGGAGACTCGTGTTCTCCCTCATGGTTCGAGACGGCGCAAGAGCGCCCCCTCGCCATGAGGACGCTTTTGCCCCTCATCGAAGCTCGCGTTAACCCTGGGCTTACCTTGACGAAAGGCCCACCTGAGACTAATATTCAAGCTCTTTCGTGGTCATTTGAGCCGGCCGGCTTGCAGCCACGTTAAACAACTCGCTAAACAGGCCGGGGACAGATGTGATCCCGGTCGAACGTTTTGTTCAGGCCGGGTTTTTTATGGCCTGATTTCCGTGGTGGTTTGCGAAAACCCCCTGAGGAGGTCGGTATCAAAATGGTAAACGTCAGATCGATACCAAGTCCGGCGGTTCATACCGAAGAGCGCGCGCATGAAGCGGACCATCCGAGTTCGCGGCTGGCGCTATTCGGTGCCGACCAACCGTTGAAGCTCGATTGCGGCGTCGATCTGAAGCCGTTTCAGATCGCCTATCAGACCTATGGCGAACTCAACGCCCAGCGCTCCAACGCCATTCTGGTTTGTCACGCGCTGACGGGCGATCAGCACGTCGCCAACGTGCACCCGGTGACCGGCAAACCGGGCTGGTGGGAAACCATGGTCGGGCCCGGCCGCCCGCTCGATACCGAGAAGTACTTCATCATTTCCGCGAATGTGATCGGCGGCTGCATGGGCTCGACCGGCCCGGCCTCGACCAACCCCGCCACCGGCAAATTGTGGGGACTGGATTTTCCGATCATCACGATCCCCGACATGGTGCGCGCGCAGGCGATGCTGCTCGACCGCTTAGGCGTCGATACGCTGTTTTGCGTGGTCGGCGGCTCGATGGGCGGGATGCAGGCGTTGCAATGGACCGCCGCTTTTCCCAAGCGCGTGTTCTCGGTGCTCGCAGTGGCTTGCAGTACGCGGCATTCGGCGCAGAACATCGCGTTTCACGAACTCGGACGGCAGGCGGTGATGGCCGATCCCGATTGGCGGCATGGCCGCTATTTCGAGGAAGGCATCTATCCGCATCGCGGGCTTGGGGTCGCGCGGATGGCCGCGCACATCACCTATCTCTCGGATGCGGCCCTGCATCGCAAATTCGGCCGGCGGATGCAGGACCGCGAGTTGCCGACATTTTCGTTCGACGCGGATTTTCAGGTCGAAAGCTATTTGCGCCATCAAGGTTCGTCCTTCGTCGAGCGTTTTGACGCCAACAGTTACCTCTATCTGACCCGGGCGATGGATTATTTCGACATCGCCGCCGACCATGATGGCGTGCTGGCGCGGGCGTTTCGCGGCATCGAGACGCGGTTTTGCGTGGTGTCGTTCACCAGCGACTGGCTGTTTCCGACCCCGGAATCGCGCGCGCTGGTGCATGCGCTCAACGCCTCGAGCGCGCGGGTGTCGTTCGCCGAAATCGAAACCGATCGCGGCCACGACGCGTTCCTGCTCGACGTGCCGGAATTTTTCGACATCTCCCGGGCATTCCTGGAATCCGCCGGCGCGGCGCGCGGCCTGAGCAAGACGGGCGGCTGACCATGCAGCAACAGGTCTTGCCGTTGACCGGCATCGCGCCGCAAGACACCGCGCATTACCGCGGCGATCATCTATTGGTGGCGCAGATGGTCGAACGCGGCTCAAAGGTGCTCGACGTCGGCTGTGGTGAGGGCGATCTGTTGCAATTGCTGGAAACGCGCGGCATCGACGGACGCGGCATCGAGCTTTCGCGCGAGGGCGTCAACCGTTGCGTCGCCAAAGGCCTTGCGGTGGTGCAGGGTGACGCCGACGCCGACCTGATCAACTATCCCGACGATGCCTTCGATTATGTGATCCTGTCGCAGACACTGCAGGCGACACGGCAGCCGCGGGTGGTGTTGGAGAATCTGTTGCGGATCGGGCGGCGCGCCATCGTGTCGTTTCCGAATTTCGGCTTCTGGAGGATGCGGCTGCAATTGCTCGTTGGCGGGCATATGCCGCGCACGGAAAATCTGCCGGCGACTTGGTACGACACGCCGAACATTCATTTCTGCACGATCAAGGACTTCGTGCAGCTTTGCGACGAGATCAACGTCAAGATGGAGCGCGCGGTCGCGCTCGATCTTTACGGCCGCCCGCTGCGGCTCAACGCGCCGTGGTGGTTCTGGAACATGTTCGGCGAGCAGGGCGTGTTTTTGCTGAGCCGCGCGGGGAAGGCGCGGTAAGGGCTAACCCGCCATCGACCTCGGATCACGCGCGGGCCAGCGCCCGGCTTCGACCAGTGCGATGAAGCGCTCGACCGTTTCGTTGAACAGCGCCGGCTCTTCGAGATTGAGCACGTGGCCGGATTTCGGGAAAAACGCCAAGCCGGATGCCGGAAGGTGTTTTTTCAAAAACAAACTCGGTGCGATGCAATTCTCGTCCTCGTCGCCGCAGATGATCAAACTGGGTGTTGGGACTTTTTGGATCGCCTCGGTCAAGGTGTAGATCGAGGGCCGGCCGCCCTGAAAGCTGCGCATGGTGTTGGCGGAACCCTTGGCATCGTGTCGCGCGAGTGCGGCGTAAAAATCCGCGTGTCCGCGCGGGTCCTTCAACAAAAATGGAATGCGGCTCGGCGCCTCGCGCGTGGCCTTTGCCACGTCCTCGGCACCGAGCTTTTCATATTGCTCGGCATTGGCTCGGCATTGTTTGCGGAACGCATCGAGGTTTTTGAGGTCCGAGCCGGCGCCGACGGCGGCCAAGGTCAATGACAAAGCGCGCTCGGGGGTGTTGAGGCCGACCTGCAGCGACGAATACGATCCCATCGACAGGCCGATGAAGTGCGCTTTTGCAATGTCGAGGTGGTCGAGGACCGCGAGCGCGTCGGTGTAGAAATGCTTGTAGGTGTAGACCTCAGGAGAGGCCGGCACGTCCGAAGGCGTATAGCCGCGCGCGGAATAGGCGATGCAGCGGTACCCGCGCGAGAAGTACCGCATCTGCGGTTCCCAATTGGTGTGATCGGCCGCGAATTCATGCAGGAAGATGATCGGCGTCCCTTGGCCTGCCTCTTCGAAATAGAGACGGACATTGTCGCTCGTTTTGGCGTAGGGCATTTTGAAATTTCCTTGTGGTTCGCTCCCCAAAATCGCAATTAATGCTCGTGGCTGCAATGAGGCGAGATTGATTATTTCTTGTCACCAAATGTTCGCGGAATGACCTCGAAACGGGTCTTGCACTGCCGCATCTGATCTTGCTAACGCACACCATAACTCGCATTACGCCCCGGACGTCGGCATCCACAAAGCCGATGGGGAATGGGGGTGTCACAGAGGATTGAGTATGGTTCAGTTGTATGCGTTTCGTCGGTCGCTTCGTGTTGTCTCGTTTCATGTAGCTGCACTGGCATTGTGTTCGGCGGCAATCGCCGTCTCAATCACTCCGGCTTCGGCAAGGTCTCATCACGGCGCAGGGCGTCACGCTCACGCGCATCATGAAGGCCACCACTTTAGACGCCACTACGCTTGGCGACATCACGGTCATCGCACCCACCAAATCGCCCGCACCTCGCGATGGGAGCGCGGCGTGGCGCAAACGCGCGCGCGGGGCTTTGCCGACACCTATGCCAGCCTCGGGTCAAGCGACGCTAGGAGCCGGACGGCCATTGCGGCCGGGTTCGGTTCATCTAACGTCGTCTCAGAGGCGCGCCGCTATATCGGGGGTAACCCGACCAGTCGTGGCAGCCTGTGGTGCGCGCGGTTCATGAACATGGTTCTGGAACGGTCCGGTCACCGCGGCACTGGCTCGGACTTGGCGCGTTCGTTCGCGGGCTACGGCCAGCGTGTGTCTGGACCGCAGATCGGTGCCATCGCGGTGATGGGAAGACGCGGCGGCGGGCATGTCGGAATCGTCAGCGGCATCGATGCCAACGGCAATCCGATCCTGGTGTCGGGCAACTACCACAACCGCGTCGTGGAAGCGCCATACCCGCGCGGCCGGATTTACGCCTACGTCATGCCGACGAGCTGACGGTCACCTGATCGCCGGTGGCAATGGTGCCGCCGGCGATGACCTCGGCATAGACCCCGCAATCGGCGTGGCCGAAGCGGCGCATCAAGGCGTGCGGGATATCGAGGTCGCGCACGGCGCTTTCCGGATCGACGTTGACGGCGGCGCACCGGACGATTCGCTTCACGATCTTCAACCGGGTTTCGCCGATGGCAAGCGTTTGACCGAGCAGATCGAACTCGTGCCAGGCCGGCCAGCCCGAGAGATACATGTTGGCTCGAAACCGCAACGGGTGCACCGGCTGGCCGACGAGATTTTCGATGGTGGCGACGCTATGGAGATTGATGACGGAGACAACTTTTTTCGCGACATCCGAAAAGCTGTGATCGACGCCGGAAATGACCTTCGGCGGCCCCTTGAGTTCGGGTGCGAAATTCGCTGCGAAAAACGATTCAATCGCGGCACGGCCCTCTGCCCTTTCCAAATTTCCTTGCGCGGCGATCCTGCCGTTCTCCCGAATGGTGAGGCGGTTGGTGGCGTCCTCGAAGTGGGTTTGCAATCCCGCCAATCGCTCGTTGCGCATCAGCATCAGGAAATAAGATTTCGACATCCAGGCCGGCGCCAGAGGATCGAAGCCGCTGGGGCCGTTTTCGATGGCGTAGCGGCGATCGGCCGGAAGCGTCTCGCCAGCGCGTAAGGTGACGTGTGGCAGCGGCTCCGGAGAGAGGCCCTTTACGGGATACCGATAAAGGCTCGTGATTTGCGCGGTTGGGTTAATGGACATCGGGTCTCTTTAAGAGATTCTCCGATCGCTTACCACCGCACACGAATTTGTGAGTTCGCCCCTTCCGTTTCCGCCGCACCCTTCCCACATTGGCGTCAAGACCCCGTGCGGTGGGTTGAGGAATATCAATGCGGCCGCGCGGAAGCCAATGAACATGCCCCAATGAAGATGCTGTTTCCGTGCCGCGCGCGGGCGGGACGGCAGGCTGAGGGAAACCTGATGAATATCGAAAAATACACCGAACGCGCGCGCGGCTTCATCCAGTCGGCGCAATCGCTCGCGCTACGTGACGGCCATCAGCAGTTTTCGTCGCTGCATATGCTCAAAGTTTTGTTGGATGACGGCGAGGGCCTTGCGAGCGGTCTGATCGACCGCGCCGGCGGCAATTCGCGTGCGATCCTCAAAGCGACCGCGGAAGCGCTCAACAAATTGCCGAAAGTCTCCGGTAGCGGCGCCGGGCAGGTTTATCTCGCACCGGATCTGGCGCGGGCGTTCGATGCCGCGGAAAAGGCCGCCGAAAAGGCCGGTGACAGTTTTGTCACGGTCGAGCGGCTGCTGCTCGGGTTGACGATCGAGCGAGACGGCGAAGCGGGCCGCCTTCTTCGAGGCGGTGGCGTGACGCCGCAAAACTTTAACGCGGCGATCGAAGCGCTACGCAAGGGGCGCACCGCCGATAGTGCGACGGCCGAGAACGCGTATGACGCCTTGAAGAAATATGCGCGCGACCTGACCCAGGCGGCGCGCGACGGCAAGCTCGACCCCGTGATCGGCCGGGACGAGGAAATCCGCCGCACGGTTCAAGTGCTCTCCCGCCGCACCAAGAACAACCCGGTGCTGATCGGTGAGCCCGGGGTCGGCAAAACCGCGATCGTCGAAGGTCTGGCGTTGCGGATCGTCAATGGTGACGTGCCGGAAAGCCTCAAAGAAAAGAAACTGCTGGCGCTCGACCTTGGTTCGCTGATTGCGGGAGCGAAATATCGCGGCGAATTCGAAGAGCGGCTCAAGGCCGTACTGCAGGAAGTGACTTCGGCCGAAGGCAGCATCGTTCTTTTCATCGACGAGATGCACACCTTGATCGGCGCCGGCAAGGCCGACGGCGCGATGGATGCGTCCAACCTGTTGAAGCCGGCGCTGGCGCGGGGCGATTTGCACTGCATCGGCGCGACCACGCTCGATGAATATCGCAAACACGTCGAAAAGGACGCGGCGCTGGCGCGACGGTTTCAGCCGATCTTCGTCTCCGAGCCGACGGTGGAGGACACGATTTCAATCCTGCGCGGCTTGAAGGACAAATACGAGCAGCATCATGGCGTGCGCATCACCGATTCCGCGCTGGTGGCTGCGGCCACGCTGTCGAACCGCTATATCACCGATCGTTTCCTCCCCGACAAGGCGATCGACCTGATGGACGAGGCGGCGGCGCGGCTGAAGATGCAGGTCGATTCCAAACCGGAAGAACTCGATTCGCTGGATCGCGAAATCGTCCGGCTCAAGATCGAACAGGAAGCGCTGAAGAAGGAAAGCGACCCCGGTTCGAAGAGCCGACTGCAGACCTTGGAAAAGGAGCTCGCGGAGCTCGAGGAAAAGGCCGCCGCCCTGACCGCGCGCTGGAGTGCCGAGAAGAGCAAGCTATCGAACGCGCAGAAGCTGAAGAGCGAACTCGACGCGCTTCGCATCGAGCTCGCCAACGCCCAGCGCCGCGGCGAGTATCAGCGCGCGGGCGAATTGGCCTACGGACGAATTCCGGAGCTTGAGAAGAAGCTCGCCGAGATCGAGGCCAAGGAAAACAGCGGCGAGATGATGGAGGAGGCGGTGACCGCCAATCACATCGCGCAAGTGGTGTCGCGCTGGACCGGCGTGCCGGTCGATAAGATGCTCGAGGGCGAGAAGGACAAGCTGCTTCGCATGGAAGACATGCTCGCTAAACGCGTGATCGGCCAGGCCGAGGCGGTGCGTGCCGTGGCGACGGCCGTGCGCCGGGCGCGCGCCGGCCTGCAGGACCCCAACCGCCCGATGGGCTCGTTCATGTTCTTAGGGCCGACCGGCGTCGGCAAGACCGAACTCACCAAAGCGCTGGCGGAATATCTGTTCGACAACGAGACCGCGATGGTGCGCCTCGACATGTCCGAATATATGGAGAAGCATTCGGTGTCGCGGCTGATCGGAGCGCCTCCGGGCTATGTCGGCTATGACGAGGGCGGCGCGCTCACGGAGGCGGTGCGGCGGCGGCCTTATCAGGTGGTGCTGTTTGACGAGATCGAGAAAGCCCATCCCGATGTCTTCAACGTGCTGTTGCAGGTGCTTGATGATGGCCGCCTGACCGACGGGCAAGGTCGCACCGTCGACTTCCGCAACACGTTGATCATCATGACGTCGAATCTCGGCTCCGAATTCCTCGTCAACCAGCCAGAAGGCGAGGACACCTCTGCGGTGCGCGAGCAGGTGATGGATATGGTGCGGGCGCATTTCCGCCCCGAATTCCTCAACCGGGTCGACGAGATCATTCTGTTTCATCGTTTGCAGAAGAGCGAGATGGGAAGAATTGTCGAGATTCAGTTCGGCCGTCTCTCAAGGCTCTTGGAAGAGCGCAAGATCGCGCTCACGCTCGATGCCGCCGCGCGCGACTGGCTGGTGACCAAAGGCTGGGACCCGGCTTACGGCGCGCGGCCGCTCAAGCGCGTGATCCAGCGCTATCTGCAGGACCCACTGGCGGAGATGATCCTCGCCGGCGAGGTGCGGGATGGTGACCGCGTCGCGATTTCGGTGGAAGGCAACGTGCTGACCTTCAACGGCAAGGTGCCCCAAACCGCCGAAATCGCCCGGTTCGAAGCGCCGGTGCCGAAACGGAAGTTGAACTAAGGCCATTCGCACGCGCGAGCACGGACAGTGCTGCGTCAAGATGCGAGACCTGTGTCCTTCGAAGTGTGCGCTGGGCGCGTCCTGCCGGCTCGTTTTTGTGACCGTGAGATAAAATCAACGGTTGAGTTCCATTTATCCCCGCAATTACCGCTCTACACAGCCTTAGAGAGTATTTGGATAAAGACACAATTTAGTTCGCATGGAGCGAGCCAGCGCGTCACACTATCCCCGGGCTGAGGCGGGGGTGTGTGATGCGGGGCGTGGGTATCGTCGCTATTTGCGTTGGGTTGGCAGTGCTGACCGGCTGTCAGACAGTCCAAGGAGGACCGGAGAGACTTTATACGATTGCAGAAGAGCGGGCGGATGCGCGGGACATTGAACTGCCGGAATATTTGAACGCCTATAAAGCAACTAGAAATGAAGTCGACCGGGTCTTTTTCCGAAACGAATATATCGCGCGTCGAATGTATATCATCGACGTCGAATATACGGATTACGAGACCACTCTAACCAAAGAACGTCAAGAATTTGGTTTCGCATCCGCAATGGTCTCGCAAGGGCTGAGCACTGCAGGTGCAGTATTCACGCCGGCCAACACGGTGCGTACCCTGAGCGCGCTGGCCGGCGGCGTTAACGCAAGCAGGGGATTTTACGACTCCGAGTTGCTGCTAACTAAGACTGTACAAATCGCCCAAGGACACATGCGGGCACAGCGCGACCGGATCGCCAGGGCCATCCTGTTGCAAAAGAATAAGACGACCCTCGAATATTCGCTTTCCGCCGCTCTTCATGATCTTGAGGACTATTACCGTGCTGGCACCATTACCGCGGGTCTGATCGAGGCAGTCGGGGTTGCGGGCCAAGACGCGCAGATAGCGGCGGCTGATAAAGCGCAAGCACAAGGTATTCCGGATCCTGGGCCGGGCCGCACGGTGCTGATCACCGACCCAACCAAACCGATACCCACAAGGCCAAGATTTATATCTCCCAACCCCGCGGGTACAACCGAATACGAAAAAGGTCTGAAGCCCTCCCAGATTGCGGACTTAAGAGAATTTGCCTGTCAGCCTAGCGCAAAATTCACAGATGTGCGTGGTGTCGTGCTGACGAAATTGAACAAACTCGGGAACAGATCGAGCGTCGAGCCTCCCATCGACGAAGTCGACTTCGCTCAAGTGAGGGAAACATTGAGGAACTTCCGGCATCAACACAAACCCATCCCGTGCCCGTGATTCTGCGAGCGAACCTAAGACATTGCTCAACTATTGGATTGTAGAGGAAGAACGCAATGCCAATCGATCGTGACGATTTTACGCAGGACTGTGTCGATCAAGCCTTTCGTTACGGTGTGGATCCGCACTACCTGGTGGCTCTCGCCCAGCTTCTTTCGGGCATCGACGACAATACCGTTGGCGACAAAATCGGTCCGTACCGTATCACTCAGGCGGATTGGGACGCCAAAAGCGCCGATCCGCTGTTTTCAACGAATTTTAAGCCTGAGCATATCAATCGCCCGGCTTTACAATGCAGTTTCGCGGCGGTGATGACGGTTCATGCCCAAAACAAATTGCTTGAGACGCTGGATCATTTTCCCAGCCCTATCGAGCTTTATAAGGAATGGCCAAACGTCCCAGTGTCGGTACGGGCCGGCAAGACAGCGGATCAAGCGCTGCAGGAAGCTTGGGTGGATGCGCTCGATAAGACCAAAGACCTGATCGGGCCCGCCGAAGATGCCGCTCTCGCAGGCATGGAAGGCGAGTCGCTTGTCGGGGGCGTCAACTTGGAGTCGATTAAGCCGCAGGCACGGCTCGATATGGCAAAACTGATCGTCACCTCTTTCGCGGCTGCCGGGCATGGAAAATTCCAGCAGGCGGCAGCTGTGGGAAACGCGATTGCTGAATCGAATCTAAATCCCGGAGCTCACTCGGCACCGCCTGAAGTAAGCATCGGCCTGTTCCAATTAAATCAAAAAGCTGGCCTTGGAATTGGTCACAGTACGGTCGATCTCGAAGATCCTGTGAAAAACATCGCTATCATTATCGCCGAGACGAAAAGACCAGCTTTGCCAGCTTTCAGGGGCGCGACCACTCTGGAGGCGGCAGTTACTGCTTTTGTGCGTGATATCGAAAGACCGGCCGACCAGGCTGGTCAAATCGCCAAGCGATTGGGTATTGCCAGGAAACTTATCGTTTGAATCAGGTTAGGGTGCGAAGCCGACGTACGGGGCACGTCAGTTAGGTCTCACTCACGTCCGATCCCGCCTTCTCCTCCTCCCCGGCCTCAAGCTCCGAGAGTATCTCGACGAACTCCCCCACGCGCCCGCTCGGCAGGGGCTTGCCCGCGTTCATCAGGGGCTCGTCGTTGGCGATCCAGGCCTAGGCTTCCGCCAGGTCCGCGGTCGCGCCGGTTCCGGTGATCTCGGCGATGGTCACATCGTCCACCGGGCCAACCGACTTGGCGATGTCTCACGCGTGACGCGCGTCATGGTTTTGCTTTCCTTCCGGCAGCGGCAACTCTCAAGGCTCTTGGAAGAGCGCAAGATCACGCTCACGCTCGACGCCGTGGCGCGAAGCGCCGGTGCCGAAACGGAAGTTGAACTGAGGCGCCGACACCCCCTCCGCGCGACGTGGACGGGTGATGGACTAAGGAATCCCGTAAAAGTTGTTTTGGTGCGCGTATGATGGGCGGTGGGCCGAAAGGTGGAGCTTGATTCGAGAGCATCTGTACGTTTTCTAAGCATTCGCATGGCCTGGCGCATATTCCGTGTTCATCATCGTGCGAAAACCCTGGAATATCCGCTCAAAAATCAGTGCAAACTGACATGGCACGCTCCGTGCATACTTGACGTCGAGTTGGATGCTAGGGTTCCGGCTTTGCTCTGCAAAGTGACTGGTCCGAGAGCAGCCGCTTGCGGGGGAGAAATTCCCGCAAGTGCACGGCGGGATAAAAGCCCGGGAGACCTCGTGAGCCAAGGGATTGGCAAAGCGATGGTCATCGCCAGTCCCTTTTTGTAATTTTACAAGAGGGATCTGCAATGAGCAGCCTTAAATCAATCACCATTCGTTCGATCTTATGCGCGTCGATACTCGCTCTTGCGACGGTCGCGCCCGGCCACGCTGCGCCCAAAAAAGACTTCAAGGTCGCATGGTCGATCTATGTCGGCTGGATGCCCTGGGGCTATGCGGCCGATACCGGCATCGTAAAAAAATGGGCCGACAAATACGGCATCACCATCGAAGTCAAGCAGTTCAACGACTATGTCGAATCGGTCAATCAATATACCGCCGGCAGCTTCGACGCCGTTACCATCACCAACATGGATACGCTTTCGATCCCCGCCGCAGGCGGTGTCGATACCACGTCCATCATCATGGGCGATTTCTCCAACGGCAACGACGCGATCATCCTGAAGAACAAGAAGGACCTCGCAGCCATCAAGGGACAGAAGATCAATCTCGTCGAATTCTCGGTCTCTCATTATCTGCTCGCGCGCGCGCTTGAGAGCAAGAAGTTGGCTGAAAAGAGCGTCAAGGTCGTCAACACCTCCGACGCCGATATGGCCGCGGCCTACAAGACCAAGGATGTCACGGCGGTGGTGACGTGGAATCCGATCGTCGCGGAGATTCTCGCGTCCAAGGATGCCAATAAGGTTTTTGATTCGTCGCAGATTCCGGGCGAAATCATGGACCTGATGGTGGTCAATACCGCAGTCCTGAAGGACAATCCCAACTTCGCCAAGGCCCTTGTCGGCATCTGGTATGAGACCATCGCCAAGATGAACTCGGCGGGGGCGGAAGGTAAGGCTGCCAAGGAGGCGATGGCGAAAGCGTCCGGCACGGACCTCGCGGGATTCGACGCCCAGCTCGCAACGACCAAGCTTTTTGACAAGCCGTCGGACGCGGTCGCCTTCACCAAGAGCGCGGCGATTGGGGCCACCATGGATCACGTACGAAAGTTCTTGTTCGACAAGGCCTTGTTGGGTAAGGACGCGAAGTCGGCCGATGCGATCGGCATCGAGTTGGCTGACAAGACCGTCCTCGGCAAGAAGAGCAACGTGAAGTTCCGTTTCGACGCGACCTACATGGATGCTGCCGCGAACGGGAAGCTCTGATCTTCGATCGAACGCCCTTCGAAACGAGCGATTCTTGATGCGTCTGATGAATCTCAAGCCAGGCCGGCAAGTGCGTTTTTATCTTGCCGGCCTACCATTCATATTGGTGGTGGTCGCGTATTTGATCGGCTCCGGCATCAGGCTCGCGGAGAATCCCGACGACAAATTACTGCCTGCGCTGTCGACGATGGCGGAGGCAGTCCGGCACATGGCCTTCGAGACCGATGTGCGGACGGACGACATTTTGATGCTGTCCGATACGATTGCGAGCCTTGGCCGATTCTTCTCGGCCTTGGCGATTTCCACATCGGTAGCGCTGGTCTTGGGGATCATGATCGGCCTCCTGCCGAGCGCCAATGCTCTAATGGCCCTCTTTGTCGGCGTTGCTTCAATGGTGCCGCCGCTCGCGTTGCTGCCGATTTTGTTCATCGTGATGGGGCTCGGCGAAGATTCAAAAGTCGCCCTGATCGTGATCGGCACCTTACCGTTCATTATCCGCGATCTCACGCTACGGGTGCAGGAGCTGCCGCGCGAGCAGCTTATCAAGGCCCAAACGCTGGGCGCCTCGACCTGGCAGGTCGCGCTTCGCGTCGTGCTGCCGCAAATCCTGCCGCGGTTGATCGATTCGATACGGCTTCAGCTTGGGCCGGCCTGGCTGTTTCTGATCGCAGCAGAGGCGATCGCATCCGACTCTGGCCTCGGCTACCGCATCTTCCTGGTGCGGCGCTATCTCTCGATGGATGTGATCATTCCGTATGTCATCTGGATCACAATTCTCGCCTTCGTGATGGATGCCGGGCTCGGTTTGTTGCAGCGCAGGCTGTTTCCCTGGTTTGCCTCCGTGAGGTCGGAATGAGTGCGATCAGGTTTGAAGATGTCTGGAAGGAATACGGCGACCACATCGTGTTGGAGCGGTTGACTTTCGACGTGGCATCGCGCGCCTTCATCGCGCTGGTCGGTCCCTCCGGATGCGGCAAGACCACGTTCCTCCGTATGCTGCTGGGCGAGGAAAGCCCGACACGTGGACAGATCTTGGTTGACGGTGCGCCGCTGAAACCCGAGCCGGGCGCGGACCGAGGCGTCGTGTTTCAACGTTACTCGGTGTTCCCGCATCTGACCGTGCTGCAAAACGTGCTGTTGGGGCGCGAGTTGCAGCACGCGAAGCTGACGGGCCGGCTTTTCGGCGCGGCGAAGCGCGCGGCCATCGACGAGGTTATGGCGCTGCTCGTGGAAGTTGGTCTTTCCGGTCACGAGCACAAATATCCTGCGTCGCTGTCGGGCGGCATGCAACAGCGATTGGCGCTGGCCCAGGCCATCATGCGTGGTCCCAAAATCCTTTTGCTCGACGAGCCGTTCGGCGCCCTCGACCCTGGCATTCGCGCCGACATCCATGTGCTGATGAAGCGGCTCTGGCATGAAACCGAGCTAACCGTGGTGATGGTCACCCACGATCTGAGCGAGGCCTTTCGGCTGGCGACGCGGGTCATCGCGCTTGAGCGCAGCCGTTCCCGGCCCGAAGAATTTGAGCGCTATGGTGCCACCATATCGCGCGACCTGGAAATCTATCCCCGCCGCACCGCAAGGGCGCGGCAAGTTGCAACAATCCGCTCCGGCCAGGACGACCAGGCCGTCAATGGAGCATGAGCTGGGACGACCCAGCAATTGTCTGAGAGATGACAAGCCATGATCCTGACCACGGAGCAAAAGGCCCAGAATAAAGCCGCTTCCCTCAATGCCTGTGCGGTGAGGTAAGCGTCATGACATTTCCTTCCACGCCTGCGTCGGCGCGCATTTTGCTGCCTATGAAAATTTCGCCTCGGGGGGCTTGCTTCCCCACTCCGGCCCGCATCGTGATTTTGGACGCGCCCGAGGACTGATCCCATGTTTAGCAAAGTGCTGATCGCCAACCGCGGTGAAATCGCCGGACGGATTGGTAAAACGCTGCGGCGCATGGGAATCGCTTCTGTGGCCGTTTACTCCGACGCGGATCGGTTTACGCGCCCGGTGCGTGACGCCGACGAGGCGGTACGCGTCGGCCCGGCACCGGCGGCCGAGAGCTACCTCGACATAGACGCCATCGTTGCCGCGTGTCTGCAGACCGGCGCGCAAGCGGTGCATCCGGGCTATGGCTTTCTCTCGGAGAACCGTCAATTCGCCGAGCGGTTAGCCGCGCACGGCATCAGCTTCATTGGACCGCGGCCGGAGCATCTCGAGGCGTTCGGACTGAAGCACAAAGCGCGGGAGCTCGCTCAGAAAAGCCAAGTGCCTCTGCTGCCAGGATCCGGTCTCCTGGAGACCATCGACGAAGCCATGGCGGAAGCTCACCGTATCGGTTTTCCCCTGATGCTCAAGAGCACGGCGGGCGGCGGTGGCATCGGAATGCAACTGTGTCATGACGCCGAGACGTTGCGCGATCGGTTCGCGGCGGTTCAGCGGACCGCACGGGCGAGCTTCGGAGACGCGCGGGTCTATCTCGAGCGTTTTGTGTCCGAGGCAAGGCACATCGAGGTTCAGATTTTTGGCAACGGCAAGGGCGATGTCGTCGCGCTCGGCGAGCGCGACTGCTCCCTGCAACGCCGCAATCAGAAAGTGATCGAAGAAACCCCGGCGCCAGGCGTCAGCGATACGATGCGTGCGCGTTTGTTGGAGGCCGCGATCGCGCTGGGCAAGAGCGTGCACTATGAATCCGCCGGCACCGTCGAATTCATTTACGACGTCGAGCGGCAGGATTTCTACTTCCTGGAGGTCAATACAAGGCTTCAGGTCGAGCATCCCGTCACGGAAGCCGTGTTCGGGATCGATCTGGTCGAATGGATGGTGCGGCAGGCCGCCGGCGAAGATGTGCTGGCCAACCTGGGTTCGCTGACGCCGAAGGGCGCGGCCATCGAGGTGCGCGTCTACGCAGAGAATCCCGGCGCGGGATTCCGGCCCAGCGCCGGGCGGCTGACCCGCGTCGCGTTTCCAGGCGACGTCCGGGTCGATGGCTGGATCGAGACCGGGGTGGAAGTCACGCCGTTTTACGACCCGATGCTGGCCAAGGTCATCGTCGCGGCCGGTTCCCGCGCGGATGCCATCGCGAAGCTTGGCGATGCCCTCGAGGCGACCACGATTGCCGGCATTGAAACCAATCTCCAATATCTGCGCGCCATCGCCGGCTCCGATGCTTTTCGAAGCGGGAAGGTGGCCACCAATGTTTTGGCAAGCTTCTCTATCGCGCCGCGCACCCTTGATGTGCTTGCGGCCGGAGCGCAATCGACGATTCAGGAACTCCCGGGCCGCGTGGGAATGTGGGATGTGGGCGTGCCGCCCAGCGGCCCGATGGATGAGCGCTCGTTCCGCCTTGCCAACCGTGTCGTCGGTAATCCGGAAAAGACTGCGGCATTGGAAATGACGGCGCGGGGCGCCACGCTGCGCTTCAACGTCGATCGTACGTTCGCTCTCGTCGGCGCTCGCATGAAAGCGTTGCTCGATGGGATCGAGATCGCCAACAATGTTCCCGTCGAAGCGCGGGCCGGCCAAGTGCTCGCCGTCGGCGCGGTTCATGGCCCTGGCCTGCGCACCTATCTTGCCGTACGCGGCGGATTTGATGTGCCTGAATATCTCGGTTCGCGCGCGACCTTCATCCTCGGCGGCTTCGGTGGCCATGCCACTGGCGCGCTGAAGGTTGGAGACGTTCTGCACTTGGGTGCAGCGGAAACCGGCGCCCCGCGTGCGCTTTCGGCAGAAGAAACACCGGATCTGACGCATGATTGGCGGCTCGGCGTGATCTATGGGCCGCATGGTGCGCCGGACTTCTTTGTCGACGACGATATAGCAACGCTGTTCTCGGCCGAGTACGAGGTCCACTTCAATTCAGCGCGGACCGGCGTCCGTCTCACCGGACCCAAGCCGAAATGGGCGCGCCCGGATGGTGGCGAAGCCGGGCTGCACCCTTCCAATATTCATGACAACGCCTATGCGATCGGCTCGATCGATTTCACCGGCGACATGCCGATCATTCTGGGGCCGGATGGCCCAAGCCTCGGCGGCTTCGTCTGCCCCGCGGTGACGGCCCGTGAAGAGATGTGGAAGCTTGGCCAGCTCAAGCCGGGCGACAAATTACGCTTCGTTCCGGCGATCCGGCAGGACGATCCCATCGCAGGACCGATTGTCATGCGGGCGCCAGACCGTCTCGGCTCGCCGATCGTGGCGCGCGATGATGACCGCGCCATTCCGGTCGTCTATCGGCGTTCCGGCGACGACAATCTGCTGGTGGAATACGGCGCGATGACGCTGGACGTCGGATTGCGCATGCGGGTGCATTTGCTGGCGCAGGCGGTCACCGACGCCAAACTTCCGGGCCTTATCGAACTTACGCCGGGAATCCGTTCCTTGCAGGTCCACTACGACGGTACGAAGCTGTCGCGCACGCGGTTGCTCGATGTGTTGCGCCAGATCGAAGACGCGTTGCCCTCGATCGACGAGATGGTGGTGCCGAGCCGCATCGTGCGCCTGCCGCTGTCGTGGAACGATCCGCAGGCCGAACTGGCGATGCGGAAGTATCAGGAGTTGGTTCGGCCGAATGCGCCGTGGTGTCCATCGAATATCGAATTCATTCGCCGCATGAACGGGCTGGCTGACGAGGACGCCGTCAAACAGGTGATATTTGATGCGCATTATCTCGTGCTGGGTCTGGGTGATGTCTATCTCGGCGCGCCTGTGGCGACACCGCTCGATCCACGTCATCGCTTGGTGACGACGAAGTACAACCCCGCCCGTACATGGACCCCGGAAAACGCGGTCGGCATTGGCGGCGCATATATGTGCGTATACGGCATGGAGGGGCCGGGCGGCTATCAGTTGTTCGGTCGCACCATACAGATGTGGAATAGCTGGCGCACCACAAAGGAATTCGAGCGGGGAAAGCCGTGGCTGCTTCGATTCTTCGATCAGATACAATTCTTTCCTGTCAGCGCTTCGGAATTGTTGGAAGCACGTGAGGCGTTTCCACACGGTGCGTATCCGCTCTCGATCGAAGCCACCAGCTTCTCTTTTGCCGACTACAAGGCGTTTCTGACGCGCGAAGATGAAGGAATCACGGCCTTCAAACATAGGCAGCAAAGCGCGTTCGAAGCCGAACGCCAACGTTGGCGCGACGACAAGATCGACGAGATCCCGCTGGAACTGGCGGGGGGAACACCCGGCTCCGGCGGTGAGATCGGCGACGGCCAGGTCGGGATGTTTTCGGAAGCGCCCGGCAACGTCTGGAAGGTGCTGATCGAGGACGGCAAGCACGTCGAGATCGGGGATGCGTTGGTCATCGTGGAGTCGATGAAAATGGAGATTCCTGTTACGGCGACCGCCCGTGGCATCGTCCGTTCCATTGCCGTCCGTCCGGGCCAAACCTTGCGCGCGGGTGATCTCGTTTGCGTTTTGGAAGAAAGCTGATCGCCGGCCGCTGTCACTGGTTCGCTTATTCCGTCGTCGTCGCTTGCCCGGGCTCTGATCCTAACCCAGCATCGTCCTCGTTCGGCTCAAGCTCTGTGAGGATCTGGATGAGCGCGCCGACGCGCCCGCTCGGCAGCGGCTTGCCGGCGTTCATGAGTGGTTCGTCATTGACGATCCAGGCTTGAGCCTCCGTAAGTTCGTCTACGGTCGCGCCGGTTCCAATGATCTCGGCGATGCTCACATCGTCGACCGGGCCAACGGCTCTGGCAATGTCGTCTCGCGTGACGCGCTTCATGGCTTTGCAGTCCTGCTGGCAGCCGCATCCCGCTCGCCCTCGTGACGGTGAGCGTGAACCAGTTCCTTAGCGGCCGGTGGTCAGCCGCGGCGGATTCTGCGACAGCAGCCAGAGTTCGATTGCCGCGAGGATCGCCACGGCGGCACCGATAATCACATGAACCGACATCGCGGTGGTCCCCTGGAAGCCCAATACCCAGGGCGAGACCAATACCCACAAGCCGACGATGAGGTTGAGCCACTCTTCCCACACCGCGAACGCCGCAAGGGCTGCGATGGCAAGCACCGCGATCACGAGCCCGGCGATATTGGCGTTTTCAGATACTTTTCCGGCATCGAAGCCAAACATCCAGGGCGAAAAGAACAAGATCGCGCCGAGGATCAGGTTTGCCACGTCACAGAATTTCGTATTCGTCCAATTGTCCATGGCACCCTCCCTTTGAAGGTTTCCATGCAAGTCAACCGACGGGTTGCGGGCGGAGTTCCACGAAAGCGCAGGAATTTGATGGAACCTTGCGGCCTCTGGTTCCCGTTTCCCTTGGCTGTTGGCTTGGCGTCGCTGCCGGAACAAAGGCACGTATCGGCGAGAGCGGCGTTTCCTGGAGTTTAACGGCTGGTGGTTTGCCGCACGCCTGCCGTGCCGGTGGCGTCAGATACGCGCGCCGTGCTGCCGCGATTATTCATCATGGCATCGAGACGGTCGCGCTCCTTCTCGAAGCCCGCCATGATCGGTCCTTCCAGCGAGCGCCCGCGCGGCAGTTTGATGCGGATCGGATCGACGAAACGTCCGTTCACCAGAATTTCGTAATGAACGTGGGCGCCGGTCGACATGCCGGTCGATCCCACGAAGCCGATCACCTGGCCCTGTCGCACCCGCTTGCCGGGCTCCAGGCCCTTGGCGTAGGCGGACAAATGCCCGTAGGCGGTCTCATAGCCGTTGTTGTGCTTGATGCGGACATATTTGCCGTAACCGCCTTCCCAGCCAACCTTCTCGACGACTCCATTGCCAGAGGCAAAAATCGGCGTGCCGTAGGGCGTGGCCCAGTCGACGCCGGTATGCATCTTGACGTAGCCGAGGATGGGATGGCGGCGACCGCCGAAGCCCGATCGCATGATCGCGTTGTTGACCGGTTTGCGCACCAGGAACTTCTTCGCGCTCTTGCCGGTCTCGTCGTAGAAATCGACGGTGGCGTCGTCGGGGGTCTGGAAGCGATAATATTTCTTGGTTTCGCCACCGACGGTGAGCGAAGCGAACAACACCTCGGTTTTCTCGTTGTTGCCGCCGCCTTCGTCTTCTCCGGCGAAGAACACGTCGAACGAATCGCCAGGCTGCACCTTGCGCTGGAAGTCGATGTCGTAGGAGTAGATGCGGACCATGTCCTCGATGACGTTCGCCGGCACCTTGTTGCGCAGCGCGGTCTCGTAGATGCTTTGATAGAGGCGGACGCCGCTTCCGTCGTCATCGTCGGCGTCGTTGTTGTCGGCCGCCTCCGCGGTGGTGTTCATGCTTTGCACGTCGACGGCGACGTATTTGCCGAGATCGGACAGCGCGGCGACGGCTTCGATGGCGGAGTCGTTGGCGACGATGACGCGATAGGGCTGCAGCCGCTGGTTGGGGCCGGGGCCGGCGGGCGCCATCAGAATGCGCAGCTTGAGGCCTTCTTTCAGTCCGCCGTCGCGACCGCGGGCGCCGAGCGTGGTGGCGATGGATCTCGCTTCTTCCGGCGTCGCACCCTGGTCGCGCAAGATCGATATGACGGTATCGCCTTTCTTGACCACGTGAACGCGTTCATTGGAGGGGTTGCCGCCGGTGGCTTGATCCTTGGTCTTTGCCAGCAGCGTAACGTTTTCCGGGACCACCCGGGTTTCAAAGCCGGCATAGGGATCGGCGGCGGTGCCCTCAATGGCATAGGCCAATTTGAGGTCCGGCTGCGCGCCGTTGGCATCGGCGGTCGCGTTGGCAAGGGTGTAACGCACGCCGCTATTGCCGCGCCAGTTCGAGGCATCGCGTACCCGCAGCAGCACCTCGTCAAGCGCGACCACCGCGGCAAGCTTCGCCTTGGGCAGCACCGGGGCAAGATCTTTGGTGACGAACGAAACCTCGGCGTCTGGTTCGGCGGCGTCGACATTGTTTGGATCGTCGGAGGCCGTGGGAGCTGCGGTGCCGACATCGCTCAACATGCGTTGCGCGTTGAAGGGCGGGATCTTGGCGCTGAGATCGCTTGTCGTCATCGACAGGTTGCCCGAGATGCGCACGAACGGCCGCACCCGCATCACGTCCCGGTTGCCGACGCGGGTCACCGTCGAAACCCGCATCACATTACGCGCGGCGGTCGATTCGCCGGGCGGCGGCAGTCGGTCGCTCTTGCGCAGGCTCGCATTCTTGTCGTTGGCGCCGAACGCGCCACGCAACGCGCCCTCGAACCGTTCCGGCACCTTGGCAAACGTCATTTCGCCGTCGAGCGACGCGAAAACGGCGCCGCCGATAAGGGCTGCGCCGCACAGGCCGGTCAGGATGGTGCCGCTAAACCACTGCACGGAGACGCGGCGGCGATCGATGACCGCGGCCTCGGAACCGTCAACGGAAAGCGGCGGCTCGTGACCGAGATCGATGATCCCGGCCTCGCGTCCGTATGCGCCCCCGCGTGACGTCCTGTGGTTCAAACCACCGTCCCCCCGAATCCCATTAACACCCGACAAGACCTTTGCCCATCCCGACCCGCGATCGCCTTGCAACGGGCAATCGGTAAACAGATGTGCCGCACGCATCGATATTCGGGAACCAGGGACCGGCAGGCCGGCCAGACTCACGAAATCAACGTGTGCAGATCTCTCTCGATGTTTCTCGATCGTCAGGGAAAGCAGATCCCATGGGGGGATTGCCAATCCTGAGTAGTTGAACGCCGGCAACCCCCACTGGTAGCCGGCGCTGAAATACTTATGTTACGCAGTAGCCAGAACGTCGCAGGAATGTGGCTCAAGTACGGCGTTAAGCCCCTAAAAATCGAGACTTCTTCGTTATCCGCAGGTCCGCTGAGCGATGCGACGATTTGTTGACAACAGGCGTTGACAACGCCGATCGGGCGGGCTTATAAACCGCCCACTGAGCGCGGCGCTGTCTTGGCCCTCTGGCCAAGGCAAGTTTTCGTGCCTGTTAAGCTCCTCATTAAGATGAGTGATTGAACAGCCGATTCCCATCGGTTGTCCTTTGCCGTCGAATGAGGGTCTTCTGAAGGTTCCCTTCGGAAAGTTCCAGAGATGGAACTCGCGACGATTGGGAAAGGGGTTTTCGGGCCCCGGGCTGTTTGACAAGTGAAGATGAAGAAAGAGAAACGTGGACGGCGGAGTCCTTGCGAGTCTCGATTACTTGAAAGCTTGAGTTTTAGGACTTGGGTTTCGGGTACCGAGACTGGACGAAAGACTTCGGCGGTACACGTTTACATAGGTTACACCATCGTTGTTCGCGATGTGAATCGCGTTCAATAAATATGGTGGGACCTCGTCAAACGTTGTGATCAGCCGGTTTGAAGTTTCAAGTCCAACTTGAG
>WNFR01000931.1_pt1 | contig 54231 bp, 45 predicted proteins | sample 5400221 | NCBI WGS metagenome assembly WNFR01 (sample SAMN13153357, study PRJNA577476) | soil metagenome | isolation source: 40 cm soil under Madrone tree | place: USA:California | collected 2016-06-14
ATTTGGCAAACCCGCCAGTTGATCTATCAGTCTCTGAATTCAGTCCCAGGAGCCAATCCGCGGGTGCTCTACGACTTAGGCGCGGAACTTGGTGGCATGTGGGCCATTCCTCAACAATATGGTCCGGTGAATCCCCAAGTCCTTCGGCAGTACGTGACGACCTTGTGGTCAGTCTATACCTCCAATTACGGCGTTTCAGATACGACAGGCTTCTCCATCGTTCCAGGTTTTTCAGGTCAGATCAGCGCGCAGATTTCGGCCTATGACTCGACCACCGGCGGTCGACCCAATGCCTATGGCTTTGATCTGTATGGCAACGCGCCCGCCGTCGCAGCCGGTGACTATTCTTCTTTTGATACCCAGCTCGACTTCATATCATCAGAGCTTGGCTCTGCGGGCGAGCTTTCAAAGGAACTTTTCGTCCAAGAAACTTACTTCAACTCCATGCTCGCCCGCAATGCGCTGTCACAGGCGACCCAGAAAGGAATTTCATTTCGGTATCTGTTCCAATGGCCGTATCGCGCTGGCCACGCGACCGACGTCGTGGACGTTTTTGACCTCAGTCCATATTTTTCCTACGCATCGAGCGGCGCGTCTTACCCATTATTTTCCCCAGTCTTTTTTCAGCCTGGAACCTTCATTTATCAAGATAACCTTTATTACACTAATGGTTTCGCCTACTGCCAGTACACAACTGTTGGACCCTATACGGGGGGTACCGTCGCGCGGATTCCCGCAAGCATGAAAAATGCCGGCTTCTGCAGTCCTGCGATCCCAACGGAGTGGTTTAGAGTGGGCGACCAGCTGTATTATTCTTATGGCTCGACATATTGTGCGTCGCGCAGTCCCGACGCGGACCAGGTATCTGGTAGCACCGTCTTTTGGGGAATCTTCAGCATGATGACTAATCTCGGCAGCTGTCAGTGAAACGCTGGAACGGATATTCTGAATGCTGGGTTAAAAAACCGTCGAAACCTGCGGCTTTTTCACCACCGGGGTTGTCGGCGTAGCCGCGACCATGCCAAATGCAGCGAGCCCGTGAACCAATCCACGTCCAATATGCCCCGCTTCGAGGATTTGCCCTACCGTCCGTGCGTCGGCGTCATGGTGCTCAACCGCGCCGGCCTGGTCTTCATCGGCCGGCGTTCCGAAGGACCCGAACACATCGACGAAACCCACGTCTGGCAGATGCCGCAAGGCGGCATCGATCGCGATGAAGACCCATGGCCGGCGGCATTACGGGAACTTTATGAGGAGACCAGCATCCGATCGGTCGAGCGTCTCGGAGAGATTGACGACTGGCTCTCCTATGACATTCCGCGCGACATCGTCGGCCAGGCATGGGGCGGCCGGTATCGCGGCCAGACCCAGAAGTGGTATGCGCTGCGCTTCACCGGCGACGATAGCGAGATCAACATTTCTTCGCCGGGAGGCGGCGTCCATGATCCCGAATTCATCGCCTGGAAATGGGAGCCAATGACGCACCTCCCGGATCTCGTGGTGCCGTTCAAGAGATCGACCTATGAACGGGTGGTGCGGGAATTCGCGAAATTCGTAAGTTGCTGACCCGCGGTGCCGGTGGTCGCTTCGCGGACGTCAACTTCTCGCGCGATAACTTCTCGCGCGGTCCCGGGCCCTACAGAATTCCTCAAAAATGATGCGCTCAACTCAGTCTCGGAGGCCATGAAACATCTACAGCCTCATCCTGAGGAGCGCGCTCTCGCGTCGTCTCGAAGGAGGGATGCACGGCACGGACTCGCTGCCATCCTTCGAGACGGCCGCCCAAGAAGGGCGGCCTCCTCAGGATGAGGTCCGAGTTGTTTCTCGCCCACTCAGTGACCGAGCGCCGACCTGAGCGTCTGGAGTTGTTCCAGGCGGGCGCGCGCTTTGTCGCGGCTCAGGTCGTTATCGGCATCCGCAACGTCTTCCTCGCTATCCCGGATGGCTTGGGCGATCGTCGCGGCGTCGATTTCCGCCACCGGCACGGCCTGTTCGGCCAACACCGTCAGTCCGGCCGGGCCCATTTCCGCCAAACCACCGCGCACGACGATTCGTTGCGGTTCGCCATTGCCGTAGACGGTTAGAAGCCCCGGTTTGAGCGTCGCAATATAAGGCGCATGGCCGGCGAGGATACCAAACTCGCCCTCCTCACCCGGAACATCGACCTGGCTGACTTCGCCGGCGAATACCAAGCGTTCGGGCGAGACCAGTTCGAAGCGAAATGTGGCCATGACGGGTAATCCTACGCCTCGGCAGCGAGCTTCTTGCCCTTTTCGACGGCCTGCTCGATGGTCCCAACCATGTAGAAGGCCGCTTCCGGGAGATGATCGTACTGACCATCGACCAGCCCTTTGAAGCCCTTGATGGTATCAGCAAGCTCAACGAAGACACCGGGCAGGCCGGTGAACACCTCGGCCACGTGCATTGGCTGCGACAGGAACCGCTCGATCTTGCGGGCACGCGCGACGGTGAGCTTGTCCTCCTCCGACAGCTCGTCCATGCCGAGAATGGCGATAATGTCTTGAAGCGACTTGTAGCGCTGCAACACCTGTTGGACTTGGCGGGCGATGTTGTAGTGCTCCTCGCCAACGACAAGCGGAGAGAGCATGCGAGAGGTTGAGTCCAACGGATCGACTGCAGGGAATATGGCTTTCTCGAAAATCGAACGCGACAGCACCGTGGTGGCGTCGAGGTGCGAGAACGACGTTGCTGGAGCCGGATCCGTAAGGTCGTCGGCCGGCACGTAGATCGCCTGCACCGAGGTCACCGATCCTTTGTGGGTGGTCGTAATGCGCTCCTGCAGCGCCCCCATGTCGGTGGCAAGCGTCGGCTGGTAACCCACCGCCGACGGAATGCGGCCGAGCAATGCCGAGACTTCCGAGCCCGCCTGCGTAAAGCGGAAGATATTGTCGACGAAGAACAGCACATCCTGCCCCTGGTCGCGGAAATATTCGGCCACGGTGAGGCCGGAGAGCCCGACGCGTGCGCGCGCGCCTGGCGGCTCGTTCATTTGACCGTAGACCAGTGCGCATTTCGAGCCGGCGGTCGAGCCCTTGTTCTTTTTCGGGTCCTTGTTGACGCCCGACTCGATCATTTCATGGTACAGATCATTACCCTCGCGAGTGCGCTCGCCGACGCCGGCGAATACCGAATAGCCGCCGTGTCCCTTGGCGACATTGTTGATCAGCTCCATGATGGTGACGGTCTTGCCGACGCCGGCGCCGCCGAACAGACCGATCTTGCCGCCCCTGGCATAAGGCGCCAACAGGTCGACGACTTTGATGCCGGTGATGAGGATCTGCGCCTCGGTCGACTGTTCGGTATAGGCCGGGGTCGGCTGGTGAATGGCGCGCCGTTCCTTGTACACAACGGGTCCTGCTTCATCCACGGGCTCGCCGATCACGTTGATGATGCGTCCGAGCGTGCCGTCCCCGACCGGCACCGAAATCGGCTGGCCGGTGTCGGCCACCGCCTGGCCGCGCACCAGCCCTTCGCTGGTGTCCATCGCGATGGTGCGCACCGTCGACTCTCCGAGGTGCTGAGCGACCTCGAGCACCAGCCGGTTGCCGTGATTGTCGGTCTCGAGCGCGTTCAGGATTGCCGGCAGTTGGCCGTCGAACTGCACGTCGACGACCGCGCCGATGACCTGGGTGATGCGTCCCGTCTTGTTGGCCATAAAGTGTCCTCGTTGACTTACAAGTCTACACCGCCTCGGCGCCGGAGATGATCTCGATCAATTCCTTGGTAATCATCGCCTGTCGCGTGCGGTTATACATCAGTGTCTGCCTGCGGATCATGTCGCCCGCGTTACGGGTGGCGTTGTCCATTGCGGTCATCTGGGCGCCGTAGAACGAAGCCATGTTCTCCAGCAAGGCGCGGAAAATCTGCACCGAGATGTTGCGCGGCAAAAGCTCGGCGAGGATGTCCTCCTCGTCCGGCTCGTATTCGTAAACGGCGCCGCCGTTGCCCCCGGCATCGGCGGCGATGACCGCCGGAATGAGCTGCTGCGCGGTCGGGATTTGCGCCATCACCGATTTGAAGCGCGAGAAGAACAACGTGCAGACGTCGAATTGGCCGGCCTTGAACAAAGCGATGACTCTATGCCCGATGCCGCTGGCGTTCTCGAATTTGAGCTGGCGCACGGAACGCAGATCGACAGTCTCGATAATACGATTTTCGAACTGGCGTTTGAGCTGATCGAAGCCTTTGCGGCCGACGCAGAGGAACTTGACGTCCTTGCCGTCAGCCAGCAGCGAATTGGCGCGGTCTCGCGCGAGGCGAACGATCGCGGAGTTGAAAGGGCCGCACAGCCCGCGTTCGCCGGTACAAACGAGCAGAAGGTGGTTCTGGCTGGAGCCCGTGCCGGTCAGGAGCCGCGGCGCACCCGGATTATCGCTGACCGATGTCGCGATGTTGGCGAGGACCCTCTCCATGCGCTCCGCATAGGGCCGAGCCGCCTCCGCGGCGGCGGTGGCCCGGCGCAGCTTCGACGCCGCCACCATCTGCATGGCCTTGGTGATCTTCTGCGTCGCCTTGGTGGCGGCGATGCGGACCCGCATGTCCTTGAGGCTTGCCATCAGGCAAATGCTTTCGCGTAAGCATCAACCGCGCCCTTGAGCTTTGCGGCGGTTGTCTCGCTGAGATCGCGGGCTTCGCGGATGTCCTTGAGAATATCGCCGTGCTCGGTCCGCAGCGCGCCGAGCAGCCCGTCTTCGAATGCGCGCACGCGGTTGACCGGTATCGGATCGAGATAGCCGTTGACGCCCGCATAGATCACGCAGACCTGTTCTTCCATCTTGAGCGGCGAGAATTGCGGCTGTTTCAACAGCTCGGTCAGACGTGCGCCGCGGTTGAGGAGGCGCTGGGTGGTGGCGTCGAGATCGGAGCCAAACTGCGCGAACGCCGCCATCTCGCGATATTGCGCCAGCTCGCCCTTGACACGGCCGGCAACCTTTTTCATCGCCCTGGTCTGCGCTGCGGCGCCCACGCGCGACACCGAGAGCCCGACATTAACCGCCGGCCGGATGCCCTGGTAGAACAAGTCGGTCTCCAGGAATATCTGGCCGTCCGTTATCGAGATCACGTTGGTCGGGATGTAGGCCGACACGTCGTTCGCCTGGGTTTCGATCACCGGCAGCGCCGTCAGCGAGCCCGCGCCGTTGTCCTCGTTCATCTTCGCGGCGCGTTCGAGGAGACGCGAATGGAGATAGAACACATCCCCCGGATAGGCCTCGCGCCCGGGCGGGCGGCGCAGCAGCAGCGACATCTGCCGGTAGGCCACTGCCTGCTTGGACAAGTCGTCGTAGATGATGACGGCATGCATGCCGTTGTCGCGGAAATACTCGCCCATGGTGCAGCCGGCAAACGGCGCCAGGAACTGCATGGGCGCCGGATCGGAAGCCGTCGCCGCCACGATGATGCAATATTCGAGCGCGCCCTGCTCCTCCAGCACCTTCACGAACTGCGCGACCGTCGAGCGCTTCTGCCCCACAGCCACGTAGACGCAGTAAAGCTTGATCTTCTCGTCGCCGGTGGCGTTGAGGGGCTTCTGATTCAGGATGGTGTCAAGAGCGATCGCGGTCTTACCGGTCTGGCGATCGCCGATGATCAATTCGCGCTGGCCGCGGCCGATCGGAATCAACGCATCGATTGCCTTGAGGCCGGTCGCCATCGGCTCATGCACCGATTTGCGCGGAATGATGCCAGGGGCTTTGACATCCACGCGCTTGCGCTCACCCGGAATTGGCCCCTTGCCGTCGATCGGATTGCCGAGCGCATCGACCACGCGCCCGAGCAGGCCCTTGCCGACGGGCACGTCGACGATGGCCCCGGTGCGTTTGACGGTCTGGCCTTCCATGATTTCGCGGTCTTCGCCGAAGATCACGATGCCGACATTGTCGGATTCGAGATTGAGCGCCATGCCGCGGATGCCGTTCTCAAACTCGACCATCTCGCCGGCTTGAACATTGTCGAGGCCATAGACGCGGGCGATGCCATCGCCGACCGACAGCACCTGGCCGACTTCCGACACTTCGGCTTCCTGGCCGAAATTCTTGATCTGCTCCTTGAGGATCGCGGAGATTTCTGCGGCCCGGATATCCATCAACCGACCTCTTTCATCGCATGCTTGAGTGCATTGAGCTTGGTGCGCAACGAACTGTCGACCATGCGGCTGCCAAGCTTCACCACCAGTCCCCCGATAATCGACGGATCGACCTTCACGTCGACCCGGACATCCTTTCCGGTCACCGCGTTGAGGGTCTTGCGGATCTCGTCGCCATGCGCATCGGACAGCGGCTCGGCGACCGTGACCTGCGCCGTCACCTCGCCCTTGTGGCGAGCGACCAGGGCCACGTAAGCCTTGACGATGTTGCGAACCGCAAACAGCCTGCGGTTGGATGTCACAACCTTAAGAAATTGCGCCGCGAGCCCGTCGATTTGAGCCTTGTCGAGCACCGCGGCGAGTGCCTTGGACTGCACGTCGGCGGTGAACACCGGGCTGCGGACGAGGCGCGTCAAGTCCGCGCTCTCATCAAGGAGCGCGTCGAATCTCTTAAGATCGGCCAGGACCGAATCGACGGCCCCAGTCTCGAGCGCCAGCTCGAACAAGGCCGTGGCATAACGGCCCGCCATTCCGGAATCGATTGGATACTCCCCTGCCACAGGCTCACCAAAAGGCTTTGTGCTATTTCCGCAGGCGAAGCGCCCCCCGAGTTGAGGCGCAAGCCCTTGAAAATGTGTGAGGACTTGGATTTTTCGGGAACGCCGGGGTCAGCGCCGCCCAGTCAAATCGCAGGTTTGCTAACACAGCAGGAATTGCGGCGCAATACGGCGGTCGACCGCTGCTCATCTCATCTGCCCGCCTGATGCAGCCTGGTCACAGCGAGCCGTAGGGGCGGGCCGCTTTAGCCGCCGTGGCCTGACCGGCCGCCTGAATGAGATGAAAAATGCATACCGGAGGGGCACGCCCGCGAGATCGTCCCCAGCCAAAGTCGAAGCGCCGACTTTCGGCGTCTCCGAGAGAGGCTATCACCAGTGCAGTCTTTGCACGGGCAAACCGGCAGCGTCCCAGGCCTCCAGCCCGCCGCGATACCAAGACACATTCGGGTAGCCGAGCGCAACCAGTTCGAGGGCGAGATTGCGTCCGTGCCAGCGCTCGGCATTCCACGAAATCGTGATCAGGCGCCGACTTGGATTTCCGTCCAGCAAGGGGTCGAGCCAAGCCTTGAGAGCGCCACGTTGCTCGTCGGTCATGGGCTCATGCCGCAAGTACTGTGGAACATGAATTGAACCCGGAAACACGATGTCCAAACAGAAGGTACACGTGGTCGACAGCAGCAGAGGTTGTTCGTTCCCGCGTTGCCGATGATCGATCAGCGTCGCTAGCTCGAAGGTGCGGATGAGCGACACTCCGGGAGCGCCGCGCGGCGTCGGGGCGTTCCGCGAATTCGGCTGCACACCTGCCGTAATCGGCAAGCCGGCGTCGACATCTTCATCGACATGATCGCGCAAGCCGCTGCGGGCCACGCCGTCGAACTCGCGCTGCTGCTCGTCGGCAGCGGCTGGCGTCGGCTTCATGCTGTGGCGCACACCGCGCAGCGTGGACGTCGGCTGCTGCTTGACATAGTCGCGTAACTCGCGCCGCGCATCCTCGATCCTGCCCGCGTTCGCATAAGCAGCGACAAGCAGGAGATAGATTTGAGGAATGAGCCCCGACGACTGCTCCCTGGCAGCCAGCAACCAGTCGATTGCTTCGTCGTTGCGTCCAAGCCGGATCAGCGCTTGGCCGAGCGCCCCATAGGGAACAAATCGCGGTGCTGCCACGTCGCTGCGCCTGATCGCCTCTTCCAGAAGTGGGACCGCTTCCGCCGACCGCCCCATCACGATTAGACTTTGCGCGAGGTCGACGTGATAGCGCACGGAGTCGGGGGCAGCGTGCATGAGTGCCTTGTACGCGACGATGGCTTCGTCAAAACGCCCTTCCGCGCGCAGCAGGTAGGCCTGCAGCTCGAACATCGCTTCCGATCCGGGCGCGACGGCACGTGCCCGCTCGGCGTAAGAGCGGCCGCGAAGCCACAGGTCATCGCGATTTCCAATGCGCTCGCCGAATTCCACGATCGGCCGCAGGTGCTCACGAGCGAGGCTCGTCAGGAGCTCAGGGGAGTTCGGCGCAAGGGACAGTGCGCGCTCGAGCAATTCGATATTCTCCGCACTCCTGGCGGGGGTAATCGGCGGATGATTGTTGGCGGCCCTCACCTTCAGCAGCAAATCCTCAACCGTCAAGGCCGCGAGCGGCAGGGTCGACAGCCTTTGCGCCTCCGCGTCCATGAAGGCCGTCCGCAGCGGGAACAACAGGTTTCGTACGATCTGATCCCGCGGCTCGCTGCCAGCACCCTGGAATTGCGCGGCCCAGATGCTGGCGCCGTTCGCCGCTTCGCTCAGCTCAACCTTGAGCTGAACGGCGTCGGACGAACGGCGGATAGTGCCTTCGAGCACGTAACGAACGCCAAGGTCGCTGCCGATAGCTGGCAGCGAAAGCTTCCGAGAGGCGGTCCCATGCGCCATCGATCGTGCCATCACGAACGCGCCCGGCGTCTGGGCAAGGCTGGTCGTGACGTCTTCGGTGAGAGCCGCCGCTAAATCGTCGTCCTTGGGCTCGCCGCTCGCATTCGTGAATGGCAGCGCAACGATCGACAGCCCGCGCGGTTCGGGGCGGAACACGGGCCGATCGGAGGAGAGACCTCGCCAATGGATGGCGACTGCGGCCGAGCAAAGCACGGCCACCATGGCCGCCGCGGCGAAACGCCAATGCCTGGCTCGTCTATCGCCCACCGTGGCGTGCACTGCCGCCATGGCAGATTGCGGTGAAGAAGACGTCGCAGCAACGGACTTAGGTGTTGCGCGAAGCCCTTGCGCCGATGGAGAGGCAGCATTCGCCTGAAGCGCACCTGCCTCACCGGCCGGCAGATACATCTCAGATCCCGCTCCGTCTTTGACCGGAAGGATAAATCTGTAGCCGCGTCCCGCAACCGTTTGAATGCAGCTTGCGCCGTTCCGACCGCTGTCGAGCGCACGGCGAAGCGTCGAAATCTGAACGGTCAGATTGCTCTCCTCCACCGCAAGGTCCGGCCACACGGCGTCCATGATCTCATTCTTGGCGATGAGTTCTCCGGGCCGACTAAGAAAGAGCAGTAATAGATCGGCTGCACGTGATCCCAGCGAAATCGGCGTTAGCACCCCACCGTTTTCGACCCGCAGCAGTTCGCGTGTCGGAACGTTGAACTGAAAGCCGGCGAAATTCACGTGTCGCGGCATTAAGAGCATTTCGGACTGCTCCCGTCACACCAACATGCGCACGGTTGCCAAGCATTCTCGGTGCCTACGCAAGTCCCTGCGAAGGCACGGCACTCCCCACTTCCCCCTGAGCAATTCCGGCCGGAAAAAACTACGCTGTTTCGGCGCTCTTATCAAGATTTCGGAAGATTTTCGGAAGATTTCGGACGGGTCTCGTCGCGACATCGGCGCCTCGGAGGGATTCCTAATCGCGCCGCCTTAGGTGTCGGCCAGGTCGCTTTGAGTGCCATGAGCCCTGCTATCCGCTCTCCATCGGTCCCGCCCCGGTGTATCGCAGCAGTCCCTCCGCAGTCCTCGGTGGGACCGATGGCGGACCTTGGTTTATCTGCCTGCGAATTGCCGCGGCGGCGGACCTACCGCACGCAAGCGCGAACCCGGAGCAGCGCCGGCGTGGCGTTGGTGAAAGGAGCAACAACATGCGCCCGACCCTCGTCGTCGCGGTCGGCACCGCAGCAATCTGGAGGATTCCGCAGTGGCGAGAATGACCCAAATCAACATCGACGCTTCAATAATTCCGAGCGCGCAGGCTTCATCGACGAAAGCTCTTTGAATAGCCAGTAAGTCGTTCGTCTAGGTCAACACCGCGATACCGTTCCAATCCTTTGCGCAGCAGGGGGAATGTCGATGGTTGCAGTTGCAACAATGTCGGATTCCGACAAAGTAAAGGAGATGATTATCCGGTCCAAAAAATATTTTTATGGATCGATAAAAGATCAAATCGATGCCCTGGTGTCGCCAGAAAACGTAGTAATCGTGTGCAGCACATTCTTGCTTTGGGCAATATCGCACCTATTCGGCGTCGGCGAGGTCATAGACGTTGCGCTCCTATTGATCGGAGCGGCAGCCTTGGGACCTTCAGTCGGTGAGGCTATAACAACGCTGATAGACGCTTCAATGATCTGTCTACAAGCAACGAATGACTCTGACTTGGATCGTAGCGCCGAGTTGTTTGCCAAGGGCGCAACGACACTCGGGTTTGATGCTCTCATGGCTTTGCTTCTGAGGCGTACTGCGAAGGGTATCGAAGTCTCGCGGGGCGGCGGCGTAGTCCGTCCGAGCTGGTTGAAGGTTGCCACGCCCAGACAACCAGGTTTGCCTAATGTCGGACCTGACCCGAATGCCGGCCAATTGTGGAGTCGGTTCCCGCCCCTCAAAGCCGTGGGGCCAGGGCAGCTGCCTCCTAGAGTTATGGGCGGCACGGATGTGTGGGGTAGCATTTTGTACTTGATGCGGGGAGATTTGGCGGCAGAGGAGGCAACCGTTAATCATGAGTTGGTGCACCGGGCCCTAACGCCACGTTTTTTCTTTCTTCGAACCTTCAGAGTGCAGCTTAAGCTCGCCGGCTATGGCCGCTTGGTGCTGTTGAAATACGTTGAAGAGGCGATGTGCCAAGGCTACTCAGAACTTCTCAAGAATCCGCTTACGGGCCTTTTTAAGGGCATCGCTTTTCCCATTGCCAATGGATACATGACGATTTCAGACGTTGCAGCCGAAGGAATGGCAATCGGTACGCTTATCCTCGGTGGACAGCGATTTGTCATTGCTTTTGATATAGCCACGCCGTGGTGGGTTAAGGATATTCCAATAGTTTATGTCAAAACCGGTGTTGAAAACATTTACGGCTGGTGGTGGTTTAATATGGATGGTGGAATATGGTGTTATTATTTTGCGCGAAACAAGACCGTTCGCTGGTATGATATTTTTAATCATAGAAATGGCCAAGGAAAATGGGCTGCGAAAGCAGACTTTGTCGAAGTCGTCTGGAACACTGGCACACGCGAAACATGGCCTTTCGAGATTTTGCCCACCAATCAGAAAGGAACAAGCACCAAAGCGAGCGGCAAGGCCTCGGAATTTACTGCGATTCGCGTATGGGACGACTACATCTCCAAAATCGCCGGTCGGTGGAGGATGGATTGCGACGACCGATGGATATGGAACATCGATTTTACACCAGATGGAAACGTCAAATGGAGCGACTACTACAACCCATCCGAGAATGGACAAGGTACGTGGCACCTGACCAGGGATGGCGTCTATGTGATGTGGGCGTCTGGAAGCCGTGACAATTGGATATTCTCGGCCGCAGGGAATGAGGCAAGCGGAAAGGCGATGGTGGCTGGCAAGCCTTATCCGTTCGAAGCCGCAAAAGCACTTTGACACCTGTTAAGACATGATCAGTCCAACTCCTCGGGAGCCTCTCGACCAGGCCTGTCGACCCCTCGGGCAAAGCGCTCCGTCATTGCGTGCTCCGCGGTGCCGGCCCGGCTTGAGCGGATGCTTGGGCGCCGGTACGACTGTCCTAACGCCCTGCGGTGCCGACTTCAGCTCGACAAACTTCTCAGTATAGCGGAATGGTGGCGCAGACCCTCCGGGAGAACACGGCGAGCTGCGCGAGCGGATCCGCTCTAATCCGCCCCTCGTTGGCTTGGCGACGCCTGGTGACGGCGGATCACATCGAGAAATTCTTCACCGTAGAGCTTGAGCTTCATTTCCCCGACGCCGTGTATGCCTCCCATCTCCCGAAGCGTCGTGGGTTTACCGCGCGCCATCTCCATCAGGCTGCGGTCCGGCAGAATCACGTAGGCCGGGACCGCCTGCGCCTTGGCGAGCGCGGAGCGGCGCGCGCGCAGCGCCTCGAACAGGCCATGGTCCGCACTGCCCTCGCCAAGCGTTGCGGCGGCCGCAGCTTTGCGTGCGGCTTTCTTGCCGGGCGCCGTGACGGCCTGCCGGCGCAACTCGATTCTCGCCTGGCCCTTGAGGACCGCCCTGCCGGCCGGCTGAATGGTCCAGCGCCCATAGCCGGTGATATCGAGCGACAGCATCCCGGCGGCATAGAGCTGGCGGAAAATCGAGCGCCATTCGTTGCGGTCGTGCTCCTTGCCGACCCCGAAGGTCGGTAACGCGTCATGACGAAAATTCCTGATCGCCTCGGTTTCTTCACCCAGCAGCAAGTTGATCAGGTGTTCGGTGCCGAAGCGTTCGCCGGTGCGCGCGATTGCCGACATTGCCTTTTGCGCCGCAATGGTGCCGTCGACCACCGCAACGCTGCCGGCGCAGATGTCGCAATTCCCACACCCCGACGGAACCGACTCGCCGAAGTAGCCAAGCAGGGTCTGGCGCCGGCAACGCGGCGATTCGCAGAGCGCCACCAGGGCGTTGAGGCGCAGCCGGTCGACCCGTTTCTGGTCGTCCGACGCGGTGCTCTCCTCGATCTGGCGGCGGCGCAGTGCGATGTCGCCGGTGCTGAAGAGGGTCAGCGTATCGGCCGGCAAGCCGTCGCGACCGGCACGGCCGATCTCCTGATAGTAGCTCTCGATGTTGTTCGGCAAATCGTGGTGGCAGACGAAGCGGACATCGGGCTTATCGATTCCCATGCCGAACGCGATGGTCGCCGCCATCACCACGCCGTCCTCCTGCAGAAATACGTCCTGATTGCGCGAGCGGTCGGCCGCGTCCATTCCAGCGTGATAGTGCAGCGCCTTGACGCCTTCGTCCCGCAGAAACGCCCCGATATCCTCGGCCCGGCGGCGCGAGCCGCAATAGATGATACCGCTGTCGCCGCGATGTCCGGAAATAAATTGCACGAGCTGGCTGCGACCATGGTTTCGCGCGCTCATGGCTAACCGCAGGTTGGGTCGGTCGAAGCCGTGGACAAAGACTTCGGGCGGCTCTTGGGGCTGCTGCCGGAACAGCCGGGACAGGATGTCCGCCCGCGTCGCGGCGTCCGCGGTCGCCGTAAACGCGATGGTTTGCAGGCTACCCAGTTCGTTCTGCAGGGCTGCAAGGTTCATGTACTCGGGGCGGAAATCGTGGCCCCACTGCGAGATGCAATGGGCCTCATCGACCGCCAGCAGGCCGACATTGGCGCGCCGTAAGAGCGCAACAGTCTCCGGCTTGGCGAGCCGTTCGGGCGCCACGTAGGCGAGGCGCAATTCTCCCCGCGCGATTTGCTCCACGATGGTGCGGTTCTCGTCGAAATGATTGGTGGAGTTGAGACTCGCCGCGGCGATGCCATAGCCGCGAAGTTGCGCCACCTGGTTGCGCATCAACGCGATCAGCGGCGACACCACGATGGTGAGCCCGCCGCGCATCAGCGCCGGCAACTGATAGCACAACGACTTGCCGCTGCCGGTCGGCATCACGGCGAGCACGTCGCGACCCGCGAGAATCGTCTCGATGATCTCGGTCTGGCCGGCGCGAAACTCCGCAAAGCCGAACACGGTGCGCAACAGATTCTGAGCGGCGGCAAGGTCGGCCATGGGCGGGAAGGCTCTCTTGGAGCGGATTTCGATTGCGTTAAATCACTTTAACCGGCGTCGTCGCCGGGCTTGTCCCGGCGACCTCGAACGCCGAGGCATAGAGCAAGCATAATCGGGGTGGCCGGGACAAGCCCGGCCACGACCGAGGAGAGAGGCAAATGCTTCAAGCTGACCGGAATCCGCCCTAGCTCCGGGTCGGCTCGACGGCCGCCCGCCTTCGCACACGTTGGAAAATCGTGTAAGGTTTTAGGCCTAGCTGCCAAGGCAAGGCCTGACAAATGACCCGGTGATCGGCCGCCCCCGCCGGAGGTGCGCGCGCCATTTCTTGCCTTCGCACCGACAAGCCATGAAAGGGAGACTGTCATGCACAGGCAGCGGAATTTGGGGTTGCTGATCATGTTCGCGGTAGCGGCGGCGACGCCCGCCTTCGGGCAAACCGCAGGACCTGCAGTCGCGCCGGCTGCCGTCCCGGATTTCTCCGGCATCTGGTCGCATCCCTCCTTCCCGGGTTTCGAGCCGCTGGCCTCGGGCCCCAGCTCGGTGGTCAACAAGTCGCGCCGGCCGCAGGGCGCCGACGTCAACGGCCGGACATTGCCGGCCAACAACAGCGTCCTCGTGAGCAACCCCGCCCGGTTGGTCGGCGACTACACCAATCCGATCTTGAAGCCCCAGGCGGCGGAAGCCGTGAAGAAGAAGGGCGAAATAGAGCTAGGCGGAATGGTCTCGCCGACTCCGACCATACAGTGCTGGCCGGAACCCGTTCCGTATATCTTTAACGGCGTTGCGATGCAGATGCTCCAGCAGCCGGACAAGATCATTTTCCTTTATCCCAACGATCATCAGGTGCGTTACGTGCGGATGAACCAGCCACATCCGGCGCAGGTGACGCCATCCTGGTATGGGGATTCCGTGGGCCACTACGAAGGCGACACGCTGGTGATCGATACTGTGGGCGTCAAAATCGGGCCGTTTGCCATGGTCGACTTCTACGGCACGCCCTATACGCAGGCTCTCCACGTTGTAGAACGCTACCGGCTCCTCGATTACGAAACCGCAAGGGAAGGACTGGAACGGGATGTAAGGGAGAATCGGCGGCCCCCTGGCGGCGCCGATGCAGGCTCGGCGCCCGACTATGGCTACAGGGGCAAGCACCTGCAACTCCTGTTCACGGTCGAAGATGAAGGCGTCTTCACCATGCCTTGGTCGGCGACCATAACCTACCGGCGCGGCCGCGAAGCCTGGCGGGAAGTCGTCTGTGCCGAGAATCTGCAGGAGTTGGTTTTAGCCGGAAGGGACACTGCGGTGCCGCGAGCGAACAAACCGGATTTCTAAAGCGGCGACAAACGGGGCGCAAGCCTGACTGCGTTGCGCAGCGATCGAGCCATCCCTACCCTTCCCCGCAAGCGGGGGAAGGCAGGGAGCGGGCTCTGTTCGGCAATGACGCGCCATGAAGATCATCAGCGGCGAACAAACTGGCGTTGACCGCGCAGCGCTTGATGTCGCGATTGAGCGCAGCATGTCATGGGGTGGCTGGTGCCCAAAGGGCGGTTGGGCCGAGGACCTTCCTGACCCGCCTGGTCTCCTGAACAAATATCCCAAGCTGAGAGAAACGCCGTCCTCTCAGCCCGAGCAGCGTACGGAATGGAACGTGCGCGACAGCGACGCAATCCTCATCATCACCAATCGCGAGGGCCTCGCCGTCTCCAAAGGAACGAAGCGCGCCCAAGAATGGGCCGACCGCTGCGGCAAGCCGCTTCTTGTCGTCGATGTCGGCCAGCCGGATGCGGTTGCCCAAGTTGCGCAGTGGCTGCGAGCGCAACGCCAACGATTTGGTGCACACATGGCGCTCGGTGTCGGCGGACCGCGCGAGAGCGAAGCGCCCGGGATTTACACAAGCACGCGGGAGCTGATCGCGGGCGTGCTTGATCATGTGGAGCGGTGACATTGCAGCACGTAGGGCGGGCATCCGTTTCAGTCGAAACGACCGTCCGGCGGAAAGCGGATGGTCTGATCGTAGCGCGAGGGCGTCGTCATGTCTTTGTCGCCACGGGCGGGGAGCACAATTGCGTCGGCAACATAAAGCCTGCCCTTGTGGTGATAGAGCGAACTGCGCACGCGGCTCCCGTCGGTGCGATCGACCACCAGCGAGACCCCGAAGACCGACCTTGCGTCCTGATAGACGCGCGGAAAGTCGGTGAACAGCACCTCGCCCTCGCGTTGCAGCCGATTGGCCGCTTCGTTCAGGAAATTCGCACCCATGTCGGCGCGGGCGGTCAAATCGACGACGGTCAGTTTGTAGACAACATGATCGTCCTCGGCCGCATAGATCATCGACGGAAGACCCTTGGCATAGACCGAATCATAGGTCGATTTCATCGCCTGCGGCTTGGCGGGAAATTGGATCGCCACGCCTTGGTCGAGGTATTTGTATTCCTCCCAGGCCGATGCGGGGCGGGCAGCCAGCAAAAGCCCGAGCGAGATGAAAGCTAAAATGCGCATGGTCACCCCCCGCTGATCATTCTTGAGGCCGGTACGCCCCCGGAACAATTTCGCCGCTCCCGTCGCCGCAGCCGCGGTTGGAGCACACCTTCTGCCCGCTCCGGAACTTGACGCTCATGAGCTGACCGCCGCGTGACCCGTCCTTCATCGGACGAAAGCCGACTTCTATCGTTTCACCGACCATGGGGTGGTCCTGCGCCCAACCGAGCGAAACCAATTGCGACGGCGAACCGCCCTCGAAGGACCATGTCGACGTGTCGCCCTTGTCGTTGACGATGGCGACGTGAAGCCAAGCATGCGGGTTGACGAATTCGAACTGCTTCACGGTGCCCGACATGTAGAGCACCTTCGACTGATCGAACATGGCGAAGGCATGATGCGCGACGGCGGGCGCCGCAAACAACACGGCGGCTACGCCGGCAAGGCCGAGAGCTTTCCTGGTCATGATCCGCTCCATGACGTGAGAAGGCCCAAGCGTACCACGAATGCAGTGGCGCAGGAATCCGATTTGTGCACCAAACCGCTCGCGTTCAGTTGGCGGATGGCTCTGTCCATCTGGCTGAGATACACTGATATAAGCTGCGGAATCGGGCGCAAGGAATTCAAGATCAAGCATCTGCTTTGAGCCACAAAATTATGGCAAAGTCGCAGTCAAAACAGCCTGGTCGCGTCCATCGATAATGAGGGCTACGCGGCATCGCTTGAGAAGCGGAAGATCTACGTCGCGCTCCGCGACCCGGCCGCCGAGAAGCACCGCCTGCTTCGGGTCATCGACGAATCCGGCGAGGATTATCTGTATCCAAAGGTGTTCTTTCGCGCGATCGCATTGCCGCAGGCCGTCAGGAAAGCCATAATCGCCGCTGCTTAATGGGCGGATTACGCCAGTCGCGATGAAAATAGCTATGGCGGAATGGGGACGACAGGACGTGATGGCCGCGTTCAAGCGTGATCCTCTCCACGCTCGGGCTTGAACGCCGTCTCACAAAAAACTCACCGGATCGATATCCACCTCGAGCCTCACCGCCGTCTCCGCTTTCGGCGCGCACGCGAGCCAGCCGCGTACGTAGCCCGATAGATCGAAGCTCCGCGGAGCCTTCGCCAAGAGCCGAAATCTGTGCCGGCCGCGTATCACCGCAATCGGGGCCTCGGCGGGGCCGAGCACCCGCACCGCCTCCGTCGGCGGCGCTGCGCCGGCAAGACGCCGCGCGAAGCCTTCGGCGGATGGACGATCGGGCCCGGAGACGATGAGGCTCGCGAGACGCCCGAACGGCGGATACCCGGTGCGCTCGCGCGCCTCGATCTCGGTCGCGTAGAAGGCCTCGCGGTCGCCGGCAACGATCGCACGCATCACCGGGTGCTGAGGCTGATGGGTCTGGAGATAGCCGTAGCCGCGGCCGGTTTCGCGGCCGGCGCGGCCCGCCACCTGATACAAGAGCTGAAAGGTCCGCTCGGCAGCGCGCGGATCGCCATTGTTCAGGCCCAGGTCGGCATCCACGATGCCAACCAGATTGAGCCTCGGGAAATGATGCCCCTTCGCCACCAGTTGGGTGCCGATGATGATGTCCACCCGGCCTTCGGCGATTTCCTTGAGTTCCTCCCGCATGCGCTCCGCGGTGACGATCAGATCGCTCGACAACACCATGATCCGGGCCCCCGGAAACAGTGCTGCGGCTTCCTCTTCGAGGCGCTCGACGCCGGGCCCGCAGGCGACAAAGCTGTCGCTCGCCTGGCATTTTGGACACGAAGGCGGGCGCGACGTGAAGAAGCCGCAGTGATGGCACACGAGCTGGCGCCGGAAGCGGTGGTCCACCAGCCAGGCGTCGCAATTGGGGCAAGAAAACCGGAAGCCGCAGGCACGGCACAGCGTCAGCGGCGCGTAGCCGCGGCGGTTGAGGAACAAGAGCGCCTGTTCTTTGCGCTCCAACGCGATCTTGACCGCCTCGGCGAGGCGCGGCGCTACGAAGCGGCCGCGCGGCGGACCCTCGCGGGTGAGGTCGATCGCCTCGATAGCGGGCAGGTGCGCACCGCCGAACCGCTCCGGCAGATGCAGCCGCCGATAGCGGCCGCGCCGGACATTGACCTCGGTCTCGATCGAGGGCGTGGCTGATGCCAGCACCACCGGAATCTTTGCAATATGGGCGCGCACCACCGCCATGTCGCGGGCGTGATAATGGACGCCATCCTCCTGCTTATAAGCTCCGTCGTGCTCTTCGTCGACGACGATGAGGCCGAGATCGGCGTAGGGCAGGAACAGCGCCGAGCGCGCACCCGCGACCACGCTGACTTCACCCGCCGCGATCGCGTGCCAGGTGCGGGCGCGCTGCCGCGGATTGAGCTGCGAATGCCATTCCGCCGGCTGCAACCCGAAACGCGCCGCAAAACGATCGAGGAATTGCCCGGTCAGCGCAATCTCCGGCATCAGGATGAGGCTCTGCCGGCGGCGCGCCACGGCTTCGGCCACGGCCTCGAAATAGACTTCGGTCTTGCCGGAACCGGTGACGCCGTCGAGCAGCGTCACGGAAAAACCGCCGCGCACGGCGTCACGAAGTGCGGCACCGGCCTCGGCCTGTGCGGCCGTGAAATCCGGCACCGCATAGGCGGAATCGGGAGCATTCGCGACCGGCGCTGCCGGCAGTTCCAGCACTTCGAGCGTGCCTTCGTCGATCAGGCCGTTGATCACCGCGATCGACACGCCCGCCTCGTGGGCGGCTTCAGCCTTGCCACGGGCAAGGCCGTCGGCAAGCAGATGCAGCACCACCCTCCTTGCGGCTGTCATGCGCTCCGGCGGCGGGCCGGCGAGCCGGACGCCGACCCGCAGCCGCTCCGGGCCCAGGTGCTCACCCATCCGCAACGCCATCCGCGCCACCATGCCGCGCGAGCTCAGGGTATACGCCGAAACCCAATCGACGAACTTGCGCAGCTCCGGCTGGAGCGGTGGAATATCGAGCTTTGCGGCCACATCCTTGAGGCGATTGTCGAGCCGCGGATTGGGCGTTGCATTGTTGGCCCACACGACTCCCGTACATTCGCGCGTGCCCAACGGCACCCGAACGAGGTCGCCGACGGCAAGCTCCAAGTGGTCCGGCGCCCGGTACGAATAGGCATGATCGAGCGCGACCGGAATCAGCACGTCCACGATGCGTTTTGCCATGGCCTTTTTGTCATGGTCCTTTTTGTCATGGTCTTGGAGCCGATTCGGCGTGTTAAAGAAGCTGACACCAGGGGGTGCGATAACGCACGAGGTGTCAAGACTCAAAAAGGATTTCGGTCCTGCCGTGAGCAAACTCAAAAATTCTGCTACCGATTCCGCCGCCGACCTGCCTTTCACGGTGCCCGAAGTCGCCGCAGAAGTCGGCCATTGGCTCTCTTATCTCGGCGCCGAGCGGCGGATGTCGGCCAAGACCGTCGATGCCTATCAGCGCGATGTTCGGCAGTTCCTCGACTTTCTTGCCATGCATTTAGGCAGTCGGGTGACGCTCGCGGGCTTGCGCGACGTCGCCACGCAGGATGTTCGCGCCTTCATGGCGCACCGTCGCAGCAACGGTGCCTGTGGACGGTCCCTGATGCGATCATTGGCGGGTGTCCGCTCATTTGCGCGTTTTCTCGAGCGGCAGGGCAACGGCAGAATCGGTGCGCTGGCTGCCGTGCGGGCGCCTAAAACGCCGAGGACGCTACCGAAACCGCTGGCGATTGCACCGGCCAAGCGTCTCACGGATGCGGGCCTGCGCGCCGGCGAGGAACGCCCGCCCTGGGTACTGGCGCGCGATGCGGCCGTGCTGGCATTGCTTTACGGATCGGGTCTGCGCATCTCCGAGGCACTCGGCCTCAAGGTCAAGGACATTCCGGCGCCGGGCCGGGGTGACACCATCACGGTCACCGGCAAGGGCAACAAGACGCGCATGGTTCCGGTCCTCCTGCCGGTGCTGCAACTCGTTGCCGATTATTTCGCGATCTGCCCCTACGATCGCGCGCCGGATGCACCGGCCTTCGTGGGCGCAAAAGGCAGGCCGCTTTCGCCTCGCATCATCCAACTCGTGATGGCAAGTCTGCGCAGCGCACTCAACCTGCCGGAAACCGCAACGCCCCACGCGCTGCGGCATTCCTTTGCGACACACCTCCTGGCGCGCGGCGGCGATTTGCGCTCTATCCAGGAACTTCTCGGCCACGCTTCGTTGTCGACCACGCAAGTCTACACCGCCATCGATGCGGATCGGCTCATGCAGGTTTACCGCAGCGCCCATCCTCGTGCGGCGACCTGATCGTGGACAAATCGGGCGCATAATGGTGTTCTCTTGCACCGCTGACAGTGCTTTCCCCCACCCTACCCTCCCCCGCAAGCGGGGGAGGGTAGGGTGGGGGAAAGCGATTTGGCCTCAGAGGAGGGGTGAGCCATGGAAGCCCACGAAAAGTTGGAACAAGCCGAAAACACCGAGCATGCCGGCGGCATCAACAAACAGATTGCGCTCATGATTGCGATCATGGCGTTGTTTCTTGCGTTTTCCGAGACGCTCGGCAAGAGCGCGAACACGGAAGCAATCACGCTGAACATCAAGGCGTCGGACACGTGGAATTTCTTTCAGGCTAAGACCATCCGCAGGACCGTTGTCCAAGCAATGGCCGACGAGATGAAGGTCGAAGCGCAGGGCGCGAGAGACAACGTCGTCAAGGTCGCGATGACCAAACAAATCGACGATTGGCAGAAGACGGCCGCGCGCTACCGCTCCGAACCCGATACCCAAGAAGGGTCTGAGGAACTCATGAAGCGCGCCCAGGCGGCCGAGCACGAGCGTGACACCGCGCTCGCGCGCTACCACAATTACGAAATTGCGTCGGCCGCCTTTCAGATCGGGATCGTGCTCTGCTCGGCTGCGGTCATCACCGGCATGTTTCTACTGGCCTGGGTTGCCGGCGGCGTCGCGATTTTGGGTCTCGCATTTACGGCGCTTGGGCTGTTCGCTCCCCATGCGCTTCATCTCGGTTAGCTGAGAGCTCAGGACGCCGCCGCGCGCATGCGGCGGCGAATTCGCATCACGCGCTGGAGAAGCCGGCCAGCATGGCGGGGTTGAAGCAACCGCCGCCATCTCCGCAGCCATTGTGCGACCGGATCGACGGTTTGACGCGACCACTCGCGAAGCCGCTGGGTGACTGGCGCGATTTTCTCGTGCGCCCACAGGAAAAATTCATAAAGGCGCCGAAACCAGGCCATTTGCAACAGTTTGTCCTTGGTCACCTCGAATATGAATGCGGTGACACCGAGGCCGATGAGTTTCGCCAGCACCAGAACCGCAATCGTCGCCACCCACTGGCGGTGCGCCAGGAACCAGAATTCGAGGAATTTGAGCGGCAGCAGGAGAATGAACGGAACGACGAAAACCACGAGGGTCGCTTGCGGCGACAGACGATCGACCAGCCTGACCAGCGCCGGCTTGATCCATCCCACGGGATAGCGGCGACAATGCGACCGACGATCGGCGCAAGGCAGTCCCACAGCCATGCCTCGAAGAGGAATAGCAGCGCAAGAATGACCCAGAACAGACGGGCAAGACGTTTCATGTAGCGGCCTGGGAGATTTCGCCAGTTCGCATCAGTGTTAGTAGTAGCTGTAGCTTAACACTGCGTTCGGCGAGCCGGCTGCGGCAAAAAATCCGCACGACTCATCAAGGTCATCCATTCCGAAGTGAAGCAGCGGCATGCCTGGAATCATATACCAGCGTCGTCGCCGGGCTTGTCCCGGCGACCCCGAACGTGAAGGCACGGAGCAAGAATAATCGGGGCGGCCGGACAAGCCCGGCCACGACCCGGGGAAAGGCCAGTCAACCTGACCGGAATCCCGCACTGGTTTACATGTGGATCGCACGCTTATCGACGGCGAGCGCGGCTTCCTTCACGGCCTCCGGCAGAGTGGGATGGGCATGGCAGGTGCGGGCGATATCTTCCGCCGCGGCGCCAAGTTCCATCGCGATCGCGGCTTCCGCGATCATATTGCCGGCATCCGAGCCCACGATATGGACGCCCAGCACCCGGTCGGTCTTGGCGTCGGCCAGAATTTTTACGAATCCGTCCGTCTGCTGATTAGCTTTGGCGCGGCCGTTGGCCGTGAAGGGAAATTTCCCCGCATTATACGCGACGTTGGCGGCTTTGAGCTCCTCCTCGGTCTTGCCCACCGAGGCCACTTCCGGCGAAGTGTAAATGACGTTCGGAATGACGTCGTAATTCACGTGGCCGGCCTTGCCGGCGATGATTTCCGCCACCGCAACGCCTTCGTCCTCGCCCTTGTGGGCCAACATCGGCCCGGCGATGACGTCGCCGATGGCGTAGATGCCCGGCACCGAGGTGGCAAACCGTCCATCGACCGGAATGCGGCCATGGTCGTCGAGCTTGAGCCCGATCGCCTCGAGGCCAAGGTTCTCCGTATAGGGTACGCGGCCGATGGCGACGAGCGCCACGTCGGCCTCGATTGCGGAAGCCGCGCCACCAGCCGCTGGTTCGACAGTTGCCTTCAAGACCGCCCCGCTCGAATCGATCGCAGCCACCTTGGAGGCAAGCTTGAAACTGATGCCCTGTCTTTCCAGGATGCGCTGGACCTGCCGCGCAACCTCCGTGTCGATGCCGGGCAAGATGCGGTCGAGAAACTCCACGACCGTGACCTGCGCGCCGAGACGCCGCCACACCGAGCCGAGCTCGAGACCGATCACCCCGGCGCCGACGACTAACAGATGCCGCGGCACTTTCTCAAGCGACAGCGCGCCGGTCGACGATACGATGCGTTCCTCGTCGATTGCGATCCCCTTGAGCCGCGCCACATCGGACCCGGTCGCAATGACGATCGCGTTGCCGTCCAAGGTGCCAACCGGTCCCCGGGCGGGCTTCACCTCGACCTTGCCGGGCGCCACGATCCGGCCGACGCCGTTATGGGCCTCGATCTTGTTCTTGCGGAACAGGAAAGCGACGCCCTTGACGTTGCCGTCGACCGCCTCGTCCTTGAACTGCAGCATGGCGGGAAGATCGAGCACAGGCGTTGCGACCTTGATGCCCATCTTGGGGAAGGCGTGTCCGGCCTCCTCGAACCGTTCGGAGGCATGCAGCAACGCCTTCGACGGAATGCACCCGACATTGAGACAGGTGCCGCCGAAGGTTTTCTCCTTCTCGACGACGGCAACCTTCATGCCGAGCTGCGCTGCGCGTATGGCGCAGAGGTAGCCGCCGGGGCCGCTGCCGATGACGATGAGATCGTAGGAGGGCATATGTTGCTTATGTCTCCATTTCTCTCAAGGGAAGGTCAATCCGAAGCTTGCTCTTCGGCCATCTCTCGCAGGCGATCGCAACCGAAGTCCAATTCTTCGTTGCCTTCTTCGCCCCAGTAGATTGAATGCCCATAGCTCTCAACCCGGACTGTCCTGAAGTGGTCGGGATCCTGCAAACAAGAGAAAATTTTACCTCGGGCGATGATCGCACGCAGATCGACTATACCTTCATACTGATCATCCCAAGCGATCTTGAGAACGCCATGTGCAACAGTCTCGACTGAGACAATATGAAGAACATTGCTCATCTTGATACCCCGAGGTACGCCGCCGAGGATCAAAAACTCTGCACCCTCAGCTTCCGACCGCGAGTCGATCTTTTCCATTGCTCACAAATCCAGCACCAGCCGCGCCGGGTCCTCCAAGCTCTCCTTCACCCTCACCAGGAAGGTAACAGCTTCGCGTCCGTCGACAATCCGATGATCGTAGGAGACGGCCAAATACATCATCGGCCGCACCTCGATCTTGCCGGCAACGACGACAGGCCGATCCTCGATCTTGTGCATGCCGAGAATGCCTGACTGCGGCGCGTTGAGGATCGGGGTCGACATCAGCGAGCCGTAGATGCCGCCATTGGTAATGGTGAAGGTGCCGCCTTGCATCTCCTCGATCTTGAGCTGGCCGTCGCGGGCGCGCCGTCCGTAGCCGGCGATTTCCTTCTCGATATCGCCGAGCGACTTGGCGTCGCAATCGCGCACCACCGGCACCACCAGCCCTTTCTCGGTCCCGACCGCGATGCCGATGTGGTAGTAATTCTTGTAGATGATGTCGGCACCGTCGATCTCGGCATTGACGGCGGGAATTTCCTTGAGCGCCTGAACGCAGGCCCGCACGAAGAGACCCATGAAGCCGAGCTTCACCCCGTGCTTCTTCTCGAACAAATCCCGGTAATGGTTGCGCAGCGCCATCACGGCGCTCATGTCGACCTCGTTGAAGGTCGTCAGCATCGCGGCGGTGTTTTGGGCGTCCTTGAGGCGCTTCGCAATCGTCTGCCGCAGCTTCGTCATGCGCACGCGCTCTTCACGCGCCGCATCGTCGGCGGGCGACGGGGACCGCACTTGCACGGCAGCGGCCGGCTGCGCAATCGCGACCGGCGCCGCCGCGGCGCGCTCGATGGCGGCTAACATATCCCCTTTGGTGACGCGGCCGCCCGGGCCTGTCCCCGGCACTGATTCAGCCGCTATACCGGATTCTGTACTCAGCCGGCGCACCGAGGGGGCGAGCGGGATTGCGGCGGCGGCCGCCTTGGGAACCTGGGGTGCCGGCGTAGAAACGGCCTTCGGGGGAGGCGTTGCCTTCTCTGGCTCGGCGGATTTGCCGGCGGCCGCTCGCCCGCCCGCGCCCTGGTCGATTTGTCCCAGCAGCGCACCGATGGCGACGGTCTCTCCATCCTTGGCGACGATCTCCGATAAGACGCCCGCCGCCGGGGCCGGCACCTCAATCGTCACTTTCTCGGTCTCAAGCTCGACCAGCGGTTCGTCGGCCGCTACGAGGTCGCCTGGCTGCTTAAACCATTTTCCGATCGTGGCTTCGGTTACCGATTCACCAAGCGTGGGTACCCGAATCTCGGTCATGAGGGTGGTTCCTGGTTAAGGGATTGCCGGCGAAGGAGCGCCACTCTGGTCGTGCGAAAGCGAAGCAACCGCCGCCCGTGGAGCACGGGCGTCCCGCCCGGCCTTTCTTTCTTCGATGCGGGCGAGACACGCCCGCGCTCCAAGCAGGTTCACCCCTCTTGTAGCGCATCGTCGAGAAGCGCCCTTAGCTGCGCGAGATGTTTGGACATGAGCCCGGTCGCGGTCGCAGCCGCGGACGGACGGCCGACATAGCGCGGACGGGAAGAGGCGCCGCCGACCTGGTTGAGCACCCACACCACATAGGGCTCGATAAAATACCAGCCTCCCATATTGCGGGGTTCTTCCTGGCACCAGATGACCTCGGCCTGCTTGAACCGGCCGAGTTCCTGTACCAGGGCTTTCATCGGGAACGGGTAGAGCTGCTCGACGCGCAGCAGGTAAATGTCCTTGATGCCGCGTTTTTCGCGCTCCTCATAGAGGTCGAAATACACCTTGCCGGAGCACAGAATGACCCGTCTCATCTTCTCGTCGGGCACGAGCACCGTTTTTTCGCCCTTGCGGAATTGAGCGTCGTCCCACAACAGGCGATGGAACGTTCTCTCCGGTCCCATCTCTTCGAGGCGCGAGACCGCTCGCTTGTGACGGAGCAAGCTCTTGGGCGTCATCAAGATCAGCGGCTTGCGGAACTCGCGTTTAAGCTGGCGCCGCAGGATGTGAAAATAGTTCGCCGGCGTCGTGCAGTTGGCGACCTGCATATTGTCCTCGGCGCACATCTGCAGAAAGCGCTCGAGCCGCGCCGACGAGTGTTCCGGTCCTTGGCCCTCATAGCCGTGCGGCAAAAGGCAAACGAGCCCCGACATGCGCAGCCATTTGCGCTCGCCCGAGGAGATGAACTGATCGAATAGCACCTGTGCGCCATTCGCGAAATCTCCGAACTGCGCCTCCCACAGCGTGAGCGCATTCGGCTCGGCCAGCGAATAGCCGTATTCGAAGCCGAGCACCGCCTCCTCCGACAGCATCGAATTCACGACTTCGTAGCGCGCCTGCCCGGGAGCCACGTCGTTAAAGGGTGTGTAACGTTCTTCGTTTTCCTGATCGATCAGCACCGAATGCCGCTGCGAGAACGTGCCACGCTCGGAGTCCTGGCCCGATAGCCGGACCGGACGACCTTCGGTGAGGAGTGAACAGAAGGCGAGGGCCTCGGCGGTAGCCCAATCAATGCCATCACCGGATTCAATTGCTTTGCGGCGGGCGTCGAGAAACCGCTGGATCGTGCGGTGAACATGAAAGTCCTGCGGCGCCGTCGTGATTTTTGCTCCGATGTTTTTGAGCACCTTGAGATCAACGCCGGTATTGCCTCGCCGCGGATCGTCGGAGGCCTCCGCGACCTTGAATCCGGCCCAACGGCCATCCAGCCAGTCGGCCTTGTTGGACTTGTAGCTCTGGCTCGCCTCCAGCTCGGCATCGAGCCGGGCGCGCCAGTCGCGTTTCATCTTCTCAACCTCGCCGTCGGTAACGACGCCCTCGGCAATCAGTTTTTTGGTATAGATCTCCAACGCCGAAGGATGGGATTGGATCCTCTTGTACATCAACGGCTGCGTGAACATCGGCTCGTCGCCCTCGTTGTGACCGTGGCGCCGATAGCAGAACATGTCGATGACGACCGGCTTTTGGAACTTCTGCCGGAATTCGGTGGCGATTTTCGCTGCGAACACCACGGCCTCAGGATCGTCGCCGTTGGCGTGGAATATCGGCGCTTCAATCATTTTGGCCACGTCTGACGGATAGGGCGACGACCGGCTGTAGCGCGGATAGGTGGTGAAACCGATCTGGTTGTTGACGATGAAATGGACGGAGCCGCCGGTACGGTGCCCGCGCAATCCGGAAAGGCCAAAACACTCTGCGACCACGCCCTGGCCGGCGAAAGAGGCATCCCCGGATATGAGCAGCGGCATCGCGCAGGTCCGGTCCTCCGGGGTCGCGCCGAGCTGATCCTGCTTGGCGCGCGTCTTGCCGAGCACGACCGGATTGACGATTTCCAGGTGCGACGGATTCGCCGTCAGCGACAGGTGAACCGTATTGTGATCGAATTCGCGATCCGACGAGACGCCAAGGTGATATTTGACGTCCCCGGAGCCATCAACCTCGTCGGGCGACGCCGAGCCGCCTTTAAATTCGTGGAAAATTGCCCGATGCGGCTTCGCCAGAACGTGGGCGAGCACGTTGAGCCGGCCGCGATGGGCCATGCCGAGCGCGATGTCCTTCACCCCCAGCGCGCCGCCGCGCTTGATGATTTGCTCGAGCGCCGGAATCATCGCTTCCGCGCCGTCCAGCCCGAACCGCTTGGTGCCGGTGAATTTGAGGTCGCAGAACCGCTCGAACCCTTCGGCCTCGACCAGCTTGTTGAGGATCGCTCGCTTGCCCTCGCGGGTAAAGGTGATCTCCTTGTCGGGTCCTTCGATGCGTTCTTGAATCCAGCCCTTCTGCTGGGGATCGGAGATATGCATAAACTCGACGCCGAGCGTCTGGCAGTAGGTACGCTGGAGAATGGCCATGATCTGCCGCAGCGTGCCGAATTCGAGCCCGAGGACGCGATCGAGGAATATCTTGCGGTCGTGATCCGCATCGGTGAAGCCGTAGGTGCCCGGATCGAGTTCCTGTGCGTCCTTCGCCGGCTCGAGGCCGAGCGGATCGAGATTTGCGTGCAGATGGCCACGCGCCCGATAGGCCCGAATCAGCATGAGCGCTTTAACCGAGTCGCGCGCTGCCTGCTGCACCGCGCCAGCCGATACTTCAACGCCTTTGGCCTTGGCCGTGGCCAGCACCTTGTCGCCGATACCCTTCTCGATCTCTCCCCAATCGGCGTCGAATGCCGAGATCAGATCGCCATGGGGGATCGGCGGCCAGTCGGGCCGCTGCCAGGAGGGACCGCGGGCGTTTTGGATTACATCCGGCCCGGAGTCCTTGAGCCCGGCAAAAAACAGCTGCCATTGCGCATCGACGGCCTGCGGGTCCGCCTCATAGCGCGCATAGAGCTTGTCGATGTAATCAGCATTGCCGCCATACAGAAACGAAGTACGGGCGAAAGCTGAGTTCGCGTCCTGGCGTGACATTGAGAGTGATCCTGAGCCACAATCTAGGGCTAACTCCGACCGGTCACATGAATCTGATCGCACGAATCATGCCAATCCGGCCGCCCGCCCCATTGTGCACGTTATTTATGTAGGTCTTGCGATTTATGTAGCTCTTGCGGCCTCGCAATTCGTTCACATTGCGCAAAAACCGCGAAACAATGAAATTTTATTCCCTTGACGGGTTTCCCGGCCTCTGTCGATCCATCGGGAGGCTGATGGACGTGATGCCGATTGTGAACCGCGCCGCAAAACACCTCTGCGCGTAGATGACGACAATCAGGCCTTCAACGCTTCGACCAAGGTCTTACCGAGGCGCGCCGGAGAGGCCGACATCATGATACCAGCCGACTCCATGGCGGCAATTTTCGACCCGGCATCGCCCTTGCCGCCCGAAATAATCGCGCCCGCATGGCCCATGCGGCGTCCGGGGGGCGCGGTACGGCCGGCGATGAATCCGACGACCGGCTTCTTGCGGCCACGCTTGGCCTCGTCCTTGAGGAACTGCGCCGCGTCTTCCTCGGAGGATCCACCGATCTCGCCGATCATGACAATCGACTTGGTCGCCGCGTCGGCAAGAAACATTTCCAGTACGGCGATAAAATCGGTGCCCTTGATCGGGTCGCCGCCGATGCCAACCGCGGTGGTCTGGCCAAGGCCCTCTTGCGTGGTCTGGAAAACGGCCTCGTAAGTCAGGGTGCCCGAGCGCGATACGATGCCGACCGAGCCTGACTTGAAGATGCTGCCCGGCATGATCCCGATCTTGCATTGGCCCGCCGTCATGACCCCCGGGCAATTCGGTCCGATCAATCTCGATTTCGAACCGCTCAGAGCCCGCTTTACCCGCACCATGTCGATCACCGGGATGCCTTCGGTGATGCACACGATGAGGGGTATTTCCGCCTGGATAGCTTCCGCAATGGCGTCGGCCGCCCCGGCTGGCGGCACATAGATGACGCTCGCATCGCAACCGGTCCTTTCGCGCGCTTCCGCAACGGTGTCGAAGACCGGCAGCCCCAGATGGGTGGAGCCCCCCTTGCCGGGCGATGTCCCGCCGACCATCCGCGTGCCGTAAGCGATCGCGGCCTGCGAATGAAAGGTGCCGTTCTTGCCGGTAAAACCCTGGCAGATGACCTTGGTGCCGCCGTCGATCAAAACCGCCATCAGGCTGCCCCCCTCACCGCCTGGACAATCTTCTGGGCAGCGTCGTCAAGGTCGTTCGCCGACGTCACGTTGAGGTTGGACGTGGCGATGATTTCCTTTCCCTTGTCCACATTGGTCCCTTCGAGCCGCACCACCAGCGGCACCCGCAAGCCGACGTCCTTGACGGCCGCCACGACGCCTTCCGCAATGACGTCGCACCGCATGATGCCTCCGAAGATGTTGACCAGAATGCCCTTCACGTGGGGGTCTGAGGTGATGATCTTGAACGCTGCCGCGACCCGCTCCTTGGTGGCGCTGCCTCCGACATCAAGGAAGTTGGCGGGTGATTCCCCGTACAGCTTGATAATGTCCATGGTCGCCATGGCAAGCCCGGCGCCGTTGACCATGCAGCCAATGGTCCCGTCAAGAGCCACATAGTTGAGGTCGTACTTCGACGCCTCAATCTCCTTTTCGTCCTCCTCGGTAATGTCGCGCAACGCCAGGATGTCGGCATGGCGGAAGAGCGCGTTATCATCGAAGCTGATCTTGGCATCAAGGCAGATGATCTGGCCTGACTTGGTGACCACCAATGGATTGACTTCCAGCAAGCTCATATCCTTGGCGACGAATGCCGCGTGGAGCTTGGCGAGCAGTCCTTCGGCCTGCCTGGCGAGATCGCCGGTCAGCCGCAGCGCTTGCGCCACCAGCCGGCCGTGATGCGGCATGATGCCGGTCGCGGGATCGATGGCGAAGGTCAGGATCTTTTCCGGCCGCTCGCCGACAAGTAAAATTCCTTTTCAATCGCCGAACCGTCCTCAATGTAGAGGCGGTTGACGACCTTACCCTTGGGGCCGGTCTGATGGGTGACGAGCGTCGCGCCCAAGATGCGCGTTGCCTCGCGGGTCACCGCCTCGATGGAGTTGACGACTTTGACGCCGCCAGCCTTGCCGCGACCGCCGGCGTGGATCTGGGCCTTGACGACCCAAGCGGGCCCGCCGAGTTGATGCGCCGCCTTCTCGGCTTCCGCGACCGAAAACGCCGGAATGCCGCGCGGCACCGGCACTCCGAATTCCCGCAAAACCACTTTGGCCTGATACTCGTGGATGTTCATGGTCTATCTCGGCGGACAGAGGACAGGAGGAGAGAGAGGGAAGACATTGTTTTCGGTAAGGACTCGGGCTCTCTGCCCTCTTTTGTCCGCCCTCCGTCGTCCCCTACGCAAGGCTTGGCACGAGCTTGAGGCAGGCGTTCACCAGCCCCCGTACGGAATCGACGGATTTTTCCAACATCGCCCGCTCGGCCCCATTGAGTTCGATCTCCACGATCCGCTCGACGCCCTTAGCTCCGATCACGACGGGGACGCCCACATAGAGGTCCCTTACGCCGAATTCGCCATTGAGGTAGGCGGCGCAGGGCAAGACCCGCTTCTTGTCGCGAAGAAAGGTCTCCGCCATGGCGATCGCAGAAGAGGCCGGAGCATAGAACGCCGAACCGGTTTTCAACAGGTTGACGATTTCGGCCCCCCCGTTGCGGGTTCGCTCGACGATCTGGTCGATCCGCGCCTGGGTCGACCACCCTATACGAATAAGATCCGGCAGCGGAATGCCGGCAACGGCCGAATACCGCACCAGCGGCACCATGGTGTCGCCATGGCCACCGAGCACGAAGGCCGTTACATCCTCGACCGAAACGTTGAATTCCTCGGCAAGGAAATAACGGAAACGCGCTGAGTCCAGCACGCCTGCCATGCCGACCACCATGTGTTTGGGCAGGCCGCAGCATTTCTGCAGTGCCCACACCATGGCATCAAGCGGATTGGTGATGCAGATCACAAAGGCGTTCGGACAGTATTTCTTGATGCCGGCGCCGACCTGCTCCATGACTTTGAGGTTGATGCTGAGAAGATCGTCACGGCTCATGCCGGGTTTGCGCGGCACGCCCGCCGTCACGATGCAAACGTCGGCGCCATTCATCGCCTCATAGGAATTCGCGCCCAGATACCGCGTGTCGCCCCCCTCGATCGGCGTCGACTGGGCGATATCGAGCGCCTTTCCCTGGGGAACACCCTCGACGACGTCGAACAGCACCACGTCGCCAAGTTCCTTGAGCCCGATGAGTTGTGCGAGCGTGCCACCAATCTGGCCCGCGCCGACCAATGCAATCTTCTTGCGCGCCATCTGAAAAACATCCCCGATCTCTGCCCCCTCCCTTCCCTCCCCCGCTTGCGGGGGAGGGAAGGGAGGGGGCAGACTTCAAGCGTTCGCCCGGCTTTCGGGTGTTAACCTTTTCGGTCCTGTCATTCAAGTCGACCAAAGACGATGGCGGAGCGAATACATCAGGTCTCGACGATCCCCTCGGAGGAACCGCTGACTACCGTGCGACGCCCGTGCGGGAGTGCGAGATACTCGGTCGATCCCATCTCGATGAGGCGCGAGGCCGTGCGCTTGAACTCGCTCGCCTCGTAGCCTTCGGTTCCCTGGTAGAGGGCGGCAGGCTTCGCCGCAGCGGAAGCAAGAAGCTTCACGCCGGCATCGTAAAGCGTGTCGATCAACACAATGAAACGCTTGGCCTCATTGCGGTCGGCGTAGGTCATGACCGGCACGCGATCGATGACAATCGTATGGAACGCGTGAGCGATTCGCAGATAGTCGACGGCGCCCAGCGGCTGCTCGCAGAGGTCGTGAAAGCTGAAACGAGCCGCCCCCATGGCGGCGCAAGGCACACGCAGCAGGTGTCCCTTCACATTAAGCTCGATTGCATGGGCTTGCTGGCCGCCGGTGAGGCGCCGCCATGCGGAATCGAGCGCTTTGGCTGCGGCATCATCGGCCGGGACATGCCACACCGGTACGTCGATGAGCTTTTCGAGACGGAAGTCCGTTCGCGCTTCCAGGCGCACGACGTCCAAGCGCTCGTTGATGAGTTCGATGAACGGCAGGAACAGGGCGCGGTTGAGGCCGTCGCGGTAAAGTTCGGAAGGTTCTACGTTGGAGGTCGCCACCACCACGACGCCGCGGGCGAACAGCCGCGTGAACAAGCGCCCAAGAATCATTGCGTCAGCGATGTCGGTAACGTGAAATTCGTCGAAACACAGAACCCACGCTTCTTCGGAAAGGTCATCCGCCGTGAGCCCGATTGGGTCGCCCGCAGAGATTTCGCCGAATTTCAGCTTGCTGCGATAGGCCCGGAAGCGATCGTGAACGTCGAGCATGAACGCGTGAAAGTGCACCCTTCGCTTGCGCTGGACCGGGCATGCGGCGAAAAAAAGGTCCATCAGCATCGTCTTGCCGCGGCCGACCTCGCCCCAAATGTAGAGCCCTTTAAGCTCCGTTTCAGCCTTCTCGTGCTTTCCGAACAGCCAGCCCAGGGACGACGATTTGCGCGCCAGCCGATGAATGGCGAGCCGGTCATTGAGACGCGCCAATCTGGCAACGACTGCTTGCTGAGCGGGATCGCGTTCGATCTCTCCGGCCGCGACGAGCGAGGCATACCGGGCGGAAGTGGAGTCGGCCATTTGCGTTTCGACTTATTGCGTTTCGACTTGGCAAAAAGGGAATTGGCAGGAAGGAGCGGCGAGGTCGCCCGTTACGAGGACAGGCAAGGAAGAGCAACCGACGTTTTGACGAGCACGGCTTGATTGCGACCATCTTCGCGCATTCGCGACCGCTCTCACGCACGTAGCAACGCCGTTCACGCGACAAGGGGATATCCCGCCTCCAGCACATAGGGACCGCCGCCGATAGAGGCGCGCGAGGAATACAACACGAAGCGCGACACCGAAAATGGCGGCGAGCGGAACGGCTGCCTGATCGAGAGAAAGTCGGCCACTTGGCGGCTCGACGTATCGCGCAGGCGGGCCAGTGTCACATGAGGCTTGTATCTACGGTCGGGCTCGAGTCCGACCCTCTGCATGATCCGCTCGTGGTCTGCTTGAAGCTCCACGAGTTCTGCCACCGCCGGAACCGCCGCCACGACGGCGCGCGGCCGGTTGCCCCCGAACGAGTCGAGGCCGTCAATGCGAAGATCGAACGCCGGCCGTGCCACCTTGCTGAGCAAATCGGCGATTTCCTCCGCCAGCGCATCGTCGACATCGCCGATGAAGCGCAGGGTTAAATGGTAGTTTTCCGGCTCGACCCAGCGGGCGCCGGGCAAACCGCCGCGCAGCCGCGCCATCGACTGCACGATTTCGGACGGAATTTCCAATGCGGTGAAGAGGCGGGGCATACAGAGAACTATGAGAGGGCGTCTTTCAATGTCAGGTTTCGCCGGCGTAATGCAAGCGTGACCCCCTCCCTTCCCTCCCCCGCAAGCGGGGGAGGGAAGGGAGGGGGTCAGTGCCACCGAGCCCCTTTCGCACGGGCGATCAACTCCTCGACCTGTGGCAATATATGATCGACGATCACCGCAACCCCTGCGGCAGTCGGGTGGAGCCCGTCACGTTGATTGAGCTTGGGATCGGCGGCGACGCCGGCGAGGAAGAATGGATACAGGATGGCGCCCGTTTGGACGGCGAGATCCGGATAAATCGCGTTGAAGGTGCGGCTGTATTCGGCGCCCATATTGGGGGGCGCCACCATACCGCACAACAGGACTGCAATCTTTCGCTCTTGCAAGCGACGAAGCATCGTGTCCAAGGCCTTGCGGGTGACCGCCGGATCGAAACCGCGCAGCGCATCATTGGCGCCAAGCTCCAAGATCACGGCATCGGTGCCGTCCGGAATCGACCAATCAAGCCGGGCCAATCCGCCTGCGGTGGTGTCTCCGGATACGCCCGCGTTCACGACATTGGCGGTGTGCCCCTTGGCCGTGAGCGCGCGTTGCAATTGCGCAGGAAATGCCTCGTTGGCCGGGAGGCCGTATCCGGCGGTGAGCGAATCCCCGAACGCCACGATATTGACGATGCGCTCGGCGGCCCACGGGTATGTGGTGACCAGCGCCATGCCGACGCCGAGGACGCATCGCCTTATGACGGCGGCGAGCCACCCGCCTCTCTTCATTCGCCGGCAGGATTTCCCATATGATCGCGGCGGCCTTGCCGAACCACACCAAGCCAAACGCAGAAGCGGAAACCCCATATGGATGACACCTCGTCAGGCACGAGCCCCCTTATACCGGCGATTTCCCTTGCGGGTGTCAACCTGTCGCTCGGGCAGGGAGCTGCACGCGTTCACATTCTCAAGGGCGTAACACTGAATATTGGTCGCGGCGAGGCGGTTGGCCTCATCGGCCCGTCCGGATCCGGCAAGTCGACGCTGCTGATGGTGATGGCGGGCCTCGAACGTCCGGACCAAGGCAGTGTGACCGTCGCGGGACAGGATATCGGCAAGCTCGACGAGGACGCATTGGCGCGATTTCGCGGCCGCCAGATCGGTATCGTGTTCCAGTCTTTCCATCTCATTCCGACCATGACGGCGCTGGAAAATGTTGCTGTCCCGCTGGAGCTTGCCGGCAAGCCCGACGCATTCGAGCGCGCCGCAACCGAGCTTAAGGCCGTAGGCCTCGGCGCGCGCATGGCCCACTACCCGGCCGAGCTTTCGGGAGGCGAACAGCAGCGCGTGGCGCTCGCGCGAGCGCTCGCACCCCGTCCCGCCATCCTGGTGGCCGATGAGCCGACCGGCAATCTCGACGAGGCCACCGGCAGAGAAATCATCGATCTGATGTTCGCGCGTTTTGCGGCTCATGCCATGACCCTGGTTCTGGTCACCCATGATGCCCCGCTGGCACGACGCTGCGATCGCGTCATTCGCCTGCGCTCCGGGCATCTCGAAGAAGAGGTCGCGACCGCATGAATGCCCTGGCAAAATGGCCTAAATGGGAGCCGAGCAACAAGTCCGGCGCCGGCTTGACATTTCGACTGGCGCTCCGCGAATTGCGCGGCGGACTGCGCGGTTTCTACATCTTCATCGCCTGCATTGCGCTCGGCGTTATGGCGATTGCGGCGGTTGGATCGCTCGCCAACAGTCTCGCCGAGGGTCTCGCACGCGAGGGCAGCGTGATCCTCGGCGGCGACGTTGCGTTTTCGTTGATTCAACGGGAGACCTCGACGGCTGAACGGGCGTTCCTCGCCTCCCGCGGTGAGCTGTCGGGCGTCGCCACCATGCGCGCGATGGCCCGCACCCGCGATGGGCGCGCTGCCCTCGTGGAGGTCAAGGCGGTCGATGGCGCCTATCCGCTTTATGGCAGCGTCGTAGCGGAGCCTGCAGGCGATCTCGCGACGTTGCTGGCGCAACGCGACGGCGCCTTCGGGGCGGTGGCTGATCCGGCCCTGCTGACGCGCCTGGACTTGCAGCCGGGAGCGCGCTTCACCATCGGCGCTGCCGCAATCGAGCTGCGCGCCGCACTAGTAAACGAACCGGACAAACTCACCGGCGGCATCGGGTTCGGCCCGCGGCTCCTGGTGAGCGAAGCGGCGCTGAGGGCTAGCGGGCTGCTGCAGCCGGGTAGCCTCGTGCGGTGGCGCTATCTCGTGCGGCTGCAGAACAACGCCGGGGACGACGCTGCAGCGCAAACGATCGAGGCTGCCAAGGCGCAATTTCCCGAGGCAGGATGGGAAATTCGCAGCCGCACGAATGCGGCGCCGCAGCTTGAACGCAATATCGAGCGGTTCTCCCAATATCTGAGCCTGGTTGGGCTGACTGCATTGCTGATAGGCGGAGTTGGCGTTGCCAATTCGGCCAAGCATTTTCTCGATCGCAAGCGCGACGTCATGGCGATCTTGAAATCGATCGGCGCGACCGGCTCACGGGTGGTAGCGATCTATTTCGTCGAGGTGCTCATCTTGGCCTCGATCGGAATAGCGATCGGCCTCGCAATTGGTGCGGCCTTGCCGTTTGCGGTCGCCGCCGTCTTCGGCGCGATCGTGCCGTTGCCGCTCGCGCCGGCGTTCGATCCCGGCCAGCTTGCGCTCGCGGCGGCGTACGGCCTATTGACGGCTGCAACGTTCTCGCTCTGGCCGCTTGGCCGTGCCCACGATGTACCGGTGTCGGCCCTGTTTCGCGATCAGGTCGCGCCGCTGCGGCGCCTGCCGCGCTGGCGTTACGTCATTGCCGCGGCGATGGCGGCGGCCGCGTTCGTCGTATTGGCCTTGACCGCCGCATTCGATCGCAAGATCGCCGCCATCTTCATCGTCGCTGCCGTCACCGTATTTGGCCTCCTGCGCCTGATCGCGAGCTTCGTCATGCTCCTCGCCAGCCGCGCGCCGCGAACCAGGACCACGATCCTGCGCCTGGCGATTTCGAACATTTTCCGGCCCGGCGCTCTGACCCCGACCGTCGTGATGTCGCTCGGGTTGGGGCTCGCATTGCTCGTTGCCGTGCTCGAGGTCGACGCCAACCTGAGCCGGCAGTTCGCAGCTGCAATCCCGGAACGCGCGCCATCATTCTATTTCATCGACATTCCCTCCGACGTCGTCGAAAGGTTTGACGCGCTGATGCACAATGAAGCGCCGCGCGCCAAGCTTGAACGCGTGCCGATGCTGCGCGGGCGAATCGTCAGCGCACGCGGCGTGCCGGCCGAGGACCTCAAGCCGAAACCGGAGGCCGCATGGGTGCTGCAAAGCGACCGCGGCATGACCTACACTTCGCAAGTGCCGGCTGGATCGCGCCTGGTCGCGGGCGACTGGTGGGCGCCCGATTACGCCGGGCCGCCCCTGGTGTCGCTCGAAAAGCAGATTGCCGACGGCCTCGGCCTGAAGATCGGCGATGACGTCACCGTCAACGTGCTCGGACGAAATCTCAGCGCCCGCATCGCCAATCTGCGTTCAGTAGATTGGAATTCGCTTGGCATCAATTTCGTGCTGGTTTTTTCGCCCACTGCGTTCCGCGGTGCGCCGCATACCGAGATCGCGACCGTGACATATCCTGGCGGAGGGAGCGCCGCCGAGGAGACTGCTCTGCTCAAAGCGGCGATGGATGCGCTGCCGGGCGTGACCGCGGTGCGCGTCAAGGATGCGCTCGACGCCGTCGCCAGCGTTGTGACGAACCTCATGCTGGCGGTGCGTGCCGCAAGTTCCATCACTCTCATCGCCGCTGTGTTGGTGCTGGGCGGCGCGCTTGCGGCCGGCCACCGCAATCGCGTCTACGACGCCGTGGTCCTGAAGACGCTTGGCGCCACGCGGCTTCAGCTGATGACAGCCTATGCGCTCGAATATCTGTTGCTTGGCGCGGCAGCGGTTCTGTTCGGTGTCGCAGCCGGATCGGTCGCGGCGTGGCGCATTGTGGCGGACCTTATGACGCTGCCATTTCACTGGCAGAGCGGCCCCGGCGTCGCGGCAGCCGTGATCGCCGTTGTCATCACGATAGCGTTCGGCCTCATCGGGACCTGGCCGGCGCTTGGTCGCAAACCTGCGGCGGTGCTCCGGAATTTATAAAAATTTACGGACATAAATTTAGCGACGATCGGTCGCGCTCACTTTTCAGCAGTGCGGTAAGGTGCCGCCGGCCAAGTGCCCTTGTGATGGTCTAAAGCTCGGACAATATCGAGTTGCGACGGATACTCCGGCGGGTCGTGGGGCGTCCCGGTCGGGCGATATGCTCGTTGCCAGACGTTCGATCCGGGGTTCGATCATGGCGCAATCCAATCGCGACATTTCCAGCACGCCGTTTGGCGCCCCGGTGAGCCGGGCGGAGGCAGCCGCTATCGACGCCGGCCTGCGCGCCTATATGATCAGCGTCTACAACTACATGGTTTTGGGTTTGGCCGTCACCGCGATCGCGGCGCTGGGCATCTATGTGCTGTCGGTGACGGACGACGTGGCGGCAGCCGCAAAGGTCTTGCGCGGCGGCGCCGAAAGTTCGGCACGGATCGCCGGCAACCTGTATCTCACGCCGCTCGGCTACGCCCTGTTCGTAAGCCCGCTGAAGTGGGCCATCATCCTGGCGCCGCTCGTTCTCATATTCGGCCTCAGTTTCGGCATCGAGCGGCTGCGCCCGGCGATCGCTCAGTTTCTGTTCTGGGTCTATGCCGCGCTGATCGGAGTGTCGGTCGGCTCCGTCTTTATGATCTACACCCACACGTCGGTGGTCCGGGTGTTTTTCATCACCGCAGCTTCGTTTGGAGCGTTGTCGCTGTGGGGCTACACGACACGACGAGACCTGACCGGAATGGGCTCGTTCCTGGTGATGGGTCTGTTCGGAATAATTATTGCCGGCCTTGTCAATATCTTCCTGGCTAGTTCGGCTTTGCAATGGGTTATTTCGGTGGTGGGCGTGCTGGTCTTCTCCGGATTGACGGCGTGGGATACGCAACGCCTGAAGAACGAATATATTTATGGCGCCATGGATGGCGATACCGCCGAACGCACAGCCATCATGGGCGCCCTATCCCTGTATCTCAATTTCATCAACCTGTTCACCCTGCTGCTCCAGCTGCTTGGCGAGCGCGAGGACTGATCCACAAAGCCCGTTTTCGCAAACGCGATCGTGATGAGCGCGCGTTTCCAGAGATTGATCCGCCCTTCTTCTTGGCACGAAGATGGATCGCCGGGTCAAGTCTGCATGCGTCGGATGAATGCCAGCGAAGCGTTGTTCTAAGGACGCGCAGGGAAGTAATTGCATCCACTTACATGTCATCCACATGTCATCGCCCGCGGAAAGCGGGTGATCCAGTAACCACCTGATTCGCAGGGGTTACTGGATGCCCCGCTTTCACCCGAAGTCGGCCTTGGCCGACTTCGGCAGCTATTAGGCGAGCGAAATCGGAAACATCCGATTTCGCGGGGCATGACAAGGCCGTGATTCATTTGATCGCGGACAATTCCTAAGTTGACGGCGGGCCGATGTGCACGATCCGATGGCACCGATTCCATGTATCGCGCAGGGCCCCGGACCCAGCGGCACCAGCCAAAACTAAATCGTCGCAGCCGTCTTCTCGACGGGTTTGCTAAGTACTACACTGATAGCTAGTGCTTGCGCCGAGTCGCCGCACCCCTGCCGCCCAGCAGGCCATCCTGGGCGTACGAAAGGACGCATCGATGTCGAATTTCGACCGGAACTATGCCCCCCTTCGCGGCGTAGCGACCGATCGTGCGGTCGCCTACGATATGGGCCTGCGCGCCCACATGATCCGCGTCTACAATTACATGGCTGGCGGCGTCGCACTCACCGGCGTGGTCGCTTGGCTGACCTATCAGATGGCCGGCGGCGACGCGATACGCGTGGCCGGAAGATCAATCGGCGGGCTGACGCCATTCGGGCAGGCGCTGTTCGGCAGCCCACTGATGTGGCTGGTCGCCCTTGCTCCGCTCGGCATCGTGTTCTTCATAAGCTACCGGATCGGGCACATGCAGGCCTCCACCGCTCGCGCGTGGTTCTTTGCTTTCGCGGCCATATTCGGTCTATCGCTGGCGACCATCTTCTTGGTCTTCACGATGACTTCTATCACGCGGGTGTTCTTCATCGCAGCGGCTTCTTTTGGTGCGCTCAGCCTCTATGGCTACACGACCAGTCGCAGTCTCGACGCGATGGGGTCGTTTCTGATGATGGGCGTGATCGGGCTCGTGATCGCAATGCTCGTCAATATCTTCCTGGGAAGCTCGATGCTGCAGTGGATGATCTCGATCATCGGGGTTGGGATTTTCGCGGGACTGACGGCTTGGGATACGCAGAAGATCAAGGAATTCTACGATCCGATGGACGATGGCACCGTTGCGGGTCGCAAAGCCGTCATGGGGGCGCTCAGCCTCTATATCGACTTCATCAACATATTCCAGTTCCTGCTTCAGCTCATGGGCGATCGCCGCTAGGGGACCAATTTCCAGATCGCTCCAACTTCTTGGTGCGCGCTTCAGGAGACCGGAGCGCGCATTTTTATTTGAGGTGTGTCACCGATCCTTCGTTTTGGTGTCATGCCCCGCGAGGGCATCCCGTAGCCCCCACTCGCATTTCTATTGAGATACTGCGGGTACTGGATCGCCCCGCTTTCCGGGGCGTGTGAAGGAATTACCTGGCCGCAGCCTGCTCCCTCTCCCCGCTTGGGGGAGAAGGCGTTCGTTTTTTCGCCGCTCTTTCACGGTCGATGACACGACTGGAGAATCAAGCGCCGGAAACGAACGTTAGCGCGGCACGAGACGGAGCGAACGGTCGATTGCCCGCAGCACCCGGTCAAGTTCATGTCCGCGCCGGACGACCAGCCCGGTTGCGGAAATCACGCTGTAGATCCCCTGCCTTAAGGCCAGCGGAGGATTTTTTTCAATGCGGTAGATCGGAATTTCGGAAGATCGGCGAAATATCGAAAACACCGCTCGATCCTTCAGGAAATCAATGGAATAGTCTCGCCACTCGCCTTCAGCGACCTTGCGTCCGTAAAGACCGAATATGCGGCCGAGTTCGCGCCGATCGAAGGTGACTTGGGCGGCAACTTGAGCAGCTGAAAACGATGCTCCGCCCGAACGCTCGCTTACCCCCTCCCTACCCTCCCCCGCACGCCGGGGAGGGTAGGGAGGGGGGTCTGGATCAATTTCGCCCGGACCCGACGTCATGGGCGCCTCCTTTTCATAGTAGTGTCATGATCCGAAATTGGTCGGGCCGCAAGTCCCTATCTCCCCTCCTGCCCTCCCCGCGGCCCCAACCTTCCTTCCCGCAAGCAGAGGAGGGTTAAGGCGGCGCATGCCGGAAGGACAGGGAGGAGTCTTCGGCGGCCGGCCTACCGCATGGCAGCAGAGAGCGGTTGCAATCACGCATTCGTTAGCCGATTCATACTGCTGCCAAAATTCAGCCTCGCCCAGGTCGAGGTGAATTGCGATAAATACTTCTCTGCCTCAGGGTCCGGTCCGATGCGGGTTCGGATTCCTCAGCCCCCCAGCCCCCCGGGCTTGCTTGGGCCGGACCCGGGTCGTTCCAATCGCGAACGACCCGCCGCCGTTTCCAGAGCATCACTCTCTATCAAGATTGAAATGATGCCGGGATCGGCGGCATAAGGCCGGTCAACGCCGCGCATCAGATGCCGCGAATACAAATAAAAGCGAATTCTCAATTAAGAGAATGTCTTCAATTCAAAGACGTCAACGAGGCACCCATTATGGCGCCCGGTCTTTCGAAACTGCCGCTTTGCAAAATGACGGCGAAAGCATCGACACCGTCAAACTTTATGGCATCAATCGGTATCGTGAAGTTTTCGCTTTTTCCGTTCCAGCTGCCAAGCTTGACCCAGCGCCGCACTACGTTGGTGTAGGTGAGGGTGCGCCCACGATTTTCGCCCCGCGCAATGCCAACCGATACCGATGCGCTTAGCGCGCAAAGCCAGACCTCGCCTGCTCCCGCTTCGGCACGCTGGCGTGCCGGAAGCCGGACAGAAACGTGATCATCGGCGACGTTCACCTCGAGCGGCACCGATAAAGTCGATGGGTAATTGCGGCTTTGAGCGACTGCATTCTCGATTCCGGCCTGATCGCTTCCGATCGCTTGCGCGATGCCATTGACAACGACCTGAGGCGTATAAATTTCGCGATCTCCGCGCACGTGGGAGTACGCCTTCTGCCGCTTCGTATGGCCCGGGAGCGCCAAGGTGTCCCTCCAGCCCAGATAATCCCAGTAATCGATAGGGAGACTAAGCGGGATCACTGAAGGATCGGCCTGCAACTCAGCAAGCAACTGATCGGCGGCCGGACACGAGGAGCAGCCCTGACTCGTAAACAATTCGATGACAGCGCGAGGATTGGCTTTCGCAGAAGGCAGGGCAAGGGAGATAAGGCCGGCCGCGATCAAGCTGAAAAGCACCCGCGATCTCGTCATGCTCGTCTCCCGCGATGCCAGCCGTGGTGGCCTTAGATACGTCGCTCGGCTTGCTCGCGCCACTCACTTCAAGGTGAGGTCCCGGGTTCCCGGGTTCGCCCCAATGAAAAATCCGTGAGGCGAATCCGTTACCGTGCGCAACCGTAGCAGGTATCACGCCGCGAGGTGCCGCAGCACGTACTGCAGAATGCCGCCATTTTTGAAGTATTCGAGTTCGTCGAGGGTATCTATTCGGCACACCAGCGGCACCCGCTTCAACGATCCGTCCGCGGCGACGATCTCGGCGATCATGCGTTGCCGCGGCTTGAGGTCGCCATGGAGGCCGCGGATCGTGACCTGCTCGCTACCCATGAGCCCGAGGGTCTGCCAAGAAGTTCCCTCGTCAAACACCAAGGGGATTACGCCCATGCCGATGAGGTTCGAGCGATGGATGCGTTCGAATGATTGACAGATCACGGCGCGGATCCCCAAGAGGACTGTTCCCTTGGCGGCCCAGTCCCGCGAGGAGCCGGTGCCGTACTCTTTGCCTGCGAAAACGACGAGCGGAACGTTCTCGCTCTTGTATCGCATCGCCGCATCATAGATCGGCAACTGATCGCGGGATGGATAGTGGATCGTGACGCCGCCCTCGACGCCCGGAACCATCTGATTTCTGATACGGATGTTGGCGAACGTGCCCCGCATCATGACTTCATGGTTGCCGCGCCTCGTTCCGTACTGATTGAAGTCGGCCGGTTTGACCTTGTGTTCCACCAGATATTTGCCGGCCGGCGACGCGGTCTTGATGGATCCGGCGGGCGAGATGTGATCGGTCGTGATCGAATCCAGGAACAGCCCGAGAATCCGCGCCTCGACGATGTCGGAGATCTGTCCTGGCGTACGGCTCATGCGGGCGAAATAGGGCGGGTTTTGCACATAGGTCGACTTGCGATCCCACTCGTAGGTCAGTCCGCCCTTCACGGCGATCTTGCTCCAGGCCGCATCGCCTTTGAAGACATCGGCATATTTGCGCGCGAAGATCTGCTTGGTGATGGTCTTTTTGATCACAGCCGCAATGTCCCGGCTGGCCGGCCAGATATCCTTCAGGAATACCTTCTTGCCGGCCTTGTCGATACCGAGCGGCATCTTGGCAAAATCGAAGTTCATGGTTCCGGCTATCGCATAGGCGACGACCAGCGGCGGCGACGCCAGATAGTTTGCCCGCACGTCCTGATTTACGCGGCCTTCGAAGTTTCGGTTGCCCGATAACACGGCCGCGGCGACAAGATCATGGTCGTTGATGGCTTTGGATATCTCCGGCGGCAACGGTCCGGAGTTCCCAATGCAGGTCGTGCAACCGTACCCGACCAGATTGAACCCAAGCTTGTCGAGATCCTTCTGCAGACCTGACTTCGACAGATATTCCCCGACGACCTGGGAGCCGGGCGCAAGCGACGTCTTGACCCACGGCTTCACGGTGAGCCCCTTGGCAACCGCATTGCGGGCAAGGAGGCCGGCCCCGACCATCACGGTCGGATTTGATGTGTTGGTGCAGGACGTGATGGCGGCGATCACCACATCTCCGTGACCGAGATCGTGTGCGCGGCCGTCGACCGGCACGCGTTTGCCGGCTTCGGCCGACTTGCTGAACTCCCGATCCATGGCAACGGCGAAGCCAGCCTTCACATCCTTGAGGGCAACCCGGTCCTGTGGGCGTTTCGGTCCGGCCAGCGAGGGGATAACCGACCCTAGCTCGAGCTTGAGCACGTCGGTGAATACCGGATCCGGCGTATTTTTCGTCCGGTACATGCCCTGCGCCTTGGCATAGGCGGCCACCAGCGCAACGCGCGCCTCCGCACGTGCGGTCGTGCGCAGATACTCAAGCGTATCGTCATCGATCGGGAAAAACCCGCAGGTGGCGCCGTACTCCGGCGACATGTTGCCGAGGGTGGCGCGGTCGGCAATTGTCAGTCCGACAAGACCGGGACCAAAGAATTCGACGAACTTGCCGACGACGCCGCGCTTGCGCAGCATCTGAGTCACCGTCAACACCAGATCGGTTGCGGTCACGCCTTCCTTGAGATTGCCGGAGAGCTTCACCCCGATCACCTCCGGCAACACCATTGAATAGGGCTGGCCGAGCATAGCGGCTTCAGCTTCGATGCCCCCGACGCCCCAGCCGAGCACCGAGAGACCGTTGACCATCGTGGTATGGGAATCGGTGCCGACCAGCGTGTCCGGATAGGCGATCTCTCCGGTTACCGACTTGCCTTCGACGTTGACGGTGCCTTTCGCGGTGAACACCGTCTGCGACAGATATTCCAAATTGACCTGGTGACAGATGCCGGTACCCGGCGGCACCACGCGGAAATTCTCAAATGATCCTTGCGCCCACTTCAGAAAGCGATAGCGCTCCTCGTTCTGCTTGTACTCCTCTTCGACATTTTTCTTGAATGCCGAATTGTCGCCGAAATACGTGATCGCAACCGAATGGTCGATGACAAGATCGACAGGCACGAGCGGATTAATCCGCTTCGCGGCGCCGCCGAGATTTTTCATGGCATCGCGCATTGCGGCAAGATCCACAACGGCCGGAACGCCGGTGAAATCCTGCATCAAGACGCGCGCGGGTCGGAAGGCAATTTCGCGTTCTGACGACTTGGTCTTGAGCCACTGCGCGCAGGCCTGGATGTCCTCTTTGGACACCGAGCGACCGTCTTCGTGGCGCAACAGATTTTCGAGCAACACCTTCATGGAGAAGGGCAGGCGGGAAATTCCCTTCAGGCCGTTTTTCTCGGCGACCAGAAGGCTGTAGTAGACATAAGTCTTCGTGCCCACTTTAAGGGTGCGGGCGCATTTGAAGCTGTCGAGGGAGGTCATGAGAGTTTCCGTTGCGGCAAGCGAGGAGGGCGGTTCTCCGACGCCCCCTCCTTCCCTCCTCCGCGTGGGAGGGAAGGGAGGGGGCGCGGCGGATTGCCCGGCAGGGTGTGACAATCGTCGCCCGTCACGCGTCTAAAACGTCGTTATACGGACTCTTTCGCGGTTCTGCCATATGAACGATAGTCTTGAACCAGTCTTCGCGGGGAAAAAAGCGTTTACCCGCAACCCTCTCCCCCGCAAACCGCAGGGCAATTCGATATGGCACGGCGCCTCTCCTCCCTCTTCCCGGTTGGGGAGAGAGGTAAGGGATGTGCCACACGCAATTGCCCTGCTGGACGCGGGGAGGGCAGGATGGGACCAGCGGACGCCAAGGTGAGCGAAATCGTGGCAATGAAGCTATCGGGCCATGATTTGGCCTGCATCCGCGGCGGTCGCCGGGTGTTCCACGGAGTTGGCTTTTCGATTGCGGCCGGTGGCGCGCTGATCTTGACCGGGCCGAACGGGGCCGGCAAGAGTTCCCTGTTGCGCCTGATCGCAGGCCTCATTCATCCGGCCGAAGGACGCGTTGCCCTCGAAGGCGGTGACCCGGAATTGAGCGTCGGCGAGCAGTCCCATTATGTTGGGCACGTCGATCCCCTCAAGCCGGCCTTGACGGTAACGGAAAATCTTGCGTTCTGGGCGCGATTTCTCAATGGCGCCCGCGCAGTTGACGAGGCCGTCCTCGTCGAGCGAGGGCTTGAGACGGTCGGCTTGGCCGACCTCGCCCGACTTCCCGCGGGTTACCTCTCCGCGGGACAAAGGCGCCGCCTCTCGCTTGCCAGGATGCTGGCAGTGCCGCGGCCCATCTGGCTGCTCGACGAGCCAAGCACGGCGCTCGATGCAGCATCCCAAGAGCGCCTGCAACGCGTCATGCACACCCACTTGTCAGCCGGCGGTCTCATCATAGCGGCGACCCACGGACCGCTGGGGCTTGCCGAGCCGGACGAACTGCGGTTGGGCAAGCCTCCGACCGGCCGGGAAGATTCCTGCATCGACATCGACGCCCTGGACGCAATGCCATGACGGCGCTCTCCGCCCTGTTTGCCCGCGATGCGCGCATTGCCATCCGGATCGGTGGTGGCGCCATGATGGGTGTGCTTTTTTTCCTGGCGGTGGTGACCCTTGTGCCGTTTGCGGTCGGTCCCGATCTTGCGCTGCTGCGCCGCATCGGGCCAGCCATCCTATGGCTTGGAGCGCTCCTCTCGTCGCTGTTGGCGCTCGACCGCCTGTTCGCCAATGATCACGAGGACGGCTCCCTCGACCTCATCCTGATGGCGCGACTTCCGCTTGAACTTGTGGTTGCCGCCAAGGCTTTCGCCCATTGGGTGACAACGGGTCTGCCGCTGGTGGTCGCTTCCCCGATCCTCGGCCTCTTTCTAAACCTGGAACCGACGGCTCTCGCCGCAACCGGGCTGACGCTCCTTGTCGGAACGCCGGCATTGACCTTCATCGGCGTGGTCGGAGCGGCGCTCGCAACCGCACTGCGACGGGGCGGCCTGTTGCTGCCAGTGCTGGTGCTGCCGCTTACGGTACCGGTGCTGATTTTCGGGGTCGCGGCTACCAATGCGGCGGTGGCCGGGCCAGTGCCATTTGATACCCCGTTCACGATCCTGTGCGCACTGACCCTCATGAGCGGCGTTATCGGGCCTTTCGCGGCCGCAGCAACGCTGCGATACGGCATGGAATAGTCCAGTTGGTTTGCTATATCCTTAAGCTCAGACGCTGCATTGGGGGGCTGTGGCGGCAGATTAGGAACGGTAAGACGGTAAGAGGGGCAAAAGTCGTGGCGGTTCTTAGACCGTAGCCCGGATGGAGCGCCAGCGTAATCCGGGGTCAGCGTATCCCGGATTGCACTGCGCTCCATCCGGGCTACAAGGCTGCCACGCGTTTTGCCCCTGTCACGAGGAACGCGGCCATGGCGCTGATCGATCTTGCTAATCCGACCCGCTTCGTAGCGCTTGTCGAACGCGTGTTGCCGTGGCTTGTCGCCGCGACCCTGATCGCGTTCGCATGCGGACTGTGGGGCACGTACCTGGCGCCGGACGACTATCAGCAGGGCGCCACCGTCAAGATCATGTTCATTCACGTCCCCAATGCGTGGCTGAGCATGTTCGTGTGGGGCATGATGAGCGCCGCGGCACTAGGCACGCTGGTGTGGCGGCATCCGCTCGCAGACGTGGCCGCCAAGTGCGCGGCTCCGCTCGGGGCCGCCTTTACGTTCCTGGCGCTCGTGACCGGATCGCTCTGGGGCCGGCCGATGTGGGGCACCTATTGGGTCTGGGACGCGCGGCTGACCTCGGTGCTGGTGCTTTTCATCATGTACCTCGCCGTGATGGCCTTGTGGCGCACCGTCGATGATCCAAGCCGTGCCGGCCGCGCCGCGGCAATCTTGACTCTGGTCGGCGCCATCAACCTGCCGATCATCAAGTTCTCGGTAGACTGGTGGAACACGCTGCACCAGCCCGCCTCGGTCTTCCGCATGGGCGGACCGACGATTGATCCTAGCATGCTGATACCACTGGCTGTCATGGCGCTTGCCTTCACGCTGCTGTTCGTCGCCCTTCACCTCGCCGCCATGCGCAACGAGATCCTGCGCCGGCGCGTCCGCACCTTGATGCTGACCCAAGCCGAGCGCGCCGCTTAAAGACCAGGACGCAATGATGGACCTCGGACCGCACGCTGCATTCATAGTCGGCGCTTACATGATGGCGACGGCCGTGGTGGCGGCGCTCGTCGTCTGGGTGACCGCCGATCATACGGCTCAGAAGCGCGCCCTCGCGGAGCTTGAGCGGCGCGGAGTGAGCCGCCGATCGGCCGAATCTCGGCCACTGCAAATCAAGGAGCCTGCATGATGACGCTGTCCCAGGAGACTGCCCGGCAAACGCCGCAAGAACTGGCTCAGAAAGACATGGCTCCGGCCGCATCGCCTCCGCTCTCGCCCTTCCCTGTCCCTCCCCCGCATGCGGGGGAGGGTAGCGAGGGTGCGGGGCAGGGCAGGGTGGGGAGCAACCGGCGGATACTCGTACTGTTGCCGCTGGCGGTCTTTTTGGGACTGGCCGCGCTGTTCCTTGCCCGGCTGCTGGGCGGCGGCGACGCGTCCCGCATCCCGTCCGCATTGATCGGGCGTGATGCGCCAGCGACCGACTTGCCGCCGGTGGCCGGGCTCGAGCGTGACGGCAAGCCTGTTCCGGGCCTTGCGGCCAGCGATTTCAATGGCGCCGTAACGGTGCTCAACGTGTGGGCGTCATGGTGCGTGCCTTGTCATGACGAGGCGCCGCTTTTGGTGCAGCTTGCCCGCGACTCTCGCATCCGTCTGGTAGGCATCAATTACAAGGACCAGGCCGACAATGCGCGACGTTTCCTCGGCCGCTACGGCAACCCGTTCGCGGCGTCGGGCGCCGATGTCAGCGGACGCGCCGCGATCGAATGGGGCGTTTACGGCGTGCCGGAAACCTTCATCATCGGCCGCGACGGCAAGGTCGCCTATAAGCTGGTGGGGCCGGTTACGCCGGAAAACATCCAGCAGATCATAAAGCCGGAGATCGAGAAGGCGCTGGCGAGGTTGTGATCTATTCCTCTGCCGGCGCCGGTTCGGCCGCATACCGCATCAACAGCGGGTATTGCAGGGCGGCAAACACGAAAGTGATCGGCACGAAGCCGAACAGCTTGAAGTTGACCCAGAAGTCGGTCGACTGCGTGCGCCAGATCGCCTCGTTTAGGACTGCAAGCGCGAAGAAAAATAGCGCCCAGCGCAAGGTCAGTTTGCGCCAGCCCTCTGGCGTAAGATGGAACATCGAGTCGAATAGAATCGCCAGGAACGGCTTCTCCAGAATGTAGCCGCCGATGAGAATGCCGCCGAACAGCGCGTAGATAATGGTGGGCTTGAGCTTGATGAAGGTTTCGTCGTGAAGCGCAAGGGTCAATCCGCCGAACACCAGGACCACGATTGCGGTCACCACCGGCATGATCGGCCACTGGCGGGTCATGGTGTAGGACACCAACAGCGCCGCCACCACCGCGACCATGAAAGCGCCAGTGGCAGCGAAAATGCCGAGGCGCGAATTCGCCAGGAAGAACAGCACCAGCGGGCCGATGTCGAGGGTCAGCTTGAGTATAGGATTGAGCTTGGGTTTTTCAGTCGTCGTGGTCATTGGATGCATGTAACGCCGCCGTCGGAATTTGCCATGGACCGGCTTGCCACTCACTCATCGCTCCAGCCCGGCGAGCGCCCGGGCGAATTCCTTTGCGCCGAAGGGAGCCAAGTCGTCAACGCCCTCGCCGACGCCAATAAAGTGCACAGGTAGTTGATATTTCGTTGCGATCGCCACCAAAATGCCGCCGCGGGCGGTGCCGTCGAGCTTGGTCATGACAAGGCCGGTTACGCCGGCGATCCGGGAGAATTCTCCGACCTGCGACAGCGCGTTCTGGCCGACGGTTGCATCGAGCACCAGCAGCACGGCGTGCGGCGCGTTCGGGTCGAGTTTTTTCATGACGCGAACGATTTTCTGCAGCTCGTCCATTAAGGAGGCCTTGTTCTGCAGCCGCCCGGCGGTGTCGACGATGAGCACGTCGGTGGCCCGCGCACGCGCGGCCTCCAAGGCGCCAAAGACAAGCCCTGCCGCGTCGGCGCCCTGAGCACCCGCCATGACGGGGCTTGCGGTGCGTTCGCCCCAGATTTTCAATTGTTCGACGGCGGCGGCCCGAAAGGTATCGCCAGCCGCCAGCATGACCTGTCGGCCGTCGCGGGAGAACCGTGAGGCGAGCTTGCCGATGGTCGTGGTCTTGCCCGAACCGTTCACGCCCGCAACCAGGATCACGAACGGCCGCGATGCGCGGTCGATGACCAGCGGCCTTGCAACCGGAGCAAGGACCTTCTCGATCTCGGCCGCGAGAATTGCCTTCACCTCCTCGGTACTGATCATCTTGTCGTAGCGGCCCTCGCCCACCGCCGCCGCAATGCGGGCCGCGACATCGACCCCAAAATCGTTCCGGATCAGCAATTCTTCGAGTTCTTCGACCACCCCGGCATCGAGCTTGCGCTTTGACACAAGGTCCGTGATGGCGGTCGTGATAGCGGTCGAGGTGCGACTGAGGCCACCGCGCAGGCGGCGCCACCAGCTTTGGCGCGAGGCGCCGGACGCGTCAGTTGTGCTGTCATTCATGTCGGCGGCCGTGATACCGGTTTCGTCATGCCACTTAAAGAGATTACTCCGGACGACATGCTGGCCCGTGTGCTCTACCGCGACGGCCTGATGCTGATCGTCGACAAACCCGCCGGCCTTGCGGTGCATCGCGGACCGAAGGGCGGCGCGAGCCTCGAGGACCATTTCGACGCCCTGCGGTTCGGCCTGCCACGCCGGCCCGCACTGGCGCACCGCCTCGACAAGGATACCTCCGGTTGCCTCGTGCTCGGGCGCCATCGCAAGGCGCTTGCTCATTTGGGGCTTCTGTTCAAGCACGGCAAGGTGGGCAAGACCTATTGGGCGGTGGTCGAGGGCGGCCCTGACGCCGACGAGGGCACGGTTGAATTTTCCCTGGGCCGGCTCGACGAGACCCGGGGCTGGTGGATGAAGCCGGACCCGAACGGGCTGCCCTCGGTCACGACGTGGCGGGTGCTGGGGCGGGGCCTGTCGCTCGCTACCGCTGATTTACGCCGCTACAGCGCCGCGGACTCCTCCCCTCCCCCTTGTGGGGAGGGGGTCGAGCCAAGTGGCACGCTCGCGCCAACCGGGCTCGACCCCCCACCCACTCCCTCCCCCACAAGGGGGGAGGGAGTGCTCGCGGGCAATTCTTCCTTTCCCTCACCCTCCTCCGGGGGAGGGAAAATCACCTGGCTCGCCCTCACCCCGGTAACCGGCCGCACCCACCAACTGCGCGTTCACTGCGCCGCCAGCGGCTGGCCGATCGTGGGCGACAACATCTATGGCACGGCGCAGCGCTTTACTGCGCCGCCGCAGTTGCTTCACGCGCGCGAGGTGGTGGTGCCGATCTCGAAAAGCAAGGCGCCGGTGCAGGTCACCGCGCCGGTGCCAGCCCATATGCGGGATTGGCTGCGTGCCTGCGGCTGGAGCGGTGAGGACCTGGAAACTCAATAGATGGTCGCCACCATGCGTTCCGGTGCAGTGCGGTCATGTTCCGGGCCGCCGATCGCGCCCTTGCTGATGTCGGCCAGGATGGTGCCCGCCGTCGGAAGAGTTCTGCGGTCGATCTGTGTTGCCGGATCCCACAGCCGGGAGCGCACGATGGCCTTCGCGCACTGGTAATAAATGCGATCGACCGTGACGACGATGACGCTGCGCGGCACCTTGCCGGCGAAAATGAAGCTTTCGCACAGCTCAGGATCGATCGAGATCACGGCATGCCCATTGACCCGGATCGTTTCGCCGCAGCCGGGGATCAGGAACAGCAGCGAAATGCGCGGATCGGCGAGAAGATTGCGCAGACTGTCGATGCGATTGTTGCCGCGGCGATCAGGAATGAGCAGTGTCTTCTCGTCCTTCACGCGCACAAAACCCGGCGGGTCGCCGCGCGGCGTGCAGTCGAGGCCGCCGAGGCCGCTCGTTGCCATCGCGCAGAAGGGGGCCGCTTCGATGAAGGCGCGATAATGAACATTGACGTGGTCGAGTTCCTTGACGACTGCCGGTCCGGACGGCCCGCCGTAAATCGACTCAAGGGCCTCGATCGAAGTGACGAGGTGATGCCTCGATCCGTCCGCCGTCATGCCGCGCCTCCTCTATCACGCAGCCGCAATCAAGCGACTGCCATCATGGCCGATCATTCTGGTCTCGACAATAATGCCGGGCTCGACGGCGCGATCGAAGCGCACGGGCGTGAAATGCTCGCTGCGCCCGCCATCATGGGACTCGGTGAGAACGCGGCGCACCGATCCTATTTCGGCGTCGAGATGGCGGCGCAGCGCCGCCTCGCCGTGGCGGCGCAGGCGGCGGGCACGATCCTTAACGATCTGGCGGGCGACTTGCGGCATGCGGGCCGCGGGTGTGCCCGGTCGCGGCGAGTAGGGAAAGACGTGCAGGTAAGTGAGCCCGCACTCTTCGATGAGGTCGAGGGAACGGCGGAACATGTCCTCTGTCTCGGTAGGAAATCCCGCAATGAAATCCGCCCCGAACACAATGCCGGGGCGCCGGCGCCGCAGCTCCCGGGTGAGCGCAATGGCATCCGCGCGCAAATGCCGTCGCTTCATCCGCTTGAGGACGAGGTCGTCGCCAGCCTGCAGCGACAGATGCAAGTGCGGCATCAGTCGTTCCTCGTCGGCGAGCGCATCCATCAGGCCGGCGTCGATCTCGATGCAATCCAGCGACGAGAGGCGCAGCCGTTCGAGACCGCCCACATGCTTGAGAAGCTGCCGGACCAAGGTGCCGAGCTTTGGCGTGCCGGGCAGGTCGGCGCCGTAGCTCGTGAGATCGACGCCGGTCAGCACGACCTCACGATATCCGTTGTTGACGAGGCGGCGCACCTCTTCGACCACCTCGCCCATGGGCACTGAGCGGGAGTTTCCCCGCCCGAACGGGATGACACAGAACGTGCAGCGATGGTCGCAGCCGTTTTGCACCTGGACGTAAGCGCGGGCGCGCCCCTCGATACCCTCGATCAAGTGAGCCGCCGTTTCCCGCACCGACATGATGTCGTTGACGGCGATCTTCTCGTCGGGACCTGCCCCGAAATCGCGGACGCGGGCGAAAATATCTTGCGCTTGCGTCCACGCGTCGACGCGCATTTTGGCGTCGTTCCCGACGACGCGGTCGACTTCCTGCATGGCGGCAAACCGGTCCGGGCTCGTCTGCGCGGCGCACCCGGTGACGACGATCCGCGCCTGCGGGCGTTCGCGCTTCAGCCGGCGGATGGCTTGGCGTGCCTGGCGTTCGGCTTCGCCCGTGACCGCGCAGGTATTGATGATCACCACGTCTGCGAGATCGCCCAGACCGGCAGCAGCGGCATTGCGGCGGATAACCTCGGATTCATAGGTGTTGAGCCGACACCCGAACGTGACGACGTCGATGCTCATCGCGCCGCCTCCTTAAGTCTCGAACAGTGCGGGATCAAAGCGGCCCTCGAACTCATATTCGATCGGTCCGGTCATCAACACGTGATCATCCTCACGCCATTCGATGCCGAGCGGACCGCCCGGTAAGCTTACCGTGGCCTTACGGCCGGTCCGCTGAATGCGAGATGCGCATACCACAGCCGCGCAAGCCGCAGAGCCGCAGGCCCGTGTCAGTCCGGCGCCGCGCTCCCAGGTTCGCACAATCAGATATTCGCGCGAAACCACCTGGGCGAGCGAGATATTGGCGCGATCGGGAAAGACTGGATGGCTTTCCAGCAATGGACCGATCTTGCCCAGATCATAGGCGTTAACGTCGTCGACCCAGAACACCGCATGCGGGTTGCCCATATTGGCAACCGAGGGAGAATGCAGAATCGGCCGGTCGACCGGCCCGATTTGCAGCTCGATCCTCCGGGTGTCGTCGAACTCCTCAGCGAGAGGAATTTCGTCCCATTTGAGCCGCGGCAATCCCATGTCGATCGTGGAGGTCAGGGGCGTCTTGCCCTGCCAGCAATCCAGCCGCCCGGCGCGTGTTTCGACCGTAAGCGAGGTCTTACGGCTCTCCTTGAACAAAATGTCCGCAACACAGCGCATGCCGTTGCCGCAAGCGCCCGCCTCGGAGCCGTCATTGTTGAAAATGCGCACAAAAGCGTCGGCATGGGCCGCGCGCGGCGGATAGATCGCCATCAACTGATCATACGGAACCCCCGCGGCAGCTAGATGCGCATCTGCGGAGGTAATATGATCCGGATTTGGCCGCATGTCCACCACTACGATCTCGTTTCCGAGACCGTTCATTTTCACAAAGGGATGATTGGATAGAACGCTCATGCCCTCAATCCGCCGCCATGTTTCCCGTTATAAGGTCACGCCGGTTCAATGGCCAGCCGACTGCTGCCTCTTCTCAAGTAGTCCAGGCCCGGCCGATTATCAGCAGGTCAGCTAACCGAAAGGCTTAAGTCGCCAGGAAGCTTGTCCTGCAAGGAGACTTCAATGGTCGCATTGCGAACCCTGTTACTGCAAGTCGCAGTTGCCTTGGCGGGTTTCGGCCTGTCGGGAGCCGTCGCGCAGACACCTAAGCCCTCGCCGCCACCCGCCATCGCCGTTACGCCAAATGATCCGTTTGGCGAACAAGTGACGATGACCGAAAAGACGATCGTCTATTTCGAGGGTTCGGGCCAGTGGGACTCTGCGTTCGATACCATCGTAGCCGCGTTCAAGTCGGTTTATGGCGCGATGGAGAAACTCGGCGCCAAGCCCAACGGAGCGCCGATGACAA
>WNFR01000247.1_pt1 | contig 54184 bp, 44 predicted proteins | sample 5400221 | NCBI WGS metagenome assembly WNFR01 (sample SAMN13153357, study PRJNA577476) | soil metagenome | isolation source: 40 cm soil under Madrone tree | place: USA:California | collected 2016-06-14
AATGGCCAAGGAGAAATTCGAGCGCAGTAAGCCGCATGTGAATATAGGGACGATTGGTCACATTGACCACGGCAAGACGACATTGACCGCGGCGATCACCAAGGTATTGTCGAAGCACAATCCGAAGGTGGCGTTCCGTGCGTTCGACACGATTGACAACGCGCCGGAAGAGCGCGAGCGCGGCATCACGATCGCGGTGTCGCACGTGGAGTACGAAACGGCGAACCGCCATTACGCGCACATGGACTGCCCGGGACACGCGGACTACATCAAGAACATGATCACGGGCGCGGCGCAAATGGATGGCGCGATTCTGGTGGTAGCGGCGACGGATGGTCCGATGCCGCAAACGCGCGAACACATTCTTTTGGCGCGTCAGGTGGGCGTTCCTGCGATTGTCGTGTTTCTGAACAAGTGCGACATGGTGGAAGACGCGGAACTCTTGGAACTTGTGGAGCTGGAAGTTCGCGAACTCTTGAAGAGCTATCAATTTCCTGGCGACACGATCGCGATCGTTCGCGGCTCTGCGTTGCAGGCGCTGAACGGCGACGCCAAGTGGGAAAAGAAGATTGATGAGCTGATGGAAGCAGTGGACAAGAACGTTCCGCTTCCGGTGCGCGACGTGGACAAACCGATGGCCATGCCGATCGAAGACATTTTCTCGATCTCGGGCCGCGGCACGGTGGTCACGGGAAGAATCGAGCGCGGCAAAGTGAAAGTTGGCGAAGAAGTGGAAATCGTGGGCTTCCGTCCGACGCAGAAGAAAGTTGTGACGGGCGTGGAAATGTTCAAGAAGCTTTTGGATGAAGGAATTGCAGGCGACAACGTTGGTCTCTTGCTGCGCGGCACGGAAAAAGAAGACGTGGAGCGCGGACAGGTAGTTTGCAAGCCGGGATCGATCACGCCGCACACGAAGTTCAAGGCGGAAGCGTACGTGTTGACGAAGGAAGAAGGCGGGCGTCATACGCCGTTCTTCACGGGCTATCGTCCGCAGTTTTATTTCCGCACGACGGACGTAACGGGCGACGTGAAGTTGCCAACCGGCGTGGAAATGGTGATGCCGGGAGACAACGTGAGCTGCGAAGTGACGTTGATCACACCAGTGGCGCTCGAAAAGGGCTTGCGCTTCGCCATTCGCGAAGGCGGCCACACCGTCGGCGCCGGCGCCGTCACAGAGATTGTCGAGTAGTTTTGGCAGTTAAAAAAGTCTTGAGAAAAGGGAATTAACTCATGCGGGAAATCATTACGTTGCAATGTGGCGATTGCAAGAATCGCAACTACACAACGACAAAAAACAAGAAGAAACACTCCGAGCGCATGGAGACCAAGAAGTTTTGCCGGGCGTGCCGCAAGCACACGGCGCATAAGGAAGTTAAGTAATTCCAGGCGTTTCCAGGGGGAACGGCAAAGGCCGGTTTGCTTTTAGGGGAGTCGTCCAACGGTTAGGACTCCGGTCTCCAAAACCGGGTATGGGGGTTCGAATCCCTCCTCCCCTGCCAGAGTTTGAGTGGTACGAACCGAAGGAATGAGGACGCATGGTAACGCAGGTGGCAAAGGTGGACGAAGAGAAGCAGCCATCCGAACTGCAGCAGAAAGTTAGCGGCTCGCTGCAAAACACCACGGAGTTTTTTCACGACGTTCGCGTCGAGTTGAAAAAAGTCACGTGGCCGAGCCGCGAAGACGTCACTTCAACCACTGGCGTCGTTATCGCAACCGTTGCCTTCTTTGGCGTTTATCTGGCAATTGTCGAATGGCTTGCACAAAAAGGTCTCGATTACGTTTTGAAGATTTTTCACGCATAAGGGGTTTGGGCGCACATGGCAATGCAGTGGTACATCATCCATACCTACTCGGGCTTCGAAAAGAAAGTCAAAGAAAGCCTGGAAAGCCGCGTGGCTGCGTTCAATCTGCAGGATCAGATTGGCCGCGTCCTGATCCCCATGGAAGACGTCGTGGAGGTGCGCGGCGGCAAAAAAGTCGTTTCGTCACGCATGTCGTATCCGGGCTACGTTCTCGTCGAAATGGATCTTGACGAAAACACCTGGCACATCGTGCGCAACACGCCGCGCGTCACCGGATTCGTTGGCTCGGCCACTTCGCCGTCGCCCCTTAGCGACGCGGAAGTGGACGCCATCATCAACCGCGTGCACACGCCGCAGGATCGGCCGAAGCCGAAAGTTGTGTACGAACGCAACGAGCAGGTTCGCATCGTGGACGGGCCGTTTGCGAATTTCAACGGCACGGTTGAGGAAATTGACAACGACCACAGCCGTTTGAAGGTTTCCGTAACGATTTTCGGCCGTTCAACGCCGGTCGAACTGGATTTCGCCAGCGTAGAAAAGCTGGGATAAGGAATTTTTGACCCTTCGCCTCGCATTACGGGGCTCAGGGTAAAGGTAAAGGGAACATGCCGCCAAAGAAAGTACAAACGACCATCAAGCTGCAATTGCCCGCGGGCAAAGCCACTCCGGCGCCGCCGGTTGGCACCGCGCTCGGTCCGCATGGCTTGAACATCATGGATTTTTGCAAACAGTTCAATGCCAAGACGGCCAAGGAACCGGACGGAATGATTTTCCCGGTCCTCGTCACGGTCTACACCGACCGCAGCTTTACGTTTATTTTGAAGACGCCGCCGGCGTCCGTTCTTCTACTGCGTGCGGCAAATATCGCAAAGGGTTCTGCGGAGCCGAACCGCAACAAGGTCGGCAAAGTCACCAAGAAACAGGTGATGGAAATCGCGAAGATCAAGCTTGTCGATCTCAACACCACCAATCTGGACTCCGCCGTCCGTACCGTCATGGGTACGGCGCGCAACATGGGTCTGGAAGTCGTGGAAGCCTAAACGAACCATCGGGCGAAAAGAGATCGCTGGAGAGCAGTCGAATGGCAAAGTTGAAAAAAGCCGGTAAGCACGTAGAGAAGGCGCGCAAGCTCGTCGAGCCGCGTCCGTACAAACTCGGTGAAGCGTCCGAACTCATCAAGAAGACGCATCACACGAAGTTTAACGAAACTGTGGAACTCGCCATCAATCTTGGCGTGGATCCGAAGCACTCCGACCAGGTCGTTCGCGGTACCGTGGTTCTGCCGCACGGCCTCGGCAAGAGCGTGCGTGTCCTGGTTCTCGCCAGCGGCGAAAAGGTTCGCGAAGCGCAGGATGCTGGCGCGGATTTCGTCGGCGGCGATGACATGGTTCAGAAAATCATGGAAGGCTGGACCGATTACGACGCAGTGATCGCCACGCCGGACATGATGAAGTCCGCCGGTAAACTCGGAAAGGTGCTCGGGCCTCGCGGCTTAATGCCGAATCCGAAAACCGGAACCGTCACCGCGGACGTCACCAAGGCCATCAAGGAAACCAAGGCCGGCAAAGTCGAATTTCGCGTGGACAAAGCAGGCATCGTTCACTGCCCGGTCGGCAAGATTAATTTTGACGCTCCAAAAATTTCCGAAAATGCCCACGCCATCATCACCGCTGTCGTGAAAGCGAAACCGGCCGCGGCAAAGGGCAAGTACGTTAAGAAAATCACGCTCACTTCAACCATGGGTCCCGCCATCGGGATCGATCTGGCTGAAGCGGAAACCGCCGTCGCGGCTGCAGCGTAAGGGATCGAAGGAAACAGGATCATGAAAAAGCGCAGCGAAAAACAGCAGGATCTCGACAAGCTGAAAACAGAACTGGCCAGGGTCTCGACCGTGATTCTCTCGACTTTCCAGGGAATCACCGTCGAAAACGACACCAAGCTCCGCCGCGCCGTGCAGGCTGCCGGTGGCAAGTACAAAGTCGTGAAGAACACTTTGGCCGAACGTGCAGGGCAGGGAACCGCCGCCGAAAGTCTTTTGAAGAATTTGAGCGGCACAAACTCCATCGCCTATACAAACGCCGATCCGGTCGCGTTGGCCAAGGCGCTTACCAAAGTCGCAAAGGACGTTCCCGCATTTCAATTTAAAGCCGGCGTGGTCGAGGGCCGCGCCATTTCCATCGCGGAAATTCAACAACTCGCGAATCTGCCGTCGAAGGAAGAGTTGATCAGCAAGATTATGTTCTTGCTCAACGCTCCGGCGCAGCGCATCGCTACTGCGCTCAACGCTTTGCCGCGCAACCTGGCCGTTACGGTCAGCGAAGCGATCAAGGCCAACAAGTTTAGTTCGTAAAGGTTTTGATTTTCGCCGGCGCTCCCGGTGCAAATCAGAAAAAATTTCAAATTGTTCTTGAGAGGAGAACTGGCGGTCATGTCGAAAGTGGAAACGATTCTGGATGAAATCAAGGGCCTGACGCTTTTGGAAGCGTCTGACCTGGTGAAGAAGATGGAAGAAACCTTTGGCGTGTCGGCTGCTGCGGCTACGGTCGTGGCTGCTGGCGGCGGAGGCGCTGCGGCGGCTGCAGCTCCCGCGGAAGAGAAGACGGAATTCACCGTCGTTCTCACCGACGTGGGCGGCAACAAGATCAACGTCATTAAAGCCGTTCGCGAAGTCACGAGCCTCGGCTTGAAGGAAGCCAAGGACCTCGTTGATGGCGCTCCCAAGACCGTCAAGGAAGGCGTCAGCAAGGACGAAGCGGCTTCGATCAAGAAGAAGTTCGAAGACGCCGGCGCCAAGGTCGAAGTTAAGTAGCGAAAGTTAAGTAACTTCGCCTGCTTGCTGCTTTGGTTTTTGCCGGTTTCTGCGGCTGCCCCGCAGTCGCCGGCTTTCAAACGGTCGCTGTACTGAATCATGGCGTGGCCCCCACGGGCGGAGGGGTCGCGCCAAAGGATTTCATTACGCACGTCGAGGCTGGGTATCTCTACAATTTCCCGCGTCCCACCGGGACCGCCTGTAGCCGTGTGCGCAACGAGTTCGGGCAACTCGTCTCGCACGGCGGCTATTTGTCTCTTCTCCTCTCGTTGAATTTTCGCCCGAAATGGATGAGGTAAACCACGCATGTCGAACAGCAATCAGCACGTCCGGGAACGTCAGCGCTTGGATTTCGCAAAAATCCAGAGCTCGATTCAAATTCCCAACCTGATTGAAGTCCAGATGAAGTCCTATCAGCGCTTCCTGCAAATGGATCTGCTGCCAAGCGAGCGCGAGGACGGCGGCCTTCAATCGGTGTTCACCAGCGTGTTTCCGATCCGGGATTTCCGCGAAATGTCTCAGCTCGAATTCGTGGACTATTCCATCGGCAACTGGGAGTGCAAGTGCAGCAACTTGAAGGGGCTGCACCACCTCCGCGCGACCTGTCGCAATTGCGGCGCGAGCGTCGTCACCAATCCTTACCAGACTGGCGACGTCATCTGCCACAAGTGCGGCACGTTCAACAAAAACACTCCGACCTTCTGCAACAAGTGCGGCGATCCGGTCGCCATGCAATTGAAATATGACGTGAACGAATGCCAGGAGCGCGGCATGACCTATTCCGCCCCGCTCAAGGTCACCATTCGTCTCACCATCTACGACAAGGATCCGGACTCCGGCGCGAAAACCATTCGCGACATCAAGGAACAGGAAGTTTTCTACGGCGATATCCCGCTGATGACCGAGAACGGCACGTTTATCATCAACGGCACCGAGCGCGTCATCGTCAGCCAGTTGCACCGTTCGCCGGGCGTTTTCTTCGAGTCCGCCAACAACCGCAGCTACTTCCTCGGGAAAATCATCCCGTATCGCGGTTCCTGGGTGGAATTCGAGTACGATTCGAAGAACATTCTCTACGTCCGTATCGACCGTAAGCGCAAATTCCTCGGCTCCATCTTCTTGCGCGCGCTCGGCATGAAGTCCAATGAAGACATCCTGCGCACCTTCTATCAGGTGGAACGCATCTCTCTGCGCGATAAGGATCTCTTTTGGAACGTTTCACCGGGCCTTGTGGACCGCAAGCTCACTCACGAAATCAAGAATCCGAAATCCGATGAAGTCATCGTCGGCGCGCACAAGCGCATCAACGACAACCTTCTGAAGGAACTCATCAAAGCGAAGATCTCGCAAGTTCGTGCGGCTCTTGTCGATCTCGAAGGCGCATACTCCGTCGCCGACGTCGTCAATCGCCAGACCGGCGAAGTTCTTCTCGAAGCCAATAAGCCGTTGACCGCCGATCTCTGGCAAGCGTTCGCCGAAGCCGGAATCACAGAAGTTGATGTCTTCTTCCCGGAGCGCGATGACATCGGCCTCGTTCTTTCCCGTACTTTGGACAAGGACTCGATCCGCTCTTCCAAGGAAGCGCTCATCGAAATTTATCGCAAGCTGCGTCCGGGCGATCCACCAACGCTCGAAACCGCCACGAATCTTTTCCGTGGCATGTTCTTCGATCCGCGCAAGTACGATTTCAGCCGCGTCGGCCGCTTGAAGTTCAACATCAAACTAGGCCTCGATACGCCGCTAGACAATCGCACGCTCGAATCGCCGGACTTCGTCGCCGCGATCAAATACCTCCTCAAGCTGCGCAAGAACATCGGCGTCGTGGATGACATCGATCACCTCGGCAACCGCCGCGTTCGCGCCGTCGGCGAACTGCTGGAAAATCAGTTCCGCATCGGCCTCGTCCGCATGGAGCGCGCCATCAAGGAAAAGATGAGCGTGTACCAGGAAATGTCCACGGCGATGCCGCACGATCTCGTCAACGCCAAGCCGGTCATGGCCGCGATCCGCGAATTTTTCGGCTCGTCGCAGCTCAGCCAGTTCATGGACCAGACCAACCCGCTCAGCGAAATCACCCACAAGCGCCGTCTCTCCGCGCTTGGCCCGGGCGGTCTCTCGCGCGAACGCGCTGGATTCGAAGTCCGCGACGTTCATCCGACTCACTACGGCCGTATCTGCCCGATTGAAACGCCGGAAGGTCCGAACATCGGCCTCATCAGCTCGCTCTCCTGCTTTGCGCGTATCAACGACTACGGCTTCATCGAGTCGCCTTACCGCAAAGTCAAGGGCGGCCGCGTCATTGATTACGTTCAGGTCGTGAACGCCGGCGACAGCGAATTCAAGGCCGGCGAAATCATCGAAAAAGACCGCGTCGAAGAGCTCAACGACGAGCTCAAGCGCCGCAAGGTCGTCTACGAGCCGTACTGCTTCTATCTTTCCGCATGGGAAGAGGACAAGTACGTTGTCGCGCAAGCTAACGTCGCTCTCGACGACAAGGGCCGCATCACCACCGAACTCGTCAACTGCCGCCAGGCCGGCAACTTCGTTCTGAAGAACCGCGAAGAAGTGGACTACGTTGACGTTTCGCCGAAGCAGCTTGTCTCCGTCGCCGCCAGCTTGATTCCGTTCCTGGAAAACGACGACGCCAACCGCGCGCTCATGGGTTCGAACATGCAGCGCCAGGGCGTTCCTCTGATCCGCGGAGAAGCTCCGCTCGTCGGCACCGGTATGGAGCGCGTCACCGCTCGCGATTCCGGCGCGGTCGTGCTCTGCAAGCGCGACGGCATCGTGGATCAGGTTGACTCCGAACGCATCATCGTTCGCGTTGAATCTGATCACTCCGGCGTTCTCAGCCGCGAAGTCGGTGCGGACATCTATACGCTTATCAAATTCAAGCGCTCGAACCAGAACACCTGCATCAACCAGAAGCCGCTCGTTCGCGTCGGCGACCGCGTCAAGAAGGGCCAGGTTCTTGCCGATGGTCCTTGCACCGACCGCGGCGAACTCGCCCTCGGTCGCAACGTGCTCGTCGCGTTCGTTCCCTGGCGCGGTTACAACTTTGAGGACGCCATCCTCGTCAGCGAAAAGCTGGTCAAGGACGATTACTACACTTCGATTCACATCGAGGAGTACGAAATCGAAGCGCGCGATACCAAGCTCGGTCCGGAAGAAGTCACGCGCGACATTCCGAACATCAGCGAATCGTTCCTTCGCAATCTCGACGAAAGCGGCGTCATCCGCATCGGCGCGGTTGTGAAGCCCGGCGATATTCTCGTCGGCAAAGTCACGCCCAAGGGCGAAACCACGTTGACGCCGGAAGAGAAACTCCTCCGCGCCATCTTCGGTGAAAAAGCCGGCGACGTGCGCGACGCGTCTCTCTACTGCCCGCCGGGCATCGAAGGCACTATCGTGGACGTCAAGATCTTCACCCGCAAGGGCGGAGAAAAAGACGAGCGCCACAAGGCCATCGAAGCTTCGCAGGTCTTCAAACTCGAAAAGAACCTCGCGGACGAAATCCGCATCTTGACCGACGAGCGTCTCAAGCGCCTCTCCGATTTGCTCGGTGGAAAGATTCTCCAGGCCGACTTGCACGACGAAAAGACCAACAAGCGCCTCTTGACAAAGGGCGCCGAGCTCACGCGGGACTTGATCGAAAAAATCTCCACGCGCAACCTCAAGCGCTTGAAGCTCAACGAAAAGGATCCTCTCCTGATCGAAAAGATCGAAGAGATCGAGGAGATGACCTCGCGCCAGATTGACGTTCTGCGCAAGATCACCGAAGAGCGCAAGGAAAAGCTCAAGAAGGGCGACGAACTGCCTCCGGGCGTCATCAAGCTCGTCAAGGTCTATATCGCCATGAAGCGCAAGCTCTCCATCGGCGACAAGATGGCCGGCCGTCACGGCAACAAGGGCGTCATCGCGCGCATCGTGCCCGATGAAGATATGCCGTACATGCCCGACGGCACTCCCGTCGAGATCGTTCTCAATCCGCTCGGCGTTCCTTCTCGTATGAACGTCGGTCAGATTCTCGAAACGCACCTCGGCTGGGCCGGCAAGGAACTTGGCAACAGCTTGAAGCGCCTTCTCAGCAAGGAAGTTCGCGCCGAAGCCGTTCGCCGCTGGTTCAAGGAAGTCTTCACCGAAACTGCGATTTACAAGTCCATCGCCAAGCTCGACGACGATGAGCTGCTCGAAATCGCCGAAGGCTTCCGCGACGGAATCCCGTTCGCCACGCCCGTGTTCGACGGCGCGCGCGAACCGGAAATCCGTCACTTGCTCGAAGTTGCGGGCTTGCCGCATGCTGGAAAGATCAATCTTTTCGACGGCATGTCGGGAGATATGTTCGATCAGCCGGTTACCGTTGGCTACATCTACATGCTCAAGCTTTCGCACCTTGTCGACGACAAGATTCACGCGCGCTCCATCGGCCCGTACTCGCTCATCACGCAGCAGCCGCTCGGCGGCAAGGCGCAGTTCGGTGGCCAGCGCTTCGGCGAAATGGAAGTTTGGGCGCTCGAAGCTTACGGCGCCGCGCACATCCTGCAGGAATTGCTCACGGCAAAGTCCGACGACGTTTATGGCCGCGCGAAAATTTACGAGGCCATCGTCAAGGGCGAGCCGGGCATCGAGCCGGGCGTGCCGGAATCGTTCAACGTTCTCGTTCGCGAGCTGCAGTCGCTCTGCCTGGACGTCGAACTGATGAAGCGCCAGAAACCAACGGAAAAAGCCGCCGATTAAGCGGCTCCGAGTGTAGGGGCACGATACATCGTGCCCCAGTGCTTGGCGAGATTGCAGCTTCGAAGGTTTTTGTAGCCCAGGGGTTTAAGCCCCGGCAGTGCTTGGCAAAACGCAAGCACTCGAAGTTTTGAAAAGGTTCTCAGCCGGTCTGTTGTTAACGCAACGGATCGCAGCCCCGGTGAAAGCCGGGGAGGGAGGAAACAACCTTGTATCGCAGCAGCCCGTATGATCGCGCCAGTCTGATTGCTGATTTCGACTCCATCCGCATCTCTCTGGCGAGTCCGGAAAAAATTCGCTCCTGGTCTCACGGCGAGGTTACCAAGCCAGAGACCATCAACTACCGCACCTTCAAGCCCGAGCGTGACGGTCTTTTCTGCGCCAAAATTTTCGGTCCCGTCACCGACTGGGAATGTTTGTGCGGAAAGTACAAGCGCATGAAGCACCGCGGCGTCATTTGCGATAAGTGCGGCGTTGAAGTCACTCTTTCGAAAGTCCGCCGTGAGCGCCTCGGCCATATCGAACTGGCTTCGCCCTGCTCGCACGTCTGGTTCTTCAAGGGCTTGCCTAGCCGCATCGGCTATTTGCTCGATATCTCCATGCGCGATCTCGAGCGCATCCTCTATTTTGAAGCGTTCGTCGTCGTTGACCCGAACGAAGTCGCCATCCTCAAGGAGCGTCAGGTCCTTCAGGAAGAGGAATATCGCAAACTCGCGCAGGAATATCCCGGCCAGTTCGTCGCCAAGATGGGCGCGGAAGCCATCAAGGAACTTCTCCGCCGCGTCGAAGTGGACAAGCTCTCCGAAGAGCTCCGCGAAAAAATGAAGGCGGATCCTTCTCTGCAAAAGCGCATCAAATTCGCCAAGCGCCTCAAGGTTCTCGAAGCCTTCCGCAAGTCCGGCAATAAGCCCGAATGGATGATTCTCGACGTCATCCCCGTGCTTCCGCCGGAGTTGCGCCCGCTCGTTCCTCTGGACGGCGGCCGCTTCGCCACTTCCGATTTGAACGATCTCTATCGCCGCGTGATCAACCGCAACAATCGGTTGAAAAAGCTCATGGAACTCCGCGCGCCGGACGTTATCGTCCGCAACGAAAAGCGCATGCTCCAGGAAGCCGTGGACGCGCTATTTGACAACGGCCGCCGTGGCCGCGTTCTTCGCGGAACCAACAATCGCCCGCTCAAGTCCTTGTCTGACACGCTCAAGGGCAAGCAGGGCCGCTTCCGCCAGAACCTCCTCGGCAAGCGCGTGGACTACTCCGGCCGCTCTGTCATCGTGGTCGGCCCGGAGCTCCGCCTCAATCAGTGCGGTCTGCCGAAGAAAATGGCGCTCGAGCTCTTCAAGCCGTTCATCTATCACAAGCTCGAAGCCCTCGGCCACTGCACCACCATCAAGCAAGCCAAGGAAATGGTCGAGCAGCAGGAGTCTGTCGTTTGGGACATCCTCGAAGACGTCATCCGCGAGCATCCGGTTCTTCTGAACCGCGCTCCCACGCTCCACCGCCTCGGCATTCAGGCGTTCGAACCGGTTCTCGTCGAAGGCAAGGCCATTCGAATTCACCCGCTCGTCTGCACCGCGTTCAACGCGGACTTTGACGGCGACCAGATGGCCGTGCACATTCCGCTTTCGCCCGAATCCCAAGTGGAAGCCTCTGTGCTCATGCTCAGCTCGCGCAACATTCTTTCTCCCGCGCACGGTCTGCCTCTCGCCGTTCCGTCGCAGGACATGGTTCTTGGCATCTACTACTTGACCAAGAACAAGCCCGGCGCAAAGGGCGAAGGCCGCGTCTTTGGCTCCGCGGAAGACGTCAATCTCGCGCTCGAAGCCGGTGAAGTCGAGCTCCTCACTCCGATCCGTCTCCGTTACTCGGGCGAAGTGATTGACCTCACCACCGCTTACGACAACCAGGACGTCACGCACACCGAGCCGGTGAAGATGGAGCGTCAGTTCATCCAGACCACCGTCGGCCGCGTTATCTTCAATTCGCACTTGCCGTCGCACATGCCGTTCATCAACGGCCTGCTCAAGAAGAAAGGCGTTCAGCAGCTTGTCTATTACGCCTACCTTCGTTTTGGTCTCGAAAGCACGGTCGTTCTGCTCGATCACTTGAAGGCGCTTGGATTCACCTACGCCACCAAGTCCGGCATCTCCATCGGCATCGACGACATGGTCATCCCGGGCGACAAAGTGAAGCTCGTGGAGAACGCGGAAAAGGAAGCCGTCAAGGTTCAGCAGCAATACCTCGATGGCGCCATCACCCACGGCGAGCGCTACAACAAGATCATCTCCATCTGGGGCGACGTTACGGAAAAAGTCGCGGACGGAATGTTCAAAGCACTCGAATCGCACGACAAGGAAGGCATCATCAACCCCGTCTACGTCATGGCGGACTCCGGCGCCCGCGGTTCGAAGCAGCAGATTCGCCAGCTTTCCGGTATGCGCGGTCTTATGGCCAAGCCTTCCGGCGAAGTCATGGAGACTCCCATCACTTCGAACTTCCGCGAAGGCCTCACCGTGCTCGAATACTTCATTTCCACTCACGGCGCTCGTAAGGGTCTCGCCGACACCGCTCTCAAGACCGCGGACTCCGGCTACTTGACCCGCCGTCTCGTGGACGTTGCGCAGGACGTCATCATCAACGAACTCGATTGCGGCACCGGCGAAGGCATTTACGTCGAGCCCATCATCGAAGCCGGCGTCGAAGTCGAACCGCTCCGCGACCGCATCGTGGGCCGCGTTTCGCTCGACAAGATCAAGGACTTCGAGGGCCACGTCATCGTCGAGGTCAACCAGGAAATCACTGAGGAACTCGCGAACGCGGTTCAGGCTTCCGGTATCGAACGCGTGCGCATCCGTTCCGTGCTCACTTGCGAATCCCGCCGCGGCGTTTGCGCCCTCTGCTATGGCCGCAACCTCGCTTCGGGCCGCATGGTCGAACTTGGTGAAGCTGTCGGCGTCATTGCCGCGCAGTCCATCGGCGAACCCGGCACGCAGCTCACCATGCGTACCTTCCACATCGGCGGTACCGCCACCCGCGTTTCCGAGCGCTCCACGCTCGAAGCGCGCAACAACGGCTCCGTCAAGTTTATCGACCTCAAGTACGTGGAAGGCCGTGGCGGCGCTTCCATCTCCATGAACCGCTCTGGCATCATCGCCATCGTGGACGAAAAGGGCCGCGAAAAAGAGCGCTACCACGTCGTTTACGGTGCGCGTCTCCGCGTTGCCGACGGGGACACCGTCAATCACGGCCAGGTTCTCGCCGAATGGGATCCGTTCACCTTCTCGATTCTCACAGAGACTGGCGGCGCGATCCGCTTCGAGGATCTCCGCCCCGGCGTCACCATCGAGGAACAGGTCGACGAAGTCACGGGCCTTTCGCAGGACGTCGTCACTCTGCCTCCGGGCGATGAAAAGCATCAGCCCGCCATCTTGATTCGCGATAGCTCGGGCAAGACCAAGAAGAAGTACCTCATGCCCTCGCGCGCGCACTTGATGGTCAAGGATGGCGACGACGTTCAACCGGGTGACATTCTCGCGAAAATCCCGCGTGAAACCACCAAAACGAAAGACATCACCGGCGGTCTCCCGCGCGTCGTCGAACTCTTCGAAACCCGCAAGCCCAAGGATCCCGCCGTCATCAGCGAAATCGACGGCATCGTCCGCTACGGCGAAATCGCCAAGGGCATGCGCAAGATCTACGTCGAAAGCGAAGACGGCAAGACCACCAAGGAATACTCGATTCCGCGCGGCGTCCACATCAACGTTCAGGAAGGCGAACACGTCAAGGCGGGCGAAGCCCTCATTGACGGTCCGTCCAACCTGCACGACTTACTGGCCGTCCTCGGCGAGAAATTCACGCAGGCTTATCTCGTCAACGCCATTCAGGAGGTCTACCGCCTCCAGGGCGTCAACATCAACGACAAGCACATCGAAACCATCGTTCGTCAGATGATGCGCTGGGTCAAAGTCGAAGACGTTGGCGACACCAACTTCCTTCTCGAGGAACAGGTGGACAAGTTCCGCTTCCGCGAGGAAAACGATCGCGTCATCGGCGAAGGCAGCCGCCCCGCAACGGGCCGTCCGCTCCTCCTTGGCATCACCAAGGCTTCGCTCTCGACCGATTCGTTCATCTCCGCCGCCAGCTTCCAGGAGACGACTCGCGTCCTCACGGAAGCTGCCGTCGCCGGCAAGGTGGACTACCTCCGCGGCCTCAAGGAAAACGTCATCATGGGCCGCCTCATCCCGGCCGGTACCGGTCTCGAGCACTACCGCAACATTCAGTTGCTGACGGAAGTGCCCGCTCCCGCTCCTGTCGAGGAAATTCCGGAAGCCGCCGAACTCACCGCCGAAGAAGCCGCTGCACTCGACTTCCTCGGCAAGGACGGCGACAGCGAAGCCGACGCCGCCGCGGAATAGTCGCGGCGTCTTCGTCTGACATCCGGCCATTCACGTAGGGGCACGATAAATCGTGCCCCTAACTCGCGTTTGGCTATCCTGAAGCATAGAGAACGGCGGATTGTAGGTTGTTTTGGATTAAAAGAGGCTTCGTTGCGGGTTGATTCCGTGCGACGAAGCCGTTTTTATTTTGTAGGCCCAAGGCAGAGGTCCATAGGTCAGCACGCAGCAGCGAAATAGCCTGGGGGGTGGTGATGCGCGAATGGGGCCGGCGAGGTCGCAGCCGCTGCCAGCGCGGACGGGGCAGCGGGCTGTGGGCGAGATGGCAATTTTCCAAAGCCAGCAGCAGCAGCGCGTAGACGAACACGAAAAAAGTGGCGGTGGTGCGCACGGCGGGATCGCTGCGGACCTGTGGCTGCCCGAAACCCAGCAGAGTTTTTTCGTCGCGAAAGTTGAGCTCGATCTCTTCTGTGGCGATGAACGTTATGTGGCGCTGACTTTGATAGGCGATCTAGCCAAGCGAAATTTTGCAGAAAAGCACCACATAATCTGAAACGTGCCTCCAGTCCGATCCTTGTATTGGCATCGGTCTTCATTGCATTTGCTGCCCGATAAGTTAACTTATCTTTTCTCGGACACAACTTTACCGCGTTAGGCACTAGGCAGTCCCACGGGCTGTTTGCGATCTTCTGAGCAGGTGAGAGCGCCGTCAGTTTTCAGAAAAGATTCTGCCTTGAAAGCACACGCGAGTCAGCAAGACTTACGTCCAACACGAAAATCGATTGCCCTGCAGTAAGGACGAGCAACCTCTTTCCGTCTCCTGAGAAATGGGTGTACACCGGGGCATCAGAGAATAAGTATTCGTCCTTCTTGGTCCCGGCTTTAAGGTCATATAGTCTTAAATGATTTCCGTCGACCGCTGCGAGAAGGCCTGAGGCCGCGGATGCCGAGACATAACGGCCAAATACGCGCGTCTGGATTTCGCCAGTAGAAAGCGAATATACCGTCACGCGGGTTTCGTCTCTCACACAGATTAGGAAATCACCGACTGAGAACACGGAGTCGAAGCTCGCCGGTCCACCCACGTGTACCAGAGCAGTGCCAACACTTTTCCCCGACTCGGCTTCGAGCACCTCGAAGACGGCGTCGGCGGCATTTATGGGGAGCTTCGCAGCATCCATCTGCCTCTTCAAAGCAGGATAGCGTTTTGCGAGGGCCTGGCCACCGCTTTCCATCGCCGTCCATCCGATCGCCACACGTTCCCCCTGAGGGTCGGGATACGGGATGGGCGGATCGTACCAAGTCGCCACGGGGAACTGCCCAACCCCTGTGAGCGTGGCCGGGTGATGTACCCATTTTCTCACCCACAGCTCTCGCCCGGTCTTCAGGTCGAGGGCACGCAATTGGTCTCTTAGTTGGGGATGGCCCACGGCGTGTCCGTCCGGGGAAATATACATCGAGGGTTGCTCCAGAACGAAAAGCTCGGGACCAGCTATGCGTGTATCTAATATTTTCAATAGGGGATCGGACTTGAATGCTGGAGACCAACTGTCTGAGGCGGTTTCACCTTTTCGATTCACCTTCTTTATCGCCGTTGTCGAACCACCTTCGCTGGACTGCGCGATATATAGTTCGTCATCTCGTGCAAACCAAGCGCCGGTTAGTTGCTTGAAGGGTGCAATTTGATTTCCCGTGGCAGTGAGAAAAAGGCCAGCATCACCTCGGGTACCGACAACAATATCTTCGAGGTTCGGTGAGGCATTGGCGACACGAAGGGTGGGAAGCCAAGGCGGGGGAAGAATGGTTCTGGCCTCAAGCTTATCATCCCTAACGTTCGCCAACGTGATCTCACCTTGCCGGGAATAGACTGCGAGCGTTCCTCCCATGATGTCCATCAGTGCGCCTTCCTGCGCCTTCAGAGCCCTGCCCGAATCCACGTCGAACGGGCGGACTTCGTCCGGATTGTCGTTGCCCCGAGCGATTAGGTATCTCGACTGCGTCGCGGCTGTAGCAGCGCGGGCCGCAAGGGGAAGTTTGGTTAAGAGCCGGCCTCCTGGAAACTCGGCAATTTGCGACTTCTCGGGATCGTCCGGGTCGAGAACAGCAATCTGATCGGGTGCCATAAAACAGATCGTCGCGTTCCAACGATTCTTAATGACTCCTGGGCAGCTGATTTTTCGCCTCGCGTCGACGTCCACGCAGACCATGCTCCTGTGGACACGATTGAGCATAATGAGAAAGCGGGCTTCGGGTGAGAACAGGAAACGAACGCCGAATAGTTCCTGATCTGCCAAAACCTTGAGTGTGTAAACCGGGCGGTATCCCAAGGGCTCAGCGTAAGCCGTGGTGCCTTCGTTTCTGGGAACGATTTCAAATGTGGATACTATTCCAGCGGCCATCTTTTCCTGGTCGCTAAATGCCGGCTCGGCAAACACCCGCTCGCCCGTGTCTGTTCTATACAGTTCCAGAGCGAGGGAGGGGTCAAGACACGCGGCGAGCTCACCGTGGATCGACAGCTCGGAGCCGAGGCATCCATCCTGGGTATTCAGAATTCGCTCGTCCAATTTCCGGTTATCTGCTAAGTTCCACCGCGTAATCGTAAGACTTCGCGTTGCCAAGATTAGTGTTTTTGAATCCGCAGAAAATCTCGCTGGAAGAATGTCTGGCGCATGGATCCACGTTCTTATCTCTAGGGGATGCCGGTTAAGGATGTAAATTCCGGATTCCAGCTGAATGAAGAGATATTCTCCATCAGAACTAAACCGAACTCGGAGCGGCATACCACGCAGCGGCGGCGCGAGGTGAGCCGAGCTGAGAACTCCGTGAAGTTGCTCCTGAGGCTGAGTGGCCTGCGATTTATATTCCGAACCAACTAACAAGAGCGTAGCTGCGAGAAATACAGCCACAGCACCAAGCCTAGTCAAAGCCAATGAACCGGCGGCGAGAATATGCCTCGAAAAGCTCACAGACCTCAAATCATCCCTCGGGAAGTACAGGATTAATAATATAAGACAAGTTGATCGTGCCGATCGCGGCTAACAGACAGCTCCACTACTTGGACGGTCAGTCGCCAAATCCGACACGTTCATACTAGCAACAATATGGGTCTTGCCTAAGACGACGGAGAATGTTGCGGGAACTTTCTGCCCGCTTTGACGTTTAGCTTGGTCGTAGTGCTCTTTAGGGTCAGTGTGGTTTGTCAGACGCTGACGACGATGAGGGTGGTGCGCGGGGGCAGATCGCGCAGCACCGTTCGGTTGGTGAAGGTGGCGTCGGCGCAGACCAGCAGCGGGCGAGTGGCGCCGCCAGTGAACTGATCGATGGCGTGCCGCAAATGCGTGAGGCGTTCGGCCCCGCGGCGGCTGATGGTAGAAGCGGCCGAGGCGATGCGCCAGTTCTGCCACTGCTGGGCAGCGGCGCGGCGCGAGGGTTTGCGCGGTGAAGGCGCGTGCTGCAGATCGATGGGGATGGCCCGGGCCGCACTGGCGAGCGGCAGGATTTCCAGCACGCCGTTCCGTGGGACCCGCCACAGCGCCTGGGCCTCGAGACGCTCGCGTTCAAACAGCCGATAGGCCGCTGACCAGTCGCGGAACTGTAGCCCGGCGGTACACAGCAAGCCGGACGAGGTGTGGCGGCCCAAACACGTCAGTGCGGACAGACCAAGCGCGCGGGCCCGCTCTGCGGAGCGCTGCTGCGCGAAAGCCACGCGCGCCTGATCGAACAGCGCATTCCAACAAGCCATCACGCCTTGCCGCGTTTGGCGGTTCCCCTGGGCAATACGATTGTCCTCTTAAGGTCGGCCTGAATTTTTCGATGACGGGCTCTGAGACCAAGGGATGCCTCCGAATACCTCAACGAATGTCCAGAAATGGTCCGTGGAATGGCCGCATTTTACCCACGCCCAGCGCGTGAGCACCAGAAATATCTCGGATCACCAACTTCCATCCGATGAGCGAGCCTCGGTCGTGCGGGCGGGTGGCACACGCGAAATCCAAACACCTCTTGGGTGGCCTACGCTTTGCGCATTTTCAAAGCGGGGCTCCTTCCTCTGAATTTTCTTCTCCAGCTATTCGAATACTGAACAAATATCTATTTACAAAGTAAAATAGCTTGATATGCTGACGTGTAATCGATCTCCATTCGAACTGTTCGACCCCACTTTTACTGGGACCTTGCCCTCTCCCTTTGTTCTCGCTTGCCCCGAATTCGTAACTTCTTTCTTTTCACATTCATGCAAAACCCTCCCCCCGCAACCCCTTTGTTTTGATAACCATCTGGACTGCGGGGGGGGGTGGGGGTGTCCTTCACACGAGAACCCGAGTCATCTCCCCTGTTTCCACCAGCTTACGAACCTTTACCGCGAACCACCAGGGTGGGAGGGGCGACTGCAGGCACACCGGGGGTGTACCCAAACTACAGCCACTTCGTAAACCACTCCTCTCGGCTCCAGCGCGGTTTCATTACCTCATTATTACTTCGTTGCGTCAATGCTTCGCCCTTTCTCCCAACTAACCACTGCCAACTGACGACTTATGACCACCTTCCCGCCCCATTGACGCAACCGCTCGCGCTGTGTTACCCATACATCGCCGCAAAAATCGGGCATTTTCGCGCGGCTGCGAGCCGGATGGCGCCAGAAACCAAGCATCTCGAAGTCACTCTCGAAACCCAGGTCGAAAGCGTCAACCTGGCTGAAGAAATGTGCCTCCGCCTCGCCGAAGCCGCCGGCTTTGGCGAAGACGAGTGCTACCGCATCGGGATGAGCGTCCGCGAAGGCGTCATCAACGCTTTCCATTACGGCAACAAGGAAAAGCCCGAAAAGAAAATTCACCTCGCCGTGGACCTCACTCCGGAAAAGATGATCATTCACGTCGCCGACGAAGGCGCCGGCTTTATCCTCAAGGACGTTCCCGATCCTCTCGCCGAAGAAAATCTTCTTAGTACTTCCGGACGCGGAATTTTTCTGATGCGCGCGTTCATGGACGAATTTGACGTGGTCAAGGCGCAAACCGGCGGCGCGGAAATCGTCATGTCCAAGCGCCTTCCCGGTTCCGATAGTCCGCACGGCAACGGCTCCGGAGGGCACGGCTCCGCGCCACACACGGAAGCTTAGAAAGAAGAAGCGTAGAAAGAAAAACGATGGCACTTCACCTTACACCTCGAGATTCCGGCGCAATCACCGTAGTGGACGCCAGCGGCCGCATCACCCTCGGCGACGGCAGCGCCAACCTGCGCAAAACCATTCGTCAGCTTGTGGAAGAAGCGCATTGCAAAATCGTCTTGAATCTCGCCGACGTGGATTACATTGACAGCTCAGGCATCGGCGAACTCGTGAGCGCCTACACTGCCGTGCGCAGCAAAGGCGGCGAACTAAAACTTTTGCATCTCACAAAAAAAGTTCACGACCTTTTGCAAATCACAAAACTCTTCACCGTCTTCGAGGTCTATTCCGACGAAGGCTTGGCCGTCCGGAGTTTCCTCTGATGTCTCCGAGCTCCTCCCTTCTGGACTCCCGGCGCGATTTGTGCCAGCATACGCCCGCGTTGGTAAGCATCAAGGTTCGATGCCGGCACTCTGAGCTGCTTTCGCGGTTTATTGGTGGCGCGCGTCAGACCCAGCACGACGCTAAATCCACGGCAGAGGAGTACCGAAGTTGAGCAAAGAGCAAGGTGTTGTGAAATGGTTTAACGCATCCAAAGGCTACGGTTTTATCCAGCGGCAGTCCGGCGAAGATGTGTTCGTTCATTTCTCCGCCATTCAGTCCGATGGTTACAAAACACTAAACGAAGGCCAGCAAGTTGAATTTGAAGTAAAGCAGGGACCGAAAGGCCTGCAAGCGGAAAACGTGTCTCCTCTGGGATAAACGTGGACTCCTTCCAAGCCCCTCGAGCAATCGAGGGGCTTTTTTATTTTTCCGAAAACTTTCCCCCGATCTTCTAAAATGAACTTGTGAACGCCGCAGCCAAAACCGCCGCCGAAACTGCATGGATCGCAGAGACCGCACATTCGCTTGGATTCGATCTCTGTGGCGTCACCGCAGCGCAGGATTTCCCGGAACTTGCCAACATGCGCGACTGGCTCGAGCGCGGTTACGCGGGAGAGATGAAGTATCTGCATGATCCGCGCCGCGCTGATTTGCAATCGGCGATGAGCGGCGTGCGCAGCGTGATTGTCTGCGCGATAAATTACAACTCTTCTGAACCGTATTCCACGGAGATAGCTAGGAGTGAATCGAGCCAGGACGATTCGCCGCGTGGATGGATCTCTCGCTATGCGTGGGGAAGCGATTATCACGAAGTGCTTTGGGGCAAACTGAATGCGCTCGTGGTGGAGATGCGGAAGAGATTTGCGGAACCGTTTGAGGCGCGCGCTTCCGCGGACACGGGGCCGGTGCAGGAACGGATTCTGGCAAAACACGCAGGACTCGGCTGGATCGGCAAAAACACTTTGTTGCTGAATCAAAAGATGGGCTCGTGGCTTTTTCTTGGGACGATTCTTACGGACCTCGAACTTACTCCGACAATTGAAGACAGGGAATTCTTGCCACCCGATTTGTGCGGAACTTGCACGCGCTGCATTGTCGCTTGCCCTACCGATGCGCTGGTGGATCCGTACGTCATGGATGCGCGCCGCTGCATCGCTTACCTAACGATTGAAATGCGCGGCCCAATTCCGCTGGAATTTCGCGAGCCGATGGGGAATCACGTTTTCGGTTGTGACATTTGCCAGGATGTTTGTCCGTGGAATCGGAAATCGCCAAAGGCAGAAGCCGAAGAGTTCCAGCCGCGCAAAACGGGCGATGCAGGTGAATCTTTATTTCATCCGCGACTCGAATTGCTGGCAAATCTTAGCGAAGAGGAATATCGCGAAGTATTTCGCGGCAGCGCAATGAAGCGAGCGAAGTGGCGCGGGATTCTGCGAAACGCATGCAACGCGCTCGGCAACGCAGGACTACAACGCGACACGGAAACCGGGAACAGAATCGCGGCCCTGCTCACTAAGCTCTCCGCGGCGGACGATGAAATCATTTCCGAATCTGCCCAATGGGCTGCCGCGAAACTCTCGGGCGGTTGAAATTTGGATTGACGTGTGGCCGAAATGCCTAGACCTACTTGCCGGCACCGGCGCTGGAGGCCAGTAGATCGGCTTCGCGCATTTTCGCAAGCGCGCGCGTTAGCTTCTGTGGATCGTTTTCGCGCAAGCTTTCCACAAGGAGCGTCCAAGCCTCGTCGCGTGCAGTCATGTATTTGACGAGTCTGGCGGTGAGTTTGGTTTGATCAGGCGGGAGTTGCTGGAGATTTGCTACAGCGTCGCGTTGCGCCTTCCATTTGGGAAGAATTTGCTTGTCGATGACATCGGCGAATTGCCCGGCGGAAAGCTGATGGGCTTTCCACTTTTCGAGGGAATCGTTGTACAGCTTGAGGGAGACATCTTCAGTGGCCTCCAGCTGGCTGAACTCGCCGATAATGTCACCGGGCTTGGGCAGAGCTCGCAGTGGCCAAAGTACCAAAGCGGCACCCAGGGCGAGCGCAATTACGTTTTGTGAGTATCGTGATGTTCGCTGTTGCGAGGGAGCGGGGACCAGAAAAACCCCCAAGACGAATCCCGTGAGGAGGCCGCCCACGTGAGCAGCCATGTCTACGCCGGGCCGCAAACCGAAAAGAATGTTGTAACCAACAAATGTGAGAGCGCCCTTGCTCAGAGGCTTCAGAGTTTCCGGCGGGATGGCATGGCGGTGGCGCAGCAGGAAGCCTAATAATCCTCCATACAGACCAAAGATGGCGCCGCTCGCACCTGCACTAACCGTCGTGGGATGCCAGAAGAGACTTGCCGCGTCTCCGCCGAGCCCGGCCACGAAATACAGGACCAAATAGGAAACGCGGCCCGAGAGACTCTCCATGAATATGCCAATGTTGGCGAGCACCAGCATATTGAAGACCAGGTGGATGATCCCGAAATGCAGGAACATTGACGCAAACATGCGCCACCACTGGCCGTTCAGCGTAAGCGGGCCGTAGTCGGCGCCCCATCCAAGAACGTCTTGTGAGGTAGGGGAAAGGAAGGGAACACCGCGGATTATCATGGCAAGAAAGATCAGCACGTTGATGGCGATGAGGGTGAGCGTCGCACCGCCCTCCGACCAATCGACTTGCGTTTTGGCCGCGCCATCAGCCTGGGTTTGCGGCGAAGGTTCAGCGGCGGTTGGCGTCTGTTGATCCTCCACAATTCCTCCGTTCGTTCAAAAGTGGCAGGTAGATGTTGCAGGAACCCCGCGAACATTCAAACATCAATTTTGAGATGAAAGCGAAGCAGTGCGATATGCGTTACTTCGAATCTGCCCAATGGGCGCTTTCGCGCATCAAATGAGTGCTGGGCCGCTGTCTGAAGGAAGATGCCGGGCTTCCCGACAAAATGCGTCGGGACCCGTCTCGCAGATTCATTCGGGACGCAGAAAGCGCGCAGAAACCGGGGGAAAGCCCGGCGCTACATGGGCCGGACCAAGAGGACGCTGCTGAGTTGAGCGCCTTCTGGGGACGGCGGTATACTGCTTGGCGACCTTGCAACTGGCCCGCCTGTTGGGAGATTCACGTGAAACGAAGAGAGTTCGTGGTGAGCGGCAGCATGGTCGGCGCTGGCCTCTGGGGAGCTGTCAGCCTGGCTCCCGGCGTTTTACGAGCGAGCGTTCCAGAAATTGCAGATTCAAATTCAAATTCGGAGGAAAAACCTGTGGCCTTCTCTGTGCCCCCCTTGCCGTACGCATTTGACGCACTTGAACCCTACATAGACGCGAAAACGATGGAGATCCATCACGACAAGCATCACGGCGCCTACGTGACGAACTTGAATAAGGCGCTCGAAGGCAATGCCGCTCTGCAGGCCAAATCCATTGACGACCTGCTGAAAGGGCTCGATTCCGTGCCGGAGAATATCCGGAACGCCGTTCGAAACAACGGAGGCGGTCATTGGAACCACACGCTGTTCTGGACGCTGATGAAAAAAGGCGGCGGGGGTGAGCCGAAGGGCGATCTCGGAACAGCGATCAGCTCAACGTTTGGTTCGTTTAGCGTGTTCCAGGAAAAGCTTGCGGCCGCCGGCCTCGGCCGGTTTGGTTCCGGCTGGGCATGGCTGATTGTGAAAGACGGAAAGCTGGTGATTGATTCGACGCCGAATCAGGACACGCCGTATCTGTTGGGCGGTAAGGCAGTGCTGGGCCTCGACGTTTGGGAGCATGCGTACTACCTGAAGTATCAGAACGTGCGCGGAGATTACATCAAGGCGTGGTGGAATGTGGTCGACTGGGACAAAGCCGCCGAACTTTATGCTGCCGCGAAGAAGTAGCTTCGAGAGTTCAGAAAGAGAAACGGCCCGGCAAGAATGCTTGCCGGGCCGTTTCTCTTTAACAGGAACAATTAATTGGTCAAGCCCAACTTTGCGACGGAAGAATACACAGGCGCCTGAGTGTGAGCAGGATTGACGCGCTGCACGCTTGCAGGAACCGGTCGAAGCTCGCGGGGTTCATGCTCGCGAGTTGCGGGAATAACCGTTTTCGGGGGAGCCCAATTCGAAAAGCGCGAGGCTTCCCGGACCAGCTCCATGCGGCCGCGGACACGGAATTTTGAGAGCAACGAGGAGACGTGGAATTTCACGGTGCGTTCGGAGAGATTGAGATCGCTGGCGATCTCCTTGTTAGCGAAACCACGGAGAATGCCCCGGAGAACTTCTTCCTCCCGGCGGGTGACCTTGACTTCGCTTTTGACCGCCTGGCCCGCCTGAAGGAGTGTTTGCGCGCGTTCCCGCAGCCCTTCCGTGAGGCCGCTGTCCGCTTCGACCATCACCACGTAATCGTCAGGTGACTGGCCGCGCACCATGCAATGCATGGCAAGAAGGCAGGCCGCTTGCTCGATAGGTAGACGCCCCTCTCGATCGGCGGTTACTTCAAAATGTGCAACTCCGGACTGCTTTTCATAGAAAAGATAGGTCTGATGAATGGATGATGGCTCTGCAGCTACAACAGACGGCAACGAATGCGATCTGCGGACAATTTTCACCTCGGATCCTCCCAATCGAGCCTCGACGCAAGGACGAAGCTTGCGAGTAGATGCAGCGAAACGCGGCAGAGCGGGCAAAACTCGCGAGTCGCACAACGGAACTGTAAAAACTGGTGCTGCGACTGAGGGCCAAGTCGAAGCTTACTCCCCGGGAACGAGATAGGCGAGAGAAGGAGGACGACGCCTGTAAACGTTCCACCGAACTAGTACCCGTACTGCATTTTGGTTGCCAGAAAGTGTCCGTGCAAATGACTCAAACTATGGCATTTGTGTGCAACATTTTTCCACAGGACAGGGTGATTACCTGTAGTAATTGCACGCCGCCGGAAAAAATTGCATGAAACACCGGATGGTCACAGTACAGGAAACAATGTAGGGACGCTATTGTGGTGTGAGGACGCGCGTTTCCTGAGTGGAGACGAGCTCATAGCGGATTCCGCGCCAACGAATTCGGCGCGAAAACATTGAGGAAAAGAAATTCATGACGTAGAAAAAGGGAATTAAAGAGCCGACAGTGACATATATCCAGGATTGCGCGTTGATTTGGGAACGGCATGCAGGGAGCAAGTCCGCAACGGCCACGACGCGAAGAGCGCCGCGAATAGAAGCAAGAAGAAGAGGTAAAAATGTCAGGCCAGCCAAAGGGAGAGAAGGACGTGAGGAAAACACGTCACCGAGTGTCAGAAAGAGTCCAAGTATAAGTGTCAGACAAAAGAGGACGTGAGTGGCGAACGCAGCGCGCCACATCCTGTTTGCGTAGACGCGCGTGATGAGAATCTGACGATTCGTAAACTCCATAAGTCCATCGAACTCTGTATCCACAAAAGAAACCATGAGACATTCCGGAAGAAAAAGAATGGACTTGCCGCACCGCGCAAGGGCATTGGTCATGGAATAGTCGTCGCTGATGGAGTGCTGCCATTCCTGCAAGACGCCGCACTGTTCGAAAACGGTTTTGCGAATGGAGGTTCCACCGCCCCAGCAGAAATTGTTTCCATTTTCCGTGAGCATGGTAACGATCGGCGCGTTCCAAGCGGTGAGCAGCAACGTCGGCAGATTGTTGCGATTGGGAATGAGCCAGCGCATAGTCGTCGCGGCGCCGTAGCGTGCATCGTTCAGGGGCGCGACCATGCGGCGCAACCAGGATTTCCCCGGGCGCCCATCAGAATCCACAAAAACGAAGACTTCGATGTCCGGCGGCAACTGGGTGACCGCGTAAATCAGGTTGTTCACTTTTTCGCCGCGGCCAACGGGTTTCCCCGCAAAGAGCACGTTTGTTTTCGCACGCGATTGTGCTGCGACGCGCTTGACCGTTCCGGCGGCCGGATCGTTTTCCGAGGCGAGGACAAAGAACAGTTCGTAATTTTGATGGTCGAATTCACAGAGCGCAATCAGGTTCTGCTCGAGTCCCGGTTCGAGCCCGCGGCAAGGGCAAATTACGGCAGTGCGGGGCGCGTAGAATCCCGAGTCGTGCATCAAGCGGCGCTTCGCGTATCCGAGCCACAATACTCCCTGCCAGGCCAGATAAAGCCCGATCAGGATCTGCACCACCGCCAAGATTTCAAAGAGTATTTCCACGCAAGCCGAGAATAGCAGAGCAATCCCGCTCGCGCACCGAGCACGTAAACGGGTAGAATCGCAGCGGTTAATAGGCCAGCGGCTGGGCACAACGGGACCCTAAAAAGGAGACGCAACTCATGTCAGGGCGAGTGGATTCTTCGATGGTCACGACGGCAATGGAACTTCCGGGATACCGCATCGTGCGCAATTTCGGCGTGGTGCGCGGAATCGTGGTTCGCTCGCGCAGCGTGATTGGAAATCTCGGCGCGGCGCTGCAGACGATTGTGGGCGGGAACATCACGATTCTGACGGACCTTTGCGAAAAAACGCGTAGCGAAGCGTACGAGCTATTGTTGATGCACGCGGCGGCACACGGAGCGAACGGCGTGGTTGCATTTCGCTATGACGCCACGGAAGTGATGAACGGCGTGACCGAAGTGCTGGCGTACGGCACAGCAGTGCAAGTCGAACCGATGCGCTGAGAGCGGGAATTACAGAGCGCGCTTAGCGGGGCTTCGCTTCCGGTTGCGCTGCCGTGCGATCCGTGACGTGTGCGGCGAGGTCTTCGATTTCCATGAGAGCGCGGGTGGCGGCGACGCGGGCTTTTTCCATGAAAGACGAATCGAGCACGAAGGCGCAGCGGTCCACAAAGGGATGATGGGCCGATTCGAACGGCTTACGGCCACGGCCGGTGTTGCGGGAAAGAATGCCCTCGTAAATCTGCAAATCGTTCTGAAAATCGAGAGCGTCGCCGGCATTCCAATTTTTCTCGCGTGCCAGCGAAGAGAGAAATTTTCTGCGGAAGAGCGTGGCGTCCTTGCGCGTTAATGGCGCAGGCTTTTTGGTTCCTTTTGGTCCCGCGTTGACGTTTTCGAGAAGACTGATGGTTGCGGCAATGAGCGATTCGCGCTGCAGCAAGGTGATTAAATCGCGATAAAGAGGCGCGTGGACTTGGAGCGCGTGCCGGCCGTTTTCCACGACGTAGGAATCCACAAAGCGTTGGACGATGCGCTCTTGCGCGAGGGCTTGCGTGAGTTGCGCTGCAAGCTCGGCAGCGTTTGGAGGGGTGGAATAGGCAGGCATGGCCGCTTTTCATGGTAGCAGGAGAGCGGAACGCCGCGTCGCGCAGGAACCTATTTCACAAATAGCGGAGACTCGCCTTTGGACGACGGATCGTACGTGGCGCAAAGATGAATTCGCTGTTTGACTGTCGGGTGATCAAAAAACAGAAATACATTCGCCGGATTGGGATCAGGATCGACGAAGACTTGTTCGCCAAACATTTGGAACGAGGCTGCACAAGCCTGGCCCGCATCGGACACAATTCCGTGAGTTACTTCGAGACTGTAAATGTCCGCCTGGTTTTCCTGATAGCGGCTGAACGTATTGCCGATAGCATTTGCCGCGAAACCGAAGAACGTGACGAGCAGCAACAGAGCCGGAAGAGCGGCCCAATCGTCAACCGTGCGCACGCCCCACGAATTTCCATTGCGCGCGAGCAGCCAGCCGATTGTTCGATAGCCGAGGTAGAGAAGCACGAAAACCATCGCGGACATGAACGCGAGTCCTTTCCAGATGTGATTCAGCGCATAATGGCCCATTTCGTGGCCGAACATCGTCAAGATGCCGCCAGTTGTTTCCTTGGAAAGGCTGGTATCCCAAATCACGACGCGCTTGGTCGCGCCAATTCCCGTGACGTACGCGTTTGTGTAAATGGTCTTATCGCTGGCCAGCATCCAGAACATTCGCTCGGGAGGAATGGGCATACCGCCGCGCACTGTGATGCGTTCGAGTTGGGGAACTAGTTCGGGCGCCTTCGCAGAAAGCGGCTCGAACTTACTGAACATGGGATCGATGACGAGAGGCTGAATGAAAAACAGGAACAACGAAATGGGAATGGAGATCGCCCAGAAATAGAACCACCAACGCTGAGGGCTGCGGTGGATCACGGCAAATAAAATCCAGGCGAGCAGGCTTCCGATGACCACAGTTAGAAGAAGCGCTTTCAGCCAATCGCCGGCCCATGCGCCCCAGGGCTGGACGGAGATTCCGTAACGCTTGAAGAGCGATTCGTTGAAGAAATCGAGAGGAAGCTGGAGCAGGCTGAATACAATCGCCAGTAATGGCGTGTAGATCATTGCCTGCAGGAAGCGAAAACGGGATGCACGCTCGGCCCAATCGCGGAAGGCGGCGGCCCATTTCATCCGGAGAATCAGCCACAGAGCAAAGAGAGAAAAGAAAAAGCTGAAGAGACGAAAAGCGAATCGAATTGTGCCCAAGGTTTCGGATTTCTTGAGCAGTTCCGGCGGAAGCGTGTATTCCGTGATTCGTTTTGCGGGCTCTCGAGTGTGGGCTACTTCGGAGGACGGAACCGGTGTTGTGGTTGCGGCAGGCGATTGCGCGGCCGGTGGTGCTTGCGGACTCTGTGCGACACCCACGGAAACACTAAACAGGAAGAGCAGCACGGCTGTGACGCGTTGCCGGTTCATCATTCCTCCTTCCAGCACAACTCCGACCTAAGGATTGGCGGGGAGTATATCGGGAAAAGGCAGGGAGCGGTAAAGGAGATCGAAAAAGCGTATTGGGCCGCGGCTAAAACCAGTCGGAGCGGTAGGCGATCCACCAGGCGGCCATTCCGGCGGGGATGGTTGCGGCGACGGCCCACCAAAAGGGCAGGAGGACGTCAGCGAGCAAACCGAGCGCGGTGAAGGTGAGCCAGAAAACTTTGCGCTGCATACAGATAGTCTAGCAAGGAGTGAAGCGAAGAATTACAGAAGTGGATAGTTTGTGCGCAGGCGCGCCAGCGAAAGAAAAAGAAAAGGCCGGGTCGGCGCCCGGCCTTTCTACAAAAGTAGATTTCCAAATTGCGATTAGTGAATCGCTCGCGGAGCGTCCGGGCGCTTTTGTTTTGGCGCGGCCTGCGGAACGATCGGTGGAGCGACGCTCTCCTTTTCGAGAGCGTGCTCCAGCACTTCGTCCAGCGTATGAACGTAGGTGATTTTTAGATCGCCGAGGAGTTCAGGTGGAAGATCGGCTTTCGCATTCGGTTCATTGTCCGCGGGAAGGAGAACTTCCTTCACGCCAGCGCGCTTTGCGCCGAGGACTTTTTCCTTGATGCCTCCAACCGGCAGAACCACACCGGAGAGGGTCATTTCGCCGGTCATCGCGAGGCGATTGCGAATCGGGCGTCCCGTGAGCAGGCTCACGAGAGCCGTCACCATCGCTGCGCCAGCGGACGGGCCATCTTTCGGAACGGCTCCCGAAGGCACGTGAATATGGATGTCCTGTTTGCGGAAGAAGTCCGGATCGATTGCATATTTTTCGGCATTCGACCTAACCCAAGTGAGCGCAGCGGTCATGGACTCCTGCATCACTTCGCCGAGATGGCCGGTGGTGGTGAATTGCTTGCCACCACGCATGCGGCTGGCTTCGATGAAGACGATGTCGCCACCGACGGGAGTCCAAACCAGGCCCACGGAGACGCCGGGCTGTTTGACGCGCTCGTCGATTTCCTTTTCGGTGCGGAACTTCGGCACGCCGAGGAATTCACGAACGATTTCCGGAGTGACGATCATTTTTTCCGTTTTGCCTTCGGCGATGCGCCGCGCCTGCTTTCGCGTGAGAGTGCCGATCTCGCGTTCGAGGTTGCGAACGCCGGCTTCGCGCGTGAAGCTGTGAATGATTTCCTGCAAGCCGGCATCAGTGAACTCCAGCTGTTCGCCGATTTTTATGCCATGCTCGGTGGCTTGCTTGGGAATCAGGTATTTGTGCGCGATGTGGAGTTTCTCTTCGCCCGTGTAGCCGGGGAGTTCGATAATCTCCATGCGGTCGCGCAGCGGTTCGGGGATGGGGTCCATCCAGTTGGCCGTGGCGATGAATGTGACCTTCGAAAGATCGAAGGGCACGTCGAGATAGTGATCGCGGAACGTTGCGTTCTGTTCTGGATCGAGGACTTCCATCAGAGCGGCCGAAGGATCGCCGCGGAAGTCGCGCCCGAGTTTATCCACTTCGTCCAGCATCAGGACGGGGTCGTTTGTTTCGGCGCGCTTGATGCCCTGGATGATTTGTCCGGGCAGCGCCCCGATGTACGTCCGGCGGTGGCCGCGAATTTCGGCTTCATCGTGCATGCCGCCAAGCGAGATGCGCACAAACTTGCGTCCGAGGGCGCGAGCAATGGATTTGCCTAGCGACGTTTTGCCCACACCTGGAGGTCCGACAAAGCACAAGATCGGGCCTTTCATGCCAGGTTGCAACTTCTTCACGGCAAGATAGTCGAGGATGCGCTCTTTTACTTTTTCCAGGTCGTAGTGATCCTCATTCAGGATTGTCTGCGCCTTAGGAATGTCGATTTCGGTCGCGCCGGAAGATTTGCTCCAGGGCAACGAAGTCATCCATTCCAGGTAAGTGCGCGAGACCATGTACTCCGCGGAGGCCGGAGTCATTTTGGCCAGGCGCTTTAGCTCGCGGTCACATTCTTTCTTCGCTTCCGCGGTCATGCCTGCTTCTTCGACTTTTTTACGAAGCTCGTCAATTTCCTGCTGGGAATCGTCGACTTCGCCGAGTTCCTTTTGAATTGCTTTCATCTGCTCGCGCAGCAAATATTCGCGCTGGTTCTGGCTCACCTGCTCCTGAACCTGTTCGTGAATTTTCGAGCGGAGTTCGAGAACTTCGAGTTCCTTCGAGAGTTCGCGAATGAGAGTTTCAAGGCGCTTGCGGACGTTGGAAGTCTCGAGCAGTTCCTGCCGCACAAGAGTCGAGAGGGAAGGCAAATTGCCGGAGATGAAGTCCGTCAAACGGCCTGGATCATCGATATTGGAAGCGGCGGTTTGCAGATCGTCGGAAAGTTGCGGCGAGCGGCTTACGACGTCGCGGAAGAGCTCCTGTACATTGCGCTGGAGCGCTTCGAGTTCGTTGTCCTGCTCGCCTTGCACGTCGGGAAGCGGTTCCACTTGCGCCTGCAGGAAAGGCCGCAGGCCAATCAGGTCGACGACTTGAATGCGCTGGAGTCCTTCCAGAAAAATAACCACATTGCCGTTCGGCATTTTCACGGTCTTGTGAACCTTTGCGAACGTACCGACCTTGTGGAGATCGGCAGCGGCCGGATCCTCAATGCGCGGGTCCAGTTGCGCAACCACACCTAAGTACTTTTCTTCATCGCTCAGAGAGGTGACCAAAGCCAGCGAACTCTCCCGCCCAACCGTTAGGGGAAGAATCGCGCCGGGAAACAGGACAGTGTCCCGCACCGGAAGGATGGGCAACGTCTCTGGCACAGCATATCGTTTGTCAGCCATGGGGTCCTCAGTCCAACCCAAGAGAAGCTAAACCCGAGGGTCGTGAAACATTAGATGCGAGGTCGTGGAGAAGGGTACACAGCTTCGCATATTGATGCATAAAATCTTAGTTCAGAGCGCTCACATCTTGACACTTTCGGTCAACTCTGGCAACTATTCCTGTAACCATATATTATTCAATGGATTACAGGATTTCACGAAATTGCCCATCGTCAAGGGGCAGTCTCTGAGTCTATTGGCAAGGCCTCCTCCGGACCTCCGTCTTTACTTGGAGTGGGTATAGGCCTTTGCGACGAATTGTAGGGCTTCCTCCCGGGTGCTTATGACTCCTTCCAGTTGGGCGTCTTCGAGGGCGTGAAGGATCTCGCTGAATCTGGGCCCTGGGTGGTAACCCATATACACCAAATCGTCTCCAGTTAGAAGCCGCGGAGGGCGAACTTGTTCCGGGGGAGTACGGTCCAGGAAGCCGCGCATGTACTCGTAAGCCTCTAGGTTGCGATGGCTTGCAAGACAATCGAGCTTGTGAAGGGCCAGATGCTCTTCGAACTTGGCCAGGCGCACGAAACGCTTTAGCGTGGACGCACGCATTTGCTCCACGTCCTTGAACTTCATGTGATTCGCGATGAGCGCGACGATTTGTTCGGTGTCGTCGCCCGACATTTTCAGGCGGCGGCAGATTTCTTCACCCATGCGGACGCCAACTTCAACGTGACCGTCGAAGCGAATGCGGCCTCCCGTTTCAGCAGCTGAACGGAAAGTTGGAGGTTTCCCGACGTCATGCAAGAGCACGCCCCATGCGAAGGTCGCGGCGCTGCCGGCGGGGATTCCGTCGAGCATGATGCAGGTGTGGACCCAGACGTCGCCTTCCGGGTGATATTGCGGAGGTTGCTCAACGCCTTTCATCGCGGCAATTTCTGGCAGTACTTCTTGTAACAGTCCCGTTCGGTCCAGCAGACGGAGGGCGTTGCCGGCGGCGCCTTCGGTGAGCATTTTGGTGAGTTCGTCGCGGATGCGCTCGGCGGAAACTTGCGCGATGTTCTTTGCGTGTTGACGAATTGCGCGGAAGGTTTGGGCTTCGATTTCGAATCCGAAGCGAGCGGCGAAACGGACGGCACGCAGCGTGCGCAATTTGTCCTCTTCGAATCGTTTGTCGGCCTGGCCAATCGCGCGGATGATTCCTGCGTTCAAATCGGCGCGACCGCCGACGAAATCGAGAATTTCGCCTTTATCGTGACGCATCAGGAGTCCGTTGATGGTGAAATCGCGGCGCTGGACGTCTTCCTCGGCGGTTCTTGCGTAGACGACTGCGTCGGGATGCCTGCCGTCCGAATAGCCGACATCGGAGCGAAATGTTGCGACTTCGACTTTGTGGCCGTCGCGGGGAATCAGAATCACGCCGAACTGAGCGCCGACGGCGACGCTTTCCGGAAAGAGTGCCATCACTTGCTCTGGAGTCGCATTTGTGGCGACGTCGTAGTCGGCGGGTTCGCGGCTAAGGAGAAGATCGCGGACGCAGCCCCCAGCCAGCAAGCCCTGGAAGCCGTTGCGGATGAGTGCGTCACAAATCGTATTGGCGAGTTCGCGCGCGTGCACAAGCCGATTATGCACTCAGCGTGGAGGATTACGGGAAGTTTTGGTTCGGCGTGTGCGCGGCTACTGGCAGCGGAGGACGAGGCAGGTGATGTCGTCGAATTGACGCGTGGCTCCGACGAACGAATCCACCTGTTGCATCAGGAACTGCATGGATTGCTGTGCGTTTTGGCCTTGCAGCGATTGCATGCAGGAGACGAGACGCGCGTCGCCGAATTCCTCGCCATTGTGGTTGAAGGCGTCGACCATCCCGTCGGTAAAAAGGAGAAGCAGGTCGCCGGAGGCTAGATCCGCAGAGCCGATTTGAAATTTTGAATTGAGCTCAATGCCAAGAGGAACACCGCCGATTTCGAGACGTTCGATGCTGCCGTCTTTCCTGCGCAGAATCGGATTGTTGTGGCCTGCGTTGACGTATTCGAGACGATGAGTGGTGGGTTCGTATTCGGCGAGAAGGGCGGTCGTGAATCGGCGGCCGTCGAGGCTGTGCGCCGTGGCGTAACGATTGAGGCGCACGACGAGTTCGCTAAGGGAGACACCTTCGCCGGTGATGGTGCGGAGGCTGGCTTGAAACGTGGCCATCAGGAGCGCGGCGGGGACACTCTTTCCGGCAACGTCTGCGATCACAAGGAATAATTTTTCATTTCCAACGGAGTTTCCGAGCGGGTAAAACGCGTCGTAATAATCTCCGGCGACGGAATTTTGCGGACGTGTCGAAAACGCGATATCCGCGTTTTGCACAACGGGCGGCTGCGACGGTACGAGCCAGGATTGAATCTCGCGGGCGATTTCGAGGTCGCGCTTCATGGTGACTTTGTCTGCGAGCTCGAGCGCGAGCAATAGCAGGAAAATCAGGGCGGCGAAGAGTTCAAATCTGACTTCAAGGTGGGACTTGTCGGCAAAATCAAATTTGAATCCGGAGGAGACCAGCAACAGCAATGCGATCAGCAAAAGGATGCGCCGCGGAGCAGTGAGTTTGTAAAACATCGCGAGGAAAAGGCCTTTGGCGATGTGCAAAGGGCGGTGCCACCAGGGAAGTTTGTTGATTTCGTCCCAGTTGATGTCGCGGCCATAAAAGCCATAGCTTGCACGGGCGTCGGCGCGGAATTGCGACCAAAGTTCGTCGACGCGACGGCCTTCGCTTATGCGCTGCCAGAGACCTGCGTCTGGTTGCTGCGGCGGACTAGCAGATTCCGAAGATGATTCGCGAAGGGGCATGGAAGGAGTATAGGGCATTCGTTACGAAAGACGGTTAAGAGTCGGAAAAGACCGAGGATAAATGCAGAGCACTGTCCCCCGAAGATCGTCCGGGCGAAGAAGAACGGCTGTGCCACAAGGACCTAATCGTTCCTTTTTAGGGAACCGCCAAATTGGAGCTTTTCGAAGCCGAAGCGGTCGCGGAGGCCATCGGCGGCGCGAGTCAGCTTTTCCAGTTTCTCGCGACGCTCGGCATCGAGCAGGTCGAGTTGTTCGCCGCCGTGCGTGAGATTGCTCAAGGCAGTGCCAAGAAGGCGAATTTTGCGCTTTTTGTTGCGGTGTTCGTCGAAGAGGGATTGGAAGGCGCGCTGAATGTCCGCGTCGAGATGAACGGGTTCGGACATGGTGCGAGAGCGTGTGTAGGTATCGAACCCGGCGTAACGAATGGTCAGAGTGAGCGTGCGTGCAGCGAGGCCGGCTTCGCGCAGGCGTTTGCAGGCTCTTTGGGAGAGACGGCTAAGCATGGAATGGAGCGTAGAGAGATCGTCGGTGTCTTCGCCGAAGGTGTGGTTGTGGGATATGGATTTTGGCTCGGCGTCCACGACGAATTCATACGAATCGCCGCCGCGGGCTTTGCGGTAGAGGGCAGTGCCCCATTGGCCGAAGATCGTTTCGAGTTTTTCAGAGGAGACTTCCGCGAGCTGGGCGACGGTTTCGATGCCGAGGGCGCGCAGGGCGCGTTCGGTGACTTCGCCGATGCCGGGAACTTTGCGGACGGGCAACGGCGCGAGAAATGTTGCTTCCTGGCCGGGCGCGACCCAGACGAGGCCGCGTGGTTTAGCTTGATCGCTGGCGACCTTGGCGGTGAGGCGCGTTGTGGCCAAGCCGCCCGAGCAGGGAAGGCCGGTTTCGCGCGTGATCGTGCGGAGTAATTTGTCGGTCGCAGCGAGTGGCGGGCCGTGCATGCGCTCCGTGCCGGACAGGTCGATATAAGCTTCGTCCACGGAGACCATTTCGACGACGGGCGAGAATCTCGAAAGGATGCTGGCGATGCGGTCGCTCCATTCGCCGTATTTTGCGTGGTGGCCGTCGAGGAAAATGGCGTGCGGGCAGAGTTTTCCTGCAGTGCGCAGCGGCATCGCGGAATGGATGCCGTATTTACGCGCTTCGTAGCTCGCGGCGGAGACCACGCCGCGCTGGTCGGGGCGGCCACCGACAACGACGGGTTTGCCGCGCAGATCGGGCCGGTCGAGGAGCTCGACGGAGACGAAGAACGCGTCCATGTCTACGTGGAGAATGTTGGCGACAGAGAGCGCCGGAAGATCTTCCGCGTCTGTGTGGAGCGCGCGAAATCTTGCCAGGTCCGGCATGAGGTTAGCCTACGCTCGATGCGCTTCGTCTACAACGGAGGCTCGCTCTGCAGCGATGACGCGGGGGATGCCGGCTAGGTCGTTGGTGACGGAGACGTTGGTCCAGAGGGGCGCGTCAATGAGCGGTTGAACAGCGGGGAGGGAATCGTGGCCGAGTTCGAGGACCAGGAGCCCGCCGGGTGTGAGTTGTGGGGCGGATTGGGCAATGAGGCCTGCATAAAATTCGTAGCCTTCTTCGCCACCATAGAGAGCGAGTGCGGGTTCGTGGTCGCGGACTTCGCGGGTGAGGGAGGGAGCTTCGCAGCGGCCGATGTAAGGAGGGTTGGATATAACCAAGTCGAACAAAGTCGCTTCCTGCGGAATTCGAAATCTGGAGCTGGGGCCTTCCGGAGGCAAGGCGTAGTGGTAACCCAGAGAAAAGAGTGCGTCGAAGAGATTCGATTCGACGAACTGAATACGCCGGGAAACAGAGAGTTTCGCGGCGTTTCGCCGCGCCACTTCGAGAGCGCTTGGTGAAACATCTGACGCGACAAATTGAGCTTGGGGTAGTTCTCTTGCAAGAGCGATTGCGATGCAGCCGGAGCCGGTGCCGATGTCGGCGATAAGGAGACCAGCGCCACCGTTTTTGTTGGGGCGGCCTGCGCGGAGTTCGCGGAGGGCGAGGCGGTCGAGAGCAACTTCGATGAGATGTTCGGTTTCGGGGCGGGGAATCAGAACGTCAGGAGTGACTTCGAAAGAGAGGCCCCAGAATTCTTGTTTGCCGGTGAGATGTTGTACGGGAACGCCGGAGATGCGGCGGTCGAGAAAATTTTGATACGTGAGCGCTTCTTCGGCGGTGAGTTCGGCTTCGGGGTGTGAATAGAGAAAAGTGCGTCCGCGCTGCGTGGCGTGGAGGAGGAGCAGCTCAGCGGCGAGCGTGTCCGAAGAGACGTGGGCGGCACGAAGTTGAGCGATGCCGTGTTTGAGGGCGGTGCGAAAGTCCATGGAAAAGCAGTCTTCAGTTTTCAGTCAAACGATGTCACATACGCTGTGCGGTCAGAATTCTGAAAAAGACAACGCAGAGGCGCCGAGTTCGCCAAGGATCGCAGAGGAAAGAGCAAGAATAGACGACACGCCCGGCTGCCATGAGTTTCACGATGCCGAGAGTTCCTGATTGAGGCGCTCGGATTCGTAGTGGGTGGAGAGGCCGTCGACGAGCGGGGCGAGTTTGCCTTCCATTACGTCCGTGAGTTGGTGAAGCGTGAGGCCAATGCGGTGATCGGTGACGCGATTTTGTGGGAAGTTGTAGGTGCGAATTTTTTCGCTGCGGTCGCCGGTTTTGATCTGGCCGCGGCGCTCGGCACCCAACGCGGCTTGTTGCTTCTCAAGTTCCATTTCGTAGAGGCGGGCGCGAAGGACGCGCATGGCTTTGGCGCGATTTTTGATTTGGGATTTTTCGTCCTGCTGCGAGACGACAAGGCCGGAAGGCAAGTGCGTGATGCGCACGGCGGAGTAGGTCGTATTGACGGACTGACCACCGGGACCGGAGGAGCAGAAGGTATCAATGCGCAAATCTTTGGCTTCGATTTTGATGTCGATGTCGTCGGCTTCGGGAAGAACGGCGACGGTGGCGGCGCTGGTGTGGATGCGACCCTGCGTTTCCGTGGCCGGAACGCGCTGGACGCGATGGACGCCGCTTTCGTATTTCAATTTTGAATAGACTTTGTTGCCTTGAATGGCTGCGACGATTTCTTTGAGGCCGCCAAGGGAAGACGGCGAGCTTTCAAGGATTTCGACTTTCCAGCCCTGCGTTTCCGCGTAACGCGAGTACATGCGGAAGAGTTCGCCGGCGAAAAGCGCGGCTTCGTCGCCGCCCGTGCCGGCGCGGATTTCGACGATGACGCTCTTGTCGTCGTTCGGATCTTTGGGGAGAAGCAGGAGTTTCAATTCGCGTTCGACGCTGTCGCGACGCTCGATGAGCTGTCTTTCCTCTTCCTGCGCCATGTGCCGCATATCCGCATCTTCGGATTCGACGACCATTTCGTGGGCGCCCGCGAGGTCTTTTTCAATTTGCTTGTATTCGCGGTGCTTGCTAACGATTTCCTCGAGTTCGGAGTGCTGCTTGGCGAGCTTTTGCAGGCGCGAGGAATCGTTCACGACTTCGGCGGAGGAAAGTTGCTGGGTCATTTCTTCGTAGCGCGCGTCGAGCTGATCGAGTTTTTCGGTTAGCGAGAGAACTGGCATTGCTAAATCCTTTTCCTTAAGCACTCGCGCTCATCGGCGCGTGGGGGCAAGACAGACGTGAAGTATGACGAGAAATGAGAGAGCCCGCCGGAAGAGCAGGTTTAAGGTGGGAGTTGCTAATAAAATGCCGCGTACATTGCTTGTATAGAATAGCGCCAAATCGCGCTGCGGGCAATTGTGAGGCGAAGTGCGGTTGCTGGGGCGGTGCGCGGTGTACTACGATGCACAAACGATGAGCGAAGCGGCGAGAATGGCGGGTTTTGCGGAAGGCGAAGCGCAGCAGCAGGGAAATGCTGGCGCGGATGCGGGATTTTTATGGGATTTTTGGTATCCAGCGCTGCGGAGCGAAGAGATCCGAGGGAAGAAGCTGGCGACCGCGATGCTGCTCGAAGTGCCGTTGGTGCTGGGGCGGACGAGCGACGGGCAAGCGTTTGCGATGCGCGATTCGTGCCCGCATCGAGGAATTCCATTGTCGCACGGACGATTCGATGGGAAGACCCTGGAGTGCAGCTATCACGGCTGGAGATTTGACGGCTGCACGGGACAGTGCGTCGAGATTCCATCGCTGACGAGCCAGGATAAACTGAAAGTCGACCGGATTTTTGCGGGGCATTATCCGTGCGAGGAGCGCGACGGGTATGTTTGGGTTTATATGACGGCGCCGGGCGCGCGCGCGCCGGAGGGAACCTCCGCGGCGCCGGAGCTGCCGAAGTTTGGAGCAAGTTATAAGAGCACGCAATTGTTTTGCGATTTGCCTTCGCATGTGGATCACGGAATTATTGGACTGATGGACCCGGCGCATGGGCCGTTTGTGCATCAATCGTGGTTTTGGAGGAGCCGGCGGAGCATTCACGAGAAAGAAAAAAAGTTTGAGCCGATTCCGAATGGGTTTCGAATGAGTCCACATTCGCCGAGTACGAACAGCGCGCCGTACCAATTGTTGAAGAAGATGACCGGCGCGCCGGTGACGACCACTATTGATTTTGTGCTGCCGAATATGCGGCTGGAAGAGATTCGCAGCGGGAAACTGTGGTTTTCGAGCCGAGCGACAGTGACGCCCGTGCGGAGGGATTTGTGTCGGATTGATTTTGTCGCTGCGTGGAATGTGCCGCTGCCGGTGTTTGTGTTCCGGAGTTTTGCGAAGACGTTTTTGCGGCAGGATCAGGAGACGATGATTCAGCAGTCAGAGGGATTGAAGCACAATCCGCGGCTGATGCTGATTGATGATGCGGACCGGCCGGCGAAGTGGTATTTCGCGCTGAAGGCGAATTTGCTGGAAGAGCGGCGGACGGGGCAAGCAAAGGCGCACCCGATGGGTGGACCGGTGACGCTGCATTGGAAGTCGTGAGAGAGTCTTCAGTTGTCAGTCGTCAGTCTTCAGTAAAACCAAGTTGCAATCGAGACGATGGACGGAGTCTCGGCCAGCTAGCGATGCCGCTCTGGAGGACACTACATTTTCGATAGCGAGCGGGCGAGGTCAGCCTGGAGGTCGGAGGTGTCTTCGAGGCCGATGTTGAGGCGGACGATGCGGTGGGTGTAGTCGGGGCGATGTGGACGGGGAGAGAGGTCGTAGGCGACGGCGAGGCTGGTGACGCCGGCCCAACTGTAGCCGATTTTGAAGAGCTGGAGCGAGTTGACGAAGGTGTGGATTTGCTCCTTCGTGAAATTCTTTTGGAAAACGATCGAGAAAACGCCGGTGGAGCCGGTGAAGTCGCGCCTCCAGAATTCGTGGCCGGGGCAAGTGGGAAGCGCGGGATGGAGAACGAGCTCGACTTCGGGGCGCTGCGAAAGCCATTGCGCGAGAGCGAGCGCGGATTTTTCGATGGCAGCGAGGCGGACAGCAAGAGTTTTCAGGCCGCGAAGAGCGAGGCTGCAATCGTCGGGCGAGGCGGCGAAGCCGAGGAGCTGATGCATGGCCCCGAGTTTTTGGTAGGCGGCATCGTCGCGGACGGTGACGGAGCCGAGAAGGAAGTCGCTGTGACCGCCGACGTATTTGGTGAGAGCTTGCATGGTGATGTCCACGCCGTGAGTGAAGGCGTCGAAGTAAATGCCTGCGGCCCAAGTGTTGTCGAGGACGACGAGAGCACCGGCTTTGCGAGTGACTTCGGCGATGGCGGGAATGTCCTGGACTTCCATAGTGATGGAGCCGGGGCTTTCGCACCAGACGAGGCGAGTGTTTTTCTGCAGAAAGGATTGAATGTTCGCGCCGATGGTTGGCGGATAGAAGCCGACTTCGATGCCGAAGCGGCGAAGGACTTCGACGGTGAATTTGCGATTCGGCGCGTAAACGCTTTCGGGGACGAGAATGTGGTCGCCGGACTTGAGAAAGGCGAAATTAATGAGAGAGATGGCGGCTTGACCGCCGGGAGTGATGAAAGTGCGATAGCCATTTTCGAGTTCGCAGACGCGTGCCGCGAGTTCGAGCGTGGTGGGCGTGCCATAGAGACCATAGGTGTAGCCGACGGCATGCTGGTCCCAGGTGTCTTGGACAGAGGCGGCATTGGGGAAGAGGACCGTGGACCCGCGGTGCGTTGCCGGAGCGAGCGATTCAAAGCCCTCGGGGGCGTGGACGTCGGGATGGATGAGTTTCGTTTTCCAAGTTTTTGACATGGGGAGAGTTTAGCGCAGGTAAGCGACTAGGAAAGATTTGGAAGTAAGCGGCCCGCTTCAGAAAGCGGGGCATACAGCCGCGAGATGGTTTATGATTTCGACGCTTTACGGGAGGCGAGTTATGGGCAAGCGAGTAGGGAGAACGTTGGCGATTTTGTTGGCAGTGATGGCTGTTGTGGGCGCGGAGGTTTGTGCGCAAGAGAAGGCGCCGATTCGCGTGGCTATCGTCGGCTTGGTGCACGGCCATGCGCATGGGCTGCTGCGGGCAATGCCAGAAAACAAAACCGCGAAATTGGTAGCGATTTACGAGCCGCAGAAAGAGCTGGTGGAGCAGTACGTCAAGCAGTATCACTTGGAGGCAGTGCCGACCTACGGCGACCTCGAAAAGATGTTGTCGGAGCAGAAGCCGGACGCGGTGCTGATCTACACCACCATTGCCGACCATCGCAAATTCATTGACGCCGCGGCAAAGCACGGAATCAGTTCTATGGTCGAAAAGCCGCTGTCCACGACGGTCGAAGATGCGATCGCGATTCGGAAAGCTGCGCGCGAGCATCACGTGCAGGTGCTCGTCAACTACTTTACGACCTGGCAGGGGAGCTGGCGACAGATGTACGACGAAGCTGGAAAAGGGAAACTAGGCGACCCGCGGCGGATTGTGACGCACGCCGGTCACGAAGGTCCGAAGGAAATTGGTGTCGGGCCGGAGTGGCTGCCGTGGCTCACGGATCCGGCACAAAACGGCGCGGGAGCGCTGTTCGACTTTGGTTGCTACGGCTCAGACTTCGCTACGGTGCTGATGCATGGACAGGCACCGCTCAGCGTCAGCGCCATTGCGCAGACCGAAAAGCCGGACGTTTATCCAAAAGTGGATGACGAGGCCACGGTGATTTTGCGCTATCCGAAGGCGCAAGCAGTGTTGATGCCTTCCTGGAACTGGCCATTTTCGCGGAACGACGTGGAACTTTACGGCGCGACGGGATACGCAGCTACGGTCGGAGCCGACAAGCTGCGCGTGCGGTATCGCGGAGAAAAGGCGGAGACGGTCGTCGAAGCGCCGCCCGTTCCAAGAGCCGAATCGAATTCGCTGGATTACCTGGCCGCAGTCCTGCACGGGGAAATCAAACCGGATGGGGATCCGTCGTCGCTGGAGACCAATGTTGTGGTGGTGCAAATTTTGGATGCAGCGCGGCGATCTGCGGCATCCGGCAAGACGATCACGCTGGAAAAACTGCCGGACTGAGGGCTGGCTTACCGGAGAGTGGACAGGTCGAAAGTAGTGACGACGTGCTGGCCGTCCGGGGTAAAGACCTCGACAGCGGCTGGTTCTGAGGCGAGGTCGTGCGCGTCGCAGACGAGCCAAATGAGCGCGCCGTCCATGCCGTTGTCCGAGTAGGTCGCTTCGCCGTCCAGAGAGAGCGGGTCAATCCAATCGTCTTTTTGCGAAAGACCAACGCGGAAAGCCTTCCAGAAGTCCTCCTGACGAATCTTGATGCCTTTTTCAGCGGACGCGCTTTTGGCGTCATTGCCGGCCTCGAGGAAGCCGTAGGTTGCGCTGAATTCGATGCGAACGCGGACGAGAATCGTATCGGTACGGGCGTGATAGTCGGCGGCAGCCTGTTGAGCGCTGTAGCCGCTGGATTGCGAATTAGAAACGTCAATGACCTGAGCATAGGGAGTGAGGAGCCGAATCTCGGAGATGTCCGGACCTGTCTTGGGAGGCGCGAGGTGATGGATGTAAGGTTCGAGTGCCGACTTAGTTGAAGCGTCGTGATGCTGCCCGATGAAATAAGCTTCGCGAATGGTTTGATCGGATAGAGGAAGTTCAAAGGCGAAACATTGCGCCGAAATCAGAAGTATCGGAACAAGAACCGCCAGACCGTGCTTTCGGGGGAGTTTCAAGGGCTTCTCCAAGAGTCAGCGTAGTGCAACCAAATCGAATGCTGTCTGAATAGTCGTGTCATCCGGTCCCGTAACTTCAACGGTTGCAGAGTCGGATGTGAACATTTCGGCCGGAAAACTCAAATGAACTTGTGAGCCGACAAGCGAACACCCACCATCGTTGCTGCAGAGGTATAGAGGTTCTCCGTAGATGGAAGCAGGCTCACGAAGAACGTCGCCGTCGAACACGTGAAATTTGAGATCGTGCCAGAAGTTTGAGCCGCGCATGCGCGTGTCGTTGCCGCTTGAGCCGGAAGGGACATAGGGGCCGTAAGTCTGAGTGAAGTAAATGTAGACGGAGACATCGACTGTGGAGAATTTCGTGCGACCGTCGACCTCGGCTTGCTGCGCACTATAAATACCCTGGCGGCTGGAGTACAACACCATTTGTGCGAAGGGAGTGAAGAAAAGGACATCGGAGATGTAAGGGCCCATTTTTGGGGCGGGCAAATGCTTGGAGTAGCGAGCAAGGAATTCACCCATGGAGGCATCGTGACGTTGGCCGAGGAAATAGGCAGCGCGGGCGGAAGTGTCAGACAGGGGAAAGTTAAGAGCAAAAGACGGCGGAACAGCAAGCAAAAGCGCAATCAAGAGATGAGGAAAGAGTTTCAGTAAGCGCATGGCCGGGGCCGCTCTTTAGGTTACACATATTGGACTGCTGGCGGTAGGAAAGAGGTTTCAGCCGAAGAACAGGAGAATGGCTAGATGCGGCGGGTGACGTTGGGGAAGTCGAGCCAGACTTTGACGCCGCAGAAGTGGGAGCCTTCGGTGCAAATGGGCGTGGTAATGCCGGCGCGGATGTGGCAGGGAGGACCAACGTATTTGGCGAGCTCGGGATGAATGCGCCGAAGTTCGGCGACTTCGTCCATGGAGGCGGCGTAGATTTCTTCCTGGGCATTGAAGCATGTGCGCATGGTCCATTTGTGGAGAAGGTGCAGGAGCGAGCCGGATTCAACAAGGCGAATGGATTTTGCATTGGGAAGCAGGTAAAGAGCGATTTCAGGGGAAACGCCGCGGTCGAGGAGCTGATTTTTTGCAGACCAAGCGTCCTGCATGGCACGTTCGTAGACTTCGCGCGCGCGGGGATTTTCCTTCAGGAGCTGCGGCGTGATGAAGTCGGGATCACGCGTGTCTGCAAGGGTGAGTAGCGGGCGCGAACCGGGGACCATACGGTGACGTTGATCCTGCGAATCAGCGGTGTGGGAGATTTTCTTCGCGAAGGTGTAATTGGCGTGTTGGAGGGCTCGCATGATGGGGGCGTGAACGCCGACGTTTAGAGTTTCGAGCCGATAGAGGTTTTTGGAGGGATTGAGAAGGCGGTCGATAGCGTGAGCGTCGGAGCATTGAGATTCCGCGAGGCCGAGGACGGCACGATAAGATTCGGCGATGATGCGAGCGGCGTTTGGAGAGTAATCGAGCAATTTCGACGTTTTTCCATTCAGTTTGGCGTCAAATTCGCGGGCGAACGCTTCACCGGCTGAGGAGATAGTCGTGGAGTCCTTGAATTCAGGAAGTTCGTCGAGGGGCTCCGTGCCGAAGCGCTCGAAAAACTGTGGGTCGAGATCCTTAACGAGAGTGACCATCGCGCCGATGATGGCACGGGTTTCGCTGGGAGTGTCTGATGCGGCGGCCATGCGCCAGAGGCGATGAAGCACGATGCCGGAGATGGTGTGGACCATCGTCGTGTGTGCTGCGACGGGAAGAACATAGCGGGCGATTTCGATGGCGCGCTTTTCGGCGGAGCGCTCGATTTTTTGAATGTGCTTGGGATTGGAATTCGGACCGACACGCCAGATGTCCGCCAGAATCGCGCGAGTGTCGTTGACGAGTAGAGAGGAAAGCTCGCGGTAGTAGTTCCAGGCGCGGGCGATGGCTTGTTCGTAAATCTCTCTGGCGGATTCGTTGAAATAGAGGTCAACGTGCGGAACGAAGGCTTGAACGCGATCCATCCGCACGTAGCGTTGGCTTTGCTGCTCGGAATTGTAGAAGGGGTGAGCGTGGAGAAAGGACCAGACAAACTGGCGGCTGACGTTTTCCAGGCCGAATTCGAACGTAGCGTGTTGGAAGACAGTGTGATGGCCGCTGTTAAAAGTGGCTGCGCCGATGTTGAGGCGCTGCTTGTCGGTGATTTCTTCGGGAGTGATCAGGTGGTCGGCGTAACAGGTGCGCGCGGCGGCAATGGCGGAGTCGAAGGGATGGCTAAAGAAATTTCGGAGCGTGACGCGAGGCGGGGCAGATTCGACGGACTCGATGGGGCGGGCGCCCTCAAACATGCGCGATTGGGTGGCCACGATGGAAGGTTATTCTACACGGTCGCGGAACAAAGACACAGACGGGAGAAACGCGTTGTGAAAGCGCGCTTCTCCCGAATGAATGCTGACAGAAGAAGAGATTTACTTCTTCGCGGCGGATTGTGCGTTGGCGTATTTCTTTTGGAAACGCTCGACGCGGCCGGCGGTGTCCACGAGCTTCTGCTTGCCGGTGAAGAACGGGTGGCAATTAGAGCAGATTTCGACGCGCAGCATGTCGCCCTTGATCGTGGAGCGGGTTGGAAACGTATTGCCGCAGGCACAATGCACGGTAACTGAGTGATAGTCGGGGTGAATTCCAGGCTTCATGATTCTCCATTCTAGTGCGGCCGGTCTGCGCGGCTACCCAAGAAAGGGTGTTACAGCCGCGTCGCTAGGTCGCAAGGCAAACCTATATTCTAAAGGAATCAGATGTAATTGCCAAACTGGGGGTTCGAAGAGGTCGGAGGTCAAATTAAATCAGGGATTGGGAATGACGGCGGAGGCTTCATTAGAGTAGGAACTCTCTGCGCCGGAAGAGTCTACCGAAGTGGCAACGTAGAAATATGTGGCGCCGGACTGAACCGTTAAATCAGTGTATGTCGTTTGACTATCAGGAGTTGGGTTGAGTATCGAATAAGGGCCACCGGAAACCGTGCTGCGATAAATGTAATAGCCGGACGCGCCGGTACTCGCATTCCAAGTTAGGGTCACGGAGTGTTGAGTGGCTGCGTTGACGCCCGGGCCCGTGAGGTTCATCGTCAAGGCAGAAGGGCTAGCACCACTCGAGACACTCAGGCTCCCTGTGATGTTTCCGGCGACTGTTGGGGTGAACAAGACTTGAAAATTGAGTTGCTGTCCGGCAGAAAGAGTCATTCCTGAGGACAATCCAGAAGTGGTGAAGGCTGCTCCGGTCAGGTTCACGGCACTGATGGTCACCGCGACATTGCCACTGTTCTTGATGGAGGCATTTTGAGTTTGTGTGGTTTGCAGAGTTGTATTTGGGAATGTGATTGAGCTCGGAGACATTTGCCAGGAAGCCGAAGCGCTTTGTCCTGTGCCCTGCACGGAGACGCTCAAGGGTGAACCTGGTGCATCGCTCGTAATGGTGAGCGTGGCGCTGGCCGAGGTGGTGGAAGAAGCGGTAAAAGTTACCGTGAAGTTCATGCTGGCGCCAGCGGAGAGCTGAAACGGCACGGTGACAGGGCTAAGAGAGAAGCCGGAGCCGGTCAGGCTGATGTTCGTGACATTTAAACTGGCGTTACCGGTGTTAGAGATTTGAACGGTCTGCGAGCTTTTCTGACCCACGACCACGTTGCTGAAAGTGATCGAACTTGGCACTACGGATATTTGTGGTGAGCCTTGGGGAGGCTGAGTCTGTTGAGTGACGCCCGTACAGCCGGAAAGGCCTAACCCCGTTATCAGCACCACGAGAAGACACAACCAGGGCTTAGAGGAATTGCGGCGAATTCCGTGGCCCTGGGAAGGTTGGCATATCCCCACATTCATGGGCACAACGATAGCCTTCGGAACTGTGGAGACACAATTTGTCTGAAGTACAGGATTGGTACAGGGCGTTAACCTGTACCGCGTGCCTCGTCATATGGCCAGGGAAGTGAATTTGCGGTGAAAGTGAGACTAAGAGCTTAAAACTATTGCAAAAGGAGGCTTACGAAACAAAACAGCAACCGATGCGCAAGCTGCCTTCTTGGGTAGGACGAGACCAGACCGGTCTGAGGTTGACGCGGACAGGAGGGAGTATGGGGACGTGCAGAATAGCGAGGAAATTGTCTGGAAGGCTTTGATCTGAATCGAGTTCGAGGGCTACGCCACCGAAGCCGAGGTCAAGGACCTTGGCCCGGCGAGAGGAGGCTTCTCCCAGTACGGCGTAGGCGTTTGTGCCAGTCATCGAGACGCGTTCGGCTTTGCGCTGAACTGCGAAAACGGGCCGGGATTGAATGCCGGATGTCGTGCTAGAAGGGGAAGGAAGCGTGCTGACTGCGGCGGCAGAGACGGCTGCGGCAAGCGAACTCTCGGAGGGTTGAGCAGTACGGGGCATCTCGATAGGGGCGGACTTCACGGGCTCTGTCGGCTCGGCAACGGGGAAAGCCCCAGGTGCGGGGGCGTGAACGCTTGGAGCCTCAGCGCCGTATGGATCCGTAGTGATTGCGGGCTGCCGTGAGGGTTCAGTTTTTTTGGCAGGTGCGGGTCCGGCAATTGAGTTGGTGCGATTGGCATGCTTTAACTGATAGAGCCGTTGGTCGGCAACTTGAACAAGCAGTTCTGGGGTTTCGCCATCTGCAGGATGTGTGGAGATGCCGTGGTCCATGTTGACCGGAATCGAAATTTGAAGAGTCTGTAGCACCTCGGAAAAAATGGCGCTAATACGTTTGCTGAGAGCGAAGGCTTGCGGTGCGTCTGTCTGCGGAAGAAGAAGTGAGAACTCGTCGCCGCCGACGCGGAAAGCGGAGTCCGAAGTACGCAAGGATTTTCTGAGCGTGGAAGCAACGGCGCGCAAGACGTCGTCTCCACGCGGATGACCGAGTTGATCGTTGACTTCCTTAAACCGGTGTAGATCCAGAGCAACCAGGCTCAAGGGATATGCATAACGTCTGGCGCGATTAAGCTCCTTTTCGAAAGTTTCCTGAAACAAGCGACGATTATGAAGGCCGGTGAGCGGATCTGTGACGGCGTGGAGTTCAATTTTCTTCAGATCGTCGCGTTCGATAAGAAGAGGAAAACGAAAGAGACCGGAAGAAGCGAAGACGTCGACAAGCGCGGTCTGAAGAGAGACGGATTGCCCTGAGGTACCGGAGAGCGTTTGCTGGCGCAAAAGAATTTCGTCCCAAAGCTGCGCAGATTTTTCTTCGGAGAGATCGAGATGAGTCAGCGCGCGAAAAAAGCCGCGAAGAAATTGTGCACGCGCAAAACGATCGAGAGGCTGGAGCGTCTCGACGATGATCTCGAGAAAGCTGCCAGCTGCTGACGAGCGAAATTCGACCGGCGCACCGGGACTGGGCAAATTAGATATGAGCCTAACCTCAGCCTGTCCCCGCGGGGGTTGGGGAAAGCCTGCCAAAAAGACCTATTCAAAACAAAACAAGGAGCAAACGGGATACCAAAGCAAACGGTTTTTCCTTTGCGACCAAACCGTTAAACGGGGACTTTACGTTGCTGTAAAGTATTGAAAAAGGTGCTCTTGTGTCAAGTAAAAGAGGGCGTGCTGCAAAAAGCAGGAAGGACCAAACAGGAGGCTCAGGATGACCCAAGTTGGGGAAGAAGTGGAAGTTTACTTTCCCAGCCTATTCGAGGGTCTTGAGGAATTCGACTCCGAAGAGCCGCAACTCACCGGCGGCTTGTTGACGAAGGACTTTTGCCGCAATGGGCGGCGTTTCATTGGGGACCAAACCAGATGAGGCGGGGGCGGGTGTTGGGATAGTGAGGTGAACCACTTGATCTGGCCGGAGCAGGTGGCTTGAAGCGATACAGGCCCCAGAAGCACTAATATTCAGGGTTTTCGTAAGCTCCACAAAATCGACACCTGAGGCATCCTGGCCGCGAAGGAAGATGGGAACCTGAAGGCGGATGCGAGGAAACCGACGCTGTTTCGAGGTATCCACTATAGGCCTTGTCTTCGCAACATTGGTTTCCACAATTAGCCTTCTTGGTACCAGGGAACTAGTACGGTTCTGATGCATCTCTAGGGCCAGAGTAATTCCAAGGATTACAGCTATAAACTATTTGGAATCAATTGTCTAGACGCATGAGGTCGAGCTAGTGCAAAGGATTTCCCCTAGGCATGGGAACATATGGATACGCCATTTCCCAAATTGTGCAAGTGGAACGGATTTACCATTGACAGTCAGATACCCCTCTGAGAGCATGGCCGCGCCAAGGGAAAATTTTTGCCACTCTTAGGGGAGCCGCCGAAGTGATGGAGATGGAAAGTACCGCCGTGTCCCCCGATGTGGTTGGCGCTAACACAGTGTCTTTTGCGGGAGTGAAGGCGCTCCTGGACTTTGTGGACAAGGGGTTGTTGGTTTCCGAGCTTGATGGCCGAATCGTTATGGCGAATCTGCGCGGCCGGGAATGTCTGGCTTCTCTAGGACATCCCGATTTTCGCGAAGCAAATTTGATCGGGGATGTGTTGAAAGCCACGCCCGAAATGTTACTGGAGAAAATCGAGAACGGCTCCCGAGAAATTCAGCTTGAGATTATTTCCGGCACAAACAAATTCCTCGCTACGGTGCAGCGCGTTCCCGAACAAGAGTGGTTGTTGCTGCAGTTTGAGCAGGCAGCGGCAAGTGCTGCCGCGGAGGCGGCGACGCAACTTACCGTGCAGGAACTATTGCAAGAACGGGAGATCACCTACCGGAATCTGCTTGCTGCCTATTTGAAATTGCAAGAAGTAAACCGCCAGAAAACGGTTTTTCTGGCTTCTGCTGCGCATGAATTGAAAACGCCGTTGGCCGTTATTAAGGGTTACTACGATTTGCTGCTGACGGGATCGCTTGGGCGGTTGACGGAAAAACAGAAGGACATTCTCGAAGAGTCGAAAGAGAGCTGCGAGCGGCTGGTGCGGTTGGTTTCGATGTTCTTGAATTATTCGGCGCTCGAAAGCGGAAAACTAGTACTGCAGCTTAGGGAAAACGATTTGCGTGATTGTCTGGATGAAATGGCGAAGAGGTGGTCCGAGGCATTCCAGAGAAAGGGAGTGAAGTTAGACGTAAATCTGGATCCATCCATTCCCACATTTCGATTTGACTATCAGAAGGTGCAGCAGGCAGCAGCAAATCTGCTTGATAACTCGCTCAAGCACACGCCTTCGGGCGGGACAGTTACGCTAGTAGCCAAGCCACATTTTTGGGAGAGGCGGGTGGCGGAAGTGGCGCCGACGCAGGAGCGGCGACGATTCCGGTTGCCGCGGCCAAACAGTGTCGAAGTAAGCGTCTCGGATTCGGGATCGGGAATCGCTCCGGAGCATCATCAGGAGATTTTCGAGGATTTTGTGCGGGTGGATCGGAACACATCAGGAATGGGATTGGGATTGGCGATCGCGAAGAGATTGGTCCAGGCGCATCGAGGCAAGATTTGGGTGGAAAGCGAAGCGAAGCGAGGCAGCACGTTCCATTTTCTGCTGCCAATCGAGCAGTAGATCGTGATCGGTTCGAAGAGACAAGACTGAGAGGACGCGAGATGGCGGTACAAGAAAAAATTCTGGTGGTGGACGATGAACCGAGCATCCGCAAATACTTGCAGACGCTCTTGGAAGTGGAAGGATTTGAGGTGGAGGCTGTCGGCAGCGGTCCCGAAGCGATTGCGAAGGTCGCGAAGGGTGACCGGCCCGACTTCATCATCCTGGATGTGTTGATGCCGGAAATGGGCGGGATTGAGACGCTGCAGGAGCTTTTGCAAATTGACCGCAGCTTGAATGTGATCATGCTCTCATGCTCGAACGAAGTGGGCGTGGTCGTGGAAGCAATCCGGCTGGGCGCGCACGATTATCTTACGAAGCCATTTGAGAAATCCGAGCTGGATGCGGCAATGCTGAAGTCGCGCCGGAAGAAACAGCTCACGACAGAAAACCAGGCACTGCGCGACTATTGCGACCAAGTGACGGAAGACTTGAGTTTTCTAGCGGCGAGCCCGCAGATGGTTCGCATCCGCCAACAAATCCTGCAAATTGCGCCGGTAGACGTGCCCGTTTTCATTTGCGGTGAGAGCGGAGTTGGCAAAGAAGTGGTCGCGCGGATGATCCATCTGCGTTCAAAGCGGCGGACGCAGCCGTTTGTGAAAGTAAATTGCGCTGCGCTGCCGGGGGAGCTGCTGGAATCGGAACTGTTTGGGTTCGAACAAGGTGCTTTTACCGGAGCGGTGCGCTCGAAGCCAGGAAAATTTGAGCTAGCCAACAAAGGCACGATCTTCTTGGACGAAATTGCGGAAATGAGTCCGCACCTGCAGGCGAAGCTGTTGCACGTATTGCAGGACCATCAGTATTCGCGGCTCGGCGGGCGAAACCTGATTGAAACCGACGTACGCGTACTGGCGGCGACGAACGTGGACGTGCATGAGGCGATGAAGTCCGGGCGATTTCGCGAAGACCTTTATTACCGATTGAACGTGCTCTCGATCTTGGTTCCGCCACTACGGGAACGGACGACGGAAATTCCGTTGTTGTTCCGGCACTTCCTGACCAAGTATGCACAGAAATTTGGCAAGCCCGCTGTTGATCCTTCGAAACATTTGCTCGATGCGGCAGTGAATTATCCCTGGCCCGGCAATCTGCGCGAACTGGAAAACTTCGTGAAGCGGTACGTGATTCTCGAGGATGACGAAGGCAGCTTGAGAGAGTTGGTAGAGATGTCTTCGACCAGGCAGAGGACTTCGCCTCGGGAAGAAGTAGCCGTACCGCGCGAACAGGGGCTGAAAGCATTGGTGCGCGGCTTGAAGGACGAGGCGGAGATGGAGGCAATAGCCGATGCGCTGGAAAAGACACGCTGGTGCCGCAAAGACGCCGCAAAAATGCTAGGGATTAGCTACAAGGCACTGCTCTACAAGATGAGACAGTTCAATTTGGATACGCCGCGGGGCCGTCGATCAACGGTTGTTGCTGACGCTGTCCCAATTGCAGCAGGCAGGAACGATTAGGCCGCCTGGTTACAACTAATCCCTTTCCTTAACCTGGAGCACAAGTTGAAATTGTGCTCTTTGCGGGAGCAATGACAGGCCACACTAATCTTCCGGGATTTTTGGCGAAGACTCGTCAGGCGGACGGGTCAGTGTTTCCCCCTTGAGAAAGCGTTAGCTTAATGATAAAAGAGTGCCGGCCAGACCGTCTGCGGCCGTGGACAAGGTGACGGATGAGCTTGATGTCGGAGAGGCGCAACGCCCGGCGGTATGATTTGTCCTTGCCAATCATTGTAAGAATTCCCACAGAACGCGTGGCCGGAAATCAGAATGGGAAGACGCGGGATATATCGACGCGCGGACTTTATTTTGTGATCGACCAGGATTTGCAGGCGGGTTCCGAGCTGGACATTACTTTGACCTTGCCGGCGGAGGTCACACACAGCAACGAGGTGTTCGTGCGCGCGATGGGAAAGGTCGTGCGCGTCGAGCGAAGAGGCGAAGAAGATGAGCTGCGCATGGGCGTGGCGGCCGTAATAGAACGTTACGACATCATTCGCGGAGAATCGGTGAGGGCATGACGAAATTCACTGCCCAAGTCCCTCAATCGTAGAATCGGCAACGGCAAAATCAGAGGATAAGAAGCAATGCCCGAGAGAACGTTCTTTCCCTGAAGTGTGCGGGAGTTTTCCCACTAAATGCCGGCGTGCAAAAGGAAGAGCCGTCAGTGGTACTATGACTACCAGACCATATAAAGAAATAACTCCTTTGTTTTATTTAGTTTGACAGAATCATTCTGGAAAGCCGACTACGCCTTTCGTACTGGCGTTTGGACGACGATGTGCAAACTGTACTGTGCCAACGCGTATGCTCACGAACCCGTCCACACAGAGGATTCCTCAGAGGGTCCAAGCCAGTATTCTGCCGGACGAGGTTCTATTCGGTTGCGCTCCCTCCATGCTCGAAATCAAGCTGCGAGCGGCAAAGATCTGTCGAACGAACGTGCCGGTCATGCTTAGCGGTGAAGGCGGGACGGGCAAGGAGGCGTTGGCGCGTTGGATTCATGCCAAATCGGAATACGCGAGCGGCGAATTTGTAAAGGTGAACTGTGCGGCAATTCCCGGGACTCTGTTGGAGAGCGAGTTGTTTGGGTATGAAAAGGGGGCGTTCACAGGAGCAAATACGCTGAAACCCGGCCGCGTGGAAAGAGCGCACCGGGGCACGTTGTTTTTGGATGAGATTGCGGATCTTGACTGGAACCTGCAGAGCAAGCTGCTTCACTTCCTGCAGGATGGAACGTTTTCGAGGATTGGGGACCAGATCGAAAGAAGAGTAGATTGTCGGCTGATCTGTGCAACAAATAAGGATCTCGAGAAGGAGACAGGGGAAGGACGATTCCGGCAGGATTTGCTTTACAGAATACAAGTATTCCGGCTGAGGATGCCCCCGCTGCGAGAACGCCAAGACGATATTCCGAATCTTGCAGAGCATTTTCGCCAGCAATTTGAAAAACAATTTGAGTTGAAATCCGACGCGTTTCCGCCGGAGATGCTTGTGTATCTAAAGAGTCTGCCTTGGGCTGGAAATATTAGAGAGCTCTCAAATGGCGTCGCAAGATACGTTCTTCTGGGACCAGAAGCCTCGGTACATCAGGACATGCCAAAGAAGCGCGAACTCAGCACTATGAGCGACAACGGGATGGACGGAAAACAGGTGACGCTGAAGCGGATAGCTAAAGACATGATTCAAGAAATGGAAAAGAAAGTGATTCTGGAGTCGCTTCGGGCTAACCAATGGAACCGGAGAAAGACGGCGCAAGCTCTTAAAATAAGCTATCGGGCGCTGATTTATAAAATCCGGGATGCGGGGTTGATCTCACGGCGCGCCGCAATACATCAGAATCAAGGATTGAGTCCGATCGAGTAGCCCCACGCCTAAAAAACGCTTTCGAAGTCAAAACTAAAGTAGAAGAACTCCCTCCTCTTAAATTAACCTCTGAAATAGTGGCCATCAGCAGAAATAGCGCGCTGCTTTCACCCGAATCAGCTTCCCAAAACAACGAAAAGCCGGAATGGATAAGCGAAGAATTCTGACAATCAGAAAAAACCATATTCTAGGCCTGCATTTGCGCACAAACCAAAGGGCAGGTTAGGAATTGCATGCCGGACAGGCGATTCAGCTGTCCCATATCTGTCCCTCACGCCAGTAGTTTCGCCGCCTATCGGCCGCTTACCCTCCATCGTGACGTTGAGAACGCACGGAGGGCAAGGTAATGCACCTGGGGGAGACAAAAGGAAAAGTGGCAGCAAGCCGCCGTCGATCCGCAAATCGGCAAGAAAGCTGGAGGCCTCTCCTTGTAGTTGCTGCCCTGATTTTCTTAGTAGGCGTGCTGAACGGATGCACGGGCGTGGTAAACGCCGGGCCTGGTTCAGCGACAATTCAATTGAATCCGGCCTCGGTAAGCTTCGGCAACGTGCCTCTTGGCAAGGCAAGCAGCAAGACTGTTACGATTTCCAATGCTGGAACGGCCTCAGTAACGATTACACAGGCCACGGTTTCCAATTCACAATTTACGGTGAGCGGAATTAGCCTTCCGATGTCTATGGCTGCCGGGCAATCCGGAACTGTGACGGTCAGTGTGACGCCGACCACAAGTGGGGCCGTAAACGGAACGCTTTCCGTGCAGGGCGACTCCGGGAGCGCTCCTGCGGTAGTGAACTTGGCTGCGACGGGAGTTTCCGCCGCACAACAGATTTCCTTGAGCAGCAGCTCAATCAATTTTGGAAGCATCGTGGTTGGATCACAGGGCACCTCCAGCCTGACCATATCGAATGCAGGCGGATCGGACCTTACGATTTCCGGTGTGTCGGTCTCGGGCACTGCTTTTGGATACAGCGGAATTACGGTGCCGAAGGTCATTAGCGCGGGCCAGTCAGCCGCCGTGTCTTTGTCTTTTAGCCCGACTACCGCGGCTGCCGCGACGGGAAGCCTTTCCATCACCAGCAACGACCCCACAAATCCGACGCTGACTGTCGCGTTGAGCGGCACCGGAACAGCAACTCCAACAGGAACCCTGCAGGCTAACGCGAGCAGCTTGAGCTTTGGAAATGTCGGTACAGGCACAAGCTCGGTGAAACAGATTGTGCTCACGAACTCGGGAACGGGATCGCTGCAGATTACGGGCGTGACCGTATCCGGAGCGGGGTTCGCGGCGAGCGGCATCACTGCGCCGGCTACGCTGAATCCTTCCAGCCAAGCGACTCTGTCCGTTACGTTCGCCCCAACCGCGGTTGGAGCCGCAACGGGAACGGTGACGGTGACCAGCAACGGAACGGGTTCTCCTCTGACGATTCCGCTCACCGGTACAGGCGTGCAGGCCGCTGTAACCGTAAGTCCCGCAAGCTTCAACTTTGGCAGCGTCATTGACGGGCAAACAAAATCGCAGTCGTTCACGATCACAAACTCGGGAACGGCCTCGCTGACGATTTCGCAACTGAGCATCAGTGCTGCGGGATACACAGTAAATGGACTCAGTTCGACCACGATTGCAGCGGGCGCGAGCGCAACATTTAATGCGGTGTTTGCGCCGACGACGGCGGGAAGTCTGGCCGGCTCGGTCAACATCGTGAGCAATTCGCCCAATTCGCCAACGACGGTAGCGTTGAGCGGTACAGGTGTTGCCGTTTCGCAGACGCTTTCGTT
>WNFR01000248.1_pt1 | contig 54126 bp, 41 predicted proteins | sample 5400221 | NCBI WGS metagenome assembly WNFR01 (sample SAMN13153357, study PRJNA577476) | soil metagenome | isolation source: 40 cm soil under Madrone tree | place: USA:California | collected 2016-06-14
ACCGCGCGCCGTTCATCCGCGTCGTCACTGTTGGCGCGAAACCCATAGTTGGAAGCGATCAGCAGGATCTTTGGGCCAGTCCGTTCAAAGCGCACGATGTGCGATTGACCAAGCTGCCCTCGATCCAAACCGATGTCGTTTGAGCCGAGGCCGGCGGGCAGAGACTCGACATAAAGAAACTCAGAATTCCATTTATCGATCTCGAGCCAGATCTTTCCGGCCTTCGCGTCCCAGTAAAAAGGAAAGTAGCCGGGGAACTTTTCCATCGAGGCGACTCTTTCGGCGATGGTGGGCGTTGTCCCCGCGCCGGAACGCTGGGCAAACGAAGTCGAGCCAAGGAACAGAAGAATCGAAAACAGCGGGACAAGACGCTTCATCCAGGGTTCCTCCAAAGGTGAGCCGAACTACTGCCGCTCAAGTTACGACGAACTTTTTCTTGACGCTAAGTCAAAGCTTCTACTATCATTCGGCCACCTCGCAAGTCAAAGCTAACAGGCTGGTTCCCAGAGCCTGCGACTGAACCGCCGCATCCGTCTACCCAGCCGCTTGATTGAGCAAACCTTTAACAAGACTACGGTTGTCCGGAGTTCAAGGAGTAATCCCATGAAGAAAAAGGCAAGCAAGACCGCACGGCCACGAAGAGCATATGCGGCGGAGACTCGCGGTGAATTGAAACTGAAGATCGAGCCTCGGGGTCCCGATCGCGAAAGGATCGATACTGTTTCGCGGGCTTTGGCCAATCATTCGTTGGTCAGGGAGTCGCTGGGAAAGACGAGAAACCGTTTGCTCTCGTTCGAGTTTCCTGAGCCGGATCCGGAGACCAAATCCTCCAGGCCGGCGACACATCCGACCGCTTATCGGGCGACCTTCTATGATTACACGAACAACCACGCAATCCTCGTCGATGGTGACCTCAATGAACCAAAGCGCGTGCGAATCTCGGAATCGGGCGCGCAACCGCTGCCCACGTATGAAGAATTCGAGGAAGCGGTAAAGCTCTTGATGAAAGACGAAAAATTCGGTGCGGCGTTGCGCGATGGCCAACTTAAACCTTATCGGCCAATGCCACCCTTGATCGATGTCGAATCCCCGCATGGCCGCAATGAGCGAACGATTGCGGTCGGATTGCTTCCCGTGAGGTCAGACGGCAGGCACGAAATCGTCGGCGCCAACTTGATTCAGCAAGCAGTCGTTCGTTTCGACGGGGGCGCTCCCGGAAGTTCGAGAGCATTCGGCGACGTGTGCGGGCCGGATTACATCCAACAACCGACGACGAATTCGGCTGCCGGGCAGGTCTGGATCACCGTCAGCCAGGGCGGCACGGTGCTCTGGAAGTTTTTGGCGGTAAGACCGGCGGCTTCTTCGGGAACCCGAGGCTCAGGCGTCGAATTGCGTTTTGTGGATTACCGCGGCAAGCGCGTCCTCTATCGGGCACATGTTCCCATCCTCAATGTTCATTACGACAACAACGCGTGCGGTCCTTATCGGGATTGGCAGAACGAGGAAGGAATGATCCAGGCTAACGGAATCGATGTCGCGCCCGGCTTCAGACTATGTCCGGCGCCGGCCACGACGATTCTGGATACTGGCTCAGACGCCGGAAACTACGGCGGCGTGGCGATCTATGTGCAGGGACAGGAAGTCGTCCTGGTAAGCGAGATGGAAGCTGGTTGGTATCGCTATATCAGCGAATGGCGGCTGCACGCAAATGGCACGATTCGCCCGCGCTTTGGATTCTCAGCCGTACAGGATTCCTGCGTCTGCAACATCCATCATCATCATCCTTACTGGCGGTTCGACTTTGACATTCGCACGCCCGGAAACAACCGCGTGCGCGAATTCAACGATCCGCCCCTGATTGGCAAATCAAAATGGCACACCAAGACGTTCGAGATCAGGCGCCCGCGCGATCCTGCGCGCAAGCGAAAGTGGCGAGTCGAAAACACCGTGACCGGCGAAGGCTATGAAATCATTCCGGGCCCGGACGATGGCGTCGCGACGGCCTCGGCCGATTGGCCGTACCCGCGCGGCGACGTTTGGATTCTTCGCTATCGCGGAACCGAGCTCGACGACGGAGTGAATTGCACCACCGGCGGATTCGGCTGCGTCACCGAAGCAAACCTGGATGCCTTCGTGAACGGCGAAGCAATCAGCAATCACGACGTGGTGATCTGGTATGCCGGCCACGTCACGCACGACGTGGTTAACGAACCACCGGGAGAGTTCGGCCACATTTGCGGACCGGATCTGAAACCGGTGAATTGGTAGGTTGTTCAATGCGTTTTTCACCCGCGCGGAATACTCTCGAACGGAGGATCATTTGATTAATCAAATTGCCGATCAGGGACAATCAGGGGTCATAAGCAAACTGCACCGATCCCCTGAGGAATACATGCAAGAGCGGGTACAGGTAAAGATCAATAGATACGGAAAAAAGGCTTCCCGACATAAACATGCTCATGGAGTCACGGCGAGCGTGGCCGCGATTGGCGCTGCCGTCGTGCCTGTACTGGTTAATATTCCGAATCTGAACAAGATCTATCCGACGATTGTCAGCCTGGTGGTGGTAGTTGTTGTTGCTTTAGAGAGCGTGTTTCATTTCCGAGAGCATTGGCGAAACTATGATTTGATTGGTTCTGTTCTCCGTGAAGAAGAGATGCAGTATTCGACCCGGGCCGGATCGTATTCGCCAAAAGAAGTCGGAGGGGGCGACGATGAGGTTTTCAGGACCTTTGTAAAGCGAGTGGAAGACGCCATCGCCAACGAACGGGCAGAGACAATTGTCATGCGCACTACGGCGCCCGCTTCCAATTAAAGTCAGATCAAAGATGAAAGTTTGTTGAGCGTTCCCGCAAGCGCGGATCCAGGGCACGGAGTCTCCCAATGCCACGCTAAGACGTGTGCTCGAGTTACTTTTCCTCCACCTTCCGCCCCGCGTTCAAATTGTCGAAATTCAAAATCGCGTTGAAGACAAGGAAGTAGCTGCCTGAAGTCTGGCCCCGCCAGAACGGATTGTTTGAGAAAAGCACGACGTGGCCGCGCTCGAGCGGCGAGTCGATCACGGCCGCGTGTTGCGCGATTTCGTCGCCGCCATCCAGCAAGCCCGAAACTAAAAGCTCGCGCGCGTCCGCATAACGCAGCACGACCCGCGGGCGCAAATCGGGCGGAATCAAGCCAATCAAGTTTCGACGTTGCTCTTCAGTAATCGGCGCGGCTTCCCAAACCTCCGAGCTCGGTAACGGCTCGGGCGCTTCGGCGGGTGGGCGGCCCTGGACCACGTCAGGATCGTCGACTGTTCCGCGGCCGGTCGTGCGCTGACTTTCACCGCGCGCACGACGGCCGCCGCCGCCGGCGACATTGCTGACGTTGAAGATTGGCCCGTTGAAGCAATAAATCGAAAGCGAATCGCCATAGCCATAGGCAATGGGACTGGTTGAGTCGACGAATTTAGTTCGCAGTACGTCACCGATGGCCTTCAAACGTTGCGAGCGTTGGATCGAAACTCCCGGGGTGAATCCGGTTGAGACGGCGAGATCAGAGGTGTCCATGGTGCTGATAAAAACTCCGCCGCGCTTCACAAAGTTTTGCAGATTCATGAGTCCGGCCAACCCCAAACCCGGTCGCATGTCTTCGGTAGCAGCAAAGCCCCCCATATTCGGCGTCAGTTCAGTCTTTTTCCAGGGCAGAGGATTGCCGTACATCGGCAGGCCCTGAATGATCGCATTGATGCCCCGACCCACGGGACCAAAGACGATCACGTCGTATTTGCGATTCAGATCAGAATCCTTCGCGACATCCTGAGTACTGATGTAGTCGTAGGGAACTTGCATCTGATCAAACGCCAGACGCCACCAGCCTTCGTCCTGAGTGCTGAGCCAGGTATGCAAGATCGCGACGCGGGGAACCTTGACGACGTGCATCTTGACCGCCGGCGTCAATTCGACGTGATAAGCCTGCAAGCCAAGGTCTGATGCCGCTTTGTTAACTTCATCAGCCGAGGCATTGCGAATTATGAAAGAGCCACGATTGTATTTTTTGCCGGCCGCTTCGAAAGGTTCTTCGGCAGCTTCGAATGAAGCCTTCTTCAAACGATAACGCAAAGTGATCAGGCTGTTGTCAGCGTTGTGATTGACCAGAAAGATTGATCCAATTCCGTCCGTCCCACCCGTTGAGCGGACGTCGCCGTTGACCCGATCCATTGCGGCGCTGAGGACTTTGATGTCCGTGACCCGCACAACCTGCACGTTACTCAGTTCCCCAAAGGTCCAGCCCGTATCGTCATAGACGTCCTGTTGCGGATCCTTCGGGCTCCAATATTGATAGTCGAGCAGAGCGTCCGCGATGCGGCTATAAGGTTGATCCATACGCACTATATAACTGCGGGCGGGAAACGTGCGCGCCTCTGTCTCCGCGGGTTTTGGCGGAGACGAAGCTGGCGAAGGCGAGCTGGTGGCACCCGGCCGGGCGCGCGGCGCTGCCGTCTTTTTCTTGACGGTCACCGTGAAGGGCGCGGTGGCCCGATGAATCTCACACCCCTGGGCTTGGAGCAGATGCAGCAACGTCGCCTGATTGCCGGGCCGCGGATCGTCTGCGGGAAAAACGTAAGCTGCCGGACCTTCGTTCTTCGGTTTTTCGATCGAGCGCCTGGATTTCAAATAAAAGTTTTTCAGGAAGAGCTTCTGCTCGCGATTGAAATAATCGAGCGAGATCAGCAGCGCTGTTTGTTCATAGTTATTGTTATTCCGCTGTGACCATTTCGTGCGTGGCAGGGGCGGGTTCTGGCGATACCACGTGCGCGACGTTTCGTCGGGAGAAAGCGTGCGCACCAGAGTGTCAGCGCCGCCGTTGCCAAACGTTTCGTAAAGCCGGCTGATCCCGTTGTGCGTCGCGGCGATGAACATCAGGTAACCCGGTGACCATGTGTCGAAGTTGCCATGGGCGAATACTCCGGGCATACCGAACTTGGTCATCTCGGAAACATTTTTCCAGCCGATCATCTGCCATTCGTCAGTCAGGATCGGATCGACCCAGGCGTTGTAAGGTCCATCGCCGACGGTGTTGTCGTAAAGATAAGGGACAGACTCGTGCAGATCATGCAACACCTGCGGCTTCCAATTCAGATAGACGTTCATGATGTTGCGCGTGAGCTTGAGTGACATGCCCATCGCGTCGCGATTGTTGTCGTGCGCGACATAGTGGCCCCAGTACATCAGCGAAGGCCAATTTTCTTTCGGATGCGCGAGGTGCCAGTTATAGACATCGACCATGCGGTTGCGTCCGTCGACTTCGACTACGGGCGTGATCAGTGTGACCATGCCATCGCGGATCGACTTGACGTAAGGACTCTCATCAACGGCCAGGCGGTAGGCAAGTTCCATTAAGGCAGTCGGTGCGCCTGTCTCAACCGAGTGAATCGTGCCGGTGATGTAGTAAATCGGAAACGACTGATCGACCAGGCGATCCGCCTCGGCGTCATCGAAATTGATCGTGCGCGGGTCAGCCAGCTTGGTTAAACGCGCGCGATTCTCATCCAGTCTGGCCAGCAAGCTTTCGGAAGCAATGGCCACCGCGATCATTTCGCGGCCTTCCTCAGTCGTGCCGATGGAAAATACTTTCACGCGCGGGCTGGCCTTCTCCAGCAGGCGCATGTAGCGATAGACATCTTCAGCGTATGGCAGCTTGCCCGGCGCGCCGGCTACATCACCCAGAACCGCTTTGGGTGTCGGCACATTCGGCGATGCAGGCAAATAATCGGTCAACGGCGAATTGAAGAAAGGTTCGGTCGTGTACTCGCGAATCTTCTTTGTGTATTCCTCGTCGATGGGTTGGTTGGGATCGCGGCCCGGCTTGTTCTGCGCCTGAGTGGCGTATGCGGCCGTGCCAACGAACAGTGTGCTCGCGACGAGCAAGCGCGCCAATTTTTTGAAGGTCATTTTGGGTTCCTCGACACTGGTGGCTTGATGCCCTTGTTCTTAATGACAAACTGATAAAAGGGAAGAAGATGCTTTTAAGCTAAACGGGGGCAGCAAGTCAATGAAAGATTCTTAGGCGGCCAGACAAGGGTGCAGTAGCCTGACCGTGAGGGAGGGCGTTGTGCTTGGCCAGAGATTCGCCCGCCCTTACGGTCGGGCTACTAGACCGCTCGGCGGATTTCCCATCTTGCAAAATTCCGCGGCAGTTCTAAAATCAGAGTCTCAATCAATTAACAAATGGCAGTGGATCAAAATAAAAAAGAGTTTATCGAAGGAAACCCGCTCTCCGGACCGCGCGATTCGGCGAAGCCTGAAGCACTTCCGCCGGAAGAAATGTCTCCTCCGGTCGTCAAACCGATCAGCAAAGTCGCCGGCGGCTTTCCGGCGGTGCTCAGCACGGCGAAATATACTTTCAAAGAGATGGGCGCGGTGCGCGGAATCCGCACGCTGCTGCAATTAAATCAAAAGCAGGGCATCGATTGTCCCGGTTGCGCCTGGCCTGAACCCGACGGCGAGCGTTCCCATTTCGAATTCTGTGAAGAGGGCGCGAAGCACGTCGCCGACGAGGCAACAACCAAGCGGGTCACACCTGAGTTTTTCAAGCAGTGGAGTCTCAACGCGCTTTCACAGCAGTCCGATCAATGGCTGAACGCGCAGGGTCGCATAACGCATCCGCTGGTCCTGCGCACGGGCGCGGATCATTACGAGGCTATTGAATGGCCGGACGCGTTCGCCCTGGTCGCCAATGAATTGAATTCTCTGGCCTCGCCGGATGAAGCGATCTTTTACACCTCTGGCCGAACCAGTAACGAAGCTGCCTTTCTTTATCAACTTTTCGTGCGCAAGTTTGGCACCAACAATTTGCCCGACTGCTCGAACATGTGCCACGAATCCAGCGGCACCGGCATGAAAGAAACGCTCGGGTTTGGCAAAGGCACGGTGACCCTGGCCGACTTTGATCTGGCCGACGCGATCTTTGTCATCGGTCAAAATCCGGGGACCAATCACCCGCGCATGCTGACTTCGTTGATGCAGGCTAAACGGCGCGGCTGCAAAATCGTCCACATCAATCCGTTGCCCGAGACGGGACTCGCGCGCTTCAAACATCCGCAGGAAGTTTGGACCTGGCTGGGTAAGGGCACGAAGCTGGCTGATCTTTTTCTGCAAGTGCGGATCAATGGCGACGTGGCTTTGCTAAAAGGGATCATGAAGGAACTGTTCGATGCGGAACAGCGCCGGCCGGGTCGCGTACTAGATCACGAATTCATAAACAGCCACACGACTGGGTTTGAAGAATTTAAGTCAGCGCTGGGCCGCATCCACTGGGGTGATATCCTGGAACAGTCCGGAGTCACGAAAGTCAAAATCGAAGATGCCGCGCGAATCTTTATCGAGGCCGAACGCGTGATCTTTTGCTGGGCCATGGGTCTGACCCAGCATAAGAACGCCGTAGCCAACATCGAGGAGATCGTCAACCTGATGCTGCAGCGTGGACAGATGGGAAAGCCGGGCGCGGGCCTGTGTCCTGTGCGCGGCCACAGCAACGTGCAGGGCGATCGGACCATGGGCATCTGGGAACAGCCAAGTCCGGATTTTCTCGATCGGCTGGGCAAAGAATTTAATTTTGAGCCACCGCGGCGGCATGGTCTCGATACCGTGCACGCGATCCAGGCGATGCACGACCGCTCCGCGAAGGTGTTTTTCGCGCTGGGCGGGAATTTTCTTTCGGCGACGCCGGACACTGAATATACGGCTGAGGCGCTGCGTCGCTGCCGGCTGACTGTGCAGGTATCGACGAAACTGAATCGGGCGCATTTGATTACTGGTGGGCAGGCGCTGATCTTGCCTTGTCTGGGGCGCACAGAAATTGATGAGCAGCAGGGCGGTCCGCAGATGGTGACAACGGAGAATTCGATGGCTGTGGTTGAGGGCTGGCAAGGGCGTCTGGCGCCGGCCTCAAAAGAGCTCTTGAGCGAGCCGGCAATTGTTGCTGGACTGGCGAAAGCGGTGCTCGGCGATCGATCGCGAGTTGACTGGGATGGACTGCGAGGAAACTATGATCGCATTCGCGAGCACATCGAACATGTGGTGCCCGGCTTTGCGGACTACAACCAGCGCGCGCGGGAGCCCGGCGGTTTCTATCTGCCTAATCCGATTCGCGAATTGGAATTCAACACCGACGATGGGCGGGCGCATTTCACCGTTCATGAATTACCGCAGCATGATTTGAAGCCGGGCCAGTTCCTGATGATGACTATGCGCAGTCACGATCAATTCAATACGACCATTTATGGCCTGGACGATCGTTATCGAGGAATTCATAACGGCCGCCGCGTGGTCTTTCTCAACCCGGATGATATGCGGCTTGACGGGTTTCGTGATGGGCAGATGGTAGACTTGATTAGCCACTTTGAAGGTGAGGAACGGGTGGCACCTCGTTTCACGATTGTGCAGTACAGCATTCCGCGTCGCTGCGCCGCGACTTATTATCCCGAGACGAACGTCCTGGTGGCGGTGCGCAACTTTGCGGATAAGAGCAATACGCCGGCATCGAAGTCGGTAGTGATTAGTATTAGGCCTTCGGAGAAAGAGTATTCAGAATAGCCGGTGGGTGGTAACGATCGATGAGCGCCGCAGGCGCGGAAGATAATAGCCCCGGGCGTAAGCCCCGGGATCAAGCCACGAAAATTTGTGCGAGCCCCAGTGAGGCGAAAGAAAGGAACCGCGAGTAGCGAACGGGTAAACGTTCCACGTAAAAGCCGCTTGCTACCGCAGACGGTTCCGTACTAATTCTTCCGCCCTCTTCGAGGGCTCAGGATGTCTCTGATTAATGGTTTTCCCCGGGCTTACGCCCGGGGCTACTAATATGCCGCCATCTTCGATGGCTCGTGGTGCCTTCTTTCTTTAGCGATGATATCAAACGCCTTGAAACAAGAATCAAGTTCGAAAAGCGATCTCTACGATCAGCTTGAGGCTCAGCTTACCAGCTTGCTCGCCGGCGAACGCGATCTGGTTGCGAACACCGCGAACTTCTCTGCGCTGATCTTTCATTCGCTTCCTGATTTGAACTGGGCCGGATTCTATTTTGTGAAAGACAACGAGCTGGTGCTCGGACCGTTTCAGGGCCGGCCCGCATGCGTGCGAATCGCGATGGGTAAAGGCGTCTGTGGTACGGCGGCAGCAATCGCGCACCACGACTATAGTCCCTAACGTTCGTGAGTTTTCCGGGCACATCGCCTGCGACAGCGCTTCGAATTCGGAAATCGTGGTACCGTTAACGAAAGCTGATCGTTTGATCGGTGTGCTCGATCTGGATAGCCCCGTTCCGGCAAGATTCGACGAAACTGATGCTGAAGGATTGGATCGTCTGATAACCCTTTTGGTTGAGACAGTTGATTAAGAGAAATGAGGACAGAAAACTTATCCACCAAATCACCCGAAATAACCAGCATTAAGTTCTGTGTGCGGGTCGGGTCGTGTGGTTAGTGGATCGTGTTATTGCGGGCGGTCCTATGGGCCGGATCTTTTGATGACTGAAATTAGACTCGTGAGACCAACCATAGTTGCTGTCAGCGGCTTGTCGTCGAACACCGGCAAGACGACGCTGATGTGCGATCTGCTGGAACGCTTGCCGGGGTGGGAGGCGATCAAGCTGACCCGCGGGCATTATCGTTCGTGCGGCAAGGATCCGCAGGGCTGCTGTGTCAGCGACTTGATCCGCGACGAGCCACTGGTGCGCTCTGGCCGCGATGAAAATTACGAAGCCGGCAAGGACACGGGCCGCTTCTGGGACGCAGGGGCCGCGAATGTGCATTGGGTGATCGCCGGGGAAGATCAGGTAGAAGCGGGGATCAAGCAGGCGTTATCACGGGTGCAATCCGCCGGTGTCATGGTAGAAGGCAACAGCTTTCTGGATTTCGTCGAGGCTGATTTCGCGATTATGTGCGCGCGCGCGGGAGAGAACAGAATGAAGACGTCAGCCGGACGGACGCTCGCAAAGGCCGACGCGATCTATCTTTCAACGATCGACGATTGCGACGCCGCGACTGCGCAAGCTCGGTTTGATAAATGGCGCGCAGGTTTGTCGATAGATCTCAGCTTGAAGAGTTTGCCAGTCCTGGCGCGAGAAGATATTCCGCAGCTAATTGAGCGGATTCAGGAGGCTGCGGAAGGGTTCTACCCGACCCCTTCTACGGTGAATCCAAGGCGGCGACAAGTCGCCGCACTCCAAAATGATCACAATTCGCAAGTCTGAAGATCGCGGTCACTTTGATTTTGGGTGGCTGGACACTTATCACACCTTCTCGTTCGATCAGTACTACGATGCGGCGCACATGCACTTTCGCAGTTTGCGGGTCATCAACGAAGATCGCGTGCAGCCGGCCCATGGGTTTCCGACGCACTCACATCGAGACATGGAAATCATTACTTACATTCTTTCGGGGGGTCTTGAGCATCGCGATAGCATGGGCAGTGGTTCGGTCATTCGCCCCGGCGACGTGCAGCGGATGACTGCCGGCACAGGCGTTTCGCACAGCGAGTCCAATCCTTCCGACACTGAGCCGGTCCATCTTTTGCAAATCTGGATTCTGCCACAGAGTCATGGTTTGCCGCCGAGCTATGAAGAGAAAACCTTCAGCGACGAAGAGCGGAGCGGCCGCCTGCGTTTGATTGCCTCAAATGACGGACGCGATGGCTCGGTCACGATTCACCAGGATGCCCAGGTTTACGCGACTGTACTCGATGCCGGTAAAACCGTCATTCACCCTCTGGCCGGGAATCGCCACGCCTGGGTTCAGGTTGCCCGCGGCACGATCCGTTTGAATGAAGTGGAATTGAAGCAGGGGGACGGGGCCGCGGTTCGCAAGCAAAGCGAACTGAAGATCACGGCGCACGACCAGGCCGAAGTGCTCCTGTTCGATCTCGCCTAACTGCGGGATTCCCAGCTCGAAAAGTTCCCGTCCGCGAATCACGGCAAAGGCGCTTTTCCCAACGCACTAAACCAATACCGGACTGGTGTTCATTCTTCGGCGCGATTTACCGCGGCCACCGGCGTCTGAACGTCGCGCAATTCAGCGACAGTTTCCTTGATCCTGATGGCCAGCTTTTCGATTGTTTCGACGCGGCGGCGCGACTTATCGCCGATCTCTTCACGCAACATTAGTTGCGCCTGTCCCAGCAAGGCAGCGAGCGGGTTGTTGATTTCGTGTCTGACGTGCGCGACCAAAGCGGCTGCGTCAGTTAGTTTTGTTTCGTAATCAGCGACCAGCACGCGTAGACGTGCCAGTTCGTTCGTTTCGGGGGGCGGTTGTGGTGCGCTCATTGGCTCCTGCGAATGTCGGTTAGGATAAAAGCACGAACGTGAAGTAACGGCACGAGCGCGAGGGTTGCCGCCAAGCACGCCTATTTTGCTTTTATTGAAGCTCCCAGCGCAAGAACTATTTTCGGAGACTCTTCATTCCTGCATCGCCTGCGTGATGAGAATTCAGGATGCCAGCATGCCCGGTTGACTTGAACAGCGGAGTTACGTAAATTCGATTTCGCTGCTGGGAGGTCGTCCAATGGTAGGACTCCAGACTCTGAATCTGGCTATCGGGGTTCGAGTCCCTGCCTCCCAGCCAAAAAAATTGGAAGACGTACCCCCTACTATCTGCTGGGCCGCCCGTTTAATGTGAGACTGGGTTGCCGCCTTCAACTTTTTCGTTCCTAGACGGGTTGAGCGAGCGTACTATTGCAGAATCCAAATCAGTATTAACCGAACGGAGGGAACGACCGGCCTCTAGGTTTTCGATTAGAACGCGAACAACCTGTCGCACACACTCCCGCGCTTTGTCCACAATCACGTTGTGAGGGATATTGTTGAATAGCTTTTTGTACGTCTTACTCACCGCCATCTCTTCAAGCGAAAGCCCCTCGTGAACGATTGCACTTCTAACGTCATAGACGACGCGCAGAAGAGAGGCGGTTTCCTCGGGCTTGCGAGGATGGCTTAAAAGGACGGCTCCTCGTAATGCGAGTCGGTACTTCAATTCTTGCTCGACGCCGACTAATAAACAACTCTCAAGCGCGATCGTTAGATCGATGATCTGATCCTCGCGCTTCCGGCGAGAATACGTGCTATTGAATCGACGCAGAGCTAAGCCAAGCTGACGGTGCGTCCCTGAGGCTTCCATGTGAATCAGTTTGGCGAAGATTTCGCGCAATGCCGGGATCTCGGAGGCCTCGAGATAATAAGAATCGTGAGAGTGGAAAGAGCCACCCAAATCTTCGAGTCCCCCGGCATTAGCGCCACGGGTGGGAGGCGACACGGAGCGCGTGGATGAAGCTGTAGCTATGACATGTCCCGCGTGCAGGAGCCGAAGCGCGGTGAGCGCGAGGTTAGAATGATGCCTCGCCTGGAGGGCCTGATGGTTGATTCCATCGCTGAGTTTGCGATGATACTCCTGGCGTAGTACAAAGCTGCACCACATGAACGTATCAAAGTCGATATAACGCTGCAGGGAGCCATTATTCCACAGTTCAGTTTTCTCGTTAGCAGTCAGAACATCCACTTGCACCAGTCCGGAGAGATCTACGGGCCATGACTCTGTCTGAAACCCTAAAAGCGGAACAGTCACGGCGTAATGCACTTCAACTTCGTCCCAAACGCGACGCTGTAAGTAGGATTGCACGAAGCGCTCGGGATCAAGCTCGTATGACTGCCACTCGTCCAGGTAGTCATAGACCACCTCCAACAGGGAGCCAACGAAAGCATCGAACACCCGCTCGAACGATGGGTTAGTAATCTGGTTGTTGTCCGCGTCGAACAGCTTGAGGAATCCGGCTTCGCCTTCTTCCCAAAGAGTCCGCAGAGCAGATTCAATTCCGGGCCGCGCTAGTAGATCCTGCGAACTACTTCGGATCTTCCGGGCGTCCGGCCGCGGACGGAAAGCGTAACGCCATGCAGGTCCGATAAAGGCTCGGGAGTAAGGGCCAGAGCCGTCATCTCTGCTGGGTGGGGGCGGGGGAAACCAGTCCTCAAACTCGATGATCTGCTCCACCCGTTGTGGCACCAAGCCATTAGGGTTGCACTCGCGCAGACACGAGAGAGATATCTCTCCGAACTTGAGTACGGCAGTTTTGACCCTCTTATTGATGATCTTAGGTATTGAATCTGCTATCGCTCACTCCGCCAACTGGGATTTACTGATTCTGCCCTTCGATAAAGTTCTTGAGCACGCGCGCCCGCGAAGGATGCCGCAGCTTCCGGAGCGCTTTGACTTCTATCTGCCGAATGCGCTCTCGAGTGACCTGAAAGTCTTCGCCCACCTCTTCCAGAGTCCGTTCACGGCCCTCGGTGTCCAATCCAAACCTCAAGCGGATAACCTTTTCCTCTCGTGGGCTCAGGGTCTGGAGCACATCACCGGCAATGTCACGCAGGTTGGCAGTGATCACTCTTTCGGCAGGACTGACCGTTGATTTGTCTTCGATGAGATCTCCGAATTGTGAATCCCCGGCCTCGCCAATTGGCGTCTCCAGCGAGATAGGTTGTTGCGTGAGCTTCAACGCCTTATTTACCTTCTCGACAGAGGTGCCCATCCGGTGCGCGATCTCTTCCGTTGTCGGTTCGCGTCCCAGGTCTCGCACCAGGTCGCGTGAGACGGTCCGGACCTTATTTAGCACCTCGATCATATGAACCGGAACGCGGATCGTGCGTGCCTGATCGGCAATCGCTCTCGTGATTGCCTGGCGGATCCACCAGGTCGCGTAAGTTGAGAACTTGTAGCCGCGCCGCCAGTCGAATTTATCAACGCCTTTCATCAGGCCGAGATTTCCCTCCTGAATGAGATCGAGGAAATTCAATCCGCGATTCTGGTATTTCTTGGCAATTGAGACGACCAGCCGAAGATTCGCTTCAGTAAGTTCATGCTTAGCCTGGGCAGCCTGGGCTTCGCCGATAGCAATCATTCGATGGGAACGCTTGATCTCCGTAGGCGAAACGTGATGCTCAGCTTCGATCTCTCTGAGCCGATGCCGGGCCTCACGAATGTACTTGGAGAACTCCTTCTTTGCCTGTTCCTTAACGCGTTTCCCACCCAGCTTCTCTGTATAGTGCTGAACCTTTAGCTCGAGGGCGCGCGTCTCTTTCTGGACCGTGCTGATCGCTTCCATGAGACGTTGACGGGCCGCCTCTTTTAGCCCAAGTCGTCCGATCGCCCGAGCCATTTCAAGTCGAGTTCGCCCCAGCTTGCGTTTGAGCCGCCGTAGCTTTTTCAAATTTTTGCCGCGGTCCAGTTTCTGCGCGGCTTTGAGTTGCTCGAATTCTTTAAGCCCGCGCCGGTAGAGCCCTCCTACAGCTTGAATACTGGTAATGGTCCGTTGAAGATATTCGGCCGCCTTATCTTCCTGCTCTTCGATCTCTGTCTCATCAGAGAAAGTAACCACCTCACGGATACCAATCTTACGAGCCGTTAACTCTTCACCCAGCTTCAAGAGTTCAACTACTGCAATTGGCGAGCGTGAAATTGCCCTCTGCGCCCGCTTTTGGCCCCATTCGATCCTTTTGGCGATTGAAACTTCCTGTTCACGCGTCAACAGCGTCACCAAACCCATTTCGCGCATGTAGAGCCTTACGGGATCAGACGCCTTATCCAGGGCACCCGGCGACAGATCCAGTTCCGTATCGTCGGCCAGGCGGTCATCATCTTCATTTGGAGAGAACTCCACTTCGTCACTCAGAAGATCAGCCGCGCCGGCGGCCGGAGTTTCGAGCTGCTGTAGCACCTCGTTTATGTCTTCCGGCGAGATAGACTCTTCCAGCAGCCCCTCGTCCAAGTTCGTGAACGAAGGTGCAACCGTACCCATCAATCCAATTCCACTCTGTTCTTGCTCAATCCTAATCAATTAAGAACCCTCCCTTTTTTACGCAACATCCTATTTAAGCTTGTAAAATCCTCTCAGCCTGAATCGCTACTAATGGTTCAAATCTTACTTGTTCGCTCCACTCTGTGACTCTCGGGGGGTTACCTCGAGGCTCAGTTTGTCAGTGCGCCTAACGATGACCAGAGACGATTTGCGCCCGATGCGATCCTCTGTCAAAAGCTTATGAAGGTCATCGATCCCGGCAATCGGACGATCGTCCAGGCCAATGATGATGTCTCCCGTCAGCACTCCCGCGTTTCTCGCGGGGCTGTCGCCCTCAAACGAGACGACTAGGATTCCGGTTTCAACCGCAAGGTTGTAGTAACGTACGATTCGGCGCGGAATCGCAACGTTTTGTCCTGCAAGGCCGATGTAACTCCTACTGACTTTACCATCCCGAATAAGCCGGCTGGCGACAAATTTGGCAGTATCGATTGAAGTAGCAAAGCAAATTCCCTGTGCCGGCAAGATCATCGCCGTATTCACGCCAATTACTTCTCCGCGAGCGTTAACCAGCGGTCCACCTGAATTACCAGGATTTAGTGCGGCGTCCGTTTGAATGACGTCGTCCATCAATCGCCCCGATTGCGCACGGAGCGAGCGCCCCAGAGCGCTGACGACTCCGGCAGTAACGGTGTATTGAAAGCCGTACGGATTACCGATGGCCACGACCAATTGCCCGACCCGGATTTTTTGCGCATCGCCCAGATTGGCAGGCACCAGATTGGGCGCGTTGATTCTGACTACCGCCAGATCAGTATCCGGATCGTCTCCGATTAAGTCCGCCTGGAACTGGCGTCCATCTGCTGCCGTCACCTCAATTTGCCTGGCCCCGTGCACGACATGACTGTTGGTCAGAATGAAGCCGTCCGGCGTAAAGATGAAGCCTGAGCCGCTGCCCCGAGCTTCCTGCGGCAGTCGCCGAGCTTTTCCGCTTCTGCTGACGGCAGCGTGCTGAACCTCTATATAGACAACCGATGGGCTGACCTTTTCGGCCGCGGCGATGACCGCGCGCGAATACGCATCCATAGCCTCGTCTGCCGGTTCCGATTGTCCGGGCAGACCTGTAGTACCTGGTTCCACTCGAGAACCAAACCCTTCGTCTTTGAGCAATTGAATTTGAGACTGCATTAATAATCCGAATCTGCAAATTACTTCTTTAATACGGCGGCCCGCGGCGCGATGTTCTGCCCGGCTCACTTCTTCTTAATACATGGCTTCAAGCGCAACACAACGTCCTCTATCGTAATCTTGCCCAGCACTTCTTCAATCGCCGAGTCGATTTCTCCCCTCACATCCTTCAACACAGGTCCGATAGCTGCTCCCACAGGACAACGGTGGCTCGGGCGTTTCGGATGCAGAGAGAAAACATTCGTACATTCAACAGCCCGGTACACATCCAGCAGACTGATTTGTGCGGGTTTGCGAGCGAGGCGCGAACCACCCGTTGAACCCGTGTGCGAAACAACCAGCTTGTCCTCAGCCAGGTCGCACAACATTCTTCTGATTACGACCGGGTTCGTGTTCACACTCACAGCCATCTGTTCTGACTTGAGAGTTTCGTCATCAGACCAGGCCATCAGCGTCAAAACATGGACCGCGACCGCAAAACGGCTACTGCTTGACATATCAGCCTAGCACTCCAGAATTCCACCTAGTTTCATTTTGTAACCATTCTAGTTACAATGGCCAGTTTTGTCAAGGCCGGGGTACCCGTTTAGTTTAGCTACATTAGCACCTCACTTCAGTGAGGTGATTGCGTCTAATGAGCGTCGAGTAACCACCTCACTGGTAGTGCTAATAAGACTTCTGCTAATTTCAAACTGAACCAGTACCCAGGAAGGGAGTGGGCTGATAGGAAGTGCGGAAGGACGTCCGAGCTCGTCCACAAAAGACTATGACCTGGTGATTAGCACCTCGTGATTGAGGGACGAGTAACTAAGTGACGGGAAGAAATAAGTGGTGACTAATCCTGCGGTACGGGCGAGAGATGCCCAGCCACCATCTGCCAGCGGTCGGCTCGCCTGACGAACACGACTGTGAACCGGAGTTCGGGCTGATCCTGCGCTTTTGGTAATCCGCGCCCAGTAGCAATTGCTGTGTCGCCAAAGACGCGCACCTTAATATTCTGCCCGCTAATAGCAAGACCGTGTCCGCCGGAACCTTCACCTGGTATTACATCTGTTTTGGAAACAGTAACTCCCCTGGGTCCGGTGCCCAAAAAATCATCGGCAATGATTCTGTCCAGGGCCGCGCGGTCGACTCGGTTCTCGGCGTCAATCCATTCCTGGGTTAACTTCAAAACCGTTTGCTCAGCGCTATTGTTTGGTTCCGGCTTGGGAGTCGTTTGAGCCAGCGCCGGCGTTGCCGCCGCAATGAGCAGAGAAGTAACCAAGAGAAAAAAATTCCGCATGAGTATCTCCTTGATTTGTTTATCTACCAGCTAGACCCCATCGACTGAAAAAGGTTCCACAAAACTTTTGGATGAAAATCACAAGCCGGGGGTGAAACCACTTTCCTTAAGCTTTCGTTTGGTGAATTCGAATTGCTTCTAAGTTATCGAAACACTGTTACAATTCGGTAGAAGCGCATGATTGGAGGAAAGTACGAGTTCCGGAAACCAAAGTCGAAAGTCATCAAAAGAGCCGCTGGAGTCAAAGCTCGGGCGTGAGAAGAATCCTATTAAGCGCTTATTAATGGTCCTTGGGCCGGGGTTGGTTACGGGAGCTTCTGACGACGACCCTTCGGGCATTGGCACATACACCCAGGCGGGCGCCTCGTTTGGTTTTGCCACGCTGTGGACGGCGCCAGCGACGCTGCCGATGATGGCCGCGGTGCAATTCATCTGTGCCAAGATCGGCATGGTCAGCGGCATGGGCCTGGCCGCGGTGCTGCGAAAACACTACGGGCGTTGGGTGGTTTACTCGGCTATCTCCCTCCTCGTGATTGCCAACACAATCAACGCCGGGACCGACATCGGGGCGATTGCGGCTGCAATTGGTTTGCTGGTGCCAATTCCCCCCCTGGCACTCGTAATTCCACTTGCCGGCGGAATTGTTGCCTTTCAGATCTTCGGATCATATGCGTTGATTTCGCGGATCTTTAAGTGGCTGACGCTGACGCTCTTCGCCTATATCGTGGCGGCATTTCTCGCCCGGCCTCACTGGCGCGAAGTACTTTGGGCGACTCTGGTCCCGACGATGCACTTCGACAACCAGTACCTGATGACGCTGGTGGCAATTCTGGGCACGACCATCTCACCTTATCTTTTTTTCTGGCAGGCGAGTCAGGAGGTAGAGGAAGAACTAAGCATGGGCCGGGCCACGCTGGCAGAGCGCGAAGGCGCGACCGACAAAGAGATAAAAATTGCCGAGCTCGACGTAGACGTCGGGATGTTCTTTGCCAGCATCGTCTTCTATTTTGTGATCCTGGCATCGGCGGCAACGCTGCACGTCGCCGGCAAGACAAATATTCAAACTGCAACCGACGCGGCCGAAGCGCTCAAGCCTTTGTCCAGCGGTGTCGCAAGCGTTCTCTTTGCCCTGGGCCTAATCGGCTCCGGTTTTCTGGCCGTGCCCGTGTTGACTGGAGCCAGTGCCTACGCCATCGGCGAAGCCTTCGGATGGAAGTGTGGTCTGGACGAGAAGCTTCGCGCCGCGCCCCGCTTTTATGGATTGATCATTGCCAGTACTTTCGTCGGAATGCTCATTAACTTTCTGAGAATTCAGCCAGTGACTGCGCTCTTCTGGACGGCGGTCATCAACGGCGTGCTCGCTCCGCCTTTGCTCGTTATGATCATGCTGGTCTCAAATAATAAGAATGTCATGGGCCTGCGGGTCAACGGCAAGCTGACAAATTTTATCGGTTGGACTACAGCCGCAGTGATGTCCGCGGCGGCTTTTGGCATGTTTCTAACCTGGGGGAAGTAGCCCGGTAGCGCTGATGTCACTTCGCATTGAATGGCTAGCGGACTGGGGATGTCGGTTGGCCGATCGTCAATCGATTATCACAGCATCAACTGACCGCCGTTCACTTCGATCGTTTCTCCCACGATGAAGCTGGCCGCGTCAGAGGCGAGGAAGGCGATCACACTTGCGCATTCGCCGGGGGTGCCGACCCGACCCAGCGGGGTCGAAGCCGCAAAACCGCTCATCATTTCCGGCGTTGAAAAAACCTCATGAAAAGGCGTATCGATCACGCCCGGTGAGATTGCGTTGACCCGCACACCATGTGGCGCGAGTTCCTTCGCCATTGCCTTGGTCAGTGCGATCAACCCGCCCTTGGCCGCGGCATACGCACCCGCGCCCGGGCCGCCACCGGTTCGTCCCGCGATCGAAACGACGTTGACGATCGCGCCGCGTTTCCGCTCGATCATCGATGGCATTACGGCCTGCGAACACAGCATTGCGCTTTTCAAGTTGAGGTCCATTACTTCGTCCCAGCGTCTGGGCGTCATCTCTGCGATTTTCTGGCGTTCGACGAGCGAGCCCGCATTGTTGACCAGAATGTCGATCGGACCCAGCTCTGCTACGGCTTGGGTAACCAACGGCAGGATTTGATCCGGGTCTCGCACGTCGGCACGGATCGTAATCGCGTTGCCGCCGGCATTGATGATCCGGGCGCGCACTGCTTCGGCTCCGGCTTCGTTTTGGTGGTAGCCAATAGCTACCAGCGCACCCATCTCTGCCAATAACTCAGCGGTGGCGGCGCCGATGCCCGAAGAGGCACCGGTGATCAAACCGACTTTGTTCTTAAGATCGAGAAGGCTTTGCATTGGCCAGGATTAAAACTCAGAGTATCTAAAAAGTGGCACCGGAGTCTCGGCCGTAAATCACAACTAAGGCGCGCGTCCAGAATCAAGCTACAGCAAAGGAATTCAGGGTTGCTTATAGACTGCGCCACTTTTCATCACCAGACGCACGCGGCGCAGCGCCGAGATGTCGTGGGTGGGATCACCTTCGATCGCGATTAGATCGGCCCAGAGCCCGGGCTTGACTCGGCCAATTTTGTCTTCCATGTGCAACACGGACGCATCGACAGACGTCGCAGATCGCAACGCGTCAATAATTGACATTCCCCAACCCACCATTGTTTCGATCTCGCGCGCATTGTCGCCGTGGGCGAAGACCCCGACGTCGCTGCCGCTGGCAATCGTGACGCCGGCTGCGAGTGCCTGTTTGAAGACAATCTTCTTCTTTTCAATACTAGGACCGCTGGCAATTGAAAGCGTCGGACAGAGAGCGGTGCCTCGCTCTTTCATCAGGCGAAAGAGTTCCGGGGTCAGGCCGTCGCCGTGTTCGATCGTTTCGACACCGGCGAGAATTGCACGTCGAGCGCCCTCAGTACTGGTCGCATGCGCCGATACGGGAATGCCCGCGCTCTTCGCGACCTCAACCGCCAACTTCAATTCTTCGAGCGTGAAAGTTGCATGGGCTAATCCTCCGGCGCCCCAACGGTAATCGGCATAGACCTTAACCCAATCCGCGCCTTTGCCAATCTGTTCCCGCACCACGCGCGTGAGACTATCGATGCCGTCAGCTTCTTCGGCTCCCTGCGGCACGTTCCACTCGGGTGCGTAACCTTTCGGGCCATAGCTGCCTGTCGCCACGATCGCGCGCGTGGCCACAAACATGCGCGGCCCGGGTATGATCCCCTGTTGGACCGCTTGCTTCAGGCCTACGTCCGCATAGCCGGCTCCCTCAGTTCCGAGATCTCGAATCGTAGTGAAGCCGGCGAGTAGAGTACTGTGAAGATGATTTGTCGCCCGCGCCACCCGCAGGCTCAAGGCTTCGCGCGCCACCTGATCGTTCCAGACAGTTTCGCTGTAAGGATGCAGCAACACGTGCGAGTGGGCGTCGATCAGGCCAGGCATCAAGGTCATGCCGGGCAACTCGACAACCTTCGCCTCTGCCGGAACTCTGATTTCATTCGCCGGTCCAACCGCTTCGATCTTTTCGCCCCTGACCAGGACCACCCAGCCGTCGTGAAGTTGGGCCGACTCGCCGTCGAAGATGTGCGCGGGCTTGAGCAGATAGACGGTGTCTGTCGGCTTTGGAGTGGGTGATTGAGTTTGGGCGGATGGCGTCATTTGCGCGGGAGTAAGAATAATCATTAAGCAGATAAGAACCAACAGCAGATAGCGCATGAGACGAAACCTTTCTTGTGAACGAATGGAAGTATCCTGCTTAAACTGATTCTTTTTTGAACTTGTGTATTCGGTGGTGCTCCAAACAGGGACGATGTCGGTAATCCACGCGAGTCAATCGAAGCGTCGAATTGATGCCTAGAAGTTCGTAATCATGCCGAGACAAGGCGGGCGAGATTAGAATCTCCCCAGCATCAGTAAACGAGATGAGACCAGCATCGAATGCCGCGTCGAAAGAAGGAGACAAAAGCAGTCCATTGAATGGATTGGTGGCGTCTCTCGAATCACACTCAGCCCACGGTTTGATATGAGCAGCTCTGAGCACCAGTTGCTCTTTGCAACCGTTGATGGCGCACTCGCCCCAATATTTAATCAATCGCGTCCGAAAAGGTCCTTGCCCAATTCTTGCTTTGATGATCGCTTCTCGATCCTTCCGATCCAGAGCTTGGTATTCGATCACTTCACTAGGTTCCGAGTTCCCCGCTAAACTGTATGCCAACATCCAAGCGAATGAGTGCGCATCTAGAAGTGAAATGTCGTTAAGTTTTTCCGATAGTAAATACTTGGTTTGCAACAGAAGGTTGTTATAAGTCGAATAATTCTCCCAGGAGCATTTGTGAGTCGCAACGAATATCACCCCCAGCATTTCAAAAGCTCTATCGAAATATGTCGGAGCGATCGGCATATAGCGAGAGCGGTCTTTCAAAAAGAAGAGGTACGAAAGGAGTGGGTACCGTCGACCGGTTAGCTCGACCAAGCTGTCGAAAACCAACGGATCATCATCGCCATTATAGAGCCGAAACAAGAGTTCTTCGTAACGCTTCCTAGTGCGTGGGATTGGAAGAGCCTCGATTAGCTTATTGTGAGGTTTGCTTTTCTCTCCCCACTGACCTGGCCACTTCAGAAGATTGTTTCCCTTAAGCTCGATCGTGGCAACTACGCTTCTTAGAATCTTACCCTGACCGATATCAGCCTCTTGCCACTCATCCAGGCCCAAGGTCTGCCTACCTTCGTGATGGACCCCATACTTATAACCTTCTTCTTTGTCCGTATAGGGATTCGAGGGAAACGAAACGAGGTCTTTGCCGCTCTTGTCGAAAACATGTTTTCTAAAACGCGAGAATTGGCGCTCGAAAAGATATTCGTCGATATGGGGATCTAGTATGGTTGTCTCAGCCATATGAATTGAATGCAGGAGTGGCCGCGAGTATAGCAGTCTTCGGTTGAGGCCTCGCGCCGAGTTGGACCAAGCACCGTGTCTGGCTCAGCTAATAGACACTATGTACTCGGTGGGCATTGACCGACGTTCCCGCGCATGTTTGGCCGGTTCAATCATTTCACGCACTGTAACGATTAGTTCGTCGGTTGTTTCAGGCGTGAAAGAGGCCTCACCATCTTGCGGGCAAACCCACGCGTAGATATTCGGTACCCGAATCGAAACACCATCCTCACCGTATTCAAACGTGGCTGCGCGCCACTCTTTCGAGACGTGATGCTCACCACAAACTGGAACTAACTGGCTCGACATAATCACTTCTACTTTCTTTCGCGTCGCCGGAATGGCGGACTCTCCCATTCCTGCTCATCCGGAATGTACGCTGTTACGAACTCAACGTAAACAGGATCTGCATATTCGCAGACGACGTGTAAATAAATATCTACCTTCGGTGACAAGCTTGTCCTTCCACATATTAGCGCCCTTTTGTTATCGGCGTAATCCTCAATAATCATTCCGTCCAGGACTGGATCAACCATGTCCTGACGATCGAATCCCTCTTTCAATGCGTGAACGACGGCGTGGCTTTTGATTAGATAATGGTCATCGCGTATTCGCTGCCGAATGACCTCAATGTCCACAAGCCATATCCCTCATTTCTTCAGAAGGCCGCGAGGCGTTTCATTGGGTTACCTTCGGCGCTTCGAAGTTGACCGGTTTGATAAACTAATAGCCTCGGGCGCATGTGGTTTTGCCCGAAACATTGAGGGATCAAAATCCTCAGGATTCTTACGGTGGTATTCGGATTCTACTTTCTCTCGGTCTGCTTGAGAGAGCTTCGCATACTTGCCGCGAACCAACTTGCCAAAATCCGAGCGCTTGTATTCCGGTCGCCCCCAATCGTTGAGTTCTGATTTAGCCTTCTTCACTTCAAAGCCACCGCGGCTTCCTGAGCCTGCTCTTCAATTGCCCTCTCGGCCGCCGCCTTCGCTTCCGCCTCCAGCGCCGCATGCGCCGCCGCCAGACGCGCGACCGGGACTCGATAAGGCGAGCAGCTCACGTAGTTCAATCCGATCTCGTTGCAGAAAGCGATCGAGCTGGGATCGCCGCCGTGCTCACCGCAAATGCCTACCTTGAGGTCAGGCTTAACGCTGCGGCCGCGCTCGGTGCCGAGACGCACCAACTCGCCGACACCTTCACGGTCGAGCACCTGGAATGGATCGTCCGAAAGGATCTTGCGGTCGACGTAGGCCGGCAGGAAGCGGCCCGAATCATCGCGGCTCAAACCAAATGTCGTCTGCGTCAGATCGTTTGTGCCAAACGAGAAGAAGTCGGCGTACTCAGCAATCCTGGCGGCAGTCAAGGCAGCTCGGGGCAACTCGATCATAGTTCCCACCGCGTACTCGACCTTCATGCCGTGTTCACCCGTGACCTCGCGCGCCACGTCGTGAATCATCTCAGCCTGTTGTTTCAATTCTTCGCTCACCGAAACCAGCGGCACCATAATCTCCAACATGACCTGCTTGCGTTCGCCTTTCACCTGGCAGGCGGCTTCGAAAATCGCGCGACATTGCATGCGCGTGACTTCGGGGAACAATAGACCCAGACGACAACCGCGGAAGCCGAGCATCGGATTGGCTTCGCGGATCTTGTTGACGTGGTGCAGCAACTGTCGCTTCTCATCGATCTCGTCGAGAAGGTGATCCATATCAGCAAGCGTGCCGGCGTGACGGAGCGCCATCTTTAACTCAGACAATTCGCCGAGAAGTTCATCCACGTTGGGAAGAAACTCATGCAGCGGTGGATCGAGCAAACGAATCGTCACCGGGAAGCCGGCCATCTCGCGAAAAATGCCGACAAAATCGCCGCGTTGCAGGGGCAGGAGTTGTTCCAGCGCCTTCTCGCGCGCGCCGGTACCGTCCGCGAGAATCATTTGACGCATCGACGCCAGACGTTTGTCGCCAAAGAACATGTGCTCAGTGCGGCAGAGGCCTATGCCTTCAGCACCCATCTGTCGCGCGACGCGCGCATCGTGCGGCGTGTCGGCATTCGCGCGCACGGTAAGACGGCGATAGTCGTCGGCCCATTTCATCAATTCGTAAAAATCCGGGCCGAGTGACGGCTGCACCGTCGGCACCTTGCCGAGAAAGACCCGACCCGTGGAACCGTCGACGGTGATCCACTCCCCCTTCGTGATCACTTCACCCTTGACGGTGAATTGCTGTTGGCTGTAATCAACTTCCAAATCCGAGGCGCCGCTGACGCAAGTCTTGCCCATGCCTCGCGCCACCACCGCCGCGTGACTTGTCATTCCGCCGCGGGCCGTGACAATCGCCTGGGCCGCGACCATGCCATGAAAATCATCGGGGCTGGTTTCATGCCGCACCAGCACCACCTGCGCGCCTTCCTTGGCTAATTCTTCTGCTTCGTCAGGACTGAACACGACCGTGCCCTGCGCGGCGCCGGGACTGGCCGGCAAGCCGGTAGCGAGGACCCGGGCGTCGGTTTTTGGATCGACCGTCGGATGCAACAACTGGTCGAGATGCTCCGGAGTCACGCGTTTGACCGCGGTTGCGCGATCGATCAGCTTCTCGCTTGCCATGTCCACCGCGATGCGCACTGAGGCTGCGCCGGTACGTTTGCCCGTGCGCGTCTGCAGCATCCACAGTTTGCCCCGCTCGATAGTGAATTCGCAGTCCTGCATGTCGCCGTAATGCTTCTCGAGCAACTGCGTGATGGCATTGAACTGCTCGTAAACTTTCGGCAGTTCCTTCTTGAGTTGGCTGATCGGATTTGGAGTGCGCGTGCCGGCGACCACATCTTCGCCCTGCGCGTTCAAAAGGTATTCGCCGTAAAGTTCCTTCTTGCCCGTGGATGGATTGCGGGTGAAGGCGACGCCGGTGCCACTGTTTTTACCCATGTTGCCAAACACCATCGCCTGCACATTGACGGCCGTGCCCAGGTCGTCGGGGATGCGATTGATGCGGCGATAATCGATTGCGCGCCGGCCCATCCACGAATTGAACACTGCGCCGATCGCGACGCGTAGTTGCTCATAAGGATCATCGGGGATTGTATGTTGCTCGGCGAGAATGATTTCTTTTTCAGCAGCGATAATTCCGCGCAACTCTTCGGGTTTAAGATCGGTGTCACGTCCTCCGGTGGTCTGGGCTTTGAAGCGATCCATTACGCGCTCGAACTTTTCATGTGCGACACCGATCACGATCTCGCCAAAGAGCGAAGCAAATCGGCGGTAGGCGTCCAACGCGAAACGCAGATCGCCGGTCTGTTCCGCCAGACCCTGGACCGTCTCTTCGTTAAGGCCAAGGTTAAGCACCGTGTCCATCATGCCCGGCATGGAAAAAGCGGCCCCCGATCGCACGGAAACCAGCAGCGGGTTCTTGGCGTCGCCGAACTCCTTGCCGACCTTCTTTTCGATCTCATGCAGAGCTGTGGTTACCTGCTCCCACATGCCTTCCGGAAATTGTTTGTTGTTGGCGTAATAGGCGTTGCAGACTTCGGTGGTGACGATCAGGCCCGGAGGAACCGGCAGTCCGGCCTGGGTCATCTCGCAGAGGCCGGCGCCCTTGCCGCCGAACAGTGATTTGTTGTCGCCGCTGCCTTCTTCAAACAGATAGACCCATTTGTGTTGCTGATCTTCCCTGGTGGGACTTGCGTCGTTGGCTTCCGTCACTTCTAAGGTTGCTTCACTCACGTTTGGTGTTTACCTCGCTGCGGGGATTATTGCGGGCCTAATCATACACCGAGAAAGGATGATGACGCAGCCTGTTGGCGGAAAAAGAATAGCCGCAGACTAACGCGGATTGGCGCAGATATGACATTTTCCCTATCTGCGTAAATCCACGTTTATCCGCGGTTTGGTCTCTTTGGGCGCCTGGTCAGTACTTCGGCACGCTGGGATCGACTTCGTTCGACCAGGCGGTGATACCGCCGGCCAGGTTGATCAAATGGCCGGTGAAGCCGGAACGTTGCAGGGCGTCGATGGCTTTGGCGCTGCGGCCGCCCATCTTGCAATGCACGACCGTTTCGCGGTTCGGGTCGATCTCGTTCATGCGATTGAGCACCTGGCCCAGAGGGATCAGCTTTGAGTTGGGAATCTGGCCAATCTCGTACTCGTGCGGTTCGCGCACGTCGATTATTTGAATGTCGTCGCCTTTGTCGAGACGCTGTTTCAGTTCAGTAGCTGTGATTTCTTCCATAGTTGGTTGGGCCACCTCTGGCTGTTGAGTTATGCCACAGAATTCTTCGTAATCAATTAGCTCTTTGATCGTCGGATTGTCGCCGCACACCGGGCAATTCGGATCCTTGCGCAGCTTCAGTTCGCGAAAGCGCATCCGCCACGCGTCGAACAGCAATAGCCGGTTAACCATGATGCCAGGCGCGCCCAGGATGATCTTGATTGTTTCATTTGCCTGGATCGCACCGATGATTCCCGGCAGCACCCCCAGCACTCCGCCTTCGGCGCACGATGGCACCAAACCCGGCGGCGGCGGTTCAGGATAAAGGCAACGATAGCACGGGCCACGCGCGGCCCAAAAGACACTGGCCTGTCCTTCAAAGCGAAAGATCGAGCCGTAAACGTTTGGCTTGCCGGTCAGCACGCAGGCGTCGTTGACCAGATAACGCGTGGGAAAATTATCGGTGCCGTCAACGATGATGTCATAGTTTACGAACAGACGCAGCGCATTCTCGCTGGTCAGACGAGTTTCGTGCGTTTCAATTTCGACGTGTGGGTTGATGTCTTCGAGGCGATCGCGCGCCGAAGCGATCTTTGGCCGGCCGACGTCTTTGGTCCCATGAATGATCTGACGTTGCAGATTTGAAGCATCAACCACATCGAAATCTACCAGGCCGAGTCGCCCCACGCCGGCGGCAGCGAGGTACATTCCCAGCGGGGCGCCTAGTCCACCGGTGCCGATCATCAGCACGCTGGCCGCTTTCAATTTTCGCTGACCGGTCATGCCGACTTCGGGCATGATCAAGTGACGGCTATAGCGCGCGACCTCTTCGTTGGAAAGCATCGGTAGGAGGACAGGCATCCCGGATTCACCGGTGTCCTTGCCGGTTACCTCATCCAAAACGGCCGCCCCGCCCGCGATCGAAGGCACAATCAAAATCGTGTCGCCTTCTTTAACAGGCGTATTGGGACCGTCGGTGTGACGAATGTCTTCATCGTTGACGTAGACGTTCACGAAATTACGCAAGGCATTCTGATCGTTAAAAAGATGCTTACGCAATTCGGTATGCGTCGAGGTTAATTGATCCAGAGCCTCGCCCGCCGTAGTTGCCTCAACCAGGATCTCTGATTGCCCGGCTGCGAACTGGCGCAGTGGAGTAGGTATGTTGATGGTGACTGGCATAACGGTGTCCTTCTTATTTTTTCTGCTCGATCGTATTGAGCCACGCGACGGCCGGGCTACTGCCCCGCCACCCGCGAGGCCTCGGTAATTTCTTCAGCATTGAATTTCGACCGATCGGGTTCCATTTCCCACGACCGCAAATCAACTGCCTGGCCGTTTTCGACTGAGACCACGATATACGAATAGGTTGGCCAGGCATGATCCAGATCGTATTTCGATGGCACTGCGCGCTCGTCAGGATGCGAATGATAGAAGCCGATGACGTCCAGGCCTTGCTCGCGAGCGTATTTTTCGCCACGCATCAATTCCTCAGGCCGGATTAGGAAACGGTTGCGCTTGGCTTCTTCCTCGCGAGCGTTTGAGATCGGATATGTTTCAATCACAATCTTGTGACCGTTACTCTCGAATCGTCCCAGCATCAGCCCGCAACACTCAAACGGATAGTCGCGCTGGCCGTGCCGGCGCATTTCGGAAAGGTGCTGTTCGTTGATTTCGATCATTTGCCCGACCCGGTCGCTACCGCTCCGGGTTCTGTAACAGCTTCCAAAGCCTGATCAATGTCCGCAATAATGTCTTTGATACTCTCTATCCCGACTGAAATCCTAACCAATCCATCAGTGATGCCCAGTTGCCCGCGACGAGCCGGCGAAAGGTCCCTATGCGAAGCTGTCGCCGGATGCAGCACACCGGTAAAAACATCGCCGAGACTGGTCGACCGCACACATAGTTTCAGCGCGTCCATGAAACGAAAAGCCGCTTCCCGACTGTTGTTTTTCAATTCAATCGAAACGAGTGCTGCGCGCGCGCCGTCTAAAATGCGCTGCGTCACATCTCGCCTTTCCGCCGTGGCGGATCCGGGAAAATAAACCCGGCCGATGCGCGGGCGGTTTAATAAATGCTGAGCCAACCCGGACGCATTTTCACATTGCCGATCCATGCGCACGGCCAGCGTCTTTAAGCCGCGCAGGAGCTCATGCGCTTCCCAGGGACTAAGCACGCCGCCCACAAGTTTCATCACTCCAATGAAGGCCGCGCCATCCGCCTGGTCGTCTGAGACAGCGATGCCGCCCATTGCATCGGCGTGTCCACTCAGAAATTTCGTAGCACTGTGCACGACGATGTCTGCGCCATGTTCCAATGGCCGGCAAAGATAGGGCGAAGCAAAAGTGTTATCGACAATCAGCCGGGCGCCGATTGCGTGAGCCATCTCGGCCACGGCGTCGATATCACAAACCTTCAGCAGTGGATTCGAAATGGTTTCCGCGACGAGCACCCGAGGCTGAAACTCCTTCGCCTTCGAGCGCAGTGCGTCAAGGTTACTGAAATCCGCCGTAATGGTTTTGATCCCGAACGAACCGAAGACCGTCTGGAGCAGGTTAGTCGTCGCGCCATAGAGATCCTGAGAAGCCAGAACAACCGCGCCCGGGAATAGCTCGCAGGCAAACAGTGCCGCATGCAACGCCGCCATCCCGGACGAGTAAGCGCAGGCGGTCGCACCACCCTCGGCCACCCGGATGGCCTCTGCAAAAGCATTGACCGTCGGATTACCATAGCGCGTGTAGATATACCCAGCCTTGTCGCCTGCGAAGACCTGATCGATCTCGGCCATCGATTCGTAGGTATAGGTCGCGCTGGCATAGATCGGAGTCGAGGTCGGCTGACCGGCCGGAGGTTCAGTACGTTCGCCGGCATGAACCAACCGGGTAGTGAGATCCAACTTGTCTTTATCACCTGCCATAATCGTCACAGTGTCGGACAAAAGTGCGTGGCACAGACTTCGGTCTGTGATCTCGCTCATAGCCTCCAAAGACTGAAATCTGTGCCGCTAATCACTCACTCAGACCAAAAACGTTCGCTCAAGTATCTTTCCCCGCCGTCGCACAGGATCGTTACCACGACCGAGTCTGGAGGTAGAAAGCGCGCTAGCGCCAGGGCCGCAACGACGTTGGCGCCTGAGCTGACGCCCACGAAGAGTCCCTCTTCGCGTGACAGCCGCCGCGTCATGGCTTGCGCCGCTTCCGTTTCCACTTCGACAGTTTCATTCGCCAGGGCCGGATCAAAGATGCCCGGCATCCTGGACGTGGGCAAGTGTTTCAATCCTTCAAGTCCATGGATCGGCGAATCCGGTTCCATCGAGATTAAACGAACCTCGGGATTGAGTTCTTTCAAGCGGCGACCTACACCGGTGAACGTGCCGCACGTTCCGAGGCCGGCTACAAAGTGCGTTATGCGCCCATTAGTCTGTTGCCAGATTTCCGGACCGGTACCTTCGTAGTGCGCGCGCCAGTTGGCGTCGTTATTGTACTGGTCCGGATAGAAATATTTTGCCGGATCGTGTTTGGCCATTTCGCGGGCCATCAGTTGCGCGCCGTCCGAACCCTGCATTGGATCCGTCTCGATTGTCTCCGCTCCCAGAACCTGCAGCATGCGCTTGCGCTCGACGCTGGCGTTGGCCGGCAAACAGATGGTCACGGAATACCCGCGCGCCGCACCGATCATGGCATAGGCAATTCCAGTATTGCCACTGGTCGCGTCCAGAATTATCTTGCCCGGGTAAAGACGGCCGTTCCGTTCGCCATCAAGAATCATTGCCAGGGCTGCGCGGTCTTTGACCGATCCCCCTGGATTCAAGTGCTCGGCCTTGACCAGTACTGCGACGCCGGCCGGTAAGCCCTGGGCGACCCGGATCAAAGCCAGTAGAGGCGTGTTTCCGATCTGTGATTCCAGATCACGAGCCAGCGGGAGACCCCGGGGGCGTAATGGAGTGTGTACTTCTTCTTCAGTAATCATTGGTCCATAAAAAGGAAAACGGCCGCGCTCTTTTCGGAAGTCGCGACCGGCTCTTTAAACTATTTGTGGTGTTGACTAGTTCACCAGTTCACACGCACGCAAGTTTTGCCCGGACGCTCCTCCCGCAAGAGAAGCAAACGTACAGGCGCACCAGTAATGGTAGTAAAAAAGTCTGCGTGTCATGTCGAAAAACCTGTACGCAAACTATAGGCGCGGCCCGAAAAGACTGTCAAGGAGCGATCTCACTAGCACCTCGCTTCAGCGAGGTGAAAAGGTTTTCATACCCAGGAGTACAAAACCATTTCAATGGTTTATCTAAGCCGTTGAAAGGGCTCAACCATCAATCGTTTCGTCCGAGACACCTCGCTGACTGAAGCGAGGTGCTAATGAGAGTCTCTCAACTTTCACCAATTCACCAAATACTCCCGCAAAGTCTGATACATAGCGTCAAAAGAATCGGCACAGAACAGGACCGGTTGGAAGTGCGTCGGGTCGTAGTCCTGTCGACCGGCAGCATCCAGGTCTAACGGCCGCAGGTCGGCTTGGTGCATTTTCCCCAACTCTCCGGCCGAAGACAACAGACCGGTGCCATACGCTTTCACTGCGCCATCTTCGCGCAACACGCCAAACTCAATGGTGAACCAATAGATGCGCGACAACCGCTCCAGCGCGTCCGCGGATTTTGTTCGCTGCACGGCTTTCCCGAATAAACGATTGAGTTCTGCCAGGCGCGGGCTGGCGAGGGTTACCCCGTGACCAACTATCTCATGGACCACATCCGGCTCTGGCGTGTAAAGCGGCGTTGAATGATGCCGAATATACTGCGTGCAAAGAAACACGCCGTCGGCGAGATTTTCCAGGAAGACTCGCGGCTGGACCAGACCGGCCACCGGCTCGAGGCGAAAGCCGCTGATCGCAAAAACCTTCTCGTTAATTTCGCGCAACTGCGGAATGCGATCCGGAAGGAAGTTTAGCTGCTTGAGGCACTCGAGGTACTCTGCGCTTGCATGTTTCTGTTGTGCCGGTTGCAGCGCTCGCCAGATGGTGAGCCAGACCTGATGCTCCTCGTCTGTATAAGGAGCATCCGGAATGGGATCGCCGGGGTGATACTGCAGCGCGATTTGCGCGATCTGGTTGCGTCGCCGGCGGTACTCAAGGTCCCGAAAGCCCGGATGATCGGGATCGAGTTGCACGATCGCATTTCGATCAGCAACGGCCTCATCCGGATCAGTGGCGACCGGGCGCATGTCGACGTGGTCAGACAGTAGTTGCTGGTCTTGTCTAGTTGTGGTGTCAGTTTCAGCTGTCATAATCTCAATCCTTTTTTTGGGCGCTAAGAGCGCCGCTTTTAACTTGCTAACCCCAAAAACCAAACCGGCTACCGATCCTTCGTCTGGAAGGACCGATAGCCGGTTTACGGGAAACTCGTCTGCGAGTACTAGTTGCTCAACTCGCGACAGCCCATCGCCCGACCGTCCCTCCAAATGGAGAGCGGACGTAATAGTAATAATAGCGATAGCTGTAATGCTGAGTAATCATTTTCAAAAGCGCGGGCCTTTGCCCCAAACGCGGCTTTAGATTAAGCGCCTCGCACTGGAACAGTCAAGGAGCCCGCGCCGCTTTTGGTTTGAGACTTCCGCGGGGCTGTGGTTTGATTGCACCAATGCCCATAGTCAAGAAACGCGATCATCAGACAGAGTTCCGCTTACTACTCGAATCAGGTGAGCCGGTCGATCTGCCTCCGGCCGAAGTTTCGGTCGAAGCTGTGCTGGTCCAGTTCGAGAAGCCAAGACCATACATCCCGGAGTTGATCGACGCGTTGCGTGCCGGCGCGTTGGTCGAACCGGTCGCCGTGATGAACGACGGCTCGACCTTCGCGATTCACGGCGAGACCCGCACGTTCTGGGTCAAGCTCTGGCACACTGCCGGTTCAGAGCTAACCAAAATCGAGCGTGTGCAAGTGATTAGTTGTCTGCCGTCCACGCGCGGGACGAACGTGATAATTGGCGACGAGTCGTAATTGACAAGCCGGGTCTCAACTAACAGGAGCTTAAATTGTCTAGAGGCGGGCTACTGCCGCCTTTCTACTCGTGATGGACATTCCCGATCAAGTTTTGCGTCTGGCTGAAGCCGTGGGCAGCGAAGGTGGCCGAGCGTTGCTGGTCGGGGGTTGTGTGCGCGACGAACTCATGGACAGGCAGCCGAAGGATTGGGATGTCGAGATTTACGGCATCGAGCCCGCGAGATTGCGCCAGCTTCTGGACTCATTCGGTGAGGTAAACGTTGTCGGTGAAGCATTCACGGTTTACAAGCTTGGCGCTCACCTCGATGTGTCGTTGCCGCGCCGGGAGCACAAGACTGGACGTGGCCATCGCGCGTTTTTCATTGAGGGCGATCCGAAAATGGCGATCGAGGAAGCCGCTTCGAGACGAGACTTTACGATCAATGCGATTTTCCAAGATCCTTTGACCGGAGAAATCATCGATCCGTTTCACGGCCGCAATGATCTTCAAAGCGGGATCATTCGAGCGGTTTCACCTAATACATTTGGCGAGGACAGCCTGCGGGTATTGCGCGCCGCACAGTTCGCCGCCAGGTTCGAGTTCAGGGTCGAGCCTGAAACGGTTTCCCTTTGTCGCGCAATTGATCTTTCCGATCTGCCGAGCGAGCGGGTTTGGGGCGAGATGGAAAAATTATTGCTGCGCGCCCAGCATCCATCCATTGGGTTGGGCTGGCTGCATGCACTGGGGGTCATCGATCAGCTCTTTCCCGAAATCAAAGTGCTAATAGAAGTGCCACAGGATCCGGAATGGCACCCGGAAGGCGACGTGTTCATTCATACTCGTCTGGTAATCGATCGGGCACACCAGTTGATTGACGATCTTCCCTACGCTAAGAAAGTCACGGTAATGCTGGCAGCGCTGGCGCATGATTTTGGCAAACCCGCGACGACGGAATTCATCGACGGCCGTCTGCGGTCGCGGGGCCACGAAGAGGCAGGCGTAGCCCCGACGGCGGGCTTTCTTGACCGCCTCAACATTCACACGATCGATGGTTACGACGTGCGCACTCAGGTCATAGCGCTGGTGCGCGACCATCTGAAGCCGGGCGAGTTCTTCAAGAAGCGCGAAGAAGTCGGTGACGGCGCTTTTCGCCGCCTGGCGCGCAAATGCGAACTCGATCTCCTGTACCGGGTCGCAAAAGCTGATTCTCTTGGCCGCAACGCCGATTGGGTGCCGCGCGAGCTCTGGTTCGACGCGGAAGCACAGGAGTGGTTCATCGAGCGGGCTCGCGAGTTGGAAGTTGTAACGGCTGCTCCCGCGCCGATCTTGCTCGGCCGTCATCTGCTGGAGATGGGCCTGGAACCGGGTCCGCGGATCGGCGAGATAACCCGCGCAGTTTACGAGATGCAGTTGGATGGCCGCGTGCGCACGTTGGAAGAAGCGAAAGAAGTTGCTAAAGAGATGATGTCCACAGATTACGCAGATTACACAGATGGAAAAAACTAAGAGCAAGAGTTCATAAGCTGTGCGATCATTCTTCCTTTGGGATTCACTGCCTGGCGGAGCGCATCATACAGAGATGATTAAGGGGTTCACTGAACGCGATCCCAGGACTCATGCCATCATCGGCGCAGCGATGGAAGTACACAAGCAGCTAGGCTGTGGTTTTCTTGAGCCAGTGTATCAAGAAGCGCCCGCCCTTGAACTCACTTCGCGAGGAATCCCTTTCCGTCGCGAAGTACGCTTGCCAGTTCGCTACAAAGGACAAGTTCTTGTGACCGCATACTGCGCTGACTTCATTTGCTTTGACGCAGTCGTTGTAGAGTTGAAGGCTCTCGCGCGCATGAGTGGAACTGAGGAAGCGCAGGTGATTAATTATCTTAAGGCTACGGGTTATGAAGTAGGCTTACTCCTCAATTTCGGCACCGGAAGCCTTGAACATCGCCGCTTTGTTTTTTCTAAATCTGTGAAATCTGCGTAATCTGCGGATTATGTTAAAGTATCGCCTCGATGATTGATCTTCAACTTAGCGACGACCACGAAGCCCTGATGCAGACCGTGCGCGAGTTTGCGCAGAGGGAAGTTGCGCCCTACATCAAAGAATGGGACGAAAAACAAGAGTTCCATCGCGAAATATTCGACAAGATGGGCGAGCTGAATTTGCTCGGTGTCTGCATTCCCGAGGAGTACGGTGGCGCCGGCTTCGATTACATTTCACTGGGACTGGTCTGTGAAGAGTTGGAAGCCGTCGACACTTTCCTGCGCGTAGCAATGTCGGTCCACACCGGGTTGAATTCGCTGACGCTTTATACCTGGGGCACTGAAGCCCAGAAGCAGAAGTATCTGACGCCGCAGGCGAAAGGCGAAAAGCTGGCGACTTACGGATTGACCGAACCCGGAGCTGGCTCGGATGTGGTGGGGTCGCGATCGATTGCTCGGCGCGAAGGCGACGAATATGTGCTCAACGGCGAGAAGATGTGGATCAGTCTGGCTGACACGGCCGACAACTTCCTTTTCTTTTGCTGGACCGACGAAGAGAAGCGGAGGAACCGCGATCACTCAGGCATGTCCTGTTTCATCGTTGAGCGCACGATGAAAGGATTCACCTCCGGAACGATTCACGGCAAGCTTGGTATTCGCGCCGGCAACACGGGCTACTTTTCTTTGCAGGATGTGCGCGTGCCGAAAGAAAATCTGGTTGGTGAAGAAGGTGAAGGATTCAAGATCGCTATGTTCGCCCTGGAGCAGGGAAGATTCACGGTGGCCGCGGGCGCTACCGGAGTGATCCGCGCTTCCCGCGACGCTTCAGTCGCCTATGCCAATCAGCGCGAGACGTTCGGCACCCGAATCGCGAATCATCAACTGGTCAAACAAAAGATCGCCAACATGGAAGCTGACTATCAGATGAGCCGGCTGCTTTGGTTGCAGGCTGGCTGGTTGAAGAACGAGGGCAGGGCGAGCGGCCGGGCGACGAGTTTGGCGAAGTGGCAAGCCACAGTGCGCAGCGAGACGGCGGCCTCAATGGCGATCGAAGTCCACGGCGCCAACGGATACTCGAATGACTATCCGGTCGAACGCTATCTGCGCAACTGCAAAGCCGCGGTAATCTACGAAGGCACGCGCGACATTCATACGTTGATGCAGGCGGACTGGGCCCTGGGATTGAAGAAAGAAAAGCCGGCGAGAAAAACCCTGCCGGCGTGGAAGGCTGACGAATCGCGCGAAGCGGTTGCGTTGTGACTGGCGGATGATAGCTCTTATGGAGCGGCAAGGAATATGTCCCACGCCCAACGGCCAATGCGCGAATGCTTGGCGTCGTCGACTCTTGCGCGATAGCGGAATTCGTTGCCATGTTCGTCCGTCCGACGTGACTCCTTGTAGTTGAGCGCGATTCGAATCCACCTTTAGAGACGTCAATGTGTGAAGTTCGTTCGGCTCCGATATGCCGTTGTGGTTTGTGTCTTGCCACAGGCGAAGCGAAGCGAAGATCGCGTCGCTCCGATCAATTTGGCCATCGCCGTTGCCGCCGCTTTCCGGTTTGTCATATTCAGCCAGCGCGAGAAAGCCATTTCGCTCTACGCCAGCGGGCGGTGTCGGTTGGAGAGTAAAGTTACCAAACAATTCGGTTCCGTTGTCTACCGTGCCATTACCGTTTCTGTCCAGAACAAGCCATGCATCGTCGCTCGCCGCAACAGTCCATGCAATTCGTTCCGGAGTGCCGTCACTATTAAGGTCGAAATTTACTCCCGCCGAGCCGTTGGTCAAATCGAATCCGTTGCCAAGGATGTCGAGCAAGATTGGACTCGGTCTGTAACACCAACAGGCGGTGTGACTCGTATTCGGTGGGCAGCCCTGGCTATGTGGGTACCTGCAGAAATCAACAGGACCGACGCAATTAGACGGACATTCGCTCCAGTCGTAGGCACAATCCGCGGGGCATGAGTCAGGTGTTGGTATCGGTGTAGGAGTTGGCGTTGGATACTGGCCGACTTGTTGAACCTTCGCATTATCGCAGGTGGTCGGTCCATAAGTACCGGTCAAGCCGTTATAGCCTTGTGTAGCCAAGTTCATGACCGAACTATTCTGTGCACAGCCCGAATGTTCCAAGCCAAAGCCATGTCCGGTTTCGTGCGCAACGGTTTGTGCAAGCGCGCAGGGATCTGTGACTTGGGTATTGAGCCAAATTTCCTGAGCAACTACATGACCTCCGGATGTCGTTGAGCCTTGGTAGCCTGCATCACCACTATTCGCTCCGGGAGGGTTTTGATTCCAAACTTGAACGTTGTAGGTGCCGGGTGGGGGAACATCGAGGGCGGCGTTGAGTTGTACGTGAAACTATAATTCACTCCTGAGCCGTTTGTGACCGAAGCATTTTGCCAGTTTGTGTATGATTGTCTGATCGCAGCACGTTGTTGCTCAGCGAACGACGGGTCAATATTAACAGTGACTTGAGCGCCCTGCGGCCAGGTCATCGTGGATGTGTTTGGATTGCAACAGGTACTACCGGAGGAGGTGGGCATCCGGCCGGAGGTACGTTCTGTGCGCTGGTCTTAGCCTTCCAGCAAATCAATAATACGGCGAGGCAACTAATACCTATGATGAAGGGTTTAGAATTAAGGAGAGATGCGTGCATGAACTAGTCCTTCCAGGAAGGGTCCGATTATCCCAGGTGTGCTATCGCTTCTCTGACTTTCTGTAAGAATGCGAAAACCTCATAGCCTTTATATTGATCGAAAACATATTGCCGAGTTCCTTCCTCCACCGCCGAACCGTCAAGCGGTGAAACCGTAGAACCACCTATTTCGTACCCCGTAACAATGCGGAATTGAGTGTCTCCGCTTATGCGTTTTAGAAAGAAAAGGTATTTCCGTCCGATTAGGGGCATGCCTTGTCCTGCCGTCTCGTACGTCAGCACGGAACCGCTGCGAAATCTGACAGTACCACCGAAACGCTCGATGGTAGCGATCGTGCCAATTGGAAGCGAGAGGGTTCCGTTCTTTAACACTTCATCGATCTGCGTATCAAATTCCGAGTAAATTGCAGTTCTATCATTCGAAAGATAAGCTTCCGCACTGGTAACGGTACCAACTAAAACCACATCACTTTCAGCGACCGGAATCGCCGAAAGATCGTTCGCCCAGTGGCTGGAAAATATTCGACCTGAAGTAAGAGGAGCTTCTTGAATTTGTTGACCGCTATACTTATCGTAACGCTTTGATCTCGCTTCCCTCTTCGCTCGAACTTCCTTGTCAGCTGGTTGTGGGGTATCAAAGTCCACGACAGGGAAGGCTCGACGCTTTTCTTCACGCGCGTCCTTAGCTATCGGTTGTGCCTGCTGAGTGTAACTACGCATTGTAAGCACGGTAGCGGCCGTTCCGAGAATCAAAACGATGGAGAGAATTGAAATGGGTCCTTTATAGCTGTGCATAACACACCTCGTTACTTAGCCGGTTGCCAGTTTTGGTAATTTTAGGCCGCATGATTATCGCCGTCAAAGGTTTGGGCGCGGTTTTCAATCGCCCGCTCGACGACCTGCTCGATCTCATCCAGGTTGAAAGGCTTGGTGACATAGGCAAACGCACCCAGCTCCACCAGGGCCTGGGCCTGTTCGCTGCCTTTGCCGGAAATCAAAATTACCGGCGTGGCCGAATCGTGTTCCTGGATCTTTTTAAGTAATTCGACTCCGGTTAACCCGGGCATGGCGATGTCCGTCAAGATCGCATCGTACTTCTCCACTGCAACATATTGAAGGGCTTCTTCGGCCATGCTGGCGGTGTCGCACTCGTATTTATCGGACAGGAGATCGTAAAGCATTGCGCGGATAGCTTCGTCATCGTCAACGATAAGGATTGTCGGCATATGGGAATGGCTGTGAAAGGCACTCTACATCCCTTCCCCGAGTTTAGTCAACACCCTATGAAAAGGTTTAGTCTCTCTAGCAGCGTAGGTCGCAAGACGGACTAAACTACTTTATGTCAGTAGCTAAACCTTTGCGAGCCATTTTTCGTGCGGATAGACGCCGATTCAGTTCCTGGCTTCGAATACTCGATTGAAAGGCGTCTCAGTCGAGCGGCGAAACTGTTTGAAGCCGCCGGCCAGGACCTTTTCGCGGATTGCGTGTTCGGGCGCGACCGCCCCGAGAGCCGGACCATTGAGCGCGAGCGAGTTTGAGGTGCAGCACAGAGTTGAGGCAGCTGCGAAGGTGCGGCCAATTGGGTTGAAGTTCTCTTCGATGGTATTCCCGGCCATTGGCTCAACGATCAAAGCACTGCCATCTTGGGCGAGTGCTGCCGCGGCCCGGCGGGCGGCGCCCACCGGATCGCCCATGTCGTGAAGGCAATCAAAGAAGCACACCAAGTCGTAGTTCTCACCCGGAAAGCTTTGCGCATCTGCGATCTCGAACGTTACGCGATCCGCAACGCCGGCCGCGGCCGCCGCCTCTTGCGCATGTTGGATTGACGCTTGGTGATTATCAAAACCCCAGAAGCGCGATTTAGGAAAGGCGCGGGCCATAATGATCGTCGAGGCCCCATGACCGCAACCAATGTCCGCGACTTTGCCCCCGCTGTTTAGCCGGTCTTCAATTCCGGTGAGCGACGGAATCCAGCTGGCAACGAGATGTGCTGAATATCCGGGGCGGAAAAACTTTTCCGTGCCGATGAAGAGATCGGGATCGTGTTCGCTCCAAAGCATGCCGCCACCTTTGCGAAAATGATCCTCAATGCGCGCGACCGCACTGGTCATGGCTTTAATCACAAAGAAGCCCCCGCCGACGTAGAATGGGCTTTGCTCATCGGTCAATGCCACCGCCTGTTCCGGAGTCAGGTTGTAGCGCCCACTCTCCGGATCGTATTCCGCATAGCCGCCAGCGGCCTGATTGATTAACCATTCACGCACGTAGCGTTCGTTGGTGTTGGTGCGTTGGGCCAACTCAGCCGGCGTGATCGGTCCGGCATTCGACATCGCTTTGTACAAGCCGAGCTTCTGTCCGATGTAGACGAGTGCAGAGCTGAGCGATGCGCCGAAGTCTCCGACGACTTTCCCCAGAAACGCATTCATCTTGTCTTCGTTGATCGGCTGTGCTTGAAAGGTTGCGGACATAGTTAGACTCCCGTATCTGCGTGTTCAATTGTGGTGGGGGAAAACGCGAGAGTTTTACGCCACTAGAGACAGCAAGTCAACGTCGAATCCGCGCGAATGGTGAACTCCCACTCCAGGCATCGATTGGTTTTCAGCCGCTTCGCGTTTCTGCTACTATGGCGGCGCTTTCTTCAATCTCAGATAACCCAGTCAGAACCGAGACGGACCATGATGCCCGCCCACAGGAGACAAACGATGGCGCCAGAGTTGAGGACAGAGCGCGAGCTGTCATTGGATTTTTTGCGTGTGACTGAAGCAGCCGCAATCTCTGCGGCCCGCACAATGGGCCAGGGTGATCGAAAGTATTCCGATCAGGTCGCGGTTGAGGCCATGCGTGAAGTAATGGACTCGGTCCCAATGCGCGGCCGGATAGTGATTGGCGAAGGCGAACGTGACGAAGCTCCGATGCTTTTTATCGGTGAGGAAGTCGGCGGTGGATTCGGCGTGGGTGAAGAAATGGCCGCCTCTTGTCCCGAGGTGGACATTGCGGTCGATCCGCTGGAAGGCACAAACCTGTGCGCGCTGGGCGCGAACAACGCGATCGCCGTCCTGGCCGCCGCCGAACGCGGCGGATTGCTGCACGCTCCGGACATCTACATGGACAAAATCGTCGTGGGGCCATCGTCACGCGGCGTGGTCGACATCGATGCTCCGGTAAAAGACAACCTGCGCAACATCGCGCGCCGTCTGGGGCGCGACATCGAAGACTTGACCGTGATCATTCTGGATCGTCCGCGCCATAAGAAGATCATTGACGATGTGCGTGCGGCAGGGGCGCGCATCCGGCTGATATCGGACGGCGATCTGTCAGCGGGAATCTCAGCGGCGGTTGCGGGCACAAACATTCACGCTTGTATCGGCATCGGCGGCGCGCCCGAAGGCGTCCTGACCGCGGCGGCCATTAAGTGTCTGAACGGGGAGATTCAGGCGCGTCTGGTTTTTGATTCCGACCGGCTGGGAGTGGACAAGGGGAAGGTGCCGCCGGTCGAGCAAGTCATCGAGCGGCTTAAGTCGATGGGCATAACCGATCCGCAGAAGATTTACGACACGGACGACCTCGCGCCCGGTAAGAAGATAATTTTTGCCGCCACCGGCGTCACTGACGGCGCACTGATGCGCGGGGTGCGTTTCTTTGGTTCGGGCAAGCGCACGCATTCGCTGGTGATGACTACGGAATCAAAGCACATACGCTTTGTCGACACTGTCCACATTGAAGGCGGGCCGGATACGGTGATCAGGTTCTGATTGATCAATCACCGGGCTAGTGCCCCGTTGGCGAGTAGTGAGCGTGTGAAATGAGCGCGGCCGTCGTCGAACGCAAATCACTAACAGACCAGTCGACGCCAGCCAGCCGTAGAGCGATTGCGGTGTGGGCTGGTACCTGCGCCATCGCGCTAACCATCCTGGGTCTGATCGTCGTTGCTCCTATATCTCAGGCATACGGCCATCCTGCGATTGCCTCGTCAATCTACAAAACCTTCAAGTTTGTCTGTCACCAGATACCGGAGCGTTCATTCCATCTCGCCGGACATCAATTCGGAGTGTGTTCACGTTGCACGGGACTCTATACGGGATTTGCGATCGCCGCTTTAGTCTATCCGCTGGCGCGTTCACTACAACGCACTGACACCCCGTCGCGTCTCTGGTTGGTTCTCGCGACCCTGCCTCTGGTTATCGACTTCGCGCTCGGCTATTTCTCGATCTGGGAGAACACCCATCTGTCACGGTTCTTGACCGGTGCTTTGCTGAGTTCAGTAGCAGTCTTCTACATCATGCCGGGATTAATCGATTTGAGTTCTGCCGTCGTTCGCAGGCTCTCTCGCACATCAACGATAGAAGTCGCGAAGTGACTACAATTTTTTTATCTAATGGCTCCATCTCCAGTGTTATGGGGCATAATGGGGCATAAATCGTTCAAATCGCATCAAGACCGGACAAATCCAACCGGCATTTCGCAAATGTCGCTTAACAAATGGCAAATGTCAGTCAACACGCGGCATTTGTCGGGTGAACATGCGGCCATGTTCGGTGAACATGTGGCCTTGTTCGGTGAACATGCGGCCATGTTCGGTGAACACGTGGCCTTGTTCGGTGAACATGCGGCCTTGTTCGGTGAACATGCGGCCTTGTTCGGTGAACATGCGGCCTTGTTCGGTGAACATGCGGCCTTGTTCGGTGAACATGTGGCCTTGTTCGGTGAACATGCGGCCTTGTTCGGTGAACATGCGGCCTCGTTCGGTGAACATGCGGCCTTGTTCGGTGAACATGCGGCATTTGTCAGTCGACAAAGCCCACCTTGTTACCCGGTCGCTACCGCTCGCGGTACTGACCTCATTGCCGTCGCTTCGAGTCACCTCATCGCTACTGCTCCAGGTGCTATATCGGGGTGGTCCGCATTGCAGCGCCAATGAGGTCAGAACCGGGAGCCGTAGCGACCGGGTCGTCGCCTTGATAGCGCCGCTAATGTCGCATCTCAGCGCCAATGAGGTCAGTACCGGGAGGCAATTTAGCTCTGAGTCGACGATGCTGGTGTCAGACCGATTGAGAATCGCAAATCGCAGGCCTGACCCCGATTGGATCAACCGATTGGATCGTGACACCACCTTCGACGTACGCAATGCCGTTGATTACCCGCTCGCCATCGCGAGCGGCTTCGTACCCTGAGCCCTTCCTGACGGTCGGGCTACTGACCCTGCCGTGATATTCTAGGCAAACCTTCTTATTAATCTATCCCCCGTTTGGTCAGTGACCATGGCGACACTGTTTTCAGGATTGATCCGCAGATTCAAAAGCACCACAGATGCGGGTGCTGATCTGCCGATCCGCGAAGAGCTTTACAGCATCGAGCGGCTTGAGCAATACGCCGTCGCGCTTGCCGCTGAGCACCAGATTGCCGAAAAGCCCCAACGGGTTAGTTTGCTGCTGCCGCGCCTGGAAGAGAACGGCCGCAAGCTAATCGCCGCTTACAAGGCCCTCGCTGAATCTATTCGCGCCGAGCACGTCATCTCGCCCGCCGCCGAATGGCTGGTCGACAACTTTCATATCGTCGAAGAGCAGGTGCGTGAGATTCGCGAGGACCTGCCCAAAGGTTATTACCGCGAACTGCCAAAGCTCGCCGCGGGTGACTTCGCAAGGTATCCGCGCATTTACGCGCTCTCCGTGGCGCTGATCGCCCACACAGACAGCCATCTGGATACCGAAACGATGCGCCGTTTCATCAATGCCTACCAGAAAGTTTCGCCGCTTTCGATTGGCGAGTTGTGGGCGGTGCCGATCAGTCTGCGTCTGGCGCTGGTGGAAAACCTGCGCCGCCTGGCTACGCGCATCGTTTTGTCTCGCACTGAGCGGGATGAAGCCGATCGACTGGCCGATAGGCTGCTGGCACAAGCGCAGCGTCAACCCAATGAATTGTTGCCGCTGCTTACTTCCCGCATGGCCAGACGCAAAGCGCTCGGCCGCTCGTTCGTCGTCCAACTCACGCAGCGCTTGCGCGAACAGGATCCGGCAATAATGCCGGTCGTGGAGTGGCTGGAAAAGCAACTCGCCAAAACAGGTCTCTCGATCGAAAAGATCGTAAATGAAGAGCACCACCGACAGGCCGCCGCGCAGGTTACCGTCGGCAATATCATCACGAGCATGCGTTTGCTTTCAACGCTCGATTGGAAAGATTTTTTTGAAACGGTGAGCCTGATCGATCCGGAGCTGGCGCAGGATCCGGCCGGCGTCTATTCGCGGATGGATTTTGCCACGCGCGATCGTTACCGGCATGTTGTCGAACGGATTAGCAAGGGAGCGAAAAAGAGCGAACCGGAGATTGCCCGCGCCGCTCTGCGGATGGCCGAAGAAGCGCGCAGCGCCGGCGCGGACCCGGCCCACACACACGTGGGTTACTTTCTGATCGCGGAAGGCGTTTCGCGACTGGAAGCCGAGACTGCGTATCGCCCCCGTCTGGGCGAACGGGTGCGACGGGCGATCAAGCGACATGCGAGCATTGCTTACCTGGGCAGCCTGACCCTGCTAACGGTGCTGATTCTGAGCGTCGCGGTCATCTACGGACTGCGGACTCAGCCAGGCCTGCTGATGTTCGTGATCGCCGCGCTGGTGTCGTTGATCCCGGCGAGCGATCTCGCGTTGAGCGTACTCAACTGGGATGTTACGCACTTTTTTGCGCCGCGACTGCTGCCAAATATCGATCTATCAAAAGGAATTCCCGCTGATGCTCGGACGATGGTGGTCGTGCCGGTAATCTTCAATGATCAGGAAACAGTTTCGGTGCTGGTTGATAAACTCGAAATCGCCTATCTGGCGAACCAGGATAAACATCTTCACTTTGCCTTGCTGTCGGACTTTGCCGACGCGCCCACCCGGGAAGTACCTGGCGATCAGGAGATTCTCGACGCTGCCAGAGCCGGCATCGAAGGACTCAATCAGCAATATAGCGCGGACCTGCCAATTCGGTTTCTTCTTTTTCACCGGCCCCGTCAGTGGTGCGCGACAGAGGAGAAGTGGATCGGCTGGGAACGCAAGCGTGGCAAGCTCCGCGAATTCAATCAGCTGCTGCGCGGAAAGCGCGCCAACAGTTTTATCCCGGCCAACGCCAGTCCGGATTTACTTTCGCAGATTCGTTATGTCATTACTCTGGACGCCGACACTCAGTTACCGCGTGACGCGGCGCGCCGTTTGATTGGCGCCGCGATCCATCCACTCAACCAGCCGCGTTTCGATCCGCATACCGTGCGAGTAATCAATGGTTTTGGAATCCTGCAGCCGCGCGTGAGCATCTCTTTGGAAAGCGCGTCGCGTTCGTTGTTTGCTCGCGTCTTCTCAGGCAACACCGGAATCGATCCCTACACGACGGCAGCCTCGGACGTTTACCAGGATCTATTCGGTGAAGGCAGCTACACTGGTAAGGGTCTTTACGATGTTGACGCTTTTGAGAAAGCCCTCGACGGTCGAGTCCCCGACGATACGCTGCTGAGTCACGATCTTTTTGAATCGATATTCGCGCGCGCGGCCCTGGTCAGTGACGTCGAATTCCTCGATGACTATCCCGCACACTATGACACCTACGCGATGCGCCAGCATCGTTGGACGCGCGGCGATTGGCAGATCGCCGGCTGGTTGGGGCGCGTGGTGCGCGACGCCCACGGGAATAAACAGCCCAATCGCATCTCTGCGATCTCGCGCTGGAAGATTCTCGACAACCTGCGTCGCAGTCTTCTGGCTCCGGCCATCGTGCTGTTGCTGGTTGCCGGCTGGACTATTCTTCCGGGCGGGCCGCTTTGGTGGACTCTGTTCGCTCTGATCACGCTCGCCTTTCCGGTTTATGCACATGTGACGACGGGTCTGCTCATTCACCCCCGCGGCGTGCCCTGGACCAGCCATTTCTGGAGCGTCTGGGGCGACATGCGAACCAACACCGCGCAATTGGCGCTGGAGGTTGTGTTTCTTGCGCATCAGGCGTGGTTGATGATCGATGCGATTGGACGGACCGTCTATCGCAAACTGATTTCCGGCCGGCACTTGTTGGAATGGCAGACCGCGGCCCACACAGAAAAATCGAGCACCCATGATATACGCGCTTTTTTCCAATTCATGTGGCCGGCGGAAGTGATTACGTTAGTTACCGCGCTGCTGGTTGCCTTTACCAGAACCCGCGCTCTGACGCTGGCGATTCCGTTTTTGCTGAGCTGGGCGCTATCGCCGCTAATTGCCTTCTATGTTAGTCGCCGGAGGGTGGAAGATGTTCGCGAGTTGGCTCCCAAAGACATTCGCACTGCGCGCATAGTCGCGCGCCGCACCTGGCGCTATTTCCAAACACTGGTTGGCGACGAGGACCACTGGTTGCCGCCTGACAATTTGCAGGAAGATCCGCCGGTAATCGCGCATCGCACTTCTCCAACGAATATCGGTCTGTTGCAGCTCTCAACTCTATCGGCTTACGACTTTGGTTACGTGGGAGTGATCGAGTTGCTCGAGCGGGTCGAATTTACCTTTGCGAGCCTCGAAAAGCTGCAGAAATTTCGCGGGCACTTTTTCAACTGGCATGACACGCACACGCTGCTACCCATGTGGCCGCAGTACGTTTCGGTTGTCGACAGCGGCAATCTGGCCGGCCATCTGATCACGCTGAAGCAGGCCTCTCTGGACCTTCCTGACGATAGACTCTTCGACGCCAGAGTGCTCAACGGACTACAGGACACAGTTGCCGCTATTACGCAGGAGACTTCGCAACTCGCGTTGGCACGCCAGCGCACTGACGCCATAACCATCAAGCAATTGCGCGGCGAAATTCAAGCCTGCGCGAGTCTGCTCTCCGTGGGGACTCCGGTTGCGCTTGACGGATGGGTGACTCTATTTGAAGCCGTTAACGAGCGGTCGACCGTAATCGATGACATCGTGGCGGCATTAGCACTCGAGCATCGCGGAGACGAGTTTGCCGAGCTGCGCTGGTGGACCAGTTCGCTGCTGCACGAAGTACACAACTATCGCCGCGATCTGAATCTGTTGGCGCCGTGGGGCCTTGTCACGACTGGTGCGCTTGACACGATTGCGGCACGCACGGACGCGTTGCGCGGGCCCTGGGAATTTATCAAGAGCGCCTTGCGTCCCGTGCCTCCGCTGGCTCAGATTTCAGAGATCTGTGACAGCACGCTGGTGCAACTGGCAGCCTTGCGCGCGGAAATCGAATCGACTGCAACCGAAACGTCTGGTTTTACCTTCCTGGACCGCCGCGATGTGGCTCTGCAGGAGTTGAGCGCACTCACCGGGGCCATCGAGCAAGCCGCGGAAGCTGCCGGGAGCATCACTACGCGGCTGGCAAAGATAGCGCAGACTTGCCAGCGCATAGTCGATGAAATGGACTTTAAATTTCTGCTCGACCCGGAGCGCAAGGTTTTCACCATCGGCTATAACGTCACTGAGGGACGCCACGACAATTCTTTTTACGATCTGCTGGCTTCAGAAGCGCGGCTGGCGAGTTTTGTCGCCATCTCGAAGAGCGATGTGGCCCAGGAACACTGGTTTCGAATGGGCCGCCAGCTTACGGCGGTCGACGGTGGCCGCGCATTGATTTCGTGGACCGGTACAATGTTCGAGTATCTGATGCCGCTGCTGGTCATGCGCAGCTATCGCGAGACGTTGCTCGGGGAGACTTACGCCGCCGTCATCTCCAGACAAATCGAATATGGTTATGAACGTGGAGTGCCCTGGGGGATCTCTGAGTCGGCATATGCGGCGCGCGACCTGCAACTCAATTATCAATATGGGCCATTCGGTGTTCCCGGTTTGGGACTGAAGCGCGGCTTGATCGAAGACCTGGTGGTTTCGCCTTACTCGACTATTCTGGCCGCAAATGTTTTGCCGGCCCAGGCGATGGAGAACCTCCGGGTGCTGGAACGCGAAGGCGCGCTTTCACGTTACGGGTTTTACGAGGCGCTGGACTATACGCCTGAGCGGGTGAAGAAAGGTGAGCGTTGCACGCTGGTGCGCGCGTACATGGCCCATCATCAGGGCATGAGTTTGATTGCGCTCGACAATCTAATTAACCATAACGTGATGCAAAACCGTTTTCACAGCGACCCGGCCGTACAGGCTACCGAGCTGCTGTTGCAGGAACGCATCCCCCGTGGCGTGCCGGCAGCACACCCACGCGCGGAAGAGGTTTTGACTGGTCGCGTGGTGCGCACGCTTACGGGTCTGGTCAGCCGCGCTTACGACACTGCCGATCTGCCTACGCCGCGTACTCAGTTGTTATCGAACGGAACTTACAGCGTGATGATTACCACCGCGGGCGCCGGCTATTCGATGTGCGGACCGCTGGCGGTGAATCGCTGGCGCGAAGATTCGACCTGCGACAACTGGGGCAGCTTCGTTTACATTCGCGACGTGCGCAGCGGCGCCGTTTGGTCGGCGGGTCATCAACCTGTCGGTAGCCAGCCGCAGAGTTACGAAGTCGCGTTTTCGGAAGACAAGGCCGACTTCTGGCGCCGAGACTCCGGCATAGTGACCCACCTCGAGGTCATCGTCTCGGCCGAGGACAATGCTGAGATGCGGCGGGTCTCAGTAGCGAATTACTCGACGCGCCCACGTGAGATCGAGCTAACCAGCTACGCCGAAGTCGTCCTGGCTCCCAGGGCCGACGATCTTTCGCATCCCGCGTTCAGCAATTTGTTTATCGAAACTGAGTATCATGCGCCGCACAGCGCGCTCTTTGCGCGCCGTCGTCCCCGCTCGGCGCAAGATGAGGCGAAGTGGGGCGTGCATGTGTTGTCGACCTCGGCCGAAACGATCGCTGGCATCCAGTTTGAGACTGACCGGGTCCGCTTTCTTGGTCGGGGGCACACTACAGCCGCGCCGGTGGCCGTAATGGAAGATCGCCCGCTCTCGAACACGGTGGGCGCTGTACTCGACCCGATTTTCAGCTTGAGATGCCGCGTGCGTCTGCTGCCGAACGAAAGCGCGCAGGTCGTTTTCACCACCGGTGTAGCACAGTCGCGAGATCATGCGATCTCGCTGGCTGAAAAATATCGCGACGCAAATATCTTTGAACGTGAATCGCGGATGGCCTGGACGCGTGCCCAGGTCGAGATGACCCATCTGCACATCGATCCCAACGAGGCGCATTTGTTTCAGCGGCTTGGCGGTCGCATCCTGTTCACGGATCCTTCGCTGCGACCACGGCCGCATGTCCTGGCGCTGAACAAGTTGACCCAGTCGGGTCTCTGGTCGCAGGGAATCAGCGGCGACTTTCCAATTGTAATCCTGCGCCTCGATCGCGAAGAGGACATCCAGATGGCCCGGCAGCTCCTCCGAGGTCATCAATATCTGCGATCAAAAGGGCTCCAGTTTGATCTGGTGATTCTGAATGATCATCCGACAGGGTATGCGCAATCACTTCACGACGATTTGCAGTTGGCGGTGCGAACTTCAGGCGCACAGGGTCTGATCGATAAACCCGGAGGCGTTTTCGTGCGCCGCTCAGACATCATGCCCGAGGCAGAGCGCATTCTGCTGCATTCGGTGGCGCGGGTCGTAATCGTCGGCGAGAGAGGTTCCCTGGAAGATCAACTCGTGCGGCGTCCGATCGAAGAATCCTTGCCTGCACCCTTCCAACCGCGTTCGCCTTCGCAGGCGTATCCCGAGACAACTCCAGAGCCACCGAAGCTTTCCTTCTTTAACGGGCTGGGTGGCTTTGCGCATGGCGGGCGCGAGTACGTCGTGATGTTGGGTGAAGGCCAATGGACGCCCGCGCCCTGGTCCAATGTGATTGCGAACAACCCGGACTTTGGATTCATGGTTACCGAGACCGGCGCGGGTTTTACCTGGTCGCTTAACAGTCATGAGAACCGGATCACGCCCTGGTCGAATGATGCGGTCGCCGATCCACCCGCCGAAGCCATTTATATTCGCGACGAGGATTCCGGCGTCGTCTGGACGCCGACCCCTTTGCCGATACGCGAAGCGCCGGGCTATTTGATTCGCCACGGCCAGGGCTACAGCGTGTTTGAGCATGCCAGCCACGGCATTTCGCAAGAGCTGCTTTTGTTTTCGCCGCTCGACGCACCAGTCAGGATTTCGCTCCTGCGCCTGCGCAATCGTTCTGACCGGCGCCGCCGTCTTTCAGTCACCAGCTATCAGGAGTTAGTCCTGGGCGTGAACCGTGAAGCATCGGCAAATCATATAGTCACGGATTTGGAAGAGAATGAAGGAGCGATCTTTGCGCGCAACTCCTATAACAACGAGTTTTCAGATCGCGTTGCTTTTGCCGGCACCAGCGAACAGCGCTTCACAATGACTTGTGATCGGAACGAGTTTCTTGGCCGCAACAGCACCCTGGCCCATCCGGCTGCCTTGCGTCGCACCGCACTCGGCGGCCGCGATGGGGCCGGTCTTGATCCCTGCGCGGCAATTCAGACTTCGATCGAACTGGAGCCCGGCGAAGCCCGCCAGGTGATTTTCTTATTGGGCCAGGCGGAATCGATCGAAGAGGCGCGTGCGGTAAACGCGCGCTTTCGCGATCTGCACACGGTCAACGAAGCGTTCGAAAAGGTGCTCGGGTTCTGGGACCAGACACTGGGCACGATTGAGATTAAGACCCCCGATGCTTCGATGGACACCCTGGTCAATCGCTGGCTGCTGTGTCAGACATTGGCATGTCGGGTGCGAGGACGGTCGGCGTTCTATCAATCGAGCGGCGCGTTTGGTTTTCGCGATCAATTGCAGGATGTGATGGCGCTGGTCTATTCGAGTCCGGACGTCGCTCGCCGGCAGATCCTCCGGGCCGCCGCGCGCCAATTCAAGGAAGGCGACGTGCTGCACTGGTGGCACGAACCCACCGGCCGCGGCGTCCGCACGCGGTTTTCGGATGACTTACTCTGGCTTCCTTACGTCGCGTCCTTTTATGTGAATGTGACCGGCGACTATTCTGTCCTGGACGAAGAAGTTCCATTCATCGAAGGCCCGCTGCTCGAACCCGATCAGATGGAAAATTATATGCAGCCCGATGTCTCGACTGAGAGAGCTACGGTGCTCGAGCACTGCGCGCGGGCGATCGATCGTAGCCTCAGTCTGGGCCAGCACGGATTGCCGTTGATGGGTTCGGGTGATTGGAATGACGGCATGAATCGTGTCGGCGCCCAGGGCAAAGGCGAAAGTGTTTGGCTGGGCTGGTTTCTTTGCACTGTCCTCGGCGGGTTTGCGCCGCTGTGCGACCGATATCAGATGCAGACGCGCAGCAATCGATATGGCCGGCACATGGAGAAACTGCGCAAAGGACTTGAGCAGGCCTGGGATGGCGATTGGTATCGGCGCGCTTATTTCGATGACGGGACGCCGCTTGGTTCTGCCAGGAATGATGAGTGCCGCATCGATTCGATCGCCCAAACGTGGGCGGTGATCTCTCGGGTAGCGGAATCCTACCGGGCGGCGCGCGCCATGTCCGCCGTAAATGAATATCTGATCCGTCAGGGCGATGGGTTGATCGTGCTGTTCACTCCGCCATTTGACAAGAGCACAATGGATCCGGGTTACGTTAAGGGCTACGTGCCCGGCGTTCGCGAAAACGGCGGCCAATACACGCACGCAGCTTTGTGGACCGTGATCGCTTTCGCGATGCTGGGCGACGGCGATCGCGCGGGCGAGCTGTTTAGTCTGCTGAATCCAATCAATCATTCGTCGACCCGCGCCGGCCTGCACAAATATAAAGTCGAGCCGTACGTAGCCATGGGCGACGTCTATGCCGTGCCGCCGCACACGGGACGCGGTGGTTGGACATGGTACACGGGCTCAGCCGGTTGGATGTACCGGGCGGCGCTGGAATACATTCTCGGGTTCAAGCTGGCGGGCGATCGCTTGCGCATCGATCCATGTATTCCGCGGGGCTGGCGCGAGTTTGAAATTAACTATCGTCGTGGCGAGACAGCTTACCGAATCAAAGTCGAGAATCCGCATGCGCTAAACCGTGGCATCGCCGAGGTCAAGCTGGATGGCATCGTACAACGAGACAATGAAGTGATCCTGTTAGCGGACGGACACCCACACGAGATTCAGATCCTGATGGGTGAGAAGATCGATGCGGGTGAGGTTGAGCACTTAAGTTCGACAAGAGCCGAGCAGACGCGATAGCAGCAACAAGAACCGGCCCGCACTGGGGCCGGCACAGCAAAAGGCGGCGTTTAGCGCCGCCTTCCGTGAAAAAGAAACGCAGTGTTGTTCTAGTCTGTGGCGATCGCGTGTGCTCTGAGGACTAGCTCAGGCTCGACCTGAGTCGCGCTCGGCTCGGCTTTCTTCGTTTCAGCGGGACGGCCGTTATCTGAAGTATTCGTCGCACTTCGATTGCCGGCCGTTTTCTGTTGGTTTACGTAGGTCAGCCATGGCCCCGGCGCCGGGCGCTCACCGGAAGTAATTTCGAAGAAAACTTTCTGAATCTTCGTAGTGATCTCGCCCCTCTGTCCGTTGCCGATCGAGATGCGATCGACGGAGCGGATAGGCGTAATCTCTGCCGCGGTGCCGCTGAAGAAAACTTCGTCGGCGATGTAGAGCGCGGCGCGTTGAATGCTGCGCTCCTTAATCGTAATGCCCAGGTCGTGACAGATCTGGATCACGCTATCGCGGGTGATTCCCGCGAGGATTGAAGACGACAACGGCGGCGTATTCACGACGCCATTGCTGACAACGAAAATATTCTCGCCAGATCCTTCGGAAACATAACCGCGATCGTCGAGCGCGATTCCTTCCGAGTAGCCGTTCAGCAGCGCCTCCATCTTAATCAATTGCGAGTTCATATAGTTGGCGCCGCTCTTGGCCATCGCCGGCATTGAGTTCGGCGTCAGACGATTCCAGGTCGAGACGCCCACATCGACGCCTTTTTCAATCGCTTCGTCGCCGAGATACTTACCCCAATCCCACGCGCCTATATAGCAGGCCAGCGGGTTCGGGAACGGGTTCACGCCAAACGCCGGATGCGCTTCGTCCAGGCTGCGGAAAAGAATTGGCCGGATGTAGCACTGATCCAACCCACTGCGGCGAACGATTTCGACCGAGGCGTTGCAGAGATCATCGACTGTCCATTTGTGATCCATGCGATAGATCTTTGCCGAGTTCAGAAACCGCTGCATGTGTTCGCGGAGCCGAAAGACTGCGGGCCCACTCTAGTCGCGTAACATCTGATACCTTCAAAGACACTAGAGCCATAGTGCAGAACGTGTGACATCACATGCACACGCGCGTCGTTCCACTTGATGAACTCGCCGTCGTGCCAGATCACGTCGCAAATGCGCGGAGTAGCCACGTCTTTTCCTTCACCGCTTTTTGAAAACATGTGTTTGACTTCTCCTTTGGAAGACTAACAGTTCGAACCGCGAGAGATGTTTTGGGACTGATTGACAAAGCACGATACTCTAAAGATGCGCCGCTTTGCAAGATGGACTCCGGGCCATTTCTCCAGGGTTCAGAGTACAGACTTGGGCCGGGTTTTGTCAGCATGACGAAGATACGGTTAGATAAAGCCCGCTGAACTCGATACTCGAAAGCGCGCTTGATTCTCAACCATGCGCTCCGTACGATTTGCGATGAACTTGCATTTGCATAAGAACAGTAATCGAGTTGGTTTTCCCGGGCTGCGGCGAGCGCGTCGTGGGTCGGGTTTCTTACTCGCGACTGCTACGCTTGTCTTCTTAAACGATAACTGCGGTAGATCGGCCCAGCCTGAAAACCAACAACCCAAAACTATGAACACTAAGTCTGAGAACCTGACTGCGCCGAACGATCCGCTGGCGATTCAACGGCGAGCCATCGTCGTCGATATGCACGCCGACACAACGCAGCGCCTGGTCGACGAGAAAGTCGACCTCGAGCACCGCCTGCCGGATGGACATTTCGATACCGTGCGCGCGAAGGAAGGCGGACTCGATGCCCAGTTCTTTTCGATCTGGGTCGAGCCGGAACTTTTTGGCGGCGGCGGTCAACGTGCGATAAAACGGGCCGACGAGCAAATTCAGGCCGTGCACGGTCTCGCTGAAAAGCATCCGGAAACCTGGGAGGTGGCCACCACCGCCGCTGACATCCGCAGGATCGCAGCGAGCGGAAAAATTGCAGCGTTGATGGGCATTGAAGGCGGCTATGCGATAGACGAAAAGATCGAGAACGTCGGACGCTACTACCAGATGGGCGTCCGTTATCTGTCACCGGCGTGGTCGGTGAGCACGAGCTGGGCCGGATCGTCAGGTGACGAAGCAGGCAAGACGCGAGGTTTGAATGATTTTGGCAAGCAGGTGATTCGCGAGATGAATCGCCTGGGAATCATGGTCGATGTTTCTCATCTTTCCGATCGGGCGTTCTGGGACATCGTGAACACTTCGACCAGACCAGTTATCGCCACGCATTCCGGTTGTCGCGCGATCACTGATGTGCCGCGCAATCTAACCGACGACATGATTGTCGCGCTGGCCAAAACCGGCGGCGTCGTCAATGTGATCTTCTATCCCGAACACATCGAGCCGGGATACAGCGAAAAGAAAAAGAAGGTTGACGCGGATATTGCACAGCTCGTGCAGCGCGCTTCCGATGCAGAAAAGGGTGACGCGGCGCACAAGAAACTGGCGCGAGATCGGGTGCGCCGCGAAGAATATCTGAAGCGCCTGCCTCCGGTGTTTGTCTCACGCATAGTCGATCACATCGATCACATCGTTAAACTGGTCGGCATTGATCACGTGGGAATCAGAACCGGCGAAAGCTTTGTTTGCTTGCGCGTCCGGCGAAACAGATCGATTGATTCTTTTGTCAGTGGCTTGGCCATCCAGCCGCGCGGGTTCCGCGAGAAGATCTGCACCGCATCACAACCTGTGTCCTTCGCCACGATCAGCGATTCGTGCAGGCCGCCTTTGATGGGAGCATGGAATCCGATCCGAGGTCTAAGTGGAGTTGCTCTAGTTGTCATACGGATTCGGCGAAGGCCATATCGGGCGCGCAGCGCTGCGCCGGGTGGCGCAGCATCCGAAGCTGGCGCACGCGGCCTTCATTCTGGAAACACCATACGACGATCCGCGCGCGGACGTGAAGAACCTACAGGCGCTTAGAT
>WNFR01000276.1_pt1 | contig 54051 bp, 48 predicted proteins | sample 5400221 | NCBI WGS metagenome assembly WNFR01 (sample SAMN13153357, study PRJNA577476) | soil metagenome | isolation source: 40 cm soil under Madrone tree | place: USA:California | collected 2016-06-14
GCTTGGAGAATTCCAGCGCGCCAGTGGCTTTAGCACCTACCGCCAACCGGCCACGTTGCGCGCTCAAGTTTTCCTTTGCGGTGCTTTGCTCGGCCGGGCCGGTCACCGCTTGGTCCTGCACCTGTCCGCCTCCTGGGGCAGCCTCAAACCGCGCATCCCGCTGCTGGAAAACGTCTTAGCCTATGGTGTTCCAACTTCGCCGAAGTTGAATCCTGTACCCGCAACCTGAACCCAAAATCGACCGAGGAGCCCTTACGAAAATCCCTTCAACTTCGGAATTCAGGATTAGAGTCAAGCCACCCTTCTTGCCCTGCTCTGTGCCTCCGCGTCTCCGTGGCTGCTCCGTCTTCCATATCCCCCTTTTACCCAAACCGTTACCTGTCCCAAGGGAGTGCATCGGACGTACTATTGGAGCCGGAAGTTCGTTTCGCGAAGCTATTCCCAGGTCACAGTTCCGTCGTTTCCGAGTACGTTATCTTGCGTGGGAGGGTGCGATGGGTAAGTTCTCTCGTAGTTGGCAGCTCGTCCAGCAGAGCTTCGCCATTCTTCGTTCCGACAAACAACTGATGCTGTTCCCGGTGCTCTCGGCCATTGCGTGCTTTATCGTCACGGCCGTGATCGCCACCGGCGGCGCGTTCATGATGCTGCCCGCGAGGGCCGCGGCCTTGGCAGCCGGCGAACAGTTTCATCCAAACCAGTCGCCGATGTTTATGCTCGGCATGTTAACTTTATATGTAATTAACTATTTCGTTATCGTATTCTTCAACGTCGCCCTCGTCGGCGTCGCCAATAGCCGCTTGATGGGCGGCTCGTGGACCTTCCGCGACGGCCTCGAACTCGCTTGGGCGCGCAAGGGCACGATTCTTCAGTGGGCGTTTGTCGCCGCCACTGTCGGCGTCATCCTGCGCACTCTCGAAGAGCGCATGGGCCTGCTCGGCCGTTTGATCATGCGCATCATCGGCGTCGTCTGGACGCTGGCCTGCTACTTCGTGGTCCCGGTGCTGGCCTTCGAAGATCTTGGCCCCATTGACGCCGTAAAGCGTTCTTCCAAGCTCTTTCGCGACACCTGGGGAGAAAAAGTCATCGGCGGCTTCAGCCTCAGCCTCGTTTCCATGATGCTCATGCTGCCCGGCATCGGCTTGGTGATCCTTACTGCGTACCTTGGCGGCGTCGCCGGCCTACTCATCGGCTTGGCCATCATGTTTGTTTATTTCCTCTTGCTGTCGGTTTTCATGTCCGCGGTGGGAGGCATCTTCAACGCCGCCCTTTACCGTTACGCCTGCTTCAAGCAGGTGCCCCCGGCCTTCTCCCAGGAACTGATCGCTTCAGCCTGGGCGCCCAAGGCCTAATGCCGAGGGCCTAACGCGCAAGGCCTAACATTAACCTGGAGGGCGCTCCGATTCGTCGCAGCGCCCTCCAAAATTTCTGACCGGCGCGGCCAGGAGTTTAAAGCGAAGCCCCTGTAACTCCGGCCCCCTGCCGCGCGTCTCAGAAAGCAAGCGGGTGTTGGCCTTCCTTTTTGCAGCAATCGTTGTTGCGGGCTTACAGCAAATAGGGCCACCCCACAGGGTGGCCCTGTTCTTTTTTTCTGCTCTAAGATTTGGGATTTCAACGCCACACCAGAAAAGCGTAGAATGGCCTTTCGCGTTCGAAGCACCTGCGGAGTAGTTTTCGAAGATGATCCGTTTTCTCAAAAACCGCATCGCGCATCCCAACCAGGCCGTCCAGCAACTGTCGCTCGGCCGCCTGGAGTTTGACTTGATGCAGATTCTCTGGGCGCGCGGCGAGAGCAATGTTCGCGATGTGGCTCAGCAGTTGAGTCGTCCGCTGGCGTATACCACGGTCATGACCACGCTCGACCGGCTTTACAAAAAGGGTTTGCTGGACCGGCGGATGCCGGATCGGGCGTTCCTTTATTCCGCGCGCTTTTCCCAGCAGGAATGGGAGCGCACGCAGGCGGAAAATGTTCTCACGAATTTTTTGACCGGGCCCCAGGCTTCGCGCGAACTGCTGCTTTCTTCTTTCCTCGATGCGGTAGGCGAGCACGACACCGCGCTTCTCGACGAACTGGAAAAGAAGATTCGCAGAAAGCGCCGGGAGCTTTTCCGGCGAGGCCAGCCATGATCGTTCCTTACGCGCTGCGACTGCTGTGTCTCTGCCTCGCTTCTTTCTTCGTAGTGAATGCAGCCGCAGGTCTGGCGGCGGGTTTGGCGTCGCGCGCGATCGTTCGAATGGCGGAAACGATGCGGCCGCGGTCCGCGGCACGCGTTCTTTTCGGCGTACGCGTGCTTCCGTGCGTGCTGGGAGCTGGAGCAGTGCTGCTCTTCTGCGTGCCCAGCTATCTATGGCTCGAACCCCAATCCTACTCGGAACGCATGGGATGGGTTTGCCTTACGCTTGCACTACTGGGAGCGGCGGGCTGGCTTGGCTCCTTTGCGAGAGTCGCGCTTGCCCTCGCCGCTTCCGTTCGTTTCCGCCGCGCCTGCCAAGAAGCAGGCTGCACGATTCTGCTGCTTGATGAATCATCGACGGCTGTAATCGTCAACAAAGATGGACCGCTCCTTGCGCTGGTCGGCCTCTTCCGTCCACGCCTGATCATTTCGGACGCCCTGGTCCGCTCCCTTTCCCTGGAGGGGCTGCAAGTGGCATTGCTGCATGAAAATGCTCATCGCGACTCGCGCGACAACCTCAAACGCCTCGCGCTCCTTCTGGCGCCGGCTCCTATTCCGTTTTTTCGCGTTTTTTCCTCGCTCGAGCACAGCTGGGCAAAGCTCTCCGAATGGGCGGCGGATGATGAAGCCGTGCGCGGCGATTCCGAGCGGGCTCTATCGCTTGCTACGGCGCTCCTGCGAGTGGCGCGAATGATGGGCACGGCTCCGCGCCTGTCTTTTCTCCATACTTCTCTGTGCGCCGGTGATCACGATCTTTCCGCGCGTGTCGATCGCTTGCTCGCACTCCAGCCGGCTCCCGCAAAAGCGCTCTCTTGGACGCGTACCGTCGCTATCGGCTCGAGCTTCGGGACGGCTGCTTGTATCGCTCTCTTCCTGACATGGCCGGCAACTCTCTCTTCCGTGCACCGGCTCCTAGAGCTCTTCCTCCGCTAACGGCAAGCGCATTTTCAGTGGATTGCAGCGCCTCTTCAGCCTGCTTCGATGAGTATCTACGACCTGTGGTAGTAGACCGCTGCATTTCGTAGCCTAGCTGCCACGATGAGCGACCATTCCAGCCCGAAGCGTCTTGGCTGTTTCAGAATCTATCTCTTCTTATTGGTCTTATCGGCCCTGCTGCCGTGCGAGCTGCTGGCGCAGAATCCGCGGGGCGCTCTCCGCGGCGTCATCCAAGACGCCAGCGGAGGCCGCGTTCCTTCCGCGAAGATTTCTGTCCGTGCAGCGGAATCTTCGTTCCAGCGTGAAATCACGAGCGACTCGCGCGGCGAGTTTCGCATCGACGACCTGCCGCCGGGCGCCTATCACGTAAAAGTTCAGGCCAACGGTTTTGCGGAAGCCAATTCGAACGTGAAGGTCACCGTGAGCTTGGTACAGGAAATCACGGTCACTTTGAGGCCACAGCCAGTGCAGCAGAGCATCACGTTGCAGACGGATGGCCCGGGTTCCATCACGACGCAACCTATCGATACTTCCAGCGCGGTGCACCAGACCATCATCACATCGGCTGATCTCGACACCATTCCCCTTGCGGCCCGCAGCTTCGCCAATATCGCTTACCTTGCTCCGGGAACGGAACCACTCGAGCCATCCGATCCCACGAAAGCTCGAATCACCGCGGTGTCGACCGGCGGAAGCTCCGGCTTGAACAATGATTTGACTGTCGACGGCGCCGACAATACGGATGACTGGATCGGCGGATTCCTCCAGAATTTTTCACCGGAGGCCATCGAGGAATTTGCCATACGCACTGCACAGGAGGACGCGGACACCGGGCGCACTACCGCCGCATCGGTGGTGATCACCACCAAGGCCGGCACAAACGTCTGGCATGGTTCCAGCGCTTTCTACGGCCGGGCCGCAGGTCTCAACGCACGCTTCCCGATTGACAATCCGGCGCCCGATCCCAAGCAGCCTTTCTTACGGCAAAATTACGTAGGAACTGTTGGCGGGCCGGTCATGAAGGACAAACTATGGTTTTTTTCTTCGTTCGAATTCGTCCACGAAAACGCGAGCATCGCCTATAGCCCGTCCAGCCAGAGCGAGTTCAACGCGCTCGCGCAACTTGCCTCGCAAGGCTTGATCAGCACACCGGCCGGCACCGTCAATTCGATCGAGGTGCCCAGAAATGTCTCAGTACCGTTCCGTGACTACCTCGCCGACGCTCGCCTGGATTGGCAGCAGTCCGATCAATCACACTGGTTTCTACGAGCCTCCGCCGACACCTACATCACGCACAACGCCCTCGTACAGCAGGCGGCTCTTCCTTCGACCGGCGCGACTTCTCATAACAATTACATGAGCCTGGTGGTGGGAAACCAATACGCCTTTGGGCCGAACTGGGTTGGCTCTTTTGTTTTCAACGCTAGCGGGCTGCATCTGACCGCCACGCGCAATGAAAACCTCGGTTTCGCGCTTGATTTCCCATTTAGTTCCACGCGCAGCACCATCTCTGGCCTGGAAACCTTCGGCGACAACCAGTTCGTCACCCCTATCACTGCTTTTCCTGTCTTACGCAACCAGGAAAAATATCAGTTCCGCTATGACGTTAGTCACGTTTACGGCCGGCATGCGCCGCGCTTTGGCGTTAACTTTATTCATGAACCAGTTCTCAGCGGAGCCCTGGCCGCGACTGCCGAGTTTGTTTACTCCCCGCCGCAGGATCCGAGCTTCTATCTCACAAATCAGAGCCAGCTCACGGCCATCATGTCCTGCGATCCGAACGATCGGGCAAACCAGCCGCCGAATCCGCCTTGCCCTTTCACGAACTTCACTCCGGCGGGCGATGGCAGCTTCTCGCAGAACATCCAGCGTCTGGGAATTTACGCCCAGGACTCCTGGCGCATCACCTCGCGACTGACGATCAACTACGGCCTTCGCTACGACACGACGTTTGGGCTGTTCACCGCTTCCGGTCACAGCCAGAACGCGAATCCCGCCTTGGCTGGAAATGGAATCGTCTCAGGCATTCCTCATGATTACCGCACAGCCTTCGCTCCCCGGCTAGGACTCGCGTACGGAGTCGGGTCATCCGGGAATACGGTTCTGCGTGGTGGAGTCGGTCTGTATTTCAATGACCTGGCACAAAACGGCTGGGTCGAAGCATTTAACGCCGTCAATAATTCCAATATCCAGAATGCTTCCGGCCCGCCTTCGCTGATCGATCCGAATTACCACACTCCGTACGCGCTGCACGCGACTGCCGGAATTCAGCACGCGTTCAACGCCAACTGGATTCTAAGCGCTGACTACACCCTGGAAACCGGCATGCACGGTTATCGTCGTTACGATTTTCCAAATGTGTCGGTCTTCCGCACCGACAATCGTTCCAGTTACAAAGCGCTCACCATGCATTTGCAGGGGAACGTGGCCAAGCGCCTCAGTCTCGTCGCCAACTACACGCTGTCCAGCGCGAAAACCTGGGGATGCCAGGTCGGCGAGCTCTTCGATTACGTCAATGGCGTATGCGATCCCTTCAACGCTTTTGCTCCTGGCGATTACGGTCCTTCCGGCGAGGACGTCCGCCACCGGTTTGTTCTCGCGGGAACGTTTCACGCTCCTGCCGGCTTCGATGTTACCTTCCTGTCGCAAAACGAAACGGCGCGGCCCATCACGCTGACCAGTCCCGCCGGCGATCGCGTGGTGATCAACGGCGCGAAGTCCACACTCGACCAGTTCCGCGGCATTCCGTATCTGCAAACCGATTTGCGCGTCAGCCGGCCCATCAAGTTCCGCGAGCGGTGGTCGCTCACGCCGTTCATCGAATTCTTCAACCTTTTCAATCGCAACAATCCCGGGAACAACTATGTTGGCGATATCGGCGCTCTGCCCATTCCGGTAAACGATCCTGCGAACGTCACCGCGTTATGTCCTACTCCGGCATGCTCGCTGCCCGTCACGAGCGGAAATCAATTGCTCGTGCCCGCCGGCGCGCTTGGCGATTTCTTTGGCCCCGGCACGACCGTCGGCATCCCCTTCGCGGCACAGCTCGGCGTCAAACTCACATTCTGACTAGCTTTTTCTCTTTGAGCGCTCTCGTTCGTCGCAAGCCTTCAACCTGATATGCTTCATTTCCACCGTGATGAAGGCTCATCGCCGCCATGACTGACAACCGCAATGCCGAGACCGCTTGGACCTATCACGACGCCACCAAACATTCCTATACAAGCATCCGCACTAACCCTCATTTCATGGACTGGTCCAATCAGCCTCTGCCGTTCAAAATCTATCCCACGCTGGAGCCCATGCGTTTGCCCCCCGAGCTGCGCCAAACCCGCGTCGCCGCTCTTTCCGCCATCACTGAAAGCATCCCCGCCGGGACCAACGCATCTCCTGATCTGGAAGCGATAGCCCAACTCCTCTACCTCTCCGCTGGTATCACCCGAAAGAGGAGCTATTCCGGCGGCGAACTCTACTTTCGCGCGGCCGCCTGCACTGGCGCGCTCTACGAAGTCGAGCTCTATCTGGTTTGCGACGATTTGACCAATTTGGAGGCTGGCGTCTATCACTTTGCTCCTGCCGAGTTTGGCCTGCGCCGGCTGCGCGCCGGAGATTACCGCGGCGTCTTGGCCGAGGCCACCGGCGGCGAACCCACCGTTGCTCACGCGCCGCTCAGCATCATTTGTACCTGCACCTACTGGCGCAACGCTTGGAAGTATCAAGCCCGCACCTACCGCCACTTCGGCTGGGACAATGGCACTCTACTCGCCAATCTGCTTGCTGTCGCCACGGCGTTGGGTCTCCCGGCACAGGTTGTTTGCGGCTTCCTGGACGCGAGCGTCAATCGCCTGTTGGATGTCGATCCCCAGCGTGAAGTGGCCTTCTCCTTGGTGGCCCTCGGCCACGTCGCGGCTCCCCTGCCGCCATCTCCTGCGGAAATTTCCCAGCTTCGCCTCGAAACCGTCCCGCTCTCCGAGCGCGAAGTGGATTATCCGCTCATGCGAGAAATGCACGCCGCCTCTTCTCTCGATTCGCCCGAGAAAGTGGAAGCGTGGCGCGGTCAGACTCCTGTTGCAGACTTTCCGCCGCCCAGCGGACCAATTATTCAGCTCCAACCTTTGGCAGATGCCGAAATGCCTCGCGACCCCATCGAACAGGTCATCCAGCGCCGCGGTTCCACGCGAAAATTTGCCCGCAGCCCGATTACGTTGCCACAACTTTCGACCATGCTGGACCGCGCCACCCGCGGCGTGCCCGCCGATTTCCTTGATCCCCCGGGAACTGAGCTCAATGATCTCTACTTGATTGTCCACGCCGTCGAAGGGCTCCCGCCCGGAGCCTACGTCTTTCATCGCAACCGTCGTTTGCTCGAATGCCTGAAGCAGGGAAACTTTCGCGCCGATGCCGGTTACCTCGGCCTGGAGCAGGAGCTGCCCGCCGACGCCGCTGTGGCCATCTTTTTCCTCGCCGACCTGCGTCCCATTTTGCAGCGCTTCGGCAACCGCGGCTATCGCGCCGTGCAACTCGAAGCGGGCATCCTCGGGGGAAAGCTTTATCTCGCGGCCTACGCGCAGCGACTCGGCGCCACCGGCCTCACTTTCTTCGACGACGACGTCACCCGCTTCTTCTCTCGCCACGCCGAAGGCAAAAGCGCCATCTTCCTCGTCGCCGTGGGCCACAGCGCCAAACGCAAACCCCAGGGATAGGCCCGCCCTTCCGCTCCAGCCTCAAGATTCCCGCGACAATTCCAACAGTGGTATAGTCACTTCCCAATGCTTCCGTCTTAATTTTCGCGGAGGAGCATCCGTGCTGCGGAAAACCCTGATATTATTAATTGCATTTTTCACCTCGCTGACCTTAACCGCGCAGGAGTCTTCCGATCCGGTAGCGCAAGCCATTTCGCAAGGCGATCTCTACTCTTCAAAGAGAAAATACGAGCTGGCGCTGGACGCCTACCATAAAGCGGACAAACTTTCGCACCACTCTTCAGCGCCATGCTATCTGAAGATCGCTTCGGTGGAACGCAAACTCGGCGATTTTTCTTCCGCTCTTGACGATGCGAAGAAGGCCGTGAAGGTCGCCGGTGAAGACAAATCTGTCGCCGTCCGCGCCCATCTTTTGCGTGCCAGCTTGCTTTCTCAGATGGCCGGAAAATCCACGGACAAAAAGCTGAAGGAAGCGGAGGACGAAATCCGCCAGGCCCTGGCGCAGGACTCCGCGAACGCCGTGGCTCATTACAACCTGGGTTTCGTGCTGCTAAGGCAGGAGCGCGACCCGGAGGGCATCGCCGAGATGAACGCTTTCCTGGCGATGCCCGGCGCGGATTACGAGACCGTTGCGGAAGCGCGGCGAATTGTGGCCAATCCCCTGCGCGCGAGAGCGCCCTTCGCGCCGGACTTCTCCTTCACTACGCGCCAGAATCAGGATCTTTCGAACGCCGCGCTCCGCGGCAAAGTCGTGCTCATGGATTTTTGGGGCACGTGGTGCCCACCCTGCCGCGAATCGGTTCCCATCCTGCGAAATTTGAATAAGAAATATGGGGGGAAGCCGTTTCAATTGGTCAGCGTGAGTTCGGATGACGACGAAGACGTCTGGAAAACTTATATCCAGGCGGAGCACATGGATTGGTCCCAATATATCGATTTGCCGGGAGATGTTCTCCACGCTTTCAAAGTCGAGTCGTTTCCGACTTTTATCGTGCTGGACAAGGACGGCGTCATACGCTTCCGTCAGTCGGGCGAGGGGCCGACAACCGAGGGCGACCTGGAAGATGCTATCGGCAAGTATCTCAAGCGCGAATCCGATCCCAAACTTGCTGCCGCAGCTGCCGCGGAGGCATCTCCCACATTGAGCTCGGGCGCTCCTGCAGCCGCTCCGACCGTTGCGAACGTCTCGACAGCAACGGCCAAGTCCAAGGACAACGAAAAACCAGATGCCGTTTCCGTGAGTGCGCCCTCCGGAATCGATGGTGGTGTCATTTCTGGAAATATGTACAAGAACGCCGCCCTTGGAATGACTTATCAATTCCCGCAAAACTGGCATGCCACCAATCCCGATTCCCTTCGCAGCCTTAACGAGCGCACCGAAGCCGCAGCGAAGGCTGCCATCCTTCAGCAGCATCCGGAATTCGCCAACTCCCCGAAGCTGCTCATGCCCAAAACGGTTTTCTACGCATCACGAAAGGGCGATTGGGACGGGCAACACATCAACATACCGTCCGTCCGCATTGGCGCCATCCCTTCACGCCTGGACTCCGTCAATGTGAACGCTTTTCAGCAAATGGTCACGAACATGGCCACGGCTTCCGGCATGAAGATCATCGGGTCCCCTTACGAGTTCCAGGTGAACAAGCATTCCTTCGTACGCGCCGATTTTGAGCGCAGCGTCGGCGCTGCTCGCATCTATCAGTCTTTCGTGCAAACGATCGCGAGCGACTACTTGCTCACGATTGAGATTTACGCTTACTCCACTGACGAGCTCCAACAGGCCGCGGCTTCCTTGCAGTCGATGGCCATCTCTGACGAGGAGCCTTGAAGCTGACCGTGTATACTCGTTGATTTACTTCAGGAGCGATTTATGAAACGTGTGATTCACTTGGTGGCACGGCTGGCCGTGTGCGGGTTGCTCTTCTCTTGCGCTGCATTTTCGGGGACCACTTACGCGAGCGCCGCGGAGCACAGCTTCGTCTCTCGCACTGCGGAAATCGACGGCGTCAAGCTGCATTACACGACCGGCGGCCACGGTCCATCGGTCATCTTGCTGCACGGCTATGCGGAGACATCGCGCATGTGGACCCCCATACTGCCGGTGCTTGGAGAAAAGTTTACGGTCATCGCTCCCGATCTGCCGGGAATCGGAGATTCGGATATTCCGAAGGATGGTCTGGACATGAAGACCGCGGCGATCCGCATTCATGCGCTCGCGCGCTCGCTTGGAGTGGAGAAAGCCAGAGTCGTCGGACACGACATCGGTCTGATGGTGGCTTACGCTTACGCCGCGCAGTTTCCCGCGGAAGTCGAAAGGCTCGTGGTGATGGACGCGTTCCTTCCTGGCGTGGGCGACTGGGGAACGGTGTACAACAACCCGGCCATCTGGCATTTCCGTTTCAATGGGCCAACGCCGGAAGCCTTGGTTCACGGGCGCGAGCGTTTGTACTTTGAATATTTCTGGAACGACCTTGCTGCCGACAAGATACGCTCGCTTCCTGAAGCCGACCGGAAAGCCTATACGGCCGCCTACTCCAGGCCGGGACGCATGCGCGCGGGCTGGGCGTACTTCGTTTCGTTCCAGCAAGCCGCAAAGGATTTTGCCCAACTTTCTCAGACCAAGCTGACCATGCCGGTTCTGGCAATCGGCGGGGACAAGTCCCTGGGAGAATTTCTGGCGCAACAGATGAAGCTGGTGGCACCGGATTTGACCGTTGTGATGCTCAAGAACACCGGGCATTGGGTGCTCGAGGAAAGCCCCAAAGAAACGACTGACGCGCTCGTGAAATTTCTCTGAGACCCCCACTTAATTTGCGGCTGCGGGGTCGCACGAACTGGTAATCAGGCCGTCTTCGCGCGTCTCACCAATTCCAGCTTTTTGCCGCCAGCAATCCAGGCAGGCGGGTCACTTGCGGGGAAAGATTCCAAGGACGCTTCTTCAACAATGTCCAGCACTTCTTCCTGTGCGTGAGGATCTCCGGGATCTATCGGGGCCGGCGGCGTCTCCTGAGGATGCTTTGCCATAGCACCCCCGATTCTACTCCGGCTAGGATGGGAAGTAATGCGTCGCGCGCCGCACCGAATTGCCTCGCGCCGCGTTCGTTTGACCCAGTGCGATTCGGGAGCCTAATATAGATTTTTACCAGTCGCGAATCACGAGTCGCTTGTAATAAACCATGTTTGAAAACCTGACAGAAAAGCTGCAACGAACATTTAAGAATTTGCGCGGGCAGGGCAAGCTCACCGACGAGCACCTGAACACCGCGCTCGCGGAAATTCGCGACGCGCTTCTCGAAGGCGACGTGAACGTCGGCGTGGCGGACGAACTGCTTGCCAATATTCGCGCGAAAGCTATCGGCAGCGAAGTCATGCTGCAGCTTTCGCCCGACCAGCAAGTCGTCAAAGTAGTGCGCGACGAACTGGCCGCGATGCTCGGCAAATACGCCAAGCCGCTCTTTGCTTCGCGCCCGCCTTCGGTGTGGATGATCGTGGGCCTGCAAGGTTCCGGTAAAACCACGACAACAGGAAAGCTCGCGAAATGGCTTTCGCAACATGGACATCGTCCCCTGGTCGTTTCCACCGACGTTTACCGGCCCGCGGCGCGCGAACAGCTCGCGCAAGTTGCCAAAGCCGTTGGCGCCGCGATCTGGCCTGGCGCCGGGACGGACAAGCCGCTCGAAATTGTGAAAGGCGCCATTAAGGAAGCGAAACTTTCCGCCAGCGACGTGATCCTGGTGGACACGGCCGGCCGGCTGCATATCGACGATGAATTGATGAACGAGCTGGGCACGCTGAAAAAGGAATTGCAGCCCAGCGAAATTCTTTTTATCGCGGATTCCATGATCGGTCAGGATGCCGTGCGCTCCGCCGGAGAGTTTCACAAGCGCCTCGGCCTGACCGGCGTGATTCTGACGAAGCTCGATGGCGACGCGCGCGGCGGCGCGGCGCTTAGCATCGGCAAAGTGACCGGCGCACCGGTAAAGTTCGTGGGCCTGGGCGAAAAGTACGATGCCCTAGAAGGATTTTATCCCGAGCGTATCGTCTCCCGCGTTCTCGGCATGGGCGACCTCATGTCGCTCATCGAACGCGTCGAGCAGACGGTTGATAAGAAAGCCGCCGCCGACCTCGAACGCAAGCTGCGCAAGGAAGAATTCACGCTTGAAGATTTTCGCGATCAGCTCAAGCAGATTCGCAAGATGGGCCCGCTCGAAAAGATCGTGGATATGTTGCCGAAGATGGGGCCGCTGCAGAATCTGCCCAAGGATGCCAAGGTCGACGAAGGCCAGCTCACGCGCGTCGAAGCGATCATCAACTCCATGACCAATCAGGAGCGCCGCGACCACAACGTTATCGACGGCAAACGGCGCAAGCGCATCGCCAAGGGCAGCGGCACGACTGTTCAAGACGTCAACACCGTCCTCAAGCAATACCTGCAAATGCGCACGATGATGAAGCAATACGGCGCCATGGCTGCCCGCACAAAAATGAAAGGCCTTGGCAAACTCGCGGGATTGTCCTGAGCGACAGCCTTTGGGGCTGCGCGAATCAGTTTTTATTGGAAAAGAAAATATCGGCAACTTGCAGCGCCAGTTTCTCAGGCTCGAGATCGCTGCGGTTGCACAAAATAATTACAGTCAAGCCGCCGGTTTCGTTGAGGCGTTCAATCACCGTTCGAAAGCCCATCGTGCTTCCCGTATGCCACATGCGCGAGTGACCTTGATAAGGATCGAGGAACCAGCCGAAGCCGTAAGAAACGGGTTTGCCGGGATGCAGGTTGTCGTCGTTCGGTTCGGCGGGCCAGTGGGGCTCGGAGCCATCGCTGAGTTTCACAGGTGTCAGCCCGGGCTGAAATTCTTTTTCGCCTAGTACAGTGTGATTTCGCAGGGCGTCATCCCACTTGGCGAGATCTTCGAGATTCGAATAGATACCCCCATCGCCAAGCGTCGCGGACGTCGAACTCTGATCGGTTTTCTTGAAAGTGTCATTTTCTTTCGAGTGGCCAAAAGCGCGATTTGTGATTTCGTTTTTTCCTTTTTGGAAAACGATGGTGTGATTCATTTTTAGCGGGGCGAAAATCCTTTCGTGCAGGAAGTCGCCGTATGATTTCCGTGAAGCCTTCGCGACGATGAGCCCGAGCATGACGTAACCGGAATTGCTGTAGGACCAGCTTGTCCCCGGCGCGAACTTTCCGTTTTTTTCTTTCTGCAGCAATTCCAAAACTTCAGCATCTTGAATCTGTTTTTCGGGCGTCCACACCGGACCCTTTGCTTTTTCAACTGCGTTCATCAAATCTTCGTAGTCCGGGAGGCCGGAAGTGTGATTTAGCAGGTTTCGAATGTTGATCGCTTTTCCGTACGCCGGAAAATCGGGGAAGATTCCCGTGAGCGTTTGGTCGTAGCGGAGTTTTCCGTCGTGCACGAGCAGCATGACAGCCATGGCGGTGAATTGCTTGGTGAAGGAGGCGAGGCGAAAATTCGTATGCGCGTCGATCTTCGCTTTCGAACGGAGATCGCGGATTCCATAGGTTTCCTGAAAGCTGTCTTTTTCTCCCTGACGGATTAAAACTGCAATGCCCGGATCATGGGGTTGGACAAGCCCGTTGAATACGGCATCGATCGCAGACTTGGTCCGCTCGTGCTCTTGACCTCTCCCTTCCACGGCGGCAACCGAAAGCACGACCAGAATTGCGGCCGCTATCCCAAAATGTTGTTTTTGCAATGTTCACCTCATCTTGGCAAGAGAAAAACCAGGATATGTAATTTTTGCGCTCCTCTCATCGTAATCCATTACAGATAGTCCGGCATCGCCTCAACTTGGCTGCAGCACGGTGCGCCGCGAATTCACAGTGCGCGCCTGCCAAGTTTCGGTACAGTAACAGGAGAACCTTTCCGCGCTTATGCTCGCCGTCAGTGACAATTTGTCGCAGTGCTTCAGCGCCCTGCGCGCGCATAAGCTGCGCGCCTCGCTGACGATGCTGGGTCTGACCATGGGCGTGGCCACCCTGATCACGGTCATGACCATCGTCCAGGGCGCAAACCTTTATGTTGAACAGAAGATCGCCAACCTCGGCACGAACGTCTTCCAAATCGCGCGAACACCCTTCGCGGTGACCGATTTCAACATCATCATCAAAGCCCTAAAGTACAAAAAGATTGAAATGGAGGACATGCGCGCAGTAGCCGCGGGATGCCCTCTTTGCGAAGAGGTGGGCGCCACGGCGAGCACCACGGTGCGGGCGCGATACGGCAACAAGGAGGTGCCAGATGTGAGCTTCTCCGGCCAAACCGCAAACATGGCGGATATTGATACGCGCACGGTCCAGTTCGGCCGCTACTTCACTCCCACGGAAGCCGAGCATCGCGCCGGCGTATGCCTGATTGGCGACACGCTGATGCAGCAGCTATTCCTCGGCATGGACCCCATTGGGAAAACCATTCGTCTCGGCAACAATGAACTCGTAGTGATCGGCGTAATGGAAAAGGTCGGCAGCGTCCTCGGCCAGGATCAGGACAACTTCGTGATGGCGCCGTTGCCCGTTTTCCTGGGTTTTCAGGGAGCGCACACCAGCTTGATTATCAACGTAAAGACCAGCACGCAGAATTTTGAAAAGGCCCAGGACCAAGCGCAGTTGGTGCTCCGCGCGCGCCGCCACCTCACCGGCAAGATGGAAGCCGACTTTTTCATCGGCACCAAGGAGAGTTACATGAGCTTGTGGCGCAGCATCAGCTCGGCGTTTTTTGCCGTGTTCATCCTGGTAAGCGCCATCTCGGTGGTCATCGGCGGGATCGTTATCATGAACGTCATGCTGGTGAGCGTAACTTTGCGGCGGAGAGAGATTGGCGTGCGGCGCGCCGTCGGGGCGACCAAGCGCGATATTCTGCGGCAGTTCATTGTAGAAAGCGTGATCCAATGTATCGCCGGGGGAGTCGCTGGCATCTCGATGGGATTCCTGGTGGCGCTCGCTCTGCGCACCTACACGCCTTTCCCGGCTTCTGTGCAAACGTGGGTCGCGGTTCTGGGAGTAATCCTGAGCTCTGTAGTCGGATTGTTTTTCGGGATCTATCCGGCGGTGCGCGCTTCACAGCTGGACCCCGTTGTCGCTTTGAGGTCTGACTGATGGCTATTATGACGCTTGCGCAAGCTCGCGAAAACTTTTTTGCGGCCATGGAGACGCTGCGTTCGTCCAAAGTGCGCTCCGCATTGACTGTGCTCGGTATCGTTATCGGGGTCTCCTCGGTGATCTCCATGGCCGCGATCATCCAGGGCCTCAACAAGTTTGTGCAGGACCGCGTGGAATCGCTCGGCTCCCGCACCTACTTTGTCTCGCGATTTCCGCCGGGCTCGGATCCTTCCCGCTGGCCGGAAAGCATTCGCACCCGCAAGTATTTTGAATACAACTATGCCGGTTTTATCCGCGACGCCGCTCCCGACGTGCAGGCATTGACCACCATCGGCACGCGGGGCTTTTTCTTCGGCGATTCGAATCTGATCACCAGCGGGCACTATAGCGTCGAGAAGGTCATCGTGCGTGGCGCCGAGCCACAGTACATCGACGCCATCCCCCTTTTCAGCATCGAGCGTGGACGCTTCATCAGCGTCTTCGACCAGGAGCATGCGCGCCCAGTAGTCGTCCTTGGAGCGGCCATCAGCGAATCGCTCTTCCCCAACACTGACGCCCTCGGCAAGACTGTGCGTATCAACGGCAGCGTTTACGAAGTGGTCGGCGTGTTCCAGCACGACCAAGGCTTGTTTGTCGGACCCGGCGTGGATATCTTCGCCGTAATTCCCCTGAGCTGCTTCAAGAAGGAGTACCCGGAGGCGAAAGAATTGATTATGGCGTTCACGGTTCCGGAGAACGTAAACGTGGAAACGGCGCAGGGTGAAGTCATTCAGGCGATGCGGCGCCTGCGGCGTATTCCGGCCGGCAAGGAAAACGATTTCGAGCTGAGCTCCCCGGACTTCATCAGCCATTTATGGAACCAGCTCACCGGCGCGCTGGTGATTCTTACGACCGTCATCAGTTCGATTGGATTACTGGTGGGTGGTATCGGCGTGATGAACATCATGCTCATCTCCGTGACTGAACGCACCCAGGAAATCGGCGTGCGTAAAGCCATCGGGGCGCGGCGTGCCGATGTCCGACTGCAATTCTTGCTGGAGGCCGTGGTCCTCACGCTGGTTGGCGGAACCATCGGCATCCTGATTGGCGCCGGCGTGTCTGCAACCGTGCGGACTCTCGTGCCTTCGATTCCCGCAACGCTGTCCTACCTTTGGGTATCCATCGGGTTTGCGATTTCCGTCGGCGTGGGCTTGTTCTTTGGCTATTACCCGGCAAATCTGGCGGCCAATCTCGATCCCATCGCCTGCTTGAGATACGAGTAAGCCCCCGTTCTTTCTAAAACCAAAACGAGTATCCACCGGTTGTGTGGATTTGGAGTGCGGCGGGAGTCTATTCTATTGCACCGGGGCGCGCATGACAGTGATTGATTTGAGCATTCTGACCCAGCGTGCAGGTCGTTTCTCGTGGGGCGCCACCAGTCGGAACGGCCCCTGTTGGGCGGACAGCGAAGCGCCGTCTACGGTATCTGCGACGATTACTTCGGATTCGAGAATCCCCGAATCAAGTTCCGCCAAGGAGAAAACTACTCGATATCCGTCCTCCGCTTCGGCGAGAACGTAAGTGGCCATCGAAGGACCTCGAAGCTGTTCGCCCTGCGGAACTCCGGCTTTGTGAAGGAGTTCTTCAAGAAGTACCCCCTCATACGTTTCCTTCTTCTTATCGTGCGGATTCATAACCGCGAGCGTTTTGCGCGGCATCTTTTTGAGATCAGCAACGCTCAAAACGAGAGGGGTGGAAACAGCACCGGTGATTCGGAGTTCCGCAACGGCTGGGGGACTTTGGGCAAACATCTCCGGTGGGGCCGCGAGGATCTGAGTCAGCACAGCAGCGAACATTATTGGAATGCAAACTCGAATCATGCAATGAACCGGCGCGATTCTCCTATAGCACGTGGCTTAAAGCCTGTCTCAGTCCTTTTCCAACATCACTTCCGTGGATTTGATCACCGCTGAAATCTTTTCCCCCACCTTTAGTTTCATCTCATCCGCGCTACGCTTCGTGATTACGCTCTCAATTAGATTCTTGCCGACGCGCATGACCACGTGAGCCATGACACCGCCGAACTGGATTTCAACAACCTCCCCTTCGAGGCGATTTCTGGCTGATAGAGTCATGTGCCAAAGAATACGCTTGGACAATCGCGGAGTCCAGCCGGAGTGAGAAATCCGTTGGAACGGCGGTTTCTGAAGCCGACATTCGCGTAAATTCGTCCATCTGTTATTCGGATTAAGTCGGTTTGACTTAACGGTACGAAGCGTATTGAATTATTGGCTCACCGGGGCGGTGATTCGCCCAGATGGAATGATTTGGCGGCCCGCGAGCCTGCCTTCTGAATTCGGGGAAATTCCAAATGACCATGAACTGCCCATTGACGGTGGGACCAGACTCTCTTGCGGACGATCGACATTGCGCCAATTGGTCGATGTCGGCGAGGCATCGTCTCACGTTGCCAACGCTTTTCCTGCTGCTGTCTTGTTTACCGTCGGCCCACGCTCAAGTTTCGGCGAGCATCAAAGGCATCGTTACCGACCCATCGGGGGCGCCGGTTCCCGCGGCGACAGTGACAGCGAAGAACACAGAGACAGGGGCAGAGCGAATCTCGGCAACTGATGATGCAGGGCGGTATCAGATTGTTTGGCTGGCTGTGGGGCAATACGAAGTGACAGTTGCTAAAACGGGCTTTCAGGAAGCGGTCCGCGGGGGAATTCGGTTGGTGGTGGGAGAGGAAGCCAGCGTTGATTTGAAATTGCAAGTGAGCGCGGTACGGGCGGAGGTCAAAGTTACCGAGGATGCCCCCATCGTGAGCACGGCTACGAGAGATATTTCAGGCCTCGTCGGAGAACAGCAAGTGAAGGACCTCCCGCTGAACGGGCGAAGTTATGATCTGCTCCTGCCGCTGAATCCGGGCGTGGTGAATTTCACCTGGATGAAAACGGGCGGGACCGGAATTTCGAATTCCACCACGGGAAACAACTTTGCTGTTTCCGGGAACCGGCCCCAGCAAAATCTCTTTCTGCTTAACGGAGTGGAGTTTACCGGAGCCGCTGAGAACAACATGCAGCCGGGAGGAACGAGCGGGATGTTGCTCGGCGTGGACGCGGTGCGCGAATTCAACGTGTTGCGCGACTCTTATGGAGCGGAATTCGGCAAGCGGCCCGGCGGGCAAGTCGTGATTGTTACTCAGTCGGGAACCAATCAGTGGCACGGAACGGCGTTCGAGTTTCTGCGCAACAACGTGCTGGATGCTCCGAATTTCTTCGACCGGGGGGATGCTCCGCCGTTTCGACGGAACCAGTTTGGCGCTTCGATGGGAGGGCCTGTCCGGAAAGATAATACGTTTCTCTTCGGAAATTACGAAGGATTCCGGCAGAGCCTGCACCAGACTTCCGCAGCGTTCGTTCCCGATCTTACTTCTCGCGCCAACGCGGCTCCCAGCGTACAGCCCCTCCTGAATTTATGGCCCACGCCCAGCGCGAGCGACCTTGACTTTCCTTCTCCCGGCACCTGTCCCGCTCCTATCAATTGCGGAATCGCCGAAGTGTTCAGCAGTCCCCTGCAAACGATTCGAGAAGATTTTGGGACAGCGCGAGTCGATCACATTTTCTCGCAGCGCGATACGTTCGGGGGAATCTACACGATCGACGACGGCCAGGACTTCACGGCCACGCCGCTCGATCCGTTCAGCAGCGACGTGGTGACGCTGCGCGAGCAGGTACTCAGTTTGGAGGAGACGCACGTTTTTTCGCCTGCTTTGGTGAACAGTGCGCGAGTGGGATTTTCTCGCGCCGGTTACTTCTTTACCGGCAAGCCGACTCCAGGCACGCCGGCGGCAAGCGTTCCCGGCTTCCTCATCGGACATCCAGTCGGGGCAGTGGTGGTTGGAGGAAGCGCGGCATCGAATCCCACCGCTCAGCTCGGGCTCGCAGGAAGCAACAACGGAAGTAACCTGCGCATCGCGCGAAACCTATACACGTTCGAGGACCACATAACGCTGGCGCGAGGGCGGCATCAGCTTGAATTCGGCGCGTGGTTGCAGCGTTTTCAATCGAACGAAACAATAGCGCTGAGCCAGTTCGGACAGGCGACGTTCACCAGCCTGCAAACGTTCCTGCAAGGAACTATTTCCAGCTTCTTGTTCGATCCGTCTCCGACGGAGATGAATTGGCGCTCGCTGTTCAGCGCTTGGTATGCGCAGGATACCATTCGAATCACTCCGAGGTTCACGCTGACGCTGGGTTTCCGCGATGAATTCAGCACCGGCTGGAATGAGGCGCACGGCCGCGCCGCGAACTATTTCTTCACCAATGGCGTCATCAATAGCACACCACACGTGGGCGATTCTCTTTTCCAGAACAACAACGCCAAGTTTTTGCCGCAGCCGCGTATCGGCGTTGCCTGGAGTCCCTTTAGCCCTAAGACCGTTATCCGCGCAGGCTTCGGCATGTACAACGATTTGCAGGATGCCCTGGGGTATCGCGCCGATCAGAACTTTCCCTTCAATCCCACCTACAGCCTCGCCACAACGGTCTCGAAGCTGCCCATTGATCCGTCATCTCCAGTAGTGCCTGCGGGAGCCAAGCTCGTTCCTGGCGGCGTCGATCCCAATATGAAGACGCCCACCCTAATCTCCTATTCGCTTCGCATCCAGCGCGAACTTTCCCCCAACACTTCGGTCACCATCGGTTACGTCGGTGCGCATGGCTACCACGAAATGATTGGCATCGATGCCAACGAGCCGTTTCCAGTGATTTGCCCTGCGTCGCCGTGCCCTGCCACGTATCCAGTTGCCACTGCTGCCGGTCCAGGCGGCAATCCCCCAGCGACACCTGGATTTCCTCCAGGTCTCGCGGGCCAACCCGTTCCTGCCGGCTCGTTTTTCGTCCCGACCACCACCAAAGCCAATCCCACACTCAACAATACCTGGACGTGGTTTTCCAGAGGCGACAGCTCGTACAACGCGCTGCAAGTAGATGTGAATCGCCGCTTCAGTGCGGGCTTAACATTGCGCGGCGTGTACACCTTCTCGAAGGTTCTCGACGACGGGGATTCCCTCAACGCGACAACGTCGGGAGGCGGTCCGGCGCTGGCTTCCAATCCATTCAATTTGCACTCCGATTGGGGACTGGGTACTTTCGACGTGCGGCACGTCGCGGTAATCAATGCTTCGTATGCACTGCCGATCGGCCATGGCAAGCTTTTGCTCGGCGACGCACAGGGATTGGCGAACAACCTGGTCGGCGGCTGGACGGCCAACTCGATTGTGACCTTGCAAGGCGGCTTTCCGTTTTCGCCGCAACTCAGCTACAACCCCTCAGGCAACGGCGACACGCGAAATCCAGTGCGCCCATTCTATAATCCAGCATTCACCGGGCCAGTCATCCTCGGCCAGCCCGGCAAATGGTTTGATCCCAACGCATTTCTCGCGCCGGCGAACGTCCCCTCCAACCTGGGTTTCTACGGAAACGTAGGGCGGGACACGTTGATCGGACCGGGCCTGGGCACCTGGGATTTCTCTTTGCTGAAAGACACGCGGATTCGCGAACAACTGAATCTTCAGTTTCGCGCCGAGATCTTCAACCTTCTCAACCGCGCGAATTTCAACTTGCCCAACGCCGTCGTCTTTACTCCCTCAGGCCCTTCGCCGACAGCCGGCGTGATCACCAGCACATCCACCACATCGCGCCAGGTCCAATTCAGCCTGAAACTGCTTTGGTAAAAGACTGGGCTTCACCAAGGCTTGTAAGGGCAGGCCTCCCCATAGGCTCCGAGACTTCGATTGCCGCGCGGTGCCCCGGCAGGCTAGAATAGATAGGTTCAGGAGGACTGACTTAGTGTTAACGATTCGTTTGTCAAGGATTGGCAAGAAGAAGAAGCCCTTTTACCGTGTGGTGGTCATTGAGCGCACCCGGCCGCGCGATGGCCGCGTTAAGGAAGCGGTGGGCACGTACGATCCGTTGAAGAAACCGGCGGAGATCAAGCTGGACGCGGAGCGCATCAAATATTGGATTGGCCTGGGAGCTCAGCCCAGCGATACCGTGCGCAGCTTTCTCCGTTTGCAGAAAATCGCTTAACACAGAGCCTTCCTGAATTTTGTGCGTCCCCGGTTTCACCGGAGACGCCATTCCCAGGTGCCTATGAATGAGCTGGTTGAAGCCATCGCCCGTGCACTCGTGGACCATCCCGACGATGTGCAGGTAAAATCTGTCGACGGGTCTCAAGTCACCGTGCTGGAACTGCGGGTACACCCCGAAGATCTTGGCAAGGTGATTGGACGTCAGGGGCGGACAGCAAAAGCGATTCGAACATTGCTCGGAGCGTCCGGAATGAAACTGCGCAAGCGGTTTACGCTGGAAATCCTTGAAGATTGACCGTCAGGCGGTCATGATTTCCATCGGACGCTGTGCGGTCCTACTTTGAGCCCTGAAACTCCACGCTGGGTAATCGTCGCGCACATCCTGCGCGCACGCGGTAATAAGGGCGAGGTCGCCGCCGAGATCCTCACTGATTTTCCACAACGACTTACAAGACTGCGCGAAGTGTTCGTCGGACATGCCGACGGCAAAATTGAGCCGCGCCGCCTGTCACTGAAATCCTGCTGGCTCAGCCAGAATCATCGTGGGCAGGCGGTTTTTCATTTTGAAGGTGTCAATTCCATTTCGGAAGCGGAAACATTTCGCGGGCTTGAGGTGCTGCTTCCGTTCGAACAGCGGGTGACGCTTCCTGTCGGCCAGTATTTTGTATCGGACCTCATCGGCTGCTCCGTGTTCGAGAATCCCGTCTCGTCTCCAATCGTGTCTTCTTCGCCGTGTTCGCTTGCCGAGGCGCCGTCTCTTCTCGGAACCGTCCGCGATGTGCAATTCCCTGGAGAAGAGTTTTCCGGGACGCCGCTCCTGGAAGTGGAAACATCGCACGGAGAAATTTTGATTCCGCTGGCCGTGGATATCTGCACGAAAATCGATCCAGCCGCGCGGCGCATTGACGTGATTCTCCCCGAGGGCCTTCGCGACCTGAATCGCGAATAACGTGCTTGGTGTACGCTGTAGGTGATGTCTCCCGTCATTCGAACGCTGATCTTCACGGTTTTCATCCCGGGCTTTTGGACCGTGTTAATGCCGTATTGGCTTCTGCCTCGCCCCGTGCGCGCGTATGTGCGCCGAGCAGGTGCCGCGGGCTGGCTGTTTATCGCCGCGGGAATCGCGCTGTACTTCGCGTGCGCCTTCTGGGGCTTCGCACTGCGTGGCCGCGGCACGCCGCTGCCGATGGATCCCCCGAAGAAGCTCGTAGTAGTAGGGCCTTATCGGATTGTGCGCAATCCGATGTACTGGAGCGTTGCCTTTGTGATGCTCGGAGAGGCGGCGGTTTTTCATTCGGTCGCGCTCTTGCAGCTGGTTGCAGTATTTGCTGTCGGCGCGATTTTGTTTGTGTTGTCCATCGAGGAGCCGGGACTCAGGGCGAAATTCGGCGCGGAGTATGAACAGTATTGCCTACAAGTGCCGCGCTGGCTGCCGCGTATTAGACGGCCCGCATGACAACCGAGAACGCCATTCGTTAGACTCAAAGCTGATGCGCTTCGATCTCATAACCATATTTCCGGATTTTTTTAGCGGGCCGCTGGAGCACGGCATCGTTCGCCGCGCGCGCGAAGCCGGAATCGTCGAAATTCGCGTGCAGGACTTGCGCCAGTTTACCAAGGACCGTCACCGCACCGTGGACGACCGGCCGTTCGGCGGCGGGGAGGGCATGGTATTGAAGCCGGAGCCGCTGTTCGAGGCCGTCGAGTCGCTGCTGGGGCATGGCGTTGGCGACGCATCCAAGCCGGGCGCGGCTGATCCGAAGACGGCCATTGTGCTGATGTCCGCGGCGGGGAAGTTGTTCAACCAGGAGACGGCGCGCCGTTATGCGCAGTTCGAGCGCATGATTTTTATTTGCGGCAGATATGAGGGAGTGGACGAACGCGTGGCCGAATATCTGGCCACCGAAGAACTCTCGATTGGAGATTTTGTATTGAGTGGCGGAGAGCTTCCCGCCGCTCTGGTCATTGACGCCGTCACGCGGCTTCTGCCAGGAGCACTGGGGAATGAGGCCTCATCACTGAACGAATCGTTTAGCGAGCTTCCGTCAGCTGACCGCTCCGTCGGCACGAGTCCTGCATCGCGAGTTTCGAATCATACGCTGCTCGATTTTCCACACTACACGCGTCCAGCGGAATTTCGCGGCTGGGCTGTTCCGCCGATTCTGATTGGAGGGAACCACGCCGAAGTTGCCAAGTGGAGGAGCGCCGCTGCCCTCGAAAAAACTCGCCGCAACCGTCCGGATTTGCTCGGCAAAGAATGAAAGCCGCGGTGAAGCACTCCCTTCAGCGTTGTGGCCTCCCAATAAAAAAGGGCGGGCGCCCTCCCGCCAAACCTCAGCGCGAGTCACGCCCGCCCCTTAGACGTTGTGCGTGAAAAGGCTGAGAAAATCTCAGCCCTTCACGTTGATCGTTACAGGTTCGGCAAGCTCAAACTTGAGCGGCGTCTCCGCCCGAAGCTTGATGTCTTTCTTGCCTGTCACTAACGCAACCGTCGCTCCGGCGCCCGCTCCCACGGGTCCTCCGATCAGCGCGCCGGTGCCGCCGCCGGCCAGGGCGCCAATCACGGCTCCCCCAGCAGCGCCACCGCCGATCCACTCCCAGTTGCGCTTCTTGTGGTCACGTCCAATCCTCGGATTGGAGATGGTTCGAACGTCATAGTTCTGCCCGTTCACGTCCACGGTCTGCAGTGCAAGCTTCAACCGTGCCCGTCCCATCAGCCTTCCGGACTGCCGTGCGTCTACCACCAACCCTTCAGCGTGGGCGCCCTGAGGGATCACCGTTTTGCCGTTCACAACCACCGGCTCGGAGACCGTCGCGTCAAAATGGTCTCCCGGTCTGCTCTGGTTTGTCGCCAGAGCTTGGTCCAGAGTCACGTGAATCGCCGTGTGCTCTGGCAGCATCACGGGGTCGGACCCGTCTCGCAGTGTGGCGGCAGACAGCGTCAACGCTGCCGTCAGCAGGATCGCGCCCCCGATCATAAGGTAGTGCCGTTTGGTCAAATGCATGTGCACCTCCCACCCTAATTGGAGGCACCATCTCCGCCTTCTGTGGGCCCCGTAACAAGCTCAAAATAAAGTGGATAGGGTTTTTCCCGCCTTCGCACGCGGGCAAATCCTTCAGTCTCGGTGAAATTTTGGAGTACTGCCGGTACTAGAAGGAGTCGTCTCGAAAAGCTCACGCCCAAACAAAAAAGAGGGGGCCAACTTCGCCCCTCTTGCCTTACTTGGCTGCCGCGTGGTGGTCGTAGCTGATCACTCGAGTGATCTTCCACGCCCCGTCTTTGTATTGCCACAGATGGATGAACTTCCCTTCGCCAACCCCCTCCGTGTCTTCATGTCCTGGGTGGTGGAAGCGGTGCACCCCCATTTCCACCGCGCCATAGCCCTTCATGTAATAGACCTGCAGCGTACCTGGAACGAGCTCTCTCGTCGTTTTGCCGCAGATATTCTTCTTGACGCTATCGGTCAATTTCTCCCTGCCAAGCGTCACTCCGCCGTTATCGTGGTAGAACTCCACGTCGTCGACGAAGAAGGTGGCGAACTTTTCCAGGTCGCACCGGTTATAGGAATCGAACAGCGCCGCGTCGAGCGTCGTGATGGCCTTGTCCAGTTCCGCCTGGGATTGAATGCTTTCCAGAGACGGCACTGCCTGGGCCCCCACTCGCCCGGCAAACCAGGCCAGCAGCGGCAACACCAACAGCATTTTGGGCAAACGAGAAAGCGCCCTTGGCAAAGCAGAAAGCATTTTCATCGAGCAGTCCTCCCCGAGGGTAGTTAGTGCACGGGGAGATACGCGGCCAGGACGAACAATGTTCCGTCGCTTCTCATCAGAGTCGCTATTTGTAGAGGCGACTTTACGTCGCCATCCTTCTCGTTGCTTTTGTGGTGGCCGGACTTCAGTCCGGTGCACTTTGCTCTTGGCCGCGGTTCCTCCGCATCGCCTTCACGTCGCCCTTCCAGATCCCCGACCCGTAATGGCGAAGGATACCTTTCCGGCTTTCCGAGCGCACCAGCAGTTCCCAGCGCCTTCTCTACGATTTCTCGCTTCGTTTTCAACCCTGTCAGCTTCCGCGCCTTGCGCACCAGCTTCTCGTCAATCTCAACGTTCGTTCTGCCCATGTGGAAAGCAGGCACCATTTCTCAAGACTTTGTTGTAAATTCCGCCGCTATCGAGGACAGCAAGGAATGTCGCGGGCTAAGAGGAGAAGTACCGGGGACTGAACGGCGGGCGGACCCTTAACTGCAGGCTATGATCTAGGTGCGGCAACACCGGACGCGGTGGCGTCCCGCTCCCACAATCACGGAAACTGAATCAGGGCTCCTAGCCCTTCCAAACATGTTTCCCGCAGGAGCAAGCTACCGTCTCCGTAGGATGTTTCTTTGCCATCGGTTGCCGGCAGACGGGACAATTCTTGCGCCACATATTGGTCCAGCCTTTCCTCAACTAACACGCTGCAAGGTAGGCGGGCACGTCATGCAGATCCATAATGTCGTAGAATTCTTCCAGCTCTTGCAGTGCTGTGAGAAGCGCCAGCGTTTTCCCGTAGGCTGCTATCGCCCCGGTGAGATTGTGAAACTCCGGAGAATCCTTCGCTGTCAACCGTCTTCGTATGTGCGCATCCGCCGAGAGTTCCAGGATTCGTTCGATGCCTTTGCTAGCAAGGCCTAGGTTAGCTTTCATCATGAGTTCGGCTCCCTTCTATTAGATAAGGGCGCAGGCCGTCAGGATTCTGGATAAGGGGAATCCTCCAATTTGCAGGCGGATTATCACCTAGCAGGGATACAGGCAATGGCTGTTGGGGGCAGGCCCTTAACCGTTAGCGCAAGACGGGTTTGTCGCCCCTTCGGTTTCGAGGATGCGGTCTCCGACGCTGTTCTCCTTGCTTGTCTCCAAACCGCCGCCGGTCGTCACCACCAACACAGGCGTCGTCTGCTATGACGGGCGGGTGGCCCAGACGATAAATCCTAAGGCGAATTTGGGTGCCCAACACGTCGGTTTTACGTGTGGGGCCCCATACACTACAATCCTTTACAAAAACAGTGGAGGGCAGGGAGTGCCTTCAATCACCTTCTCGCCAACACTTCGCCCCATAAGTCTTTAACTGGCGGGTGGCAGGCTCTTAGCCGCTGGGTACGATCTGGGTGCCGCATCCCTTCGGTGTAAAACACTTAACAACTTCAGTAAGGCGTGCTATTCTCTCCCGTGTTTGCCAAGCTCCAACCCGCCTCCCCGATTCGCGCTCAACTTCCTCGCCGCCCTCTCGCCTCTTTCCTTGGCCGAACCTCTACTTCCCTATTCCTCATCCCACATTCTTCTCCTCACTGCCCACCGTCCACTGACCTGCCCTGTCCTGTCGGGGTCACCGCTCCCTATCGCCTTAAGTCCTTTAGCTGCAACACTTATGGATTTCCTCGCAAGTGTGGCAAACAAAAGACTTACGGTACAGCTAAGCCCTTTAGATGCAACACTTACAAAAAACACGGGGGAGGACGGGAGATCCCGCCCTCGTCGGAACGTTTCAACGCGTGTTTCCGACCTATCCTCTTTCCTTTCACACTATTGCGCACTCTTTTGCAGCCACCCAGAACTCAACTCTTTTGTTTTCAGGAGATTCCGCACTCTTTGGCAAAAACACCCGGGGTGGGGGTACATCTTCACTCCTAAGGACTCTCCACCCCATCTTCTTCTTGCTGCGTACTTCGGGCTACCACCGCGCCCTGCTTGGCATCCCCCCTCTACTGTGCTTTCCTATAGAGGACACTATGCGACACTCTCTCCGCGTCCGTTCTTTCCTTCCTTACCTCCTTATCTCCTTGCTTCCATTCTTGCTGCCTGTTCTTGCCACTCCGCAAGAAAACCAGCCCACCATCCGCTTCGTGCGCAATCCCGATCCTGCGCCGGACTTCAAGCTTACCGGCCTCGACGGCAAACCGGTCACTCTTGCCGATTCCCACGGCAGAGTCATCCTTCTGAATTTTTGGGCCACCTGGTGCGGACCTTGCCGCGCCGAAATTCCCGACCTCGTCGAGCTCCAGAACAAATACAAGGACCAACTCCAGATTCTCGGCCTCGTGGTGGACGATGACGATCAGGACGCCATCAAGGAATTTTCCGAGAAATTCGGCATCAACTATCCCGTCGCCATTGCCACCAACGACCTTCGCCTGCAGTACGGCGGCATCGCCGCCCTTCCCACTTCTTTTGTTCTCGACGCCGAAGGCCGAATCGTTCAGAAGCACGAAGGCCTTCGCGATCCCGTGCTTTATGAGACCGAAATTCGTGCGCTCCTCGGCCTGCCTATCGGCAACGTCAAAGTGGAAACCTTCGAAGACACCGGCCAGATTTTCCTGAAGCACGCCGAACGCGCCACCGAACTTCCCGGCGTCGATCTATCCAAATTAACGCCGGAGCAAAAAATTTCCGCGCTTCACAAATTCAACGCCGAAACCTGCAACTGCGGCTGCACCTTCACGCTCGCGCAATGCCGCATCTACGACCGTAACTGCCAAATCAGCAAAGCCGCCACCGCAAAAATCGTCGCGGCCCTCGCGCATCCTGCTCCGTCGAAGTCCGCCCCGGCCGCCCCGCCTGTTCCCGCGCCATCCACTCAACCAGCGGCCTCTCCCGCTCCGGAGAAACCCCATGATTAATTTCCTCGCCATGAAGTACGGTCTATTGAATTGCGGCGTTGTATCTCTTTGGCGTGGCGGAGGAGACAGGCATTCACGGGAGGTCCTATGAACGGTCAATTTCGCTCGGCGGTTGAGCTTTCGCTCGCGATTGTTCTTGCATCTCTCATCGCATCGTCGGCATATCTAAAAGCGAAGAGGCTTGATCAGACCATCAAAATCACGGGTTCCGCAAAAAGGCGTATCAAATCTGACCTCATGATCTGGCGCACCTCCGTCAGCGTCGAAGCCGCGACTCTCGCGGACGCCTATTCCAGGTTGACCCGCGACGTTGACAAAACGAAAGCCTTCCTGGTTGCGCAGGGATTTCCAGGGAACCAGATCGTCGTTTCCGCCGTCACGACGACACCGATCCGCTCTTCGCTTCGCGGCTCGCCAGGACTGCAAGCCGGACCTGAGGGCGCAGGCCCCGCACCGTTCAACGGCCGCATTACGAGCTACACCCTTACGCAATCCCTGCAATTGCGTTCCTCGGAAATCGACAAACTGACCGAGGTCTCCCGGAAAGTCACGCAGTTGATCAATCAGGGCATTCTTCTCGAATCCAATGAGCCCGAGTATCTCTACACCAAATTGGCGGAGCTCAAAGTTGCCATGCTCGCCGACGCCGCACACGATGCCCGCGAGCGCGCCGCCCAGATCGCTTCCAGCGCTGGCGGCAAAGTGGGAGAAATGCGCTCTGCTGAAATGGGTGTAATGCAGGTCAACGCGGCGGACGCCAACGAAATTTCAGGCTATGGCGTGAACGACGTGAAATCTGTGGAAAAAGACGTCCTTGCCGTCGTACACGCGACGTTTGCCCTCGACTGAGTGCGGCGCGCAATCTATGAGAGCGCCATTTTTTCTAAGAATCGAGAACGCTGCTGGCTCATGCGGCTCCCGGCCTGATATTCTTTTCCCGGCCGATGCCCGCTCTTGCGAAAATTGTTTTTGTTCTCGCGCTCGCACTTTCATTCGCGGGATTGCTTTCTCCGCCAATCGCGCTCACCGCTGGAATTCTTTTCGGCCTCAGCTTCACGCATCCCTACATCAGCGAAAGCCGCGGCATCGCGCGCACTCTGCTGCAAAGCTCCGTTGTGGCTTTGGGCTTCGGAATGAATCTGCACGAGGTTTTGAAAGCAGGGCGCAGCGGATTCATCTACACCGCGCTGGGAATTTCCTTCGCGCTACTGGCGGGTCTGGCGCTCGGCAGACTTCTGCGAGTGCGCGGAAATTCTTCATTTCTGATCACGGCGGGCACAGCCATTTGCGGCGGCAGCGCCATCGCCGCCATCGGCCCGATTCTGCAAGCCGATGAAGAAGAAATGGTGGTCTCGCTCGGCACAATTTTTGTTCTGAATTCGGTCGCGCTGCTGATTTTTCCGCCAATCGGAAACGCGCTGCATCTTTCGCAATCGCAATTTGGATTGTGGGTCGCGCTGGCGATTCACGACACCAGTTCCGTCGTCGGCGCTGCTACAAGATATGGCTCTCAAGCTTTGGTTATTGGGACCACCGTAAAGCTTGCCCGCGCCCTCTGGATTGTTCCGCTGGCGCTCGCGACTGCGGCGATCAAGCATAAGCGATCGGAGAAAAGTTCCGGGAGTGGCGACACCGGCGCGCGCATCCAGTTTCCGTGGTTTATTTTGCTTTTCATCTTTGCCGCCGTGATCAACACGTACGTTCGAATGCTCGGACACATTACGCCATCACTCTTTACGTTCGGTCGGCTGGGATTGACAGCAACACTTTTCCTCATAGGGAGCGGCATCTCTCGGGGCACCCTGAAAGAGGTAGGGTGGCGGCCGCTGCTTCTCGGCGTACTGCTCTGGCTCGCTGTGGGATTCACTTCGCTTTACTTCATTCGAACAGGTTTCATTTCTTTGTAGCGGATCAGAAAGCCAAGAAGGAAAAGCTATTTCTTCAGCAGTTCGAGCACCGCGCCGGTCATGGCCTTGACGCCGGTTCGAATCGTGGGTTCCGGCACGGGCGCAAATTCGGCGGAATGCGGGCCGGGCAGGCGCGTGCCTTTTTCCTTGGCGTCCTTGAATTTCGCGGGGTCCGCGGCACCGAGTTGAAACATGCAAATCGGCGGCTTGGGATCTTCCAGAGCATAGAGACTGAAATCCTCGCTGGCCATGGCGGGCTCGCCAGGCAGAACATTTTCTTTTTCGAGTGAGCGCACAAGAGCAGCGGCGACGCGGCGCGTCAGTTCCGGATTGTTGATCGTGGCCGGCACATTGTCCGCGGCGACTTCAATGATGGGAGCGCGATCGGCGGGAACGCCGGCGGCAGCGGCGATGCCGTTTGTGATTCTGGTGATGGCGGCAAGAACTTTTTCGCGCTGGGCGGGAGTCATGGTTCGAACGGTGAGCTGCAAATGTGCCTCGTCGGGAATAATGTTGTGTTTGGTGCCGGCTTGAAACGATCCGACAGTAACCACGGTAGGAACCTGCGGATCCATTTCGCGGCTGACGATGGTCTGTAATGCCACAACGATTTCCGAAGCGATGAGGATCGGATCTTTGGTTCTTTGCGGCGCGGCCCCATGACCGCCAAAGCCGCGCACAGTAATGTCCACAGAATCCGCGCCCGCGAGAATGGTTCCCTCGTGCCAGCCTACTTTTCCAGCAGGCAAACTCGAACCATCGTGAAGGGCCAGCACATAGTCGGGCTTGGGGAATTTTGTAAAGAGGCCGGCACGAAGCATGGCGTGCGCGCCGCCGACGGTTTCCTCGGCGGGCTGGCCGATCAGGACGAGCGTCCCGCTCCACTGGTCTTTGAGCTGTGCAAGCATGCGCGCCGTACCGATGAAAACCGACATGTGAATGTCGTGGCCGCAGGCGTGCATGACGCCAACTTCGGCGCCATCGGCGCGCTTTACTTTTACGTGGCTGGCGTAAGGCAACCCGGTATTTTCCACGATCGGGAGGGCGTCCATATCGGTGCGAACGTAGACGGTCGGCCCCGAGCCATTGCGAAGAACTCCGACGATTCCGTAGGCCACGAGACCGGGCGATTCATACTGGCCAAAGTGGTCGGTGACGCTGTAGCCGAGCTTGCGCAACTCTGCCGCTATTAACGCCGAAGATTCTTTTTCCTGCGTGGATAGTTCAGGATTTTCGTGCAGATGTTTGTAGGCGGCGACGAGCGAATCCATTTCCTTGCCGACGCGCTGATCGAGATCGCTCTGAGCGGCCAGCGGCATCGCTACGGTCAAGACAGCCAGGCCACACAGCAACACGCCAAGAAAATATTTCATTGCGCCACCTCTAAAGATCGATGGCATCTTAGCACCGATGAGGCAGACCATCCCGCTGGCAGTTTCCGAGAATCCGACTTTATCGGGAGTTGGCGATGTACTACGGTGCAAATCGGGTCCGACGATTACTTCCGGGTTTAGCCGACCATTCGAAAGTAATCGCTACTTGAACCGAAATGCCGAGTCCGGCCAATGCAAGGATAACCCGTTATCAGGAAGTGGTAGGGATAGACCTAGAAGTTATAGTACTTGACTCGGTAAAACGATTGTAAAATGTGCGCAAACAATTTGACAAACTTGATTCGGGTTCGCCAGTAAGTGTTTTTTTATCAACAGGCATAAGGTGGTGTCCAACGTGCATAATAATCAGCGGCTAGGCATAGCCACGTAACCTACGCTCATTGTCTTGGAATGGAGATTCGATGAACTCCACAATTCGACGAGTTATTTTGGCCTTGGCAGTCGTTCTTGTCTTGGCTGGCGCATCGTCTGCATATGCCGATACGATACTGAATTACCAGGTCGCCGGGCCGGGGCCCAATGGTACTTTCACTGCAGATTTCACGCTTGCTATGCATCCAACGCCGAGCGGAGGAAACGCCTTAGTGTTTTGGTTTTCCAACCTGCCCATGGACGTGAACGGAACCTGGACGAACGCCACCGTGGCTTTCACCAGTTTACTTGGCGGGGGCGTCGCGGGCGCCAATACTTTCGCCCTTGTCGGCTCGCAACTCTTCTCCTGGCCCTCTTCTTCTCCCACTCCGATCATGAATACCGGCGCTTTCACTTTGTCGGGACTTACAGCAAGCGGGTGGGGTTCTTACAGAGTGACTGTTACAGCTCCGGAGTCCGGCTCTCTCGTCCTTCTGCTAGTGGGTCTGCTAGTTCTATTTGCAGGGCGTCGCCTCCGGTGGCTTGCGTAGTCCGCGGCCTGGGCCAAGGAATCGGCTCAACCTCTCGCTATGTTTGTGGGTTGCCATCGGCCTCCTTCCCGATGTCTCGGGATCGCCAACGGAGGAGTATGTAAAGTCCAGCTGTTGAATACCAGCTAGTTGACACCTCCTGATCCATCATGAAGCCCCCCGTAAGTTGCGCACCAATCTCCTCCGGCTCCAATTGCCTCCAGAGTCGTGCCTGATCTTCGAGATTCGGGCCCGCCGGATAACCGAAGCTATAGCGCTTCCAGCAGTATTGTGAGGTGAACCGCTACGCCATGGTCTTCTCCGGCGTCGGGAAATTCCCAGTTATACAGGCCGTCGATTGTGCAGCGGATGAGGGAAAGAATAGCGGCCTTCAATTCCCACTATTGCGAGTCTCGTGGGCATTCCGTTGCTAACGATTCGATGGTGGCATAGTCTAACTATGTCAGGGTGACGCTTTGCATCGAGACGAAATTCCTCCAGGAACGCTCTATCTGCTGATTTTAAGAACGCTGGCGCGTTCCGGCGAAATGCATGGGTACGAGATCGCCAGTTCGATTCAGCGGATATCGAACGACGTCCTCCAAGTCGAAGAAGGCTCCTTGTACCCCGCGTTGCAGCGGATGCTGATCAAGGGTTGGGCGACCGCGAAGTGGGGCACGACAGCCGGAAACCGCCGCGCTCGCTACTACCAGCTGACGGCGGCGGGACGCAAACAATTAGAGGTGGAAATGTCGCAGTTTGAACGCGTCATCGGAGCGATCATGCGTGTGATCGAGGCCGTCTGAAGGAGCTCCGTTATGGACTGGCTGCGCGAACTTGCAAGACGCCTCAGCATGCTGATTCATCGGCGAGAGTTTGATGCGGACCTCGAAGAGGAGATGCGCCTGCATTTGGAATTGCGCCAGCAGGAGCAGCTCCAGTCCGGAATGACGGCAGATGATGCCCGGGCCGCAGCCCGCCGCCGGTTTGGCAACGCAACATACCTAAAGGAAGAAAGTCACCTTGCGTGGGGCTGGGAATGGTTCGAGAACCTGGCGCAGGACGTGCGCTACGGCCTGCGCATGCTGCGCAAGTCTCCGGGCTTCAGCACCGTCGCTATTTTGACGATTGCCTTGGGCATCGGAGCCACAACGGCGATTTTCAGTGTTGTCGATGCCACGCTGTTGCACGCTCTGCCATACCCGGAACCGGAACAGCTCGTAAGCGTCGAGGATGACCTTCCCGGCGTGGGCGCGCGGGATGTAGGAATGTCGGAACCCGAGTGGCAGGACCTCCAGCGTTCCGGAATTTTCGAATACGTTTCGCCGACGTGGTTCGACGAAAACAATCTCACCGGCTCATCTCAACCTGCTCGTGTCCGCTTGCTTATCGTGGCGCCGAATTATCTTGCGCTGCTGGGCGTGAAGCCGCAGATGGGCCGCGCCTTCCATCCCGAGGATCACTCGCCGGGTCTTCTGGAGGAAGTCGTCATCAGCGACGGCCTCTGGAAGCGGGCGTTTGGGAGCGACCCCCATATTCTGGACAAAAGCGTGCGGCTCGATACGGATTTGTATCGGATCGTCGGGGTCATGCCGCCCGGTTTTGACGCGCCGGGCCGAACAGCGGAGGAAAGGAATATTGAGGTCTGGGCCGCAACCAGTTTTTACGGCACGCCTTTGCCTGATAATCCGCCGCGGAACAGGCGTTTTCTTCCGACGGCGGTCGCCCGGCTCAAACCTGGACTGTCCACTGCGCAGGCGCAAAACCGCGTAGACGCCCTGGTCGCATCCTTGCAAAAACAATTCGATGGCGATTACCCACTGCAAAGCGCATGGTCCGTTCGGTTAGTACCGCTGCAGGAGCGGGTGGTCGGTAATGTCCGGCAGTCGCTGATTCTGCTGCTTGGCGCCGTGGGGCTTGTGCTGCTGATCGGGTGCGTGAACGTTGCCAATCTGCTGATAGCTCACGCCAGCGCAAGAGGGCGCGAAATGGCTCTTCGGCAGGCGTTTGGAGCGGGGCGAAGGCGGCTGATAACGCAGTTGCTCACCGAGAGTGTATTTCTTTCCTTGCTCGGCGGGATTGTCGGTTTGATGATTCTTCTCGGCACGAAACCGTATCTGCTACGGCTCTTACCCGAGAGCTTTCCCCGCCTTATGAATATATCGATTAGCTGGAGCGTCTCGCTCTTCGCTCTCGTTTCATCTCTCGTCACCGGCGCGATCTTCGGTCTGGCTCCCGCTCTGCATGCCGGTCGGGTCGATTTGACGCATGCGCTCAAAGAGGGGGCGCGCGGTTCGACGGGATCCGGAGAACAAGCACGCACGCGCAGGATGCTGGTGATAACCGAGCTCGCGCTCTCTGTGGTGCTGATGATTTCCGCCGGCCTTCTCCTGCGCAGTTTCTGGGACTTGCTAAATGTGCGGCTGGGATTTAGTCCGCAGAACGTGATGGCCGTCCGCACCAGGCTGCCCGCCCCCAATTTTCCTAAGAACGACCTCTATAGCAACGCCGCTCAAGAGACGCCGTTCTTACGCGAAGTTCTTCGGCGCGCCAGAACGCTGCCGGGTGTGCAAGAAGTTGCTATCGGCGACACCGCGTCGGTTCCCTTGGACCAGAGTCTACGCGAGCTAAAAGTGATCTCCGAGGGCCGGTTCTTCCTGACATTCGAGGGACGGGACGTTCAAAGCGACCAGCCTGCCGCTGTCGAACGCTCCAGCGTCACGCCAAATTATTTCCATCTGCTCGGAATCTCGCTGCTGCGCGGCCGCTTCTTAGGCGAATCGGATGACGACAAGGCGCCGCAGGTCGCAGTCATCAACGAGGCTTCCGCGCGCACTTACTGGCCAAACCAAGATGCCCTGGGCCGGCGCTTCAAGAGAAATCGAGCGGGTGCTCCGTGGATTACGGTTGTCGGCATCATCGCGAATGCCAGGACAGAATCGCTCGCGGAACTGGGCGTTCCGCAAATCTATCTGAGCTTGTATCAGTCCGAATCTCGCAGGTTGGCAATCTTTCTGCGCGGACATCTCGACGCCGCCGCGATTCCAGAACAGGTACGCGAACAAGTGCAGGCTGTCGACCCAACGCTCCCCATTTCTGGCTCGCAGACACTCGACGAAACGGTTTCCGCGTCTCTTACCGAGAGGCGATTTTCGATGGAAATGGTGGCGTTGTTCGCTTTGACGGCGTTGCTTCTCGCCGGCCTTGGAATTTACGGAGTGATCTCCTACATGGTAAGCGAGCGCACACACGAGATCGGGATTCGCATCGCACTTGGCGCCGACAGGAGGAGCATCTTGCGGATGGTCTTGCGTCAAGGTTTGGGGCTCGCGATTATTGGCGCCGCGGTTGGACTTGTTGGTGCGCTGGTCGTTTCGCACTTCATGGCAGGACTACTTTTCGGCGTGAGACCGACAGATCCTCTGACCTTTGCGTGTGTCGCTCTTCTTCTCATTGGCGTAGCCGTGCTTGCTTGTTATATCCCGGCGCGGCGCGCCATACGCGTCGATCCGCTGGTCGCGCTGAGACACGAATAGCTCGGGCCGGAGTGGCGAAAGCGAAGTCATGCTCCGGCTCGACTGCAAATTTGGAGGAGAATCACTCGAATGAAAGCAATGCGAATCTTTTTGCTCTTGGCAGCATCATTTTCCGCTCTGCTCTCAAGCGGGCAGCTCGCGGCTCAATCGCCCGCTTCCGTCACTTTGGTAAAGGCTGGCCGCTTGCTTGATCCTAAAACGGGGAATGTGCTTTCGCCCGCAGCCGTGCTGATTGAAAATGGCAAAATCAAGGAGGTTGGCCCGCCTGCTCAGGTGCAGGCTCACGCGCCGACTGGCGTCAAAACAATTGATCTGGGTAGCGCCACCTTGCTGCCCGGCCTGATTGACAGTCACACACACTTGCTGGTTGACCCCGTCCTGCCAGCGGAGGTCGAGCGGGCGCGTCGGTTCAACGGCTCCTTTGTGCCGGACCTATTGCTGGCGATTGTCGAATCGCCAAGCAAACGAGTGCTGCTGGGCGCGCAGATGGCTCGGGAAGATCTGGAGAGTGGAATCACCACGGTGCGCAATCTTGGGCACTCGGGAATTGACGGGGATGTTGCGCTGCGGGATGCGATCAATGCCGGACGCATCCCCGGCCCCAGGATCCTGGCCTCTGGCCGCAAATTTGCCAAGGAGGGTGACTACGTCCAGAGCCTCAATCCCGCCCTTGCCGACGCCATCCTTGACCAGGAATTTCTCTCCGTAGATGGCCCTGACCAGGCGCGCCGGGCCGTGCAAAAAAACCTCTTGTATGCCGTCGATGTCATCAAGGTCACCATCAGCGAGAACTATACCCTCGCCGAAATGACCGCCATCGTCGAAGAGGCGCACCGCCAGCACCTTAAGGTTGCGGCCCATGCAGTCGACACGCCCAGCATACAAACTGCCATTGATGCCGGCGTGGACTCCGTCGAGCACGGCAACGAGGTAACCGACGAGCAACTCAAGCAGATGCGGGACAAAGGGATGTTTTTCGATTTCACACCCACTTCGTATGGCGACTTTTTTACCAGGATTTTCGAGGGAACTATTGCGATGTCTTTAAAGCTGCGACCTGAGCGTCTCGATTCCGATCAGCGTACCCGGCAGCGGTACAACGATCTGGCTCAGCTTTTGAAGTCGGGAGCGAAATTTCCCGATGAGTCCGACGAACGTGAGAACCAGCGATACAACAGTCTGGTCCAGCGGGTTCTGAAGTCAGGAGTGAAGTTTGCGGCTGGGTCTGACATGGGCTGGTTCTATCCGGGAAAAACTCGTGGGCAAGCCTCGGTGTCAAGGTTTCCGGTTTTGCACGAAGCTGGGATGCAACCACTTGACGTGATTCGAGCAATTACGACGAACGCCGCGGAATTGCTGGGGTGGCAGGACCGCGTAGGTGCAATTGAGCCAGGGAAATCCGCGGATCTCGTGGCGGTTTCTGGAGATCCCATTGCGGACATCCACGAACTGGAGCGTGTCCGCTTCGTGATGAAGGATGGCCAAATCGTCAGAAACGATCTTTCCTCACATTGAAGCGCAAGTTTTGCCGGAGAGAACAACTAAGCACGGAGCATCGGTGAGTTTTAGAAAGCTGGTCAATCCAAAGGAGAAAATTACCATGAAGCGATCTTTGAACCTGGTTGGGCTTGCGCTCATTGCGGTCACTCTGCTTGCTCTTACGGGAACAAGTCTTTACGGTCAGGGCCAATCGCAGAATCAGCCCGCCGGTTCCGCGCGTTCCCGGGCGGACGAGACCCTCGAGTGGTGGAACCACATCGGCAACAGGCTGATCGCCATGGCCAAGGATTTCCCTGAAGACAAGTACGATTTCAAAGTACAGAAAGACGAGCGCACCTTCGCAGAAAATCTTCTACACGTCGCCGCCGTCGATTACGATCTGATCCGCAGGGTTTCCCAATCGAACATTGGGCCCGACTTTGGCAAGGACGCCCACAACCCGTCTCGCGATGTGTACAAAACGAAAGCCGACGTGGTGAAGCTGATCGAGCAGGCAGTCGCGGACGGCGCGGCCGTAATCAAACAGCAGGGCGATGCCGGCCTGGACAAAACGACGCCATTTGGGTGGGAAACCGGGAAGCATGTGGTCCACAATTCCTACATCTGGATCACCGCCATCGAGCACAGCACCGAACACTTCGGCCAACTGGTCGTCTACTACCGCGCGAACAACTTGGTGCCGCCGGAATCGCGGCGGTAATAAGGTCCTTGAAAGTTTTCGATTCCAAGCCGGATTTGAGATTGCTCCGGACCCGTCTCGGCGCATCTGACGAGAGGTGACATCCTAGCGCCATTGGGCAGGCAATAGCCCATCTGAGAGTTTCCGACTACGCGCGTTGTCGGGAGTTGACTGATTTGCGCCGAACGGTTGCTTCGATGGCGAGCTGGAAGGATACTGAATTTCAGCAGGGTCTGCCATGGTCCGCATGAAGATGGAGGGAGATATCTTGACAAAAGCCCGCAGGCTGACGGTCCTATCCGCCATACTCGTTATTGTCCTTAACGGACAACTTGCGCAGGCGCAAGGCGGGAACAAACCAAAAATAGGGTTTTCTATAGAAGACATGAAGGGGGAGCGTTGGCAGACGGACCTAAGTTCCTTTGAGACGCGGGCCAAGCAGCTAGGGGCGGAGGTGATCTCTGCCGACGCCGGCGGAGACGACGAACGCCAGCTCCAGCAAGTGAGGGACATGATCAAGGCAGGGATCAAAGTACTGGTTTTACTGCCCCACGATCCCGCAATGGCCAATCGGATGGTGGACGCCGCGAAGTCGGCCAATGTCAAGGTCATCAGTTACGATCGCCTGGTCCCGAACAGTGATGTTGATCTTTACGTGAGCTTTGATCGCGTTGAAATCGGCTGGATGCAGGCGGAATATCTGGTAAAGCACGCTCCGACGGGGAATTATGTATTGATTGAGGGTTCTCCAAGCGCCGAGGACGCGAAGACTCTACATGACGCTCAGATGAGCGTTCTGCAGCCCTATATCAATCGGGGCGACATCAAGGTGATCGCTGATGGGTATACCAAAGACTGGCTGCCTTCCGAGGCGTACCTTTTTATGTTGAAGGCGATCGATTCCACCCAGGGCAAGATTGCTGCAGTTGTCGCTTCCAATGACGGACTGGCGGGCGGCGCGATTCAGGCCCTTCGCGAACATAATCTCGCTGGCAAAGTGGCGGTTTCAGGACAGGATGCGGATTTGGCCGCTGTTATATGTATTGCCCAAGGCGCGCAGAGTATGACCGTTTACAAGCCCATCGTAAACGAAGCGGCAAAAGCCGCCGAGGAAGCGGTCCGACTGGCGAAGGGTGAAAAGGCACACGCTAATGGGACAATCAGCAATGGCAAGATAAATGTGCCAACCATAATGTTGAAACCCGTGGTCGTGACAAAGGACAACATCAAGACAACAGTGGTCAAAGACGGATTCCAGACATTGAAGAGCATTAACCAGGCATTGCCTGAAGATCAGCAGATCAAGTAGAGCAGTTTCCTCCGCAGGGTTGACCTAGCGCTGGAGGATGGTTCTCTTTAGCGCCGCAAGCAGAAATCTCCCAAGGAATGTGCGAGCTAGGCGTTCACCTTTTGTTCATTCGTTTTCCAGACGGCGTGCATTGGCATGAGAAACGGAGTGTGCGAGAAATCGCACATTACACGCGCGCATTCGGCGCCGGATGAACGCGCCAGACAGAGTCGGCAACCGGCGTCAACAGCCGCGCGGAATCTACAAAGAAAAGGAGAACGGCGATGAATCATTTCAAAGTGTTGCTACCCAAAGCACTGTGGCTCGGGACAATCGGGGTTGCGACGATGCTCCTAGGCTGGACGCCGTCCTGCAAAGCGCAAGAGGTGAGTCCAGCGATTTTTACGGCCACGGGCGTCGAAGACGTTTATCCGGCTAAGAACGTGCCAGCAAAGAAGCCGGCAAAAGTATACAACGCAACCCACTCCACTCAAGCCAGCTCCTCTAACCAGGCAATCACTCGAAAGCAAAATGCTCATCGAGCCGCTCGTAAGCGTGAGGTAGCATCCGCACCAGGCATGTGAAAAATCAGTCGGCGATGACCCCGATAGCCATCGGCCGAGGATGGCGCGGCGCTGTTCCGTTAAAGAAAGATTCCCCTTGCTTACCGAGAGGAGCTTGCGTATCATACCCTCGGTAACCGAGGAGAGTCCGTGAGCAAGCCATCTGACCTGGTCCAAGGCACACTCGACCTTCTTCTCCTAAAGATCCTCGCGCTCCAACCTATGAACGGGTGGGCGATCAGCCTCCGCCTGAAATCCATATCCGGAGACGTGCTGCAGGTCAGCGAGGGATCCCTCTACCCTGCGTTGCACAAGCTGGAGCAGGAAGGCTGGATCACCGCCGAGTGGAAACAGACGGAGAATAACCGGCGGGCAAAATTTTATTCACTCACCCGCCTGGGAAGGAAACAGCTCGAATCGGAGGCCGCGAACTGGCAGCGGCTCTCGTCCGCCATTTCCCATATCGTCAGACTCGAGGAGGCCTGAGCGCAACGCGCGCCCAAGGAGGTCCTATGCGCCCACAACATTGGCTGTACACCATCCCGCTTCGCCTGCGCTCCCTCTTTCGCCGCCGCCGGGTGGAGTGTGAGCTCGATGAGGAATTGCAGTTCCACCTCGGGCGCAAGATCGAGGAAGGCATCGCCAATGGGCTTTCCCCAAAAGAGGCGCGTTACGCCGCGATGCGCGCGATGGACGGACTGGAACAACGGAAAGAGGAGATGCGAGACATGCGATGCATTCATTGGTTGACGGATTTCCTCGATGACGCGCGCTTCGCGATCCGGAGCGTAAGCCGCACTCCCGGGCTTACCGCGTTCGTGGTGATCACGCTCGCGCTGGGCATCGGGATGACCTCCGGCACTTTCAGTATGGTGGATGCGCTGATTTTTAAGCCTTACCCCGTGCCGCATCCGAGCGGCGTGGTCACTCTGGTGAGCACTACACACGATAGCAGCTTCGACAATTTCTCCTATCGCGAATACCTGGACATCCGCGGCAAGACGAAGAGCTACGACGGCGTGATCGCCAACGCAGACATGGAAGCCGTCGGCTTCAGCGCCGAACCCGCAGCGACGCCGCGAATCAAGGGCGGCATGATGGTTTCCGGTAACTATTTCCACGTGCTCGGCGTTGAGCCGCGGCTGGGACGCGGTTTTCGCGAGGATGAAGATCAGGTGCCCGGTCGCGATGCCGTGGTGGTGCTCGGGCCGGACTTCTGGAAGCGCGAATTCGCGAGCGACCCCTCCGTCCTCGGCAGGACGATTCGCTTGAATGGCGCAGAATTCACCGTGATTGGCGTCGCACCCGAAACCTTCCCGGGGCTGCTAATATTCGGGCATCCCGACTTCTACATGCCCCTGGCCATGGCGTATGTGTTTTCGACCAACCGCCAGAAGAGTTTTTTCGAGGACCGCGACGATCGCGAGTTGGCCGTCAGGGCGCGCTTGAAACCGGGCACGACGCTCGAAGAGGCGCAGAATGAACTCGCCGTGCTCGCGAAGAACTTCGAAACCGAGTATCCGAAGGTCAATCGCAGCCGCGGCGCGGCAGTGCACACCCAGTTCCAAATGCGGACTCGAGCTGACGATGGTAATTGGAAATTCGGCGTGATCTTTTCGATCCTTGCGCTGGCGGTCCTGCTGGTGGCATGCACCAACGTTGCGGGACTTCTTCTAAGCCGTGCCCGCGCGCGAACGCGCGAAATTGCCGTACGCTTGGCGATTGGCGCCGGGCGCTTCCGGCTCATCCGGCTGCTCTTGACGGAAAGCCTGATTCTGGCGTCCTTGGGCGGAGTGGCCGGTATCACCATCGGGTACGGCATCGTGCTGTGGTTTCAGAGTTTTCAAAATGTAATATTTATGACTGACTTGCCGTTCTCAATCCCCTTCCGCATGGACACGCGCGTGCTTCTGGCAAGTCTCGCCTTGGCCGCGTTGAGCGCGCTCCTTTGCGGCCTCGCGCCGGCGCTGCAGAGCACACGCGTGGACCTGGTGAACGGACTCAAGTCAGCCGACGTGGATGTACCCGGACGCAAACGCCTCTGGGGCCGGAATGTGCTGGTGGTGGCGCAGGTTTCCGCGTCCCTGATGCTGCTGACAGCGTCTTTCCTGATGGTCAGGGGTTTCCAGCATGACTTGAGGGAGGGCACTGGCTTTGCGAAAGATCATCTGCTGATGGTCAGCTTCGATCCGCGTGTGGTGCAGTACAACGCAGCTCAAACGCAACAGTTTTACAAGCTGCTGACCGAACGTGTAAAAGTAGCGCCCGGAGTTCAGAGCGAGGCTCTCACCCAGAACATTCCGCTCGGGACATTCGACTTTGACGGTATCGCCTTCGTGCCGGACGGTTTTCAAATGCCGCGGGATCGGGAGAATTTCAATTCGACGATGGACACGGTAGATGAAGGATACTTCGAGACGATGGGGATCCCGATTTCGCGTGGCCGTGGCTTCCTGGCGTCCGATACCGCGGACTCGTCGCGTGTGGCCGTCGTGAATCAGCAGTTCGCGAATCACTATTGGCCGGGGGGCGATGCTGTGGGCAAGCACATTCGGCTCGACAGTCGCGCCGGCACGTTGGTGGAGATTGTAGGCGTCGCGCAGACCATCAAATATCAAAGCGGCTTCGAAAGGCCGATGGATTTCGTGTATATGCCACTTGCCCAGCATCCTATCGCGCGAATGACCCTGATGTTGCGGTCGAGCGGCGATCCGTTGCAATTAGTTCAGCCCGTGAAGGACGTTGTCCGGACCCTCGATCCGAATCTGCCGATGTTGCACACCATGGCCTACGAGGATTACTACCAAAACCAGGCCGTGGAGGGACCACGAATTGCCATGAAACTTGTGGGTAGCATGGGCGCGGTAGGCCTCGTGCTGGCCATCGCCGGTTTGTATGGGCTGGTGGCGTACAACGTGAGCCGCAGAACCCGCGAGATCGGCATACGCATGGCCCTTGGCGCGGCAAGCTCGGATGTGCTGCGGCTGGTGATGGGCAAGGGCCTAGCGCTAGTCGGGATGGGAACGGTGATCGGGCTGGCGATGGGTTTCGGCGTCGAGCGGCTCATGAATTCGATGCTGTTCAATGCCGGCGGCGTAGACATTGTGGCTTATGTCATGGTCGTGCCGTCGCTGTTTTTGGTGACCATGCTGGCGGCCTACTTGCCCGCCCGACGAGCATCCAGGATTGCGCCAACACAGGCGCTGCGATACGAGTAACGCAGTTAGTTCGTGGACGCCAGATCCGCTGCGAACACTTGCCGAAGCTCTACTGTCGTTTGTGCCACCACTCGCGAAGTGACTGGCAGCGTCCCCCTGAATCCAACGAGATTAGAAAGATGCCATCCAGCTTCGTTTCCAGGCCGGGTGGCACGCGGACAAAGGACGCCCACCACCTGGCGATACCGTGCTCCGCCGTGACCGCGAGAATTTCGTAACCAAACTGGATATTTTCTTCGGTTTTCGCAACGCCGACCCAATATTCATAGATCGCGGCCCGACCACGCAAGGGTTCGTCGAAGGACGTCACCTGATAAGTGGCATCGTCTGCGTACAGCGACGCGGCGGCCTCGGGGTCACGGCTGGTCCATGCGTTTCCATAGGAAGCCAGCCAATGATTGAAGGATTCTCGATCCATGTCTGATTTGTAGGTTACTACACGTCTGAAGGGCCAATCCGGCTCGCACGGGGAATTCCCTGACCGCCGGACGCGCTGCTTGCGGAAGCCGCGATTGTTCCGCTCAGATATCCGGTTTCGCGCCGTGCTTGTGATCCTTGCCGAGGAGTGGATTGAGTACTAAACTCGCGCGGCAGATTGAGCGGTCATTCAAATGGAGGAACGCATGAATCGGCGCATTGGTTTTCTGGTAGTAGTTCTGGCCGTGGCGGGAGTTTTTACCGTACGCGGGGCGCTTTCGCAGCCCTCGCCTCAGGCAACGAGAAAGGTGATCAAGTTGGCAGGCGGGCCTGTGGAGGCGCCGTTTAGCGACGCGATCCTGGCGGGGAATACGTTGTATCTGGCGGGGCGGATCGGGTTGGATCCCAAGACAGGAAAACCTCCGGAGAAAATTGAGGACGAGATCAAGTTGCTGCTCGATGGCGAAAAGGACGTCCTGGCACAAGCGGGAATGACCATGGACGACCTGGTTTACGTGCAGATTGCTTGCACGGACCTGTCGCTCTTCGAGAAATTCAATCCCATTTACAAGGGCTACTTTACGACCAAGGACTATCCTGCGCGGGAGTTCATCGGGGCAGGATCTCTCCTACGCGGCGGGCATTTCGAGTTGCAGGCCATAGCGGTGAAGCGGGGGAATTAGAGCGGCCGGCCGGGCCTGTCATCGATGTTACTTCGGTAGGCGAGCATCGCGCAGGGAATCAGCAAAACCCTCGCAAGATCCGCCTATCCCCCAATGACCTCCCGATAGAGTCAGACGAACCCAATATTGCGGCACTGCTGCCCCAAAGATCGAAACCCGAACCGCGAAGAAGTGCCCACCTAAGTAAGGTCTCGCACATGCGACGGTCCACCAAGCAGCTCGTATATTGGCATTTTATTGTTGACCATATTTAGCATAATGCCCGTATATGGTCTAAATTCCACAACCTTGCAACTGGTATTTGCAACTAACCTGTTTATTTTGTTTACATTGCACATTATAGAATCTTTGCATCGGATGGTGACTATCATGCATCAGCTATATCCGCTCAGGGCGGGATCAATGCTAAGAATTACAACGGAAAAGAGGCGCGGGAAGGTCTTTCTCAGCGTCGAGGGCAAGCTGACGGGGCCGTGGGTGGCGGCGCTGGAGCAGTGCTGGCGGGAACTGCATGCCGCGTCACCACTCGAGAAGTTCCTCGTAAATCTGTGCGGTGTGAGCTTTATCGATGCCGCCGGAAAAGTGCTGCTGAAAGAAATTCACCGGCAAGGCGGGCAGTTGCTCGCGGAAGGCTGTCTGAATCAAGCCGTCGTCCATGAAATCGTGGCAAGCGAGAAGAAAGGCGCGAGCACCGGTGCAAGAGAACAGCGCAAACGCTCGCACATCATTTTTTACACATTATTTTTCGGTCTGACCCTGGGGTCGGGCGCGGCGCACGCTCAAGCCACAAACAAGCAGAGCGCGTTGCCGGGGAATGCGCCTGCGCAGGTGCTGCGGCTGACGCTGGACCAAGCCGTGGGGCTGGCGCTGAAACAAAATACCACCGCGCAAATCGCGATTCTGCAGGCGGCACAGAGCGAGCAAGACAAAAATATTTCTCGATCGGATTTACTCCCGCAAGCGAATGCAAACATTTCGGACGAGGCGCAGAAAGTAAACCTGCTTGCTCAGTTCGGCGGCAGGACGCCGTTCCCGGGATTCCCGAAGACGCTCGGGCCGTACCAAGTGTTTTCCGCGGGACCAAGCTTCGGCATGCCGGTTTTCGACTTGACGCTGTGGCGCCGGTATCAAGCGGCGCAGAACACTCTGAAATCGAGTAAGGCAAACAGCCTTTCGACACGTGAGCAAGTGATTCTGCTGGCGGTTTCGCAGTACATCGGGACGCTTCGCGCGATGGCCAATGTTGACGCTTCGCAATCGCGCGTGAACCTGGCGCAAGCGCTGTATGACCAGGCAGCGGATTTGCAGAAAGAGGGTGTGGGCACGGGAATCGACACGCTGCGCGCCAACGTCGAGCTGCAAAACGAAAAGCAGCGGCTGATCGAAGCGGAAAATGACCGGGAAACGTCTCTCTTCGCGCTGAGCCGTCTATTGAATCTGGATCCGCGGCAGGCCATCGAATTGGCGGATTCGCTGAGCTTCTTCGAGACGCCGCAGCCGGAGGTCGAGACGAGCATCGATGATGCGCTGGCGGAGCGCCAGGAATGGAAAGCGCTCGCAGCGCAAATCAAGGCCGCGGAGTACCAGAAAAAAGCGTCGCAGGATTCGCGCCTACCCTCGCTGCGGTTCGACGGGGATTTCTCGTACTTTGGATCATCGGGAAACACGGCTCTGCCGACGTACACCTACCAGGCCAGCGTGAATATGCCGCTGTTTACCGGCGGGCGGATACACGCAGAGATTGTTCGTGCCGACCTCGAAATCAGGAAACTCGAGCAACAGAAAGATGATCTGCGGAACCAGATCGCCCTGGACGTAAAGACCGCGCTGCTGAATCTGCAATCGGCGCGCAGTGAAGTGCAAGTGGCGAACCTGGGCGTGCAGCTTTCGAAGGAAGAAGTGGATCAGGCGCGAGACCGGTTCAAGGCCGGAGTGGCGAACAACATCGAAGTGATCCAGGCGCAGGATTCGCTGTCCCGTGCGAATGACAACCAGATTGCGGCGCTGTACCGCTTTAATCAAGCGCGTGCGGACCTGGCGCGGTCGATGGGCCAAATGGAAAAAGTTTACGCGAAATAATCCCGGGGGGAATCATGAGCGTTGAGATCGAAGTTGGATTCGAGAACGCGACAAAAGTGCCGCGCGTCACGGAAGAGCTTTCGCTGGAGGAGACGCCGAAAGGGCTAGCGAACCCGAAGGTGAGGCAGTTGCTTCTCGGCGGGGGAGCCGTAGTGCTGTTGGCGATCGTGGGGCTCTTTGCCTATTACCGAAACCGGGAGACGACGGACGACGCGCAGGTGGATGGGCACATCACGCCGATGGCTTCGAAAGTGTACGGGCGCGTGGCGCAAGTTCTAGTTGATGACAACCAGGCCGTGAAGGCCGGCCAAGTGCTCGTGAAGATCGATCCGCGCGACTATCAGGCGGCGCTGGATCAGGCGAAGGCATCGCTGGCACTGGCGGAAAGTGAAGCGCGTTCGGCCGGAGTAGACGTGCCGCGCACGCGCGAAAACGTAGCAAGCGGAAATTCTAGCGCGGACGCGCAGTTGTTGGGCGCGCAGGCGGACTTGGCGCGCGCACAAACCACTTACGAGCAAGCGCAGACGGCGGATTTGGCGTGGGCGCGAGCCAACGTAGAGAAGAGCCGCGCAAATGCCGAATTGGCTAAGGCAGACCTGGCGCGCTACTTGCCGCTAATGGAGAAGGGCGAGATCTCGAAACAACAGTATGACGCCGCGAAGGCCAACGCCGATGCGACCGCGAGCGCGCTGAAGGCGGATCAAGAAAAACTGGCGCAGGCGCAGCGCAACGTGGATGTGACCAAGGCGCAACTGGATGCCGCGAAGGCGCGCGTTGAGCAGGCGCGTGCAGGAGTGGCCGCAGCGCATGCGGACGTCAAACAGGTAAGCATGAGGGCCGCGGACGCGCAAGCCAAGGTCGCGAAGGTGGAACAGGCGCGAGCGGCCGTGGAAGCGGCGGAACTGAACTTGAGCTACACGGAAATCACCGCGCCGGTCGATGGCGTGGCGACACACAAACAAGTGGAGCCCGGACAGATCGTGCAGGCTGGGCAAGGGCTATTAGTAGTTGTGCCGCTGCAGAGCGTGTGGGTAACAGCGAACTTCAAAGAGACGCAACTGAAAAACATGAAGCCCGGGCAGAAGGCGGAAGTGAAGGTGGACACGTACGGAAAGACTTTCAGTGGGCGCGTGGATTCGATTGCTGGCGCCACGGGATCCGTGCTGAGCCTGCTGCCGCCTGAAAACGCCACCGGAAATTACGTGAAAGTGGTGCAGCGCATCCCCGTGAAGATCGTGCTGGATCCTATTCCTTCCGAGAAAGCGGTTCTGCGGCCGGGAATGAATGTCGACGCGACGGTGATCACGAATTAACGGGGAATAAGGATAGGGATTGCGGCGGTCATACGTAGAAACAACAGAGGCAGAGATTAGGCGCGATGCGACACAGGCTACTAGCCAAGCTGAGGATGCCGGACGGGACGATCAACCCTTGGGTGATCGCCATTACGGTGACGCTGGCGACGTTCATGGAGGTGCTGGACACCTCCATCGCGAACGTGGCGCTGCCGCACATCGCGGGGAACTTGTCGGCGGGACAGGACGAATCCACGTGGGTGCTGACTTCCTATCTCGTTTCGAACGCGATCGTGCTACCGCTTTCGGGATGGTTTTCCGGCCTGATCGGGCGGAAGCGGTTCTACATGACCTGCGTGGCGATCTTTACCGTGAGTTCGTTCTTGTGCGGGCTTGCGCCGAGCCTGGGCGTGCTAGTGATTTTTCGGATTTTGCAGGGCATAGGCGGCGGCGGGTTGCAGCCGAGCGAGCAAGCGATCCTGAACGACACGTTTTCGCTGGAGAAGCGTGGCATGGCGTTTGCCGTGTACGGGCTCGCGGTGGTTGTGGCGCCAACGATTGGGCCATGGCTCGGCGGGTGGATTACCGACAATTTTTCGTGGAGATGGATTTTTTACATCAACGTGCCGGTGGGAATTCTTTCGCTGATCCTGACGAGCTTTCTGGTAAGCGATCCGCCACACATGAAAAAAGCGAATGTGAAGGCGGGATTCCGCATCGACTACATCGGAATCGGCTTGATCAGCCTGGGTCTGGGGAGCATGCAGATCATTCTGGACAAGGGGCAGCGTGAAGACTGGCTGTCGTCGAACTTCATCCGCGTGTTTTTCGTGCTGATGGTTTTTGGTCTGATCGCGGGAATTCTGTGGGAATTGCGCGAGAAGGAACCGGTGGTCGACTTGAGGATGTTGAAGGATCGCAACTTTGCGATCTCAACGATGGCGATGTTCTTTCTCGGATTTGTGCTGTATTCGAGCACGGTGCTGATCCCGCAACTCTTGCAGCAACTGCTCGGCTATACGGCGCAACTGGCGGGAATGGCGCTGTCGCCGGGCGGAGCGGTGATCATGTGCATGATGCCGGTGGTCGGAATCCTGGTGTCGAGGGTAGACACGCGGATTCTGGTCACGTTTGGTTGCATCGTGTCGGCGTCGGCGCTGTTCGTGATGGCGGGGTGGGATTTGGGATTGGATTACGGGCACGCGGTGAGGGCGCGCATGCTGCAAAGTTTCGGGCTGGCATTTCTGTTCATTCCGATCAACGTGTCGGCGTTCGCATACGTACCGAAAGAAAAAACCAACATGGGCACGGGAATCATCAACCTGGCTCGAAACGTCGGCGCGAGCGTGGGGATTGCGACGGTGACGACGATGCTGGACCGGCGCGCCCAGTTTCATCAATCGCGGCTGATGGAGCGGGTCAATGATTTCAGCGCGGCGTATCACAACATGCTGAACGGGACGCAAACGAAACTGATCGCGGCGGGTTCGACGGCAGCCCACGCCAGCGCGCAGGCGCACGGAATGATTTACGGCACGATCCAGCGGCAAGCGGTGATGCTGGCGTTCATCGACAATTTCAAAATGCTCGGCGTGGTTTTCTTCGCGGTGATTCCGATTTTGCTGCTGATGAGAAAGCCGAAAGCGCCGGCGGGCGGTGTGCCGGTTCACTGAGAGAAAAGATTTCCGCGTCCATGGGCCGCGCAAGAGTTTGATTCATAGGGGGGAACGATGGCAACGCAAGCGGTAGTGGGAATACAACTGAACGAAGAGAAGTTGATCCGCGCCGGACAGCGAGGCGACGAGCAGGCGGTGGAGGCGCTCTTCCGCCGTTATCATCGGCCGCTGTTTCAGACGGCTTTGCGGGTGCTGGGGAACACGGAAGACGCGGAAGACGCCCTGCAGGACGGGCTGCTCTCGGCGTATCGCAATCTAAAGCGCTTTGAAGGGCGGTCGCAGTTCTCGACGTGGCTGACGCGCATCGTGATCAACGCAGCGCTGATGCGGCGGCGCAGCGCGAAGGCGCGTCCGGCGGTTTCGCTGGACGAAACCCCGCGCGAGGAGGAGCTGCCGGCTTCGGAGCGGTTCGCCGATGATGGGCCGACCCCGGAGCAGGTTTTTGCGAGCACGGAGATTCGCGAAATGATCAGCGAGAATCTGGACGAGCTTTCGCCGCTGCTGCGGACGGCCTTTGTCCTGCGCGAAGTGCAGGGCTATTCGACAGGCGAAGCAGCCAAGAAGCTCGGCGTCACGGAAAACACCTTGAAGGCGCGGTTGTGGCGTGCCCGACAGCAACTGGCCGAGCGGCTGGGACGGCGTCTGCGCCGGATGAAGGACGGCATGACCGGAGGAATGGGCGATCCCGAGTGCAGCTACTGCTAAAGAATGAAGTAACCGCGCAAAGAAATAGCGAGGCAACGAAAAGGAGGTCGGCGAAATTGCCGACCTTTTCCTTTTGGTGCAGCTCAGAAATGATCTTGTGCCTGACGATTAGCGGGACGCCGCAACATAGCGGCCGAGGACGCGGAGTTCGCTGGTGGCGGTGCGGACTTCGGCGAGGGCTTGGTCGAGCCGGGCGACATCGCTTGCCTCGACATCGATGAAAAACTGATACTCCCAGGGGCGGCCATGGATTGGACGGCTTTCGATCTTGAGCAGGTTTACGCCGTGCTTCGCGAAGGGCTCAAGTGAAGCCAGCAGCGCACCGGGCCGGTGGGCAAGCCGCATAGCTAGGGAAACTTTGCGGGCATCGGGAGAAATCCACGACGCGGCTTCGTTCTCCGGAAGCAGGAGAACGAAGCGCGTGAAATTCTCAGCGTTGTCCTGGATGCTCTCGGCAAGAATCACGCCGCGATAGTGTTCAGCGGCGCGGCGTCCGGCGATGGCGGCGCAGGATTTGTCACGGCGAGATAGTGCTTCGCGCACGCTGCCTGCGGTGTCTTCCGCCGGAACGCGCTTCCATTCAGGGTGAGCGGCGAAAAAACGCTCGCACTGCGCCAGGGCCATGGGATGGGACGCCACGGAACGGATATCCGCAAGTGACGCCCCCGGAGCCGCGATGAGCTGCATCTCGATTGGCAGAATTGTCTCCGCGACAATCGTAAGCCGGCTTTCCATCAGCAGATCGAACACACGCACGACCGAGCCCGCCAAAGAATTCTCCACAGGTGCGAGGAGCGCGTCAGCCGCGCCCTCAGCGATGGCCGTGAAGGCGGCCTCAAACGTCGCCCTTGGCACCGTGGTAATGGCGCCGCCGAGAAGTTGGATGGCGGCTTCTTCGCTGAACGCGCCGGCTTCGCCCTGAAAAGCCACGCGCATGGTCTTGCGATTGGATGTGCTCATAGGCAGGCGCTATCTTGCAATAAGGGCCGCAAAACCAAAAGCAAAGATTCGCTGTATAATCCCGTTTCCAGGAGAAAGTCCACCATGAAGAGACCCGAAGCGACCGAATACGCGGAATACTATGCGAACTACATCTCAAAGGTCCCCGGGTCCGACGTATTGAGCGTTTTGGAATCGCAACGTTTGCAAATGCTGCAGTTGTTCGCGGGGCGAAGCGAGCGGGACGGCAGCTTCCGGTATGCTCCGGGAAAATGGACGGTCAAGGAAGTTCTCGGACACGTCACGGATACCGAACGCATTTTCGCCTACCGGGCCTTGAGGTTCGCGCGGGCCGATCAGACGGCGCTCCCCGGTTTCGAGCAGGATGACTACGTGCGGAGCGGCGCGTTTGGCGGCCGGACACTCGCCGATCTTGCCGAGGAGTTTGGTGCCGTACGCAGCGCGAGCATCAGCCTGTTTCGTTCATTCAAAGAAGATGTCTGGCCGCGGCGCGGCGAGGCGAATAAGAAGGAGGTGACCGTGCGGGCGCTGGCTTTTATTACCGCGGGCCACCAGATACATCATCGCATCATCCTGGAAGAGCGTTACTTTCCGGCCATTCCGCGCGCCTGAGTCACCGATCACATTTACGGCCGAATGCGGGAATGATCGACGTAGAAGCGTTAATTAATACGTCAAATTGTTCCGGGAATTATCCTGGTATGCGGCACGGGCAACCGGCTTGACGATTGGCCGCGTCGCGGGATGAGCGGAATCGAGAGAGCGGACAGGGCTCGCCGTTCGGGATCTCCTCTGCGGTTTGATCAGAAAAAAGAGCAACATCGCCGCCAGCGCGATAATGAATGCGGCGCTAATCACCGCCGCGGCTCCCGCCTCGATGGGATGCGCAAAGGCATCGGCCAGGATGTAGAGACCCCAGCAAAGAAATGTAACAACGACGAATCCAGCAAGGCTGCCGAAAGTGCGCACCAGCCCGGCGCGAATTGCCAGTGATTTCGCAGGACGCACACCCAAAGGATGATGGATGACCTGGCGGCGCATGGGTCACTCCTCGGGAGTGTCCCAGCGAGCCAGCTCCGGCTCCGGGAATTTTAGGAAGTCAAGGTAGCGAAAGACGGGCGAGGAATAATCCTTTTTCATGACGCTGCCGCAGGCGCATCGTGGATTTTGTCCCTCGATTTCGCCGTTGGATTCCACCAGGACAATGCAGCCACACGCTGGATCGATGCAATGCCAACGCTCTCCGGATTTCATGACCATGGCCCTTTTTCCTCCCTTCGCAAGAACGATCGAATGTTCGCAAAAGCAATCGCAGGTCGGGCCCGTGATGCGCGGGGAGCTAAGGTAAATCTGAGTAAACAGAAAAGCAAGAGGAATTACTCATTTTACGTATATAACTAGTACTGGCGCAGTGTAATTGCCGATTGTAACGCCATCATTTCCCTTGTAGAGGCCGGGCTTCAGCCCGGCTCTCGCCTAGCTGCGATCTTTAAGCTCCCGTGGGCTGGCTGGAAGCCGGCGCTACGAAATGTGCCAAGCCTCCGGCGCTGGCGCTTTATCCCTCACATTGCCCGAAGGGCCGGCGTTTCTCACTTCTCCGTCCCTCTCTGTGGCTCGGTCTCCACGTTCTCTGTGCTCCATGCGTTAAGCCCTTGTCTTTTCTTTCTCGGTTGGCTGTCGGCTCTCAGCTCTCAGTGCCTCGGCCTCTGTGTTCTCTGTGTTAAGTCTTCGCCTTTCTCCTTTGCTGTGGACTGTCAACTCTTCTTTGGATCCTAACCATGAAAAACAAAGAACCCAACGCTGAACTCGTCTGGAAACAACTCGAAGATGTTCTCGTGGCCCGCCTGGGCCTCAATTTTACCGAGCGCGCGGTCTACGCCCACCTCCTGCGGCATAGCCGCCTCGAAGGCAAGCGCCAGCTCCGTTTTTCGATCGTCTGGCTCGCCCCTAGCGTTCGCCTTTCGGACCGGCCCGCTCGCCACGCCGTGCGCAGCCTCGCTGCCAAGGGCGCCCTGCGCGTGGTGGACCGCAGCCAGGCTGGCCACCTGGTCGAAGTCTTGTTACCTGACGAGGTACACGCCACACCACACGAGGGCGCAGCGTCCTCTTGCCTCGCCCAGCGACGAAGCAGCCGCAACCTCGAGGAGTTGGATTTCTTGCAGGTCAGCAGCCGACGGGAGGCCATTCATGCACGCGAGCGCGGCCTGTGCTTTTATTGCCTGCGGCGCTTCGTCGCTCGTGGGCGAGTGCTCGACCATGTTGTCCCGCGGGCCCGCGGAGGCAGCAATTCCTACCGCAATCTCGTCTCCTTTTGCGTCGAGTGCAACACGCAGAAGGGAGAAACGGCCGCCGAAGATTTTCTGCGCACCCTCTATCGCCTGCGCCGCTTGACTTCTGCCGAGCTCGAAGTCCGCCTGCGCGCCCTGGAAGCGCTCGCCGCCGGCGAGCTCCGCCCCCTTCTCGCCTCGCCCGCCGTCGTGATCACAAATCAAAGAAAATCCTAACGGCCATAAGGCAGGAGAAAAATGCATTTTCCTCTTCCTTTAACAGGTTGTTGAAAAATCTTGCTGACTGTCATCCCGAGCGAAGCGAGGGATCTGCTTCTGGTTAAAATGCAATGCCAAGCGCCGGAGGCGCGGCACATTTCGTAGCGCCGGCTTCCAGCCGGCTCTTTTTTGGAGTGCAGCAGCCTTGCTGCCGCCTTCTCCTCGCTGAAGCTTGCTTCGGCTTTTCCTTTGCCCCTTTGTAGGTGCGGGCCCTGCTTGTCCCGAGCGTTTTTTGCGAGGGGGGTCAGCCTTCTCGCTATACTCCTTGCCTGGCGTTGACCAGGGTCGATCAATCCATGAGAAGTCTATTACGCAAGGCTTTGCTTGTGTCGCTCGCAATTGTGAGTGTGGCTAACCGCGGTTAATCAAACTAGAAGCAATGATACACGGGGAAAAGCGGGAAGGGTTCAGGGTCACGCTAGGGACGGCAGTCCTGAGCCTTCTTCTCATGGCCCCCGCGGACACGGTCGAGGTTTTTTCCTGGCTTCCAAAACGGTTGTTGGATCCGATTCCAAGCAGTGCCCGCCTGTGGACACTCATCGGTTTATGTGAGATCACCGTAGGGATTGGCGGCCGTTTCTATCTCTCCCTTGCTCTCGTTCTTAATATTTTCCTGCTCTTCCGAAAGCAGGCACCAGTATGGCTAAAGGTATTCGCATGGATTCTCTTCATTGTGGCTTTGCTTGGCACCGTGCGCGTTGAAACAGAGCTCAGACACGTTCGCTAGCGGGTGTAATTTGGTTGTTTCATCGTTTTTCTAGAGGCGGCGGGTGGCCGACCCTCGATCCGCTGAAACCTCTTGGCCCGTCCTTGCGGGGTTTGCTGCGCAGCCGACTTGGCAATCGGCCGCACTTCTCATAACCTAAGAACGCCCAGCGAAGGCCAGAAAGGTGAGAATCATGCGTATCGCTCGTTTGATTTGTTCGTTGTTTCTCGCAGTTGGATCATTGGCGATCCCGGCTCAATCCCGAGCCCAAGTTGCTGTGGGCATCTCCGTTCAGTTTGGCCCTCCAGCGTTACCAGTCTATGAGCAGCCTCTTTGCCCAGGCGACGGTTACATCTGGACCCCGG
>WNFR01000537.1_pt1 | contig 54022 bp, 43 predicted proteins | sample 5400221 | NCBI WGS metagenome assembly WNFR01 (sample SAMN13153357, study PRJNA577476) | soil metagenome | isolation source: 40 cm soil under Madrone tree | place: USA:California | collected 2016-06-14
GACCGTAACCTTCAAAAGTGGCTTCCTCATATTGTTCGCCTTCGAGTTGGCCTGTGCCGCGCAGGATCGCGCGCTCGACGTTTTCACCTGGCATGTTCGCGGCCTTCGCCGCCAGAATCGCGGTTCGCAGGCGCGGATTGGTGTTCGGTTCTCCGCCGCCGATGCGCGCTGCAATGCTGATTTCGCGGATGATTCGTGTGAAAACGCGGCCGCGCTTCGCGTCGGTGGCCCCCTTCTTGTGTTTAATCGTGGCCCACTTTGAATGCCCGGACATGACACATCCTCGTTTGTTTCACGTGACCGCGGCCTGGCCGAGGTCATCGATGGAAGAATTTTTGCGCCGCAGAGCGGTTTCGGCCGCTGCCGGACACCAGGCGAACCGAGGTACGGTCGCTGAGAAAAACCACACCAGTGCGGAGACTTTACGGTGAACCGCAAACCCCTGCGGAACCACCGTAGTTTAGCACAGGCGTTGGATAATGGAATATAGCCACAAGTCGGCGCGGGGAGCGGCCACGCCAGAGATTTTCACTCACTCGTACTTACGCTGGCGGAAAGCGCGGCGAGCGGCCGATCGGAAAAGCAGCTGTACGCCGGGAAGCTGAGAGATGGCGTTCGCCACTGCGGGGCGCCGCGCCAGTCTGTCGGGGCCGACGTCTGAGACATTGCAGGTGCGGCAGACGCCATTTTTGGGCCCAGGAGCGAGAAGTCCGGCCCGAGCGGGCGCGAGGTCACGATAAAGGTGGAACAAAGTGTATCCCGGTTGGGCAAGGTCCCCAATGATGGCGGATGACTGTGCCGCCGAATCGGACCGCACCTGGCAGCAGAGCATGCCCTTGCCGTTGTAATCGACGACCACGGAATGGAGCGGATTGAAACAGACGGACCGACGCTGATACGAGTGCAAGCCGGCGATCTCCACCAGGCCGCCGCGCGTGGAGACATGCTCGCCCGTATAACACGGAATCCCCATAGTAATTTGAATGGACGACCCAAGGCAGCGGTAGTCGAATTCGCCAATCGGCGACAACTCCAGCCCGGTGCGTGTCGAGAATTTCTTCTTTTCGTCCTCTATCTCGGCCGGCACGCGTTCCTTGCCTTCGGGAAGGTAAAGATCGAGCATCAAGCGATTGACGCCAGCTCGTTCCAGCTGGCTCAGGGTTTCGCGATTCAGGTAATCGCCGTTGCTAACCAGGACAAGGTAAGCCTCCGGCAGACGCGCACGGGCGCGAACGAGGCGTTCAAAGATAGATGCGTGGGCCATCGGTTCGTGGTATCGCGACCAAATCAGGGTCTGTTTGTATCGAATGCCGGCAAGATCGTCGAGAATGCGCTCGTAAAGCGCGTCCTCCATGATTACGTTCTGCGAGCGGCGATCGATAAACGCGTTCGGGCAGAACGCACAGGTGCGATTGCAGTAGCTGTGATTCTCGATTTCCACGACTCGGACGAACGTGGAGAAGAGTTCCTTCACGTCGGCGAGTCCCAGCGCCGGCTCGAAAAGTGCAGTGGGGAGCAAGTTAGCGACTAACGACTTGCCAAGGACCCGGATGGTTGGATACATGCTTGCCTGCCGAAGGAAACTGAAAACCGCGAGCTCCAAAATTGCGCGCCTGATAACACCGGATTGGAGTATGTGTCAAGAATGAGGACTCGTCCAGCAGTTTGCGGACCCTACGGTTATTGATTTCTACTTAGGGCGCATTGCTTTCTACAGGTCGCAGCACACGCGCCTTCGGCGGAAGAGGTTATACTTCATCGCTGGCCATCTCATTGAATACGACATACTTCCGCATGGTCGCCACGAAGCGCACGAAAAACTCAGGAGCCTGCCGTGCCTGACCGCCGGTACCGCGTCCTATTTGTCGGCTCCCATCCCGTGCAATACCAGGCGCCGCTGTTCCGCCGTATGGCCAAGCACGCTTCGCTCGATCTCCACGTAGCGTATTGCACTCTTCGCGGTGCGGAGGCTACCCACGATCCGGAATTTGGCGCCCACATTCAATGGGACGTGCCCCTTCTCGACGGTTACTCATGGACTCACGTCCCGAATCGCGGCTCCGGCGCCGAGTCCTTCTTCGGCTTGTTCAATCCAGGCTTGTGGAAACTCATCTGTAGTGGGAATTTTGACGCGGTCGTCTGCTACCTAGTTTATGTGCGAGCGAGCTTCTGGATTTCCTATCTCGCGGCAAAGAGTTCGGGGGCTGCATTTTTATTTGGAACGGACGCACACTCTTTCGCGGCCCGGGATGGCCGTGCCTGGAAGGTCTTACTTAAGAAGATTTTTTGGCGGAGGCTTTTTGGTCTGGCGGATCAAGTTTTTGCGCGCTCGAGCAGGGCGCGCGACCTGCTGCTTTCCGCCGGAATTCCTGACGAGCATATCTCGCTCGTATCGTTAGTTGTGGACAACGACTGGTGGGTGACGCAATCCACGGGGACCAGCCGCGACGCGGTCCGCGCTTCCTGGGGCCTCTCAGCAGATAGCGCAGTTATCCTCTTTTGCGCGAAGCTGCAGCCCTGGAAGCGCCCGCTCGACGTGCTGGAGGCTTTCAAGAAACTAAACCGGCCGGACACAGCGCTGGTTTTCGCAGGCGACGGCCCGTTGCGGGGGACACTGGAGGCAAGAGCCTTAGAGATGGGGATCAGCGCACATGTCCGCTTCCTAGGATTCGTAAATCAGTCGCGGCTGCCTGCCGTATACGTTGCATCCGACGTCATGGTCTTACCTTCCGAATTTGAGCCCTTTGGCTTGGTGGTGAATGAGGCCATGTGCTGCGGCTGTCCGGTAATTGCTAGCGACCGCGTCGGAGCGACAAGAGATTTGGTCGCCCCCCTCCGTCCGGATTTTGTGTTTCCGTGTGGCGACGTTGAGACCCTGGCTGGAATTCTTGCCGAAGCATTTGCAAGGCCTGCTCTACTAAAGGAGCTAGGGCGGCAAAGCGCGGCACGCATGCAAAGCTGGTCGCCCGAGCACTATGTTGCAGAGACCATGGCTGCCATTGACAAAGCTGTGCGCCGAAGGGCGTTCCGTCGTCTCCCACCCGCTTCTGGGAGGGAAGCCACGGATGGATAACCTCCAAAGGAACGCGCTTCCCCTGGAGACCCCAGACGGGCACCGAATTAACAAATAAACCGAGGAAACTCCGCTCATATATACTGAACCATTAGCGAATCATAATAGGGCGAATCCGTCCGACTGGCCTTGCAATTGACGGCCTCCAGCCGGGAGAGCGAGGCGCTTGTGCCGCGAAGTGACAACCACATCCGCCTAAATCTGGGATGCGGCTTGCAGGCCCCGCTCGGGTGGATAAACGTCGACGGGTCCTGGAACGCGAGGCTTGCTAAGTACCGCCGGCTGCGGCGCATGCTCTCCAGTTTTCGTCTGCTGCCTGCGGACAAATTGGAAATACCGTGGAGCCCGTCGATCCTCATTCGCGACGTTCGCAAGCCGTTACCGTTTTCCGATGGTTCTGTCACCGCCGTTTATGCCTCCCATGTCCTCGAGCATCTTTACCGCGAAGAAGGCCAGCGGCTGATTGCGGAGTCGTTTCGCGTCCTCGCGCCTGGTGGCATTTTGCGAATTGTGGTGCCGGACCTGCGAACGATTGTTGAAGAATATCTCGGAAGCGGCCCTCTCAAGGGCCAGAGAACGGAGTCAGAAACTCTCCGGCCCGCCGATCAGATGAACGAGCGGCTGCTGATGCGTTGGCCGACGCCTGCCTCATCTCATCTGCTATATCGCATATATAGCTCTTGGCAGGATTTTCATTCCCATAAATGGATGTATGATGCTGATTCGCTTATTTCCTTGTTCAAAAGAACCGGATTTGTGCAGGTTGAACAGAAGGAATGCCACGACAGCCGGATTGCGGGCATCCAGCAAGTGGAAGATCCGAGCCGGCTTCTGGAAGGAGCCGGTGTTTGCGTAGAAGGCGTGAAGCCGGTATCTCCATGATTGACGACCGCTTTCTTTTTTCTGAGGCGGTATCATGAATCTGATGCCTCGAGCGATGCCCAGAAGTCGGCTCCGCGGGCCGCTTCCTCTCCTGGGTTTCATAGCTTTGTTTGTTGTAACCGTCTACAAAGCCGCGAATTATGTTATCGCCGGCGATATGACCAGCCTTGCGTACATCGCGCTACTGTTCGTCGGCTCCGCCTTTGTGGTCGCCATGCTGAATAGTTGGCGCAAGGGCCTGTATTTTTTTCTGACTTGGCTTTTATTCGAGGATTTTGCAAGAAAATACCTGGGCAACAACATGGCGATCTATTTCGCCAAGGACGTCTTAGCTGCAGCTGTGTATCTGTCCTTTTTCCTGGCTTATCGACGAAAGGAGGTCACATCGTTTCGGCCTCCCTTTCTTGTGCCGGTCCTTTTGTTCGTCTGGTTTGGAGTGATGCAGGTCTTCAATCCTGCCTCTACGAACTTGGTGTACGGGATTCTGGGCTTGAAACTCTTTTTTTGCTACGTTCCCTTGCTGTTTGTAGGCTATGCCTTGCTCAATTCCGAACAACAGTTGCGCCGGTTTTTCTTCGTCAACATCGCGCTTGTCATGATCATCGCTTCTCTTGGCATTGCGCAATCCGTCTTGGGACACACGTTCTTGAACCCCGAAAGGCCCGCTGAAGACATTCGCGAGTTGAGCACGAATTACCGGGTTTCGCCGGTGTCCGGTCTGTTGTCCTATCGTCCGACCTCCGTGTTTGTCAGCACTGGGCGCTTCAGTAATTTTTTGCTTGTTTCCCTGCTGTTGCTAGTTGGTTTCTTAGGCTATCTTCTCTTGCGCTACAGAAAGGGCAGGAATCTAGCCTTTTTCGCGCTGGCGATCGTTTCCGGCGCCATTGTCCTCGGCGCCGCCCGCGGCACTCTTTTATGGGCCGCCGGAAGCGTGCTGGTTTTCACGCTGGCCTTTGTTTGGGGCGCCCCCTGGCGCCAGCGCGAAGTAATCCGCGTTCTGCGCACATTGCAACGAGCTGCTCTTGGTATTGCCCTGGGCCTAGTGCTGCTGTTTTTTGTTTTTCCCGAGACGCTGCTTTCTCGTGTCGCATTTTACCAGGAGACACTTTTGCCGGGCAGCGGCCCGGGCGCACTCCAATTCCGAACATGGGATTATCCAATCATGAATTTCCTTGGGGTGTTCGGTTACGAGCGGTGGCCTTATGGCTACGGCATCGGCACGCTGTCTCTTGGCACGCAATATGTCGCGCGTTTCTTCGGCTCAAAACCTCCGGTCATTGGCGTGGAGAGTGGCTTCGGCACGATTGTTCTTGAGATGGGCGTGGGCGGGCTTGCCCTCTGGTTTGTAATGAGCTTTGCGATCCTCTTCTCCGCGTGGCGAGTCGTCAAGAAGCTGCGAGGTTCGCCCTGGTTTCCGCTGGCATTCGTCATCTTTTGGTATGCGGGACTTCTCCTGCTTCCCATGACGTTTAGCGGAATCCAGCCGTACGAAGATTTCGTCTTGAACGCTTACCTTTGGCTTCTACTCGGCATCTTATTCCGATTACCGACTCTTGCTGTCTCTGCTCAATACGCCGCAACCGCTCAGCTCTCCCCCATTTATGACCCACAGATACGGCGGTTGCGCTGACTTGCGTCTCGCCGTCGTCTCACCTTTCGTCGACCGCCGGCATGGTACGGAACGCGCCCTTGCCGAAGTTCTAGAACGCCTCGCTCGCAATGAACATTGCGAAATCCATCTCTATGCCCAACGCGTCGAGGATCTCGCCGTCGTTCAACCACGCGGCGGCGACCCGCGGGACTCCGGGGCGATCATCTGGCATAAAGTGGCATCCACGCGCGGCCCCCATCTCCTGCAATTCCTCGCCTGGCTCTTTCTAAACTCCATTTGTCGCGCTGGGGACCGCTGGGTCCACGGACTTCGGTTCGACCTGGTGGTTTCACCTGGAATTAACTGTTTGGACGCCGACGTGGTCATCGTTCACGCACTTTTCCATCGCCTTCAGGAACTTGCGCTCGGAAAGCGACCAAATTCGGCACGGGCCCAGTTTCTTCGGAGCCTTCATCAGCGCGCCTACTACGCTCTGCTCGCCGGTTTGGAGCGCCTTATCTACGCGAACCCCAAAGTCTCACTCGCCGCCGTCTCCCACCGCACGGCCAAACTTCTCGCCAATTATTTTCACCGGGATGATATTCGTGTCATTCCCAACGGCGTGGATACCGCGCAGTTTTCACCTTCCGCGCGGCTGGCTCTTCGTGCCGCAGCACGGCGCCGCCGCGCGATTCACGAAACTGATTTTGTGCTGCTCCTGATTGGCAACGATTGGCGAGTAAAAGGGCTTGAGACCGTACTTCGTGCCGTGAGTTATCTTCGAGGCCTCCCATTTCTCGTCATCGCAGCGGGAGATGATTCTCCCAGCCCTTTCTCCGAAACAGCAAAGTCACTCGGGATTTCCGAGCGCTGCCGTTTTGAGCCATCTCGCGAAGATGTCCTCGATTTCTATGCCGCCGCTGATCTCTACGTCAGTACCAGCGAGGAAGATTCTTTCGGTATGCCCGTTGCCGAAGCCATGGCCTGTGGCCTGCCGGCCATCACCTCGATTTTTGCTGGGGTATCCTCTCTTCTCCACGATGGAGTGGATAGCCTCCTCCTCCGCGACCCGCACGACGCCAAAACACTCGCCACGATGATTCGCGCGCTTTACCAGCAGGCCGAATGGCGCAGCCGCATGGGGCAAGCCGCCACAAAAGCATCTCGGGAGTGGACGTGGGATCGCAATGCGGCTGACGTCTGGAAGCTACTCAACGACGCGGCCGGCAAAAAAACCTCGCGCGCCGTCCAAGAACCATAGTCGCCACCGCGAATCAGCGCGCCCGAAGGTGTGTTTCGACTGCTTTGCGCGTGGCCTGCAGCGTGAAGGTGAGCGATTCCTTGGGGATGTCGGTCACAAACGGTTTGATCATCCACCCAAGCCCAACCGGAATGCCCCGCGTCAGCGAAGCCACCTCGCTTTGCACGTAAACACCACCGTCGCGTTCTTCCATGCGCCACCACGTTTCCATTCGCCACATGAATCCGCCATCATCGCCAATAGCTTTCTCGCGTTCATCGCTCTTCCCGGCGTTTTCCACTTCCGCAATGCGCACTGCCGAACTGCGGCTATGCGCTCTTGCTGGCGCATCGTGGAAGTACTGAACTTCGTGTTCCGTGTTCAGCACTACAGTGATCACCTTGTGCCGGCGGAACCGCAGAAATACCCGGAAATGGTCGCCATCTCGCGATTCGATCTTCGATCGCTCGACGTCCGGCGCGTAATAAACGGAGTGCTTATCGTAATCTTCAAGTACGCTCAAAATGTCTTCAAGTTTCGCTCGTGGAACAAACACCGCGCCCGTCCAATGATGAATCATCCCACCGGGGCAGGCCATCGGCTTGTCATTGTGGAGGATTTCCAGCTTCTGCATCCTCACTTCACCCGATTTCAGCCCCGCGTAAGCCTCAGCGCGTTGTTTCTCGGGGAGTCCATCGACCCACAGCAAATCCGTACCGCGCTTCAGCTCACCTTCATTTCGCGCTTCAACGCGCTTTACGTAGCGATCAAACGCTTCCTGCGTCTCCGTCTTCAGTTTTGGCAAGGCAGGGTCGGCGGCCCGCGCACCGGACCCTGGCACCTGGTTCAGTGCCAACGCAACCAGCAGGAACGCAACGAGTCTTGCCGCGATGTTGTTTTTGGCTTTCACCTGTTGCACTAGCCCTTCAGATTGCACTACTCCCGCTATTCTTAACCTATTCATTCGAGAGCATTTTATAGACAAATAGCTGCACTCTGCAGCTTTGGAATGCAAGCAGGGTTCCGATACAAAAGAAAAGGAGGGCCTGGTTTAGGCCCTCCTTCGCAGCCGCTCTGGTCTCTAAAGAATGCTGAGGGAAGCAGAAGAAAATGGCGGGTTGGGTAGCTCGCACACGGCCCCTTGCGGAGCCGCTGTCCCCGCGCGGCCCCCAACCCGTTCTTAGGAGACTACGCACCTGAATTGCGCCTCACAATGGGTCCGCAGAGCCACTGGACGGGGTACCTCGGTAGTAGTACATCGCGTCTATCGCGCACCGAACTCAAAACTTGGCGCAGGACATAAACATCTTATTATCAGTGAGATAGAAAGATGCCTTGGCCTCTGTCTGGACCCCAAGCCTTCCAATAGTACTAATCCAAATCTGCATTATTCCAGCAGCAATCAGAGGCCTTCCCCGAATCACTCTTTCACGGCCAAGTCATGTACCAGCGGGCGTATGTGGCCATCCCAAGGAAAAGCACACCCCACCAAACCAAGAGAAGACTTCTCATCCAGAATCTGAAGCGAGTAATTCGGAATTTCTCCGGAAGTAGCTTTGTCCCGGCCGCCAGCAGTATATATAGGCCCCCAAGCTCAGCAACTCCGCCCAGGGAGGCATGAGTGGCCGCGAGGGCGTAGTAAGGTCTTTCAATCCTGCCTGGGAGTTTGGGGAGCACCTGACGATGAAAAGCAGGAAACATCGTTAACACGATCAGGCCGAGATTGAGGAGAACGATAACCGACTGGCATATTGCATGGAACCGGATGCGTCCCACGCGCGCCAACCACGCTCCGGCAAGCAGTCCCGTTCCCATTCCCATCTCGAGCAGCAGGGTCAGGTCAGCAGCCCGCGGAGCTGCAGTTCCTAGAAAGCCAGTTTCTTGCATACTTTCTCCTCATCCATTACCGGGGCGACCTTCACAGGGCTCTCGGGAAGAACAGCATCGGATGAGATGCAATGTTTCTCTCACTCACTGCACGATGACCTTGCCGGTCATCTTCGGGTGAATCGAGCAGAAATACGGATACGTTCCCGCCTTGCTGAACGTGAAGGAAAACTTCTCGTCCGTATCGAGCACTTTGGACTTGAACGACTTTGGATCGTCCGTGCTGACCACCGTATGGGGAATATCGTCTCGATTCGTCCACGTCACGCTTGTTCCCACTGGCACCGTGAGTGTCGCCGGTCCGAAGCTGAAGTTATCGATCTTCACCTCCGCGGTTGCCGGCTTTTCCTGCGCGCTTGCCAGGATATTCTTCTGACCTACGGTGATTGTTCCAACGCCCGTTGCCAGCGCCACTGTCAGAACTGCAATAGACACACTTCTCCTCATATTTTTTTCCCCCCTTCTTTCAATTTTGCCGATCAAATTGGTTTGGTAACTTGCGCAATTTGCGCGTCAAGCGAGCGTCGAATCGACGACCGCCAACGCATGCTGCCCTTGAATGTAGTTCACATCCGTAATTCCCAGAACGCTTTTCAGTTGCTCCGCTGGCACTTTCATTGGCCCCGGCGAATCCGCCTTGCCTGGCTGCGGTTGCGGAAATGCGGTCGAGCAAGCGGTGTGAAACGTAACGTTGCCCTCAACCTTCTGCATCACCTGATGGATGTGGCCGTTGAGCACCGTCACCGACCCAAACTTCTTCAAGTACGCCAGGGCCTGCGCACTGTCTTCGGTGCCCCAGCCCCACTCCGGGTACACCGACCACAGTGGAATATGCGCGAATATCACGATGGGTGTGCTGTGTTTGAGGTGCTTCACGTCGTCTTCCAGCCATTCGAGTTGCTCGTGCCCCAGCGTTCCAAGCCCTCCGGCCTTCAAATTCATCACGTTGACCAGCCCAATGAAGTGCGCGCCCTTCTTGTCAAAACTGTACCAGCCCGCGCCCTTGCTGGCTTTTCCATAACGCTCCAGAAATTGCTTCCCGTCGTCGTTCAGCACATCATGCTCACCGGGCACGTAGAAGACATCCTTGGGCTTTGCGCCCTTCAGGATCTGATCGACGGTATCGAATTCCTCAGGCTTCGAGAGGTGGCTGATGTCCCCTGTGTGGAGCATGAATTCCGGAGCCGCAGAAAGAGCGTTGATCTTGTCCACCGCGGCTTTCAGTGTGCCCGCCACGTCCGGATTCGCTGGTTTATTGAAGCCCATGTGGCTGTCGCTGATCTGCACAAAGCTTAGTTCTCCCATGGCGTCTTTCGAGCTCATCTCCGGTAGCCGGTTGAGGCTGTACGATTTCAGAACGCCCCCGCTCATCACGCAAAGTGCTCCGGTGCCGGCCCAAGCCATGCACTTCAAGAAACCCCGCCGGTCGATCCCGTCGTGATTGTGGTCGTAAAGAATCTCGTCTTTCAACTTACCAGCCATGGTTTCTCCTCGGCATCTGAACACACCAGCATCCGCAGCTATTTCTGTCGCCCTTTCCCGCCAATTTGCCTGGGAGGGCGGCGCGGGTGAGAGAGTCCAGGGAGCCCGCGCCGCGTATGGGACGTGTTTCGCTTATCCAGACCACCAGGTGCCTCCAAATATTCCCGCTTTGCCTGCTCACCAACCATTTGCTTAATTAGTCACATCTATGGGGAGTTTGGGAATAAAATGACTGTTCAGGCGGTTCCTGTCCATGAGTGGCTCTGACCAGGGGAAAGGCTCGGACGTGTTGGATGAGCAGGACCGGGCGCGCTTCGAGCAGCTCGTTCTGCCACACCTCGACGCCGCCTTCAATTTGGCGCGCTGGCTTCTGAAAAGTCGCGCCGATTCAGAAGACGTTGCTCAGGAGGCTTTGCTCCGTGCCTACCGCTTTTTCCGCGGCTTCCACGGCGGCGATGCGCGCGCCTGGCTTTTGCAGATTGTGCGCAATACTTGCTATACCTGGTTGGAGAAGAATCGCCCTGTGGAACTAATGACTGAATTCGACGAAGAATTGCACCCGCAGCCTAGCGTCTCTCCCGAGGCTCTGGCTATTGCCGGAGCGAACCGCGAGCGCCTTGCGCGCGCCCTCGAAACGCTGCCCCCCCGCTTCCGCGAGGTGCTGGTTCTCCGCGAGTTGGAAGGTTGTTCGTATAAGGAAATTGCTTCTATCACGGCCATGCCCATTGGCACGGTGATGTCTGCTCTAGCCCGGGCTCGTCAGCGTCTCCACGGCGCGCTCACTCAAGCCTCTCCCCAGGAGGCCTCCCGTGAACTGTGATCTTACGCGCACGGTGCTCCACGGCTATCTGGATGGCGAACTCGACGCCACGCGCTCTGCGGAATTTGAGCGGCACCTCGAAGGCTGCCGCGAATGCGCCACTTCTCTTGGATCCGAGGAATCGCTGCGCTCGTCCCTTCAGCGCAGCGGGCTTTACGAAAACGCTCCTTTAAGCCTTCGCAAAAAGATTCGCGCTGACCTTGATGTGGCTACCTCCTCAAATGCGGCCATTCGGATTCCCGTTTGGCGCTGGCTCGCCGTGGCCGCCACCATCCTGTTGGTTGCGTCCGTGTCTTGGTTGGCCTGGCCGCGCCGGGGCCTAGATAGCGCCTCAGCTACGCCCTTCACGGTTGCCGAAATCATCGACGCCCATGTGCGCTCTCTCCAGCCCGGTCACCTTACTGACGTTGCCTCCACCGACCAGCATACCGTCAAGCCTTGGTTCAACGGCAAGCTCGCCTTCGTTCCCCCGGTGAAAGATTTTGCGGACGAAGGATTTCCGCTGGTCGGCGGGCGTCTCGATGTTCTCGGCGGCCAGAATGTCGCTGCGCTGGTCTATTCACGCCGCAAGCACATCATTAATGTTTTTGTGATGCCTACCAAGGAACCGGACACGCCGATTCATCCGCCGGGTCTCCGGCAAGGGTATCAGTGGCGCCATTGGCGCCGTCAGGGGATGGAGTACTGCGCTGTCTCGGACGTCTCTGATTCCGATCTGTACGAGCTGGCGCAGCTCATCTACCAATAAGAAATTTGTTTAGTGCGGGTTGGTTCTGCGAGCCCATTGCCTAATGCTTCACCGATGAGCCACAACGAACTTTCGTCAGTCACTGCTTCGGTTTAGTTTTTACGTAGGCTTTGGGAACTTCCTTTGCGTAGATCAAACGCAAAGTCACTTCTTTCCTGGCCCCGGACCTCAAGTTGACGTTCTTTTCCCACTCGGAAAAAACGCCCTTCCCGGACGCTCGCAGATCGTAATTGTCGGCCTTCAGTTTCGAAATCGTGAAATGTCCCTGTGCGTCCGTGCGCACCACGTGTGGTGCCACGCCGCCTGCCGATTGGTAGGAAACAGCGGCATGTGCTACCGGTCTGTCATCGGGCCCCAGCACCACGCCGCTCAACGTGGAGGTCCCTTTGTGTTGCGGCGCTGCGGACACGCCACGGACCGCCACGTTCGTGAGTAGAAGAATCAACAGAAATACAAGTGTGCGTCTCATTTGTTAAACCTCTTCAGCGTTTACCACGGGGAACACCGTTAGAGGATTGCGCGTCAACGCGGACCTGAAGCAATCCCCACTTTCAATCTTGAGTGTAGAGCCAGTCAGGCAAGAGCGGTCGTCACGTGCGAAAAATGTGCCCCACCGCCAACCTGTCAAATCGTACAGGGTATATGCTTCGGAAGTTCCTCTTAAGTCTTGAGCGAAATCAAGAAATTGCCGCTCGCTAGGAATCTCTGACCATGCACGAGATTCTGCTTCCATGAAATACTTGTGTTCGCAGGTGCTCTAAGGAGTCCCCTATGCCACGGTACCTCACTCAGCATACACTCGCTTGCCTCACTCGCCAGGGAGCTGAAGCTCTTGCCCAGCGCATGCAGGCCGGCGGACTTGCTCATGCACAACGAGTCCTCGTCAACATGCTCGAAGGAAAAATGTTCGTTGAGTTTCGCGCCAATTCACGGGAAGACTTGGAAGCCTGGCTTAAGACAGAAGGTATGCATTACGACTTTTTGGTGCGCATCGAATGGGAAATGCAAGGTGATAAACTTCAAATCGCCGAGTAGCAATCGGGAATATTTCTCCGAGAAGGAAATCTAAAGAGAATCAACCTTTTTATCAAATCCACCGCGATCCCATGGCCCCCCCTTTAGCGTTCCTGAACTGTGACCGGAATCGCCACGCGGCGTCCCACAAACGGTCACTCTTCTTTCGGATACGCACACAACCCATTGCCGTTAGCTCTTTATTTTCTGCAACTTAGGTCTGCGATGGGCGTGGCGATTGGCCTGCCATTCTTATCGCACCATGTGCAGCACCTCCTTATGCCTTGACGGCGCAACTCGCTCCGCGTTGCTCACATTGGCGCGAAAGGGCGATCGCGAATCGTTAGCCAAGTTGATCCTGCCCTACGCGCCAGGTTTGTACCTGGGAGCACTGCGGATGACGCGCAATCCTGCGGACGCAGAAGACGTGCGCCAGGATGCGTTTTTGAAGACCATGACGCGGCTCGAGCAATTTACCGGATCACCGTGCGAAAACCGGGACGACCTGCACGCATGGGTCTCGCGCATCGCGGCGAACGCGTCGATCGATGTGCTCCGCAAGCGCCGCGACGGAAAAGTCTTTTCACTCGAACAGCCCAGCGGCGCGGGCGACGATACCCTGGGAAGCAACGTGACGGCTTCTGAAGACAATCCCGAGGAACGCTTTGCACGCCGCGAAATGCGGAAGCTGATGGCGGACGCGATTGCACAGCTGACTCCCGAACTGCGGCAAGTATGCCTGCTGAGGGACGTCTTACAGTACTCTACTCAGGAAGTTGCCGAGCGTGTGGGGATTTCGGCGATGGCCGTGCGGCTGAGGCTCTTCCGCGCGCACCGGAGGCTCCGGGAAAAACTGACCTTCGCGTTGCGGCCGTCCAAGCAGCGGCAAGCCCGCGCCGCGGCTGTTACTCGGATGGATCGTAGCCGCGAGGAACACAAACGCCAACTTCGAGTTCCACTCGCGGCCTTTGCGGAATACGCCTGCGGAGATTGAGTCGAGCGTGAGGAAGCGTGGCGCGCCGCTTTACAGGCCCGGATACTTGCCCAAGAACAGTAGGGCGATGTCGATGGTGTCGCAGACTCCGTGGGCGACAATGGGAATGGCGAGGTTGCGGCAATAGCCAAGATACATCAATCCCAAAATCAGCCCGTCAGAACCCTCCTCGATCATGCCCGTGGTGCCCTGCTGGTAATGAGAGAAACCGAAGAGGGCGCTAATCAGGAATAAACTCACAATCCATGCGGTGCCTGTGCCGCGGCCGAGATCTGCTATGCGATTCATCAGGTAGCCACGGTAGACGAGCTCTTCTCCAAAGGCCGCAACAATCCAGATGAGGGCGATTATGACCAGGGCGGATTTGAAGTTTCCCCTGACAGCAGGAAAATTCGAGAGGTCGGGCGGCTTTCCCATGAGCTGGGTGAGAAACGGCTGCTTGCCGAACAGGTCGAAGAGCTCCAGACCAACGCCATAGGAGGCGCCAAGCACAAGTGTCGTCGCCCAGGTACGATACCGGGTGAAGCCGATCTGTTTCCATTGGACCCTCCGAAGACGAAGCGAAATCCATGCTAGTAGGAAGAGATATGGGGTAGCGCTAACCTTCAGGATGTGCTGTCGGCGGGCGACGTAGATGCCGACCACGAGGGCAAATTCGACGAGGACCAGCCATCTGCGGTCGCGCCAGACCCCGTCACCGTTATTAGTGGATTCGATTTCCATTTGGGACGCGGCTCTGCGGGGCAATACGCTGAGAAACGGGAAAAAGTCTCAGTTAAGTTATAGCTAGTCGAACAATTCGAATGCGATATCTTGAGAAAACTTGGGAATGCCGGGGTAGAATCGTCGCGGTTCTCTCCAGGAGTCCCATGGAACAGGATCGGCGCCGCAGTCCCCGGTATCCGTTCGTTGGATCCATCGAAATGCGCGAAGGCACGTCCGAAGACAAGAGGACGGCGCGCGTCAAGGAACTCAGCCTAAACGGTTGCTATGTGGATACGGAAAACCATTATCCGATCGGCACGTCCCTGTCGATAAAACTTTTCACCGCGACCGAGTTCTTTGAAGCAGAGGCAAGCGTTATCTATTGCCAGCCCGAACTGGGCATGGGGCTCATGTTTCGCGAGACTAAGCCTTATTACCTGATGGTGTTACGGAAATGGTTGCTGGCGGCGATGATAGGAAAAAAAGGGTCCCCGGGCTGAGTCTTTTCCTCGCGGAATACTCTCAATTTCACCTACTGCGGAAAATACTTAAGACAGAGTTTACAGAGACGGGAAATCGGGGGAATCGCGGGTACGAGCTACTTGACCGTGCGCTGCGTGGAAATCGTACGCGCTTCGGGATTCTTGGGTGTCCAGTCTTCGGGAGGAAAGGCTACGCGCCAGAACATGGGGCATGGCTTTGAAAACTCCAAACCAATCTCGGCTTTCCCGCCACGCACCGGGCCGAGGAACGCCACATGGCACTCCTCTTCTTCTTCCGTTTTGTTGTGCCGCATATGGACCACGGCGCCGCTGATAAGACGAGCGCTAAGCAAAACCAGCGCTCCGTGAGCATTAATGGCCAGAGTTTGCGTGAGTTCCTCGAAGTCCTTCCCTTGAGCGTCCTTCCCGCGTATGCGGATGCCCACTTGCATCAGCACGCGCTGGCTTCGGCGCTTGGCGCCCGTATGGATGGGTGTACTCGGCACTTGAGCCATACCACCTCTCTATAAAATAACTATACTCGGCGGAACAAGATTGTCGAGCGCATCGCTGGATGCGGTACGCAAATTGGATACCGTGTTTCCTAACCGCGCTGATCGATGGGGACGTAATGGCGCGTGTCGTGGCCAAGGTAGATCTGGCGGGGCCGCGCAATTTTCTGCTCGGGATCGAGGAGCATCTCTTCCCACTGCGCGATCCAGCCGGAAGTGCGCGGAATCGCGAACAACACGGGAAACATGGTCATGGGAAAACCCATCGATTGATAAATCAGGCCAGTGTAGAAATCCACGTTGGGATAGAGCTTGCGCTTGACGAAGTATTCGTCTTCGAGGGCGATCCGCTCGCATTCGAGGGCGATTTCGAGGAGCGGATTTTTGCCCATCAGATCGAAAACTTCGTAAGCAATACCCTTGATGATGCGGGCGCGCGGATCGTAATTCTTATAGACGCGATGACCGAAGCCCATGAGTTTGACTTCGCCGGCTTTGACGCGCTTGATGAAATCCGGAACTTTTTGAACCGAGCCGATCTCCTTCAGCATGTGCAGGACTTCTTCGTTGGCGCCGCCGTGGAGCGTGCCATAGAGTGCGGCGATGGCCGCGGAAGTCGCCGAATAGGGATCCACATGCGAGCTGCCGACGCCGCGAATGGTGTTGGTGGAACAATTCTGTTCGTGGTCCGCGTGGAGGATAAAAAGAACATCCAGCGCGCGCTCCAGTGTGGGGTTCGGCCGGTACTTCGCTTCCGAAGTGCGGAACAGCATGTTCAGGAAGTTGCCGGGATAGCTCAGATCATTGTCCGGATAGACGAACGGCATGCCCAGCGTGTGACGGTAGGAAAACGCTGCGATCGTCGGCATTTTGCCGATCAGCCGGTAAGTCTGCTTCTTGCGAGACTCCGCGCTGAAGATGTCTTTGGCATCGTGATAGAAGGTCGAGAGCGCCGCGATCGTCGAGATGGTCATACCCATGGGGTGGGCGTCGTAATGGAACCCGTCGAGGAATTTCTTGATGCTCTCGTGGATATAAGTGTGGTGCGTGACGTTGTAGGTCCAATCCTTGAGTTGCGTGGCGGTTGGAAGTTCGCCGTTCAACAGGAGGTAGGCGGTCTCCAAATAAGTGCTCTTCTCCGCGAGGTCCTCGATGGGATAGCCGCGGTGGCGCAGGATGCCCACGTCGCCGTCGATATAAGTAATCTTGCTGATGCAGGAGGCGGTGTTGTTGAAGGCCGGGTCGTAGCTCATCATGCCGAATTCTTTGGGGTCGACTTTGATCTGGCGCAGGTCCGCCGCGCGGATGGTGTCGTGCGTGATGGGCACCTCGTAGCTCTTGCCGGTGCGATTGTCGGTGATGGTGAGCGTTTCGCGGGGCGTGGAGGAACCCTCTTGCTTTCTGGTGGTCGTTGAGGAGAGCGTGGAATCCATTGAAAAATCCTTGGAGGCCGCGGCGCATTTGCCGCACCTCCCCTATCACTCTACACCAAAGGAGGCGCCGCCGGAAACTGGCCGAAAGGGCGTTATCTTGGCCGAAAGAGTGCTCCGAGGTGAACAAATTCAGAGCGTTGAGGGAAGCGCGAGGCCGCCCGGCGCGGCAATATAGGCCTCTTGACAATTGTCGTTATAACGAGTACTATCGTTTTGCAAGAACGACCCAGGAGGTGGGCCATGATGGATATCCGCAAGAGTAACCAACGCGGGCACGCCAACCACGGTTGGCTGGATTCGCATTTCACCTTTTCGTTTGCAGACTATTTTGATCCCGAGCATGTGCACTTCCGCACGTTGCGCGTGATGAACGATGACCGGGTCGCGGGCGGCGGTGGTTTTCCGAAGCACCCGCACCGCGACATGGAAATCGTCACCTACGTGCTGGAAGGCGCGCTGGAACACAAAGACAGCATGGGCAACGGCTCGGTCATCAAGCCCGGTGACGTGCAGTACATGAGCGCGGGTACCGGCGTGGCGCACAGCGAGTTCAACGCCTCGAAAACGGAACCCGTGCACTTGTACCAGATATGGATGCTCCCCGAAAAACAGGGACTTAAGCCCACGTACGACCAGAAGAACTTCAGCGAAGCCGAAAAGCGCGGGAAGCTGCGGCTGGTGGCTTCGCCGGATGGGCGCGACGGCTCGGTGACGATCCGCCAGGACAATGAGTTGTACGCGACGGTGCTTGGTGCCGGCGAAACAGTGAGACATGAATTAAAGCCGTCCCGGCACGCCTATGTGCAGGTGGCCCGCGGCAGCGTTAAGCTGAACGGCACTGCTCTGGAAGAAGGCGACGGTGCGGCCATCTCCGCGGAAAAGGCCGTCGAACTCACCGGAGTAAAAGACGCCGAAGTGCTGTTGTTCGATCTGGCATAAGCGGATCCTAAAGCAAAAAATGCGCAAGATGCGGTCTTTTTGCTAGGACCGTTCTTGCGCATTGGTGTTTCTGGGCCGCCGGATACAATCCTCTACGATGATTTAAATACCAGCCCAAAATAGAAACGTGCTACGGCTGGCCAGGACTGGCCAGTGCACGCACGACAACATTCTTCACAAAAGTTTCGCTGAGAGGTTCGCGCGAGAACCAACGGCGATAGAAAAGTGGCCCCAGGATGGCTGCGATGATCTCAGGAGGGTCCTGGCTGGAAGAGATTTCGCCGCTTTTCTGACCTCGCTCAATCACCGAATGGAAAGCAGCCCGCATATCATGATGGATGCGCTTTTGAAGGGCCGCCAGCTTGGCATCCCGCTCTGCCGCGTCGATGACGGACGGTAGAACTCTCGTCCAAGGGGCGGTGGGGAGCCGGGCAGCAACCTGCACGGCAAGTTTTTCCAGATCACTCTTCGCGCTTCCGGTGTCAGGGAGTTGAGGCTTGGTGCCCATCTGCGAACAGGCGTCAAGCAGCAGCATGGTTCGAGAAGGCCAGTGGCGGTAGATGGTAGTCTTGGCCACGCCGGAGCGTTTTGAGACTTCATCCACGCTGACGTTGGCCAGCCCTTCCTCCGATAGCAACTCGTAAGTGGCTGCAAGGACAGCCTTTTTGGACTGCCGGACGCGCTGATCGGTTTCAGCGGATTTTTTTTGTTGGGAGCGTATCTTTCTCACGATTTGCACATCCAAAGGGAAAGCAATATCGCTACGATACTGTATCGTAGCGTAACAATGAGCTCCGGAAAGGCAGGCCTCGAATGAACCTAGCATACCCCAGAATCCTCTCCAAAGATGCTTCCGCTCTTGCGCGATTCTACCAGCAGATCACCGGATTCGCGCCGACCGGAAACCGCGTTTACCGTTGCTCGCCCAAAAGCGACGCGGCAAATTCGCAACACGCAGAAACGGAGGGAGACTGACATGATCGGGAAAACGCGCCGCATCACGGGCAGCACACTGATTGTCCTGGGGGGACTCTTGCTTCTCGGAAGTGCAACTTCGAAGCTCGCGCACATTCCGCAAGTTGTTGCGCCAATGCGCGCGATGGGTTTTTCAGGAGAGAAACTCACCTTCATTGGGATTTTGGAATTGCTCAGCGCGCTCCTGTTCTTGATTCCCGCCACTCGCTCCGCGGGATTGCTTCTCGTTTCGTCTTACCTTGGAGGTGCAATTGCCACTCACCTGCAGCACGGTCAGTCCATCCTCCCGCCTTCCCTCGTGCTGACGGTGCTCTGGCTCGGAGCCTGGCTGCGCCATCCCGTCATTGTTTGGAACGCCGCGACGAATGGGCAGCCGGCGATTGGCGAACGGCGAGCAGCCCAATTGAGTTCACAACCATGACGAACGGCAACGATTCTCCGAAGCACGCTCTGATTACGGGAGGAACCGACGGCATCGGAAAAGAGATTGCCCGGAGGCTGGCGCTTCTCGGCGTGCAAATCCTGATCGTTGGGCGCGATCTTGCAAAAGGGAAACGTGCCGAGCTCGAGTTGCGCGAATCCTCCGGTAACCGCAACGTGGACTTTTTCCCGGCGGACTTGAGCCTCATTCGCGAAGCGCAGCGTGTGGCAAGCGAGGTGCGCCGCCGTTTCAGCACACTACATTATTTAGTTCACAGCGCAGGACTGGTGCGCGGCCATCATCAGCTAACTGAAGAAGGTGTCGAATCCAACTTCGCCATAAACTATCTCAGCCGCTTCGCTCTCACCAACAGCTTGCTGCCTCTGCTGCAATACAGTGGGTATCCGGGCGAGGCCGCGCGAATATTGATCGTCAGCGGCGCCGATCAGCACGGCAAAATCTATTTCGATGACGTCAACCTGACTTCTAATTTCAACGTCATTCGCATGCTCCGCCAGGTCTGCCACGCCAACGACGTTTTCACTCTTGAACTGGCCCGCAGGCTAGCCACGCAAGGCCAGCCGCGGGTCACGGTGACAAACCTTAAGGTTGGAGTGGTGAAAACAAACACGCGGAATCGGCCCGACTTTCCGTGGTTCATGAAACTGATTGCGCCGTTGGTCGATCCGTTTATCGCCATGACCGTAGAGGAAGCCGCCGCCCCGGCGTTGCGATTGCTGCGTGCGGAAGAATTCGAAGGGGTCAGCGGAGCTCTCTTCCTGCTGATCAAAAAGTTCAAACAAATTGTTGCGCTCCCCAGCGTGAAAGACCCGCGCGTTAGCAAGCGGCTGTGGGAATTGAGCGAAGCCAAAGCCGGCCAGCCGGTTGAGGTGTACCAGTGAAAGGCAAAATTGTGCTCATCACCGGAGCCAATCGCGGCGTTGGCTATTTCACGGCGTCCGAGCTCGCCCTGTTGGGAGCGGAAGTGGTGATGGTATGCCGCGACCCGCTTCGAGGTAGCATCGCCAGGGACGCGATCGCCAAGGTCGCGAGCGGTGCGCCCCCGGCTCTGCTGCTTGCGGATCTGTCCTCGCAGGCGTCGATTCGCTTGCTTGCGAAGGAAGTGCGCACGAAATGGAATCGCATCGATGTCTTGCTCAACAACGCCAGCGCCATGTTCGCGCGCCGCGAGCTGACTATCGACGGCATCGAAAAAACCCTTGCGACCAACCACCTTTCTTCCTTCCTGCTCACAAACTTACTCTTGGACCTGCTTCTCAACGCGCCGCAAGGCCGCGTCGTGACGGTGGCCTCGGAAGATCACTGGGCTGCGCTGGACTTCAACAATTTGCAGGGCGGACGGCGCTACGGATTCTTTAACGCCTACCGCCGCTCGAAACTTGCGAACATCATGATCACCTATGAACTGGCACGCCGCTTGAGGGGCGCCAAGGCAACAGCCAACTGCGTAAGCCCAGGCCCGACGCGCACCGGTTTCGGAGACGAAATGCGCGGGTTGCCCGGGCTCTTTCCGCGATTCATAAAGCGCATTCCTTTTCTGCTTGTTCCCCCTGAAAAGGGTGCGCGAACCTCCATTTATGCCGCATCCGCGCCGGAACTTGCTGGAATTTCCGGGCGCTTCTACCTGCGCGGCCGCGAACGCCGAACCAGAAAAATTACTTACAACCCGGACTTGGCCGCCCGGCTCTGGACCGTCAGCGAAAAGCTCGTTGGGTTGGAGACTCCGCAGGAAATGTCCGCGGAGTCTCCAGCGCCCTCGACATTCAGGCAGTAGCGCCATCGAACGAAAAAATGCACAAGGAGCTTAAATGAACAGGTTCTGGAAAATTTCACCGTGGTTGATTCGTATTTTTCTCACGCCGCCGGTACTGATTTTCGCGATGATCGCTTCGCGGTATTTGTTTCATCCTGTGCAAGCGGCGACGGCGGTGGGCATCTCGTTTGTGACTCCGCTCGGGACAACGATTGCCCGCGTCGGCTTTGGCGCATTTCCGCTGGCGTGTTCGCTCTTCACTCTCTCGTGTTTGCTCTCTTCGCGGCGCCTGCTTACCGGTTTAGGCTTTGTGGCCACGGTGATGAGCGCGGCGCTCGTGGTGCGAGTTTTCGGAATGCTGGCCGACGGCACAACCAAAGAGAACATGCACCTGGTAATCACCGAACTTGTCTTCCTGGTGCTGATGCTCGTGGGCATCTTTATCGAACGAGGAAGACGCCAACAAATTCCCGAAGCCGCCGCATAACCGAATCTGCCGCCGGAACATGGCCAAGGGGGCCCAAGTGGCGGCGCAAAAACGCATAGGGCATCAGCCGCGGGTGCGCTGGAATTCGCGCATGAAGCTGGTGAGGGCTTCGACAGCGGCGTGCTCGACGGCGTTATAGAGAGAGACGCGCATTCCTCCGATGGAGCGGTGGCCAGGCGTGCCGACGAGGCCTGCAGCGGCGGCTTCGGCGGCGAACTTCTTTTCAATTGTTTCCATGTTTTGGAGGGTTCCCATATTTTGGGGGCCTTCCATGTTCTGGGCGGCGGCTGAGGGGCCGGCTCCCCCAGCAACGCGGAAGACTACGTTCATTTTTGAGCGCGAGGATTTTTCGACGGGGCAGGAATAGAAGCCGCCGCTCGATTCGATCGTGCCGTAGAGCAGTGCAGCTTTAGCGTCATTGCGCTTTTCCATTCCACGAATTCCGCCTTCGGATTCAATCCATTCGAGAACCAGGCCGACGATATAAACCGCGAAAGCCGGCGGCGTGTGATAGAGCGACTTCTCCTTGATGTGCGTGCGGTATTGAAGAAGCGTGGGAAGGTTTTTGTCGGCGCGCTCGGTGAGATCCTTGCGAATGATAACGACGGTGACGCCAGAAGGACCCAGATTCTTCTGCGCGCCGGCGAAGATGACGCCGTATTTTTTCACGTCGACGGGGCGCGAAGCGATGTCAGAAGACATGTCCGCGACGAGCGGCGCATTACCGGTTAAAGTGCCAGTTTCCGGAAGCGCGGTCCACTGCGTGCCCTCGATGGTGTTGTTGGTGCAGATGTGCACGTAGGAAGCGTCGGGGGAAAATTTTATTTCGTCGCCGCGGGGAAGACGCGCGAACTTTTCCGACTCGGTGGAGGCCGCAATATGGTGAAGAAAACCCTTCTTCAATTCTCCGATGGCTTTGGCGGTCCAGGTGCCGGTGTGAAGGACATCAACGGGCTTTCCAGGGAGGCACAGGTTCATGGGAGCCATGGTGAACTGCATGCTGCCGCCGCCCTGGACGAAGATGACGGCGTAGTCGTCTGAGATTCCAAGAAGACCGCAGAGCTTCTGTTCCGCGGCGGCGTTGATGCTTTCAAATTCAGGGGAACGGTGGCTCATCTCCATCACGGACATGCCGCTGCCGCGCCAGTCGAGAAGCTCCTCGCGAATGCGTTCGAGAACCGGGAGAGGAAGCGCCCCCGGACCGGCGTTGAAGTTGTGGACGCGCTTGGCGGCGCGGGCGCTGACGGTTGCGTGAGTCACGGAGTGGGTTTCCTCTTTCGTGTGGCGTTCAGCGGCAGCAATGCTGCGCTGGCGATCATGGTCGGCTTTCCAGAATAGCAGATGTGGGTTCTAAGGTGCGGACAGCCCAAGCAGATCATTCATCTCGCGCTCGATCCTAAATTATTAAGAATTTTCGCTTTCCCCCCTGAGCTTCATCCTTCAGCCTGTAACCTGCAAACATTTCAACGTTTTGCGAGAGAAGAAGGGCGCGACCCCGACCCATCGGAACAAGTTGTATTCGTGCCCGTACAAGGAGATGGTAGGGGCAAGAGGAACTCGCCCCCACTTGGAGGGCACGAACTATCGTGCCCTTGCGCGGGAGGGGGCTGCTTAGTTGAGAGCGTCTACGGGCAAGGCAGTCAGCACGGCGTCGTTTGCGGACAGGCCGCGGTTGGTGAGATCGTCGTGCCTGCAGCTCAGGTTGATCGTAGTAGTTTGTGCAAATGTGGCGGAATCCTGGACGGAAAGCGCCATTTTGTCGCCTCCCAGTGAGCCCGTGCCTAAAAGGCTCACTCTGGTTATGTCAGAGCCAGAACTGAGCGAGCAAGAAGCCTGCCCAGCGAGAGTGTCGAGGTTCTGCAGCCAGGTCTTGCCCCAAATGACGTAGGTCCCGGCCGGGACAGTGACAGAAATGACGTCAATTCCCGAGGACGTGAGCATCGAGGCGACGGTGCTCCGCGCCATATAAGCGTGGCTTGTGCCGTTCGCGCCTGGAGGGCCGGCCGGGCCCGCAAGACCAGTCGGACCCGTGGGGCCAGCGGGACCCGCAGGACCTTGTGGTCCGTCGGCACCGGGAGCTCCCGGCGCGCCGGGCAGACCGGCGGGGCCGGCTGCTCCCTGCGCAGCAAGCAGCAGCCAGAGGAAATTGGAAGTCGAAGGCTCCGAATTGGTGTTGGTTACGAGAGCGAGCCAAAAAGAACCACCGTCCGTTACAGCGTCACTCGCGTTGTAAGTGGATGCACTCTGCCACGCGCCGCGGTTGTTGATGCCCGTGGCTATGCTCTGCCAATTGGTGTTTGTGAGCGAAGGCTCGGAACCTGTATTGGAAGCGGTGGCTAGCCAGTACGAGCCGGCATCGAAGACCGCATCGTTCTGGTTATAGGCGTTCGCGCTATGCCACGAACCTTGGTTGTTGATGCCTGGAGGCCCTTGCGGACCGGCCGGGCCTGGGGCTCCGGCGGCACCTGCGTCTCCGGTTGCGCCAGTGGCTCCGGCAGGGCCTGCTGGGCCTGGTGGCCCTGGGTCGCCCTTGGGGCCTGCTGCCAGATTGGGCAGAAGCGTGACGCTAAGGTCGTTGTTGCCGGCCACGACTACGAAGGTGCGCGTGTCCGAATTCCATCCCGAATTCGGAATGGAAACCACGACGGTGTGCGCGCCTAGAGCGACGCTGACACTCATGGGCGTGACCTTACCGGTGTCCACGCCGTCCACGGAGACGCTTGCGCCTGAGGGGAATGAAGTCACCTTCAACGCGCCGTTCGATGAATCCGCACGCAGAGCCACGGGAGTCGCCAGCAAGAACAGTACGGCGACAACAGCAATTGCCTTGCATCCTCGCATTAGAGTTTGCATTACTCTCCTCCTGAATCTGAGGCGGGGACGCCCAGACTGGCTAACGGCCAAGCGCTGTCCAAAGGACGTACTACACGGCTCCTCTTATCGAACGCAAGACCTCCATGCCCAATGTCTTTTACCAGGTGAGTATGTGTCGCGAGGCTATTGCTTTGACGCGGTCCCGTCAACGGTACGAAAGGCCAGATCCCGTAAGGCCAGCTGGCCGAGATCTTAAAACTGCTCTGCGGATATAGCTAGATTGCTTAGGGCAGCAAGTGACCGAAAATTTGAAAGATCTCACGTGGATGTTCGTTCGGGGGCGCCCACCATCAGCGAGGAGATGCCCGTCGCAGTACGTACATCACGCAGCGCGAACTGACCGGTGAGTGGATCGTACAAATTTCTCTAGATGGTGCAGTGGTCGGGTCGCAAAAAGTTCAATTGCAGCCCTGAGGCGTATCGAATGAACGCAACAGAACGACGAAATGCCAGAAGTCACGCTGTCGGGGAGCCACCCAGGAGCGACGTCCAGCTTATTGCTGATGCATTGCGGATTCGCGGCCGGGTCCTGCTAAGAACTTACGGATCAAGCATGCTGCCTTGGATGCGGGCCGGTGACATCAGCCGGGTGCGAAAGACGAGCGTTGAAAACGTGCGGTGCGGGGACCTGGTGCTGTTTCGGCGGCATAATCGTTTGTTTGTCCACCGGATTGTAGACGAGCGCGTAACACTTGGCGTACGCCAGGTTTCCGCAAAGGGAGACGCGCATCCTCAGTCGGATGGATGGCTCGAAATGGATGAGCTACTGGGCCGCGTGGTGTGCATTTATCGCCGTGGCAAGCACATCCGGTTGGAAACGCGCTCGCAAGCCGCACCGGCACGGGTGATCGCGCAACTTTCGTTGTGGAGCCGGTTCTGGTATCCCGTGGCGCGATTCGCGGCGGCGACCTCTCGTCCCATGCGCCGAAGAGTTTCACACTGGCTCGCCTCGACCGAGGCGATGCGATGAAGCCCCATCGCTAATCTAATTTAGAAGAGCAAATTCGACACGCTTGCGCATGGGATCGATGCGTTCGGCACGGACGCGGACTTTATCGCCGAGGCGCCAATCTAGGTGGCGTTGCTTTACACCACGACTGGGGCGAGAGCCACGGGTTCCGCGGCCGCCTCCTCCGCCAGCGAGGGCGACGATGGCGTGATCGCGTTCGCGCAGCACGCAACGCGCGCCGGCAAATTCTTCCAAAGCGCCGATAGGAAGAAGGCCTTCGACGAAGACTTCGAAAAGTTCGACGAAGCAGCCGAATTTTTGGACGGAAATGATCAAGCCGTCGTATTCCTCGCCGAGATGTTCTTCCATGAATTGAGCGGTTTTCCAGTCCATGAGTTCGCGTTCGGCGCCATTGGCGCGGCGCTCGGCTTCGGAGGTTTCTGAAGCGATTTCTTCGAGGTTCTTGTGCGAGTAGAGTGCCGCTTCAGCGCCGCGCGGCGCGACGGCGGAGTTCGATTGCGAACCTGGCGGCACATCCTTCGGGTGTTCGAACGCCCACTTCAGGATGCGGTGAACGATGAGGTCAGGATACCGGCGAATGGGCGAGGTGAAATGCGTGTACTCATCGAAGCCGAGAGCGAAATGGCCGAGAGGCTCGGCGGCGTAGCGAGCTTGTTTGAGGGACCGCAGCATGAGGTAGGAGACGATGCGCTCTTCCGGTTTGCCGACAACTTTTTTAATCAGACGCTGATAGTGCTGCGGCGTGATGCGCAGTTCGCCGCCCGGGAGCGCCACCTTCATGCTGCGTTCGCGGCCGTGGCCGTAGGAGTCGGGACGGCCGGCTTTCGCGGGAGCGAGAACGCGGCCATGGCGAACGGCGACTTCGCGCTGGTGCAAGTTTTCGACGCCGAGAGAATAACCGAAGGCGCGAGCCAACTCTTCGAACTCGAGGACTTTGCGGGCGTCGGGCTTCTCATGAACGCGATGGAGGGATTCGATGCCGCGGCGCAGAAGATACGCGGCAACGGCGCGATTCGCGGCGAGCATGAACTCTTCAATGAGGCGGTGAGCGATATTGCGCTCGCTGCGAGTGATATTGGTCATGCGTTGCTCTTCGTCGAATTCGATGACCGGCTCAGGGAGATCGAAGTCGATGGAGCCGCGCTCGTTGCGGCGGGCGTTGAGGAGCAGAGCAAGCTTCTTCATATCGCGGAAGCGCGGCGCGAGCGAGGCGTAACGCCTCGACATTTCCGGGTCGGCTTCGAGGACTTTGTTGACGTTGGTGTAGGTCATGCGCTCGGCGGAGCGAATGACGCCGGAAGTCATGCGTGAGGATTTCATATTGCCGGCGGCGTCGAATTCCATGAGCGCGCTCATCACCAGGCGTTCTTCACGGGGCTTGAGCGAACACATACCGTTTGACAGGGCTTCGGGAAGCATGGGAACGGCGCGGTCGGGGAAGTAAACGGAAGTGCCGCGGAGACGCGCCTCCCTGTCGAGAGCGCTCTGCGTTCGAACATAGTGCGCCACGTCGGCGATGTGAACCTGCAAGTGCCAGCCGCCCTCGGCGCGATGCTCGACGTAGACAGCGTCGTCGAAATCGCGCGCGGTTTCGCCGTCGATGGTGACGATCGGCAAGTGGCGGAAATCTTCACGGCTGGCGCGCTGGGACTCGCTGACGGGCTTCGCGCCACGCTCGGCTTCATCCAGAACTTCAGCGGAGAAGACATGCGGGAGATGATGCTTGCGGATGATGATCTCGGTGTCGACGCCGAGTTCGCCAGGGCGGCCGAGAATTTCGATGACGCGGCCAGTCGGCGATGCGCCTCCGTGCGGATAACGGAGCAGCTCGACGTTGACGACGGCGCCGTCGAGTTCGTCGAGGCGCGGGATGCGCCTGGATCGAATGCTGGTTTCATCGGCGCCGCTGAAACCGAGTTTTTTCCAGAGGCCTGGTGTCAGCTCGTTGCCGCGAGGGATTTCAATTTCGTGTGGGATGCGAACGTCGTAAGGAAGCACAACGTTTGTACTGGCGCCGTAGCGAAACAAACCGACGACTGTCGGGTGAGCGCGGTCAAGGATTCGCAGGATGCGGCCTTCCGCGCGCTGAGCGCCAGGGACGCCGCCCAGACGCTGAATCTTTGCCTGAACGTGGTCGCCGTGCATGGCGTCCTGGATGGCATTGGGCGGGATGAAAACATCTCCGTCGAGCGTCGGCACGGGCGAATCCGGAACGACGAAGCCGTAACCGTCGTGGTGAAGGACCAGGCGACCTTTGACTTCATCGCGACCCGCGAGGGGGGAAGACTGGGGATGACGAGCCGCATCCTGGAGAGATTTTTGGCCGGGCGCCTCTCGTTCAGACTTGCGGCTCGGAAGACGGTACCTGCCCCCAGGTAATTCCTCGATGGCGCGGCGCTTCTTGAGCTTGGAAAGCATCTTGAAGAGAGGCCGGTTGTCGGTTTTTTTCAGGTGTAGCCCCTGGGCGATCTCGCTGGCGGACACCGGCCCGCTCTTAACTTGCAGAAAACGCAATATGTTATCGGGGCTCAAGTGTGTGGGGCGTGGCATTGGCTGTCGCGTCAAATCGCAGGTACCGGATTTCCAGGGTGATTTTAGTCAATTTTCTTGGGTTTCACAGGAACTTTTTTCGGGCGATGGGGATTATATAGGCAGGCCAACACACGACCGGCTAGCCGCCCTCCGTCAGACTGGCCGGATTCCCCGAGAGGGGATAGAAGGAGGTGGGACGACCTGGCCCGCCTCCTTTTTCATTTTCTTTTTCCGATTACCCCTTCACGCAAACGACTTGGCGCAGAGTGTGGACGATTTCGACGAGATCGCTCTGCGCGGCCATGACGGCTTCGATGGATTTGTAAGCCGCAGGAGTTTCATCGATGACGTCGGCGTCCTTGCGGCATTCGACTCCGGCGGTCATGCGCTTGTGGTCTTCCACGCTGAAACGCCGCTTGGCTTCCGCGCGGGACATGGCACGTCCAGCGCCGTGACTGCAGCTCATGAAGCTTTCCATGTTGCCCTTGCCGCGAACGATGTAGGAACGCGCTCCCATGCTGCCGGGGATGATCCCCATATCGCCTTCGCGGGCGCGCACGGCGCCCTTGCGCGTGACTAAAATATTCTGGCCGTAGTGGCGCTCGTGAGCTACATAGTTGTGGTGGCAGTTGATGGCCTTGAGCTCGGCGACGAACGGGCGCACTTCGCCGGAATTGCGAACCGCGCTGACAATTTGTTCCATAATCAGGTCGCGGTTGAAGCGCGCAAAGTCCTGCGCCCATTCCACCGCCTCGACATAATCATCGAAGTGCTCGGTGCCTTCCGAGAAATAGGCAAGGTCCTTGTCTGGCAGATTGATGAAAAACTTTTGCATGTCCTTGCGCGCCACTTCAATGAAGTAGCTGCCCATGCGGTTGCCGACACCGCGCGAGCCGCTGTGCAGCATGAACCAGACGGTTTCCGCTTCGTCGAGGCAAACTTCGATGAAGTGGTTGCCGGTGCCGAGCGTGCCAAGGTGATTGGAGTGGTTGCCGCGATCGAGCTTGGGATGCTTCTCGAGAATGGCATCGTACCGAGGCTTCAGCGTTTGCCAGACTTCGTTGTTGCGCGAAGGAATCTCTCGCCAGGCACCCACGTCTCCCTTGCCACCGTGATTCGTACGTCCGTGCGGTACCGCCTGCTCGATGGCGTCGCGAATGCCTTTGAGATTATCCGGAAGGTCACGCGCGTTGAGGTCCGTCTGCACGGCCATCATTCCGCAGCCGATGTCCACGCCTACCGCCGCAGGGATGATCGCGCCTTTGGTGGGGATTACGCTGCCCACGGTCGCGCCGACGCCCCAGTGCACGTCCGGCATGGCGGCAACCCACTTGAAGATGAAAGGAAGCTGAGCGACGTTCAGAAGTTGCTTGCGCGCTTGATCTTCGAGTTGGACGCCTTTGGTCCATGCTTTGATCGGCACGCCGTTTTCAGTTGTCAGGACGTTGTAGTTCTTTTCGTCAGACATGGTCGCCCTCAGCCCGATTTATCGCGCGATGGTGCTCAGGAAAGGGTAATGGCTGGCGGCGGCCATAAAGAAGAGCATGGGAAACGAGAGCCAGAATGAGGTACGCGCGGTCAGATAGTTCCAGCGCATGAGGCGCTCGGCTTCGGGAGGCATTGGCGCGCCTTGCTCGGAGGCGGCGCGCGTCCAGGTGATCAGCCGCTTTTGCACGCGCCAGACCACACCCCAGGTGTTCAGCAGCATGACCAAGCCAAGCCCGCCGCCAACGCTGATGGCGAGGTGTGCATTCGAGACGCTGGGCCCGCCATTCAACGCGAGCACCAGCCAGGACGCAGCAATCACGACTACGGAAACTCCGATCACGCGTACCCAAGGACTATCGAGAATCCCTTTCGCCGGAAGCTGCAGCGCATAAATGAATACATATGCGACCACCCATACCAATAGCCACCAGCCGAACCATTTGCCAATCAGCGAGCGGTCGCCCGCAAGTTTCGCATCCGCGGCCAGATGAATCGTGAAATAGCGCAGGCCCACGACCACCGTTACTAGGGCCGAGGAGCGAAACCAGCCCATCGCGCCGGGCATCAGTTGTGGATAGATTTTAATTCGCAGCTTGGGATCGCACTTGTTCATCGCGGGTGTTAACACCAGGTTGAAAAAATAGAGCAAGCCTATCCAGATGATGCCGAAGATGAGGTGCAGCCAGCGCAGCGCCATCATTTCGTTGGCGTGTGGCGTATCAAGAAACGAGAAGTGCGGCTGCCAATCAGGAAACGAAAGCGCCAGCAGACAAGAAAGCATGAGGGACACCTCGGTTGCGCTCTGGATCAGTTTGAAGGAACACCGTAGCGGATTGACCGGTAGATCGTCAATCGACCAGTCTGCCGAAGGTCGCGCCGGCAAATTCCTGCAACAAGAAAAGGATTACTCGTAGCGCAAAGCCACGATGGGATCGACGCGCGTTGCGCGGCGGGCCGGAACGGAAGCCGCCAAAAGGGCGCAAGCACCAAGAATTGCGGCCGCCAGTCCGAGGATCATCGGATCATAACTCTTGATGCCATAGAGCTGACCCGCAAGCAGGCGGCCGCCCGCCAGCGCTGCCGGAATGCCGATGGCCAGACCCAAGGCGAGTTGAACGAGCGCGGCGCGCAGCACCAGGCGGAGCACGTTCCTTCGATTAGCACCGAGCGCCATTCGGATGCCGATCTCGTTGGTTCGCCGTGCTACGCCGTAAGCTGTTACGCCGTACAGTCCGACGCAGGCTAGTATGAGTGCCAGCACGCCGAACAGCTCCGTAAGCCGCGCGATGAGTCGTTCCTGATTAAAGTTGCGCGCTACCTGCTCGCCAAAGCTCACCATGTTGAGGACGGTTAGATTTGGGTCGATTCCCGCCAGTGTCTTTCGCACGAGCGGCTCCAGGTTTTCGGGCTTGCCCGCCACATGCAGCTCGACGGCCCCGACCCATCCACGAAGCTGCTGCCCGGATGGCGTTTGGAGCAACGGCAAAAAGAACGTGGCGTAAGCAGGGCCGCGTGTGTCCTGATATTTCGCATCCTCGACAATGCCGACGATTTCATAGTCGCCGCTATGACTGGTGCCCCCCATGCCAAAGTGCTGACCGATGGGATCCTCATTCCGAAAAAATCTGCGCGCGAACGTTTCATTGATGACGGCAACGTGCTGGGCAGCGGGCGTGTCGCGCTCATCAACGACGCGTCCTTGCAGTAAACGCGTGCCGATAGCCTCAAAATACTGGGGTCCCACCCGATCCCAGGACGGTGCCGTCCAGCGGTAATCCGGCGCTTTTCCCTCAATGTACACGCGTTCGTTCCAGTTGCTGCCTGCTAACGGGCTGTACCCTGACAGGCTGGAGCTTAGGACGCCAGGTATCTGCGGCAGTGCTTCTTGAAGTCGCTGATAAAGCCCGTAAAGCTTATCTGGGGTGTAGCCAGCCAGCGATGGTTTGATATTCACGATCAGGCGACCCTCGGTTACGAACCCGAAATGCTGGTCTTCGAGGTTTCGGAGGCTTTGCGTGACCAGGCCAGCTCCAATCAAGAGAACCATCGAGAATGCGACCTGCAGGACCACCAGAGGCTTTTGAACCATCGAAGAGCGATCGCGTGTGGAACGGCCTGCTCCGCGCAGGGCATCGGCGGGATCGGATTCCGACGCCATCCAGGCCGGCGCAATCCCGAATACGATGCCAGTAGCCAGCGATAGAAGTAGGGCGAAGCCCAGTACCGGCACGGAAGGCTGAGCGTCGATAGGAATATGCTGGGCCCCGCGAAAAGCAAGTAGCAAGATGGCGTGTGTCCCGGCATAGGCTACGTAGAGCCCCGCAGCCCCGCCCGCCAGCGCCAGCAGAACACTTTCCGTGAGCATTTGCCGGATCAGCCGCTGTCGTGGAGCGCCCAGGGCCAGCCGGACCGCCGTCTGCGAACGGTTGGCCGACGCGCGCGCCAGCAGCAAGTTGGCGATGTTTGCGCACGCGATCAACAGGACGAAACCGGAGAGTGTCAGGAGAAGGCGCAAGCCTGCAGCGTACGCGGTCTGCATTTGATCCATCCCACCAGCTGCAGGGGTGAGCCGGATGTGCTGCATAGAAATATCCTTCCAGTCTCGCTGAGGGATAACTTCCCGGTGGCTGCCGAGCCATTCTTGCAATTCAACGGTGAGCCGAGCTTGCACTGGCTCTGGGGCGACGTCGGGTCTCAGTCGTCCGAACAGATAAAGCCACTCGAGCTCAGCGACGTGTAACATGCCATTCGGCTCGCCGGCCAAGGGCAGCCAGAAATCGGGAGGATCGCTGCGCAGCGTGTCGCCATAGAATCGCGCCGGAGTCACACCTACAATCGTGTAAGGAACGCCGTTGATATTGAACGTCACGCCGATTATGGAGGGATCGAGTCCGAAGTGCTGCTGCCAGGTGTGGTAGTTCATTACCGCCACCCGGGGCGCGCCTGGTGAGTCATCCGGTGGTGCAAGGAGTCGACCGGCGAAAGCGCGGATACCGAACATAGTGAAGTAATTCCCTGAGACGAACTCCCCCTTGTAAGGCTCGGCGGCGGAATCGCCACCGCGACGGACACTCAAATCCGACAAGGTGGAATCAAAGGCGGCGAGCTCGGTAAATTCAGGTGTGTGGTCGCGAAGGTCCTCGTAAAGCGAATAAGAATAGAGAACAAAACTGCCGCCGTTCTGAGTTCCGGTCATGACGCAGCAATTATTGTTGTCGCCGAGACGATAGAGCTCCATCGGGTTCGCTACGGGCAGCGACTTCAGCATCACCGCATCGATCAGTGTGAAGATCGCAGTGTTGGCACCTATTCCCAGCGCCAAGGTGAGCACAGCGACGGCCGCGAAGCCGGGAGACTTGCGCAGCGTGCGGAGGCCAAAGCGGATATCTTGCAGCAGCGTTTCGATGAAGCTCACGCCGCGCGCATCGCGATGTTCTTCTTTAAGTTGTTCCATTCCGCCGAATTCCAGCCGCGCGCGGCGCCGGGCTTCTGCTGGCGTCAGGCCAGATTGCACGAGCTTTGAAACTTGCTTCTCGAAGTGGAAGCGCAACTCCTCGTCAACATCAGCCTCGACACTTTTCCGGCGGAAGAGGGAACGCAAGCGCAGCAACAGGTCATTCCACACGGGCCTCTCCTAAGTTGCCTCCATCTCAAGTTCCACGTCCGGAGCGCCACCTATTCGTAGCGTAAGGCGTCCATCGGGTCGATGCGCATCGCTCGCCGCGCAGGAAGGTAGCCTGCGGCTAGGGCAGCCACAGCGAGCAACAGCGTGGCAGCGATCAGGGTTAGGGAGTCGCGTGTGGACATTCCGAAGAGCAGGCTTTCCAGCACACGAACGGTCGCGAGCGCCAGGCACAGGCCGGCGGCCATGCCGATCAACAGCACCGTCGCCACTTCCCGCAGCACCAGGCGCAGAATCGAAACTGGCATAGCTCCCAGCGCCATGCGAATTCCGAACTCCGGCTGTCGCTGCGTCACCAGGTAACTCAGGGAACCGAAAAGTCCAATCATCGCAAGGAGGAGCGCAAGTCCGCCGAAAAATGTCGAAAGTGTCGCCAGCAGGCGATCCTGCACCAGTGAATCGTCGATTTGCTTTGCCAGCGTCCCGAATTCCAGAGATATGCCCTTATTTACTTGGGCCACGCTGTTCTGAACCGCCGCGCTAAGGCTCTCGGGGCGGGTGGCGGTGCGGATTTCAAAATACTCGGAGTCATCATTGCCTGGCATTTGGCTGATTGGAAAGAAAGCCTGCGGAAATGTGGCTTCGCGGAGTGATTCGTACTTCGAATCCTTCACCAAGCCGACGACCTGGAAGGTTCGACCGGGTTCTTTGTTTCCGCTCCCAACACGGAAAGTCTTCCCCACTGGATTTGCATCTGGAAAAAACTTCCGCGCTACTACTTCATTCACAACTGCGACACCCGGGGCCGTCTTGGAGTCGCTCGCTTGGAAGTCGCGCCCTGCAAGCAGAGGCGTATGCAGCGTGACAAAATAGCCGGGCGACACATAATTGAAGTACACCAACGAGTCGTCGCCTTTCGGTGCGCTGGGCGAGTCTACGGAAACGTATTCATTCCACTCGTAACCAGTCACCGGCGTGCGCCAGGATCTGCCCACAGAGAACGCTCCCGGAAGCTTTTGCAAGAGCGCTTCGATCTCATCGTAGATTTCGAGGCGCCGCTCGGGCGCTACCTTCGCGGCTTTCAGGTTGGTATTGACCAGCAGGACGTCATTTCGATCAAAGCCGACATCCAGCGTCGCCAGTTTGACCATGCTCCGGAGAAACAGTCCCGCGGAGACCAACAACACTAGCGACAGCGCGATCTGTGAAGCGACCATGCACTTCCCGGGGCGGAATCGCATCCGCGTGTCACTCTTCACGGCCCGGCTGCCTTTCATGGCCGACGTTAGCGAAACGCGCGTCGAGCGAAATGCCGGCAACACACCAAACAAAATTCCCGTCAGCACAGCGATTGCCGCCGTGAATGTAAGAACGCGCAAGTTCAGCGAGAGATCGAAGAATACCGTTTGCCTGCCGGTAGAGATGTAACGCAAGAGCACGTCATTGCCCCAGCGAGCGAAGAGCATTCCCAGCAAGGCGCCGGCCGACGAGAGCAGGATGCATTCAGTCAGCAGTTGGCGGATCAACCGCGTGCGCGTGGCACCCAAGGCGCGTCGAGTGGCCATTTCCTTCTCTCGAACCATGCCGCGAGCAAGCATCAAAGTGGCGATGTTAGCGCAGGCAATAAGCAGCACGAGTCCGACGACCGCCATCAGCACGTAAAGCGGCCGCTCCATATGCTGACGCAAGTATGAAGGCCCGGTCGGCGTGAGTACGCCAACCAGGACCCGCTGAAGAAATTCCTGCTGCTCTGTTTTTTCCCAATCCAGCGGCACGGCAGCCGCCAAGACTTGTTGCGAGAGTACTTCCAGACGGGCCTTCACTTGTTGCGGAACTGTCTCTGGTTTTAGACGGCCCATGATCTCGAGCCACCACGTCGAGCGCCCGTCCAGACGGGAACCCCTTCCGAAAATCGCTACGGCGCAGATCGGAATCGCCACGTCGAACTTGGTGCCCGCCGTCAGGCCATAGAAACCGCGTGGGGCTACTCCAATGATAGGAAAGAGATGCCCGTCGAGCGACAGATTGCTTCCGATTGCGCCCTCGGCACCGCCGTAGCGATCCTGCCAGAACGCGTAACTGATAACTGCGGCCCCGGGGCATCCCCGCCGGTCATCAGCAGCTGACAAGAGGCGCCCGGCCAGGGGTCGCAGACCAAGCGTTTCAAAAGTTCCACCGCTGGCCCACAGTCCGTTCGCGTATTGCACCGCGCCGCCCTGCGCAAGATCAAACCGGGTTTCGCTCCACGCGAAGGCGTTCGAGAAAACGTCCTGCCGGTCGCGTAGTTGTTCCCAAAGTGGATTCGTGAAATAGCCATTCATTTCAGTGCCGGATTTGGGAGCACGGATCCGCACCTGCACTAGCTCTTGCGGATTTCGCACCGGCAACAGACGCAGCATTACCGCGTCCATCATGGTGAAGATCGCGGTGTTCGCGCCAATGCCAAGCGCGAGGGAAAGAATGGCGACGCAAGTGATGACCGGAGTGCGGCCAAGTATGCGCAGGCCGTAACGGATGTCTTGCAGCAGCGTTTCGATGAAGGTGACGCCGCGCGCATCGCGATGTTCCTCTTTGAGCTGCTCCATTCCGCCGAAATTCAGCTGTGCTCGGCGCTGGGCTTCTGCTGGCGTCAGGCCCGATTGGACAAGCTTTGAAACCTGATTCTCGAAGTGGAAGCGCAGTTCGTCGTCAAGTTCAGCCTCCACGTTTTTGCGGCGGAAGAGGGAACGCAGGCGCAATAACAGGTCACTCCACATGGGCCTCTCCTAGGTTGTCTCCAAGACTTGCGCAACGGCGGCGGCAAGTTTGCGCCAGGTGTTTTCTTCCAGCTCCAGTTGTTTTCGGCCGGACGCGGTCAATTCATAGAACTTCGCTCGCCGATTGTTTTCCGAAGCTCCCCAGCGCGCCTTGATCCAACCCTTACGCTCCAGACGATGGAGCGCGGGATAGAGCGAGCCCTGCTGCACGAACAAAATTTTGCTGGAAATCTGATGGATGCGCTCGGAAATGGCCCAGCCGTGCAGGGCCTCGAGTGCCAGCGTGCGCAGGATTAGGAGGTCCAGTGTTCCTTGGGGAAGATCAATTCGGCGGTCTGGCATTTGTTCCCCCCTATCGCTTCTACAGGAAGGTAGCTCTTCTCCTGTAGAAGTGCAAGGGGAATTCATTTGCACGAACAAGGCTACTGGTTTTTCAAAATTGGTGCCCGAGAGAGGACTCGAACCTCCACGACCTTGCGATCACTGCGACCTGAACGCAGCGCGTCTGCCAGTTCCGCCACTCGGGCACGAGTGAGAGGAAATAAGCTCCGGGCAAAGCCGGAGTCTCATACTGCGAAGCCTTTTCATTCTGCCCGGCACTCTACTCTTTGTCAACGCGACGGGTTTACGCTTGTCGAGGAGCGCCGGCCCTGCCGGAAGTGAAGCGCCTCCATCCGCCGTTACTTAGGGCTCATTCCAATCGCGGTGGCCGCGCGGGATCAAAATCCGCTGTAGTTTGTTGATCTTGGCGGCACACCCGCTCACGTCATGCCTCGCCCCCTGGCGAACGAAGCCCCGGTAAAGCAGCAGTAGCGCCAATTCTCAACACTAGAATTTTCAATCTAAAGTGCTATACTCCGCCCTAGAAATCCCTATTTACCCCTTGCCGGCCCGGCCGGCACCGCGGATCGGTTCCAACGGGAGGTCACCATGGAATCACAAACGCTAACGGGGCCACTGCTCTACCTGCTGATCGCCTGGGGAGTCGTTACCGCAGCATTTCTGGTCCTGCTACTTCGGCGGAGTCTCCTCGCGAGCCACGAAGACGATCAAATCTTTCTCGATGCCGCTGAAGAACATATGGCCAAAGAGCAGCGGGAGCTTGTGGCGAAGATCAACGCCCTATCCCGCCCCATCATGGGAACGGGGATCCTGGCAGGCGTTCTTCTGTTGGTGATTGCCGGGATGTGGCTCAAGGAAGGGCTCAAAGGTCTCTTCTAGTTCCGGGTCACGCAACTTTGGAGTTTCAGCGCGCCTCTGGCTTTGTGGGTTGTTGCTGCGCAGGTGTACTCGCAGGAGTGGCTTGCGCTACCTTGGCCGCGAGCGAGGTGTGATTGAGCACGATGACCCAGTGGTTGTTACGCTTCTCTAACACCACGGTGGTCTGACCTTGAGATCCGGTCTTCAGGCCATCCACGACTCCCTCGAAATCCCACTGATAGCACGCCCAACCTACTGTGCCACTCACTTTGATGTAGGTATTTGAACGATCCATGCGTACCTGCTGCATACGCGCGCGCTGTTGCTGGTAAATAGCAAGATAATTGGTCCAGCCAATAATCGGAGGCGCCCAGGAGCCGTTCACGACCGCAACATCGTCGGCATAGTCCGAATGCAGTTTTTCCACGTCCCCGAGCTGCCAAGCCCCCAGCATTTCGGAAAGCAAATAATCGATCTGCTGTTCGTCCTTCAAAGGTACCAGCATCTTGGAACTGTCCGAGGACAGAGGCGGCTCGGGCTTCTTCTTTTTCTGGGCGGCAGCGGGAGAGACGCAAGTCAATGCAAGCGCGAAGACATACAGCAGAATAAAAATGTTGTGAGTCTTTCGCCTGGCAATGCAAATTTCTTGATGATTGCTCATTCGCGTTTTGCTCCTCGGTCCAAGAGAATACCACGGTGATTTACGGGCGGTAGCGATGTGCCCAGTTGGTTTACTTGCTCCGGGAGGTGTAGCTCGGCTCTTTAGGCCCGAGGTTTTTTCCGTGCGGGTTGCGCCGTGTGATTCCGCGACGCGCTCAGCAAGTTGATAAAGAGCCGGTAAGCGCCAGGGACGCCCTCCGGCAATTGACGGAAGAATGCCAAGCCCGTGTAAATGTAAGTGCCTTTGCCGAAATGAACGTAGACAAGGCCGCCGTTCAGGTCGGGCTCACCAGGATCGTTCATAATCAGCAGCGGCGTGTATTTCGGATCGAATTGGGTCCAGAAATAGAGTCCGCGTTCCTGTACCCAGCCCTTAAAGTCGTCCTGCGTGATCTTGTTTGGTGTGTTCAGCAGCGGATCATTCGGCTTCAGGAATTTGACGGGAGAATTCTCGTCGGTGATGCGCGGCAAGGGCCGCGGCGTCTGAGGAGCACCCTCTTTCGCGGACGGAACTGGTGGCGAGATCAGCGCGGGATACGGCGCATATTGGAATTTGTCCCACGCGAATTCGCGCTGGTATTGCACGACCACTGTTCCACCGTTGGAAACGTAGTCCAGCAAACGCTGGTTCGCTCCGGACAATTCCGGCCGGAGTTCGTAGGCGCGAACTCCAATCACGATTGCATTGAGTTGGGATAAGTCACGGAACGCCAAGGCGCCCGCGTCCAGCATCTCCACGCGAATGCCCAGGCGCTGCAGCGATTCCGGAACAGGTTCGTTTTCCGCCGTGACGTAGCCAACTCGAAGATCCGCCGGAACTAGCGCGTCAAAAACGTGGACGCCGCATTGTGCCGTCGGCAGCGTGGGCAAGGGCTCCAGCGAAGTGGTGAATTTTTCGGCCTTTTCGCCTCGGGAGCGGTCGGCCACTCGTTCCGCGTATGCCGAAATCTTGAAGTTCCCTTTGCTGAGCTTCGATGGCGGCGTCACTGAGAGTCGTGCGTAACGGTCGCCCGCCCCCTCGAATTTCAACGGTACAGCGGCGCCGGTTTTCCATCCCCGCGGCACGGACAGCCCGGCGCGAACCTCGCTCGCTTGCGTTGCGTAGGAATGAACTCGGAGCAACACCTCAAACGGCTTGCCCTGCCTGGCGGTAATCTCGACCGCCTGTTTTGGCTCGACCGCCAGTGTGTAGGCCGGAACGGCTCGCAGGGGCATGCGATCCGCCCGCGTGGAAGTCGCCCGGAGTTGTTGCACCAGCGATGTAACCGCGAACGAATAGCCATCGATTACGGCTTCTTGGCTGGCCGTTACGAGCGGCGGAGGTTCCGGCAATAGCGCAGTAGCGGAACTTGGGGTGCGCTGCGGATTCTGCCCGATAGAAACCGTAAATCGAGCCGGCCCGCTCGTTTCGTCTTCTTCTTTGGCGATGCTCCAATTGGCTGGAAGCAACAATACCGGTTTTTTGAATTCTCCCGCGATCTCTCCGCGATGATGAGAGTCGACTCGAACCGTGAACGTCTCACCGGAAACGAGTTCGCTGCGATCCGCGGTGGCCTCCAATCGGAGACCTGTGACGAGCGCCAGGGCTTTCTCGATCTTTTCCCGTTTCCGCTTCAGGCTTCGCGCCAGAGATACGACGGGGGCGGGAACCTGGTAGGAAATCGAAGGCACCGGCACTGCACTTAATTTTCTACCAGCAGCAACCAGCGAACTGGCGGCCGCCTTCCAGTCAAGCCGCAACGCAGCATCGCGCGCCGCCACCAGCGCGGCATCCACGGTGCGCATGAGCGGATCAACTCCCATGCTCGCGGTTTCATAGTCTTCATCCAGAGATCCAAGTCTTTGCGCGAGCAAGCCAGGATCAAACTCCCCGCCGTCTTCGCGCCGGAGTGCAATGGCGCGCCGCAGGAACGGCGAGCCCAGGAATCCGGTGATTCCCTGCGTGCGATGATTGGCAAACCCATCGAGTCCAATTTCGCGCCAGGACTTTCCATAGAGCGGCGAAATCTCATCCAGCGGAGGCAAGTAACCCTTCGGTGCGTCGCTGCGGTCGAGGTTCAGCAGGACTACAGGTTTCCGGTCGCCCCACGGCGCCGCGTCCTCTTCTTCTGTGGAAGAGCCGCGCAGCTTGAATGAAGAATCCGCGGCGAGTTGCACAGCCTTCGGCGTAAGCAATCCTGAGGCTTGGTGATGGCCGTGTCCCCCGTGCACACCTCCCCAACCGTTGATCACAATGTTTGGACGAAATTCGCGAATTACGCGGACCATGTCTTCGAGGACTTGGTCGCCCCAGACACGTTCCGTTTCCTCCGGGGTCTTGGAATAGCCGAAGTCTTTGGCGCGCGTAAAGTAAAGCCGCACGCCGTATCCCCGTGTGGCCGCCAGCAATTCTTGCGCGCGGATCAATCCAAGTTGCGGCGCTTGTTCAGGGCCCAGGTCGTTCTGTCCGCCCTCGCCGCGCGTGAGCGAGAGCAGCGCGACATCGGTGTGCAAGCCGCGTGCAAGATACGTCAGCACGGCACCACTCTCATCATCCGGATGCGCTGTCACGTACAGAATCCGTGTGGTAATCCGTGCGCTCTCGATGGCCTCGATGGTTTCCGGCAAACCCGGCCCTGTCCCCGGTGCCGGCGGGAATTGCGCTTGCACGGGAGCCGGCGACAATGCGGTTAGGCCGCAAGCGATCAAGGCAAGCACTGCCAAACGTCGAGAATGGGAATTCACGCGACCTCCACCGCCACGCACGTCATAAACTATTACTGCGAACCCGCAACCGGAAGCTGCGGATTTCCAAACGGCCATTGTCTCATTTCCCGCGCACGAATTAGAAACGCCAGCGCCCCCAACGCGATCTCCGCGAGGCCCCATTTCCGCGTCGCCCCGGTCTGCCAGAACAGCCAAGCCCACCCGATCATCGTTAACACGGCCGGGATCGGATACAGCCACATCTTGAACGGCAAGCCTTGGGTACCCCTGCGCCGCCGCAGCAATATCACTCCGACTGCCTGGCCGATGAACTGCACCAGGAGCCTCATGGCGAGAATTCCGGCAATGGCTTGTTTCAGTTTCAGCGAAATGCTGAAGAGAAACGCCAGACCGGCCAACACCAATAAAGAAACGTGCGGGAAATGTTTCGAAGGATGAACCTTGCCGAACACCGGAAAGAAATTCCCGTCTTGCGCCGCCGAATAAGGCACACGTGAAGCGCCAAGCAAGACGGAGAATGCTGAAGCGACGGCAATCCACAAAATCATTCCTGTCGCGAAGCGCGCTGCCGCTTGTCCATACAATCGTTCGACGAACAAGCTGGCGATAAAATCGGAGTTCTGCGCCTCACGCCACGGAACAACACCCAGGATGCTCGTCTGCATCGCCAGATACAGCACGGCGATGCCCAGCACGGAAAGAAAAATGCCGCGCGCGAACCACACCCACGAGAGATTGAAAGCTCCGGGCGGAAAATCAAACGCGATCTTCGCGCTGAAGTGTGTAGCCCCTCCCCAAATCAGCCACAGCATCGTTCCCACCACGCCGATCCACAGCAGCACGGAAATTTTTCCGATGGTCGCGATCCGCCGGTACAGCAAAATCACGATCAAAACGACCAGTCCGCCGGAGATTGCTTTCCCCTGCAGGGCCGTGAAGGGGTACAGATATCCCGCATACTTTGCGAAACCAATGGAAGCGGACGCCACGGACAACGGCGCTTGCACCAGCGTTTGCCACACAAACAAAAAGGACATCAACCGGCCCCACCGCTCCGGCCCATAGGCTTCACGCAGGAAAACATACGTGCCGCCCGCCTTCGGCATCGCTGCACCCAGTTCGGACCACACAAATGCGTCTAGCGTCGCCAGAAGCGCCCCCGCCAGCCACGCGATCAAAGCCTGTGGCCCCCCCATGGCCCGAATCACCAGGGAACTGACCACAAAAGGGCCGATGCCCACAATTTCGATCATGTTCAGGGCCACAGCCTCTTTCAGGCCCAGGCCGCGCTCAAGACCGTTGTTCTCTATCTTATTCATCATCAGTCTTTGGTCCGCCGAGAATAACAAATGCCTCGCGCGACGCCTAACTCCGATTCCTTCCCCCATGGCCATTTCGACTTGCGGCACCACGCCTTTCACGGAATCTGCCTGCAGAGCTTCCACCCAACTCCGTCTTTCTACAAAAACCATTTCGGTTTGCAAGTCTTCTCGAACAGCTTAAACTCGTCCGGCGTAGTTCCTAAGGTCACAGAATTTCTTTTTCGGTCAGGGACGATGAATGCATTTCAAGTAAGTCGCCGCCTCGGATTGGCTTTCCTCTTTCTCTTAGCACCTCTTTCCGTCTCCGCGAGGGTCCCCCAATTCACTTTACCGTCCGAGGCTTCGGCTATCCTCGACCAGATTTATTCCTTTGACCTTGATGGAGCTGTAGAAGCAGCACACCACATGCAAAAGGAACAGCCCGATCATCCGCTTGGGCTTCTGCTGGAAGCAGAAGCCATCTGGTGGCGGACCTGGTGCACTTCCGCGGATTTCAAATTTGGAATGACCGACGCGCGGCGCCGCCCCAAGCACGAATCCGATCGCCGTTATTTGGAGCTGTCTACAAAGGTTTTATCGCTCGCAGAAGTTCACCTCAGGCAGGGTGAGTCCGCGGAAATGCAGTTTTATGCCGGTATGGCGGAAGCCTCTTTGGCGCGAATGTATGGGTTACGTGCTGAGAATCGCAACGCAGCCCGCTCCGGCGTCCGCGCGCGTGAACATCTCTTGCGCGCAAAGACTCTGGACCCCGATCTCTTCGACACCGATTTCGGCTTAGGCCTTTACAACTATTACGTGGATACCTTGAGCGCCGCAGCCAAGATTCTGCGATTTTTCATGGGTATCCCAGGAGGGTCGAAACAAGATGGGGTGCGCCTGCTCGAGCACGCCATCGCGCAAGGGGTTCTCACCTCCAATGTTGCGCGTTTTTATCTTGCGCTGAATCTGCATCGTTACGATCAGCAGTATGAAAAGGCGCTCAACATCCTGACGCCACTCGTTGAAAGGTACCCGGCGAACCCGCTATACCAATTGGCACGCGGCGACCTCTATGCCAAACTTGGCCGTAAGCAACAAGCTTTAGCCTGTTATCGCGCCGCCAGCGCACTGCCCGTCCAGAATGCGGAGTGTCAGGCGCACGTGCGGGACTTGGTGCGCGCCTCGATTGCATCCCTTGACCTCCACCCTTGACCTCCAATGAAACCATCGGCTTCACAGAATCGTAATGACAATTTGCAGCGATACCATGTGCCTGTCGCAAGCATCACCTCGGACCCTCCCCGAATCCGCATTGACCTCGTCCCCTCCCAGATGGTAATGATGTAGGGTTGCCTAAGTCCCTAGATTCGTGGCAAAGTGCGGCCACGCGCAGGGTGGAGTAAGGGCTGGGTGGCATTCCCCGGATCCCGGCTTTGTCGCGGTCAACGCGCAGCACAAATTTGGCATCTCACCCCCAAAGAAAGCTGGCGCCACCGGCTCTCGCCGCTCGCGCAGGCAGGTTGGCCTCGGCACAACTGGGGCCGTCAGAAAAGATGAAGGAGTCTCAATGAAGCGGTCTTGGACAGCACTGGCTGTCGCACTGATGGCGATTTTTGCAGTAGGCGGCTGCAACGACTACGGCAACACGTTTCAGAACAACACGGGGGCCTTGGTTTCTTTTCTTGCACCCGCCCAGATCAGCGCCGGCAATGGGGACTTTACTCTGACCGTAAATGGTCAGGGCTTCGTCCTAAAGACAGTTGTGCAATGGAATGGCAAGCCTCTTGTCACAACGGTCCCCGTAGACAGCACGGGAGCCGCCCTGGGGAACATCGTCACCGCGATCATTCCTGCTGCCTTGGTTACCAAGCCCGGCGTAGCTACCATTATTACTGTGAATCCTGCCTCCGGCGCGGGCCAAAACGGCCTCTCCAATCCCATCGCCTTCGTCATCACTCCGCCGCCGAATCCGCTGCCAGTACTTACGAACATCGCTCCCAATACTAAAGCGCCGGGCAGTCCAGATTTCACGTTGACCCTCAATGGTTCTGGCTTTCTTCCCGCTTCGGACCCCTCGGGCGGCTCGCAAGTAAAGTGGAGCGGCGCACAGCAGTCGCAATTGACCGTTGTGGGCACTACAACTTCCAATCAGATTACGGCTACGGTTCCTTCAGGCCTGCTGGCGAACTCAAGCACCTCGAGTATCGCCGTCAGCGTTACCGTTTTTAATCCGCCATCTCCGCCTCCGGCGGGTTGTGTGACGGCCTGTAACGGAGGTGGCGGCGGCGGCTCAAGCGCTTCGGCAACCTTTACGATTTGCGGCAGCGGGCAATCCTCGTGCACCCCATTGGCCGCTGCAAAAGCAACCGGTACTGCGGCGGAAATAGTTGCGGAAGAAGCTCCAGCGCTGAGCCTTGATGGCCGCTACGTTGCCTACACTGCCCTGCAGAGCGATCGCGCCCAAATCTTCCTGCGGGATACTTGTGAAGGCGCACCGGCAGCGTGCCAACCGCGTACCACTCTTCTCTCCGCGGCGGCCGATGGCACTCCAGCAAATGACGAAAGCCACGCTCCTTCCATGAGCTCCGATGGACGCTATGTCGCATTCAGCTCGGCGGCGACGAATCTCGTGGAAAATGCGCCACCGGGCCGCCAGGTCTATCTCCTCGATACTTGCGCGGGAGCAGGAGATTCCTGCAAGCCATCCACGCATCTCATCTCTATCGATCCGAATGGGGCACTAGTGGGAGCGGAAAGTATTTTGCCTTCGGTCAGCGCCTCGGGACGTTTTGTCGCGTTTCTGGCCATTGCTCCCAGCCATTCCTCCAAGACGGCGTCCCCGCAGTCGAACACGCCTGCGAGCGGCAGCAACAGTGGTTACCGTCAGGTCTTCATCCGCGACACTTGCCTCGGCGCCACCAATTGCACGCCGAAGACGACCCGGATCTCGCTTCAACCAGGTGATGGGACGGCATCGGTCGCGAGAGCAGCCGGCCCGATTTTGAGCGGCAAGGCGGGGCACGTTGCCATCGCGGGCGCGAACGCAGCCATGCTCTTCACTCGCTCGATTGCCGTGGATGATCGCATTTTTCTAGCAATTGCAAACCAGCAGCACTGAGCCGTTCAGCGCCGAGATTCATTCTCAGTTAAACCGCACCTTAATATCCGGCCGCTTCTCCAGGTGCACCGACTCGATGAAGCGCACTTGCCGTTCGTCCAGCGTAAGAATCATCGAACTCGTGCGCACGCCTTCCCCGAAAAACCGCACACCCTTCAGCAAGTTTCCATCCGTCACGCCGGTGCACGCGAAAATCATTTTCTTCCCCGGCGCTAAATCTTCTGTATCGTAAATGCGCTTCAGATCTTTCACGCCCATTTTCGCCAGCCGCTCCGCGTGCTCCGGTTTGCTGACCACCAGCCGCGCCAGAATCTGCCCGTTCAAGCAACGCAGCGCCGCCGCCGTCAAAACGCCCTCCGGCGCCCCGCCCGTGCCCATCACCGCGTGCACGCCCGTGCCTACCACCGCGGCCGAGATTCCTGCCGAGAGGTCGCCATCACCAATCAATCGAATGCGCGCGCCCGCCGTGCGTATCTCTTCAATGATCTTTTCGTGTCGCGGCCGGTCCAGCACGATCACCACAAGATCCTCGACGTCGCGGTCCAGCCGTTTGGCAATGGCCTTCAAGTTATCCGCCACCGGCGCATCCAGGTCTACCGCGCCCTTGCACGACGGCCCCACAACGAGTTTTTCCATGTATAGGTCGGGCGCGTGCAGCAATCCGCCGCGCTCGCTCGCCGCCAGAACCGCGATGGCGTTCGCCGCTCCCGTCGCGCAGAGGTTCGTCCCTTCCAGTGGGTCCACGGCGATATCCACTTGCGGAAACAATGCTTTAGGAGCGTGCGTCCCCAGTCCTACCTTTTCGCCGATGTACAACATGGGCGCTTCATCGCGCTCGCCTTCACCGATCACGATCGTTCCGTCAATCTCCACCGAATCCATCGTCTTGCGCATCGCTTCCACGGCCACTTCGTCGGCATGGTGCCGGTCCCCGAATCCCATCGTGCGCGCCGCCGCAATTGCGGCGTTTTCCACCACACGCAAAAAATCCAGGCTGAGTTGTTCTTCCATCCGTCCCTCTCCTCGATTTCCAGTACTGCCGGCGGCCAATCATAGGCTAATTGCCCTCTCATCGTCGACTATCGGTTGCGTCTCGGTGCCGAATACCCTATATAATCCTCCGCGATCGTTTTGCCATGAGGTGCTCCATGATTCGCAGCTCGTTCGCTGGTTTTCTCTCCCTGAGTTTTTGTGTGGCTACTAGTTTTGCGCAATCCAGTCCGTGCTCCCTCAGCGAGCACACGGAGTACTCGAAAAAAATCAAAGAGTTCACCACGGAATCCTTCTTCAGCACCGAGCTCGTCGACCATCTTCCTCTCAGCTCTTGCGTTCCCGCCCCGGATACCTCCCTTCATCACATCGTGGGCGCCCCTGACGTTCTCGATTACACCAAGGACATCAACGCCTATTTCCGCCTGCTCGCCAGCAAGAGCCCCCGCGTCAAAGTTTGGAGCATCGGCACTTCCGAAGAAGGCCGCGAGATGCTTGTCGCCGCCGTCTCCGACGAAGCCAATTTCTTAAAGCTCGATCGCTACAAAGAAATCACCGCGCGCCTCGCTGACCCCCGCGGCCTCACCGATGCCGAGGCGCAAAAGCTCATCGCCGAAGGCAAGCCCATCTATTGGGCCGACGGCAGCATCCATTCGCCCGAAACCGGCTCCCCGGAAATGCTCATGGAACTCGCCTACCGTCTCGCCGTCGAAGACACCCCCTTCATTCAAAAAATCCGCCGCGATGCCATCGTGCTAATCACTCCCATCGTGGAGGTGGACGGCCACGACCGCATGGTGGACATCTACATGCAGCACAAGAAACATCCCGACCAGCCGCCCTATCCGCTCATCTGGTGGGGTCACTACGTTTCCCATGACAATAACCGCGACAATCTGGGAGTCAGCCTCGCGCTCTCCCGCAACATGCTCAAGACGTACCTCGACTGGCATCCCACCGTCATGCATGACCTCCACGAGTCTGTCCCGTATCTCTACATCATGACCGGCACCGGTCCTTACAACGCCTGGCTCGATCCTATCGTCATCAGCGAGTGGCAAGAGATGGCCTATCACGAAATTGAGGAGATGACCAAGCGCGGCGTCATCGGCGTATGGACTCACGGTTTTTACGATGGCTGGGCCCCCAACTATCTGCTCTCTATCGCCAACAATCACAACTCCATCGGCCGTTTCTACGAAACTTTCGGGAATGGCGGCGCCGACACGCGCGTCCGCACGCTTCGCCCGCCCGACACCAGCCGCGAGTGGTATCGCCCCAATCCTCCGCTCCCCAAAGTGAAATGGTCTGCGCGCGACAATATCAATATGCAGGAGAGCGCCATTCTCTTCGGCATGAACAACCTCGCCTCCAACGGACAGAAATTTCTGAACAATTTTTACTTGAAGAGCAAGCGTGCGGTCGCGAAAGCCCGTACTGAAGGCCCCGCCGCTTGGGTCTTTCCCGCTGACGACCCGCGTCCCGCTGAACAAGCCGGGCTCCTCAATCTTCTTGAGCTTCAGGGTGTCGAAGTTCACCGCCTCGAGAAGGAATTGCGCATCCCCGCCGGCCAGAGTGGCCAGGAAGCGGGCAGTGACAAGGAGAAGGATAAGGAAAAATCAGGCGAAAAATCCGAAGCCGCTGGTAAATCGAAGGAAGAAAAGAAACCTGCCGATACCGTCATTCCCGCAGGCAGCTACGTCGTCCGCATGGACCAGCCCTACAGCCGCCTTGCTGATATGGCCCTCGACACCCAGTATTACAGCTCGCGCGATCCGCGTTCCTATGATGACACCGGTTGGACTCTCGGCGCGTTGCGCAATGTCAGGAGCACGCGCGTCACCGATCTCTCCATTCTCAGCGCGGCCATGCAAAAAATGGGCAGGATCGATCCCCCAGGCGGAATCGACGGCCAGGGCAAAATCTTCCTCATTCAGCACAACACGGACAATTCCCTCGCTGCTCTCCGCTTCCGCCTCGCCAACAGTTCCATGGAAGCCGCCGAAGACTCCTTCGAAGCCGACGGCATCAAGTTCAAAGCCGGCTCTTTCGTCATTCGCAATGTGGATCGCGCCCAGCTAGAAAAGGCCGCCAAAGAATTAGGAATCAAAATCCGTTCCACGAGTGGCAGCTTGAGCGTCAAGACGCATGCACTTGCCGTTCCGCGCGTCGCCGTCGTCCACAATTGGCAGAACACTCAGAACGATGGCTGGTTCCGCATTCCCATGGATGAGCTAAAAGTCCCGTACACTTACGTCGCCGACACTTGGCTGCGCGAAAACCAGAACCTTCGCGAAAAGTTTGACGTCATTATTCTCCCACCCATGGGTGGCGGGGGCCCCGCGGGTCTGAGCGGCGTGCTACGCGGCTTGCCGATGCGCGGCGATCCGCGTCCGTGGAAAAATTCTTCCGAAACTCCCGACTTCGTGGCGCCCGGTCTGGACTCCACTGACGACATCCGGGGCGGCCTCGGATATCAGGGCCTTGCCAATCTCGAACGCTTTGTCCGTGATGGCGGTTTGCTCATGGCTGTGCAAACCAGCGCTTCTCTGCCCGTCGCCGGCGGCATGACGGAAATGGTGAACGTTTCCGACGCCCGCGCCATGCAAGCGCCCGGCAGCGTCGTGCTCTCCACCATCGACGACAAGAAAAGCCCCATCACTTACGGTTACGACGATAAGCTCTACGTCTATTTTCGCCAGGGTCCCGTCATTACTGTTGGCGGCAATTTCGGCGGTCCCGGCGGTGGCTCCGACGAAGGTGCAGGCGCTTCCCCGCGTTCCAGCGGGCGCGGCACCGCCAGCGACCCCGACATAATTCAGGGCCGCACTTACGACCCGCCCGAAAAGCCCGTGAAACGCACCCCGCACGAGCAAGAGCTCTTCGTTCCCGAAGACCTGCCCGACTTTGCCCGTTTTGCGATTCCTCCGAAAGACCAGCAACCGCGTGTGGTTTTGCGCTTCGCCGCCGAAAAAGATTTGCTCCTCAGCGGCATGATCACCGGCGGCAACGAGATCGCCGAAAAGCCTGCCGTCGTGGATGTTCCCCACGGCAAAGGCCACGTCGTTCTTTTCGCCAACAATCCGATGTGGCGCGGCGAAACAATGGGCAGCTATTTTCTCGTCTTCAACGCCATGCTCAACTTCGACCACCTCGACGCCGGCAGCGCCGCCGCTCCTGCCACAAAATAATTGCCCGAACCGTGCTTTTATCTTTTCTCCGCTTTTCCCTGTCATTCTGCTATCGCTTCAGGACTCGGTTACAATGCTGCGCGGAGGATCCATGTCCAAATCCCGCAGGCATTTCTTGACTCAGACTTCGCTCGGTCTCCTCGGCGCAGCCGTCGCCGCGAATACCAGCGGGCAAATCCACGCAGACGAACTCCCGCAAGATCCCGCGCAACTCCCTCCCGGCGCGCCGCCCGCTTTCGGTACCGGACCTGCCGTTGGCCCCGAAGTCTCGCCTGCAACTTTCGCCGAAGCAGAAAAGCTCGTCCAGGTGCAATTGACAACCGCAGACCGCACCCTCGCCGCTGAGACTTGGCGTGTGAATCTAGCCTCACTCTACGAACGCCGCACCGGTCCTCACACGATCGCGCTCGAACCTACACTCGCACCCTTCTCGCGCTACCATTCCGTTCTCCCCGGTCAGTCCGCGGGTCCTCAGCGCGATCAATTCATTCGCACCAAAACCGACCCCGGCTCACTGCCCTCCAACGATGCTGACATTGCCTTTGCTCCGGTTACTCAGCTTTCACGCTGGATCGAACAGCGCAAACTCACCTCCGAGCGCCTCACGCACATCTATCTCCGCCGCATCGAGCAGTTCGACCCCAGGCTCCGCTGCGTCATCACCCTCACGCGCGATCTTGCCCTCGCCCAAGCCAAAAAAGCCGACGAAGAAATCGCGGCTGGCAAATACCGCGGCCCCCTTCACGGCATTCCCTGGGGCGGCAAGGATCTTCTCGACACCGCAAGCATCCCCACCACTTACGGCGCCGAGCCTTTTCGCAACCGTATTCCCAAAGACGATGCCGCCGTCGTGAAGCGCCTACACACCGCTGGCGCCGTGCTGCTGGCGAAGCTCAGCCTCGGCGCGCTCGCGCTCAACGACATTTGGTTCGGCGGACAAACGGTGAACCCCTGGCTCGTTGAGGAAGGCGCGTCTGGTTCCAGCGCCGGTCCAGGCGCCGCTACCGCTGCCGGCCTGGTGGGTTTCTCGATTGGCAGCGAAACCGGCGGCAGCATCGTCAGCCCCAGCATGCGTTGCGGCGTCACCGGACTGCGCCCCACTTACGGTCGCGTGCCGCGCACCGGTGCCATGACCCTGTGCTGGTCTCTCGACAAACTCGGCCCCATGACGCGCACCGTCGAAGACGCATTGCTGGTCCTGCAGGCCATCTCCGGACCCGATCCCGGCGATCTTTCCAGTGTCCCCAGCCGTCTCGATTTTGATTCGACCGTCGGCATCAAGGGCCTTCGCGTAGGCTATTTCCCCGCGTGGATGGGTCAAGCTCCTTCCACCGAAGTAGACCGCGCCGCGCTGGCTACTCTACCGAAGCTCGGCCTCGTCCCCGTCGAAGTGTCTCTTCCCAATTGGCCTTACAACTCGCTCAACCTGATTCTCTTCGCCGAAGGCGCCGCCGCTTTCGAGGAACTCACCCTCAGCCATGGCATTGACCGGCTCAAAGTGCAGACGCCAGACGCCTGGCCCAATCTTTTCCGTCAAGCGCGTTTCCTCTCCGCCGTGGATTTTGTCCAGGCTGACCGCTTCCGCCGCAAAGTCGCCGAGGAAATGGCGCGCCTCTTCTCTCAAGTGGATCTGCTGCTGGTTCCCTCTCTGCGCGACGAGATGCTCACCATCAGCAATAACACCGGCCATCCTTCGCTCACGCTTCGAGCCGGCTTCGTCCAAGTCTCCCAAGCCCGCTCGGACTGGGCTCCCGATCCGAAAAATCCCCTTCCAAAGTTCTCTCCCCCGCGCCGCGTGCCGCACGGCATCACCTTGATCGGCCGTCTCTTCGAGGAAGGCGCCCTCGGTCGCGTCGGCATAGCTCTCGAGCGTGCCTTCGCCGTCGCCGCCGAGCGCCCGCCCTCTTTCTGATCCGCGCGAGATCCAAAATGTCTTCGCAAAGTCTCCGCGAGCGCGAGATAATGCACGCTGTTATGGAGCCATGTTCATGAGCAAAGAGAAAACAATCTCGCGGCGCGCCTTCCTGGCCAACGCTGCTGCCAGTGGCGCTGCGTGTGCCATTGTCCCCAGAAGCGTCCTCGGCCGTGGATTCACTCCACCGAGCGACACGCTGAACATTGCCGCCGTCGGCGTCGGCGGCATGGGCCGCTCCAATTTGATCAATCTTGCCAGCCAGAACATCGTCGCGCTATGCGACGTCGACTGGCGCTATGCCGATAAGGGATTCGAGCACCTTGACATCGATATCGAGCGGCTCAAAAAGCGCATCGAACTCCCGGCACCGCCAGCGCCTGGACAAGAGTCTGTACCTTTCGATCCTGTCAAGGCGCAGGCCCGCATCGACGGCATGCTCAAGCTGAAATCCATTCACCTGCCGAGAGCCGCGCGCTACACCGACTTTCGCGAAATGCTCGACCGCCAGAAAGATATCGACGCCGTCATCGTCGCCACACCCGACCACATGCACGCGTCTATCGCTTTGGCGGCTATGGATCTAGGCAAACATGTCTATGTTCAGAAGCCGCTCTGTTGGTCGATCGAAGAAGCTCGCAAGCTCTCTCGCCGCGCAAAGGAAACCAAAGTCGCCACCCAAATGGGCAACCAAGGTCACTCCTCCGACGATGGACGAACCGGCGTCGAATACGTCTGGGCCGGTGCGATTGGCGACGTGCGCGAAGTCCACATCTGGACGAATCGGCCCCTCGGCTACTGGCCACAGGGCGTCCCGCGCCCGACGCCGCTGAAGCCCGGGCCCGAACCTCTCAAGTGGAGTGGTCGCGACGTTAACACGCGCCTTGCCGCTGCCATCTGCGGCGACTACCCCGTCCCCAGCGGCCTCGCCTGGGATCTTTTTCAAGGTACCTGCGCTTCAAACGTGGACTACCACCCCATCTATCACCCCTTCAATTGGCGCGGCTGGACCGATTGGGGCGTCGGCGCCATCGGCGACATGGGTGCTCACTTGATCGACCACACCATGTGGGCGCTTAACCTCGGCTTTCCCACCAGCGTCGCAACCGTCTCGACTCCCTTCAACGGCGTCTCTTACCCCAGCGCCACAGTGACGTTCTACGAATTCCCCGCACGCGGTTCCATGCCGCCAGTCAAATTGACGTGGTACGACGGCGGCCTCAAGCCCAACAAACCCGAAGAACTCGGCGACGAAGAACTTAAACAAGAAGGCGGCGCGCTGCTCATCGGCAGCAAGGGCAAGCTCCTCCACGACACCTACGGTTTCAAGCCCCGGCTCTTGCCCAAGTCACTCCACGATTCCTTCGGCACGCCCGCGCGAAAGCTCCCGCGTATCGCCAACGAACACCACGAAATGAACTGGGTCGACGCTGCCAAGGGCAAGGTGGAAGCTTCTTGTCCCTTCGAGTACGCGGCCCGTCTCACCGAGGTCATGCTTCTCGGCATTGTCGCCTTGCGCGCCGGAAAGAAAATCTACTACGACGGCACCAACATGCGCGTTACCAACGTGTTGCAAGCCAACGACTTTTTGCGCCGTGCTTACCGGCAAGGCTGGTCCATCTAAGATAGAGGGTGCCGACATGACGCGATTTGTACTGGCTCCACTTTTCGCTTGACATTCCCTTAATTTGTGCTACACTTACTTTTATAGATTACTGCGTAGGAGTGCGGGAGCTTGCTCCCGCTTTTTTTTTCGGGCACCCACTTCGGCCTCTTGCAAATCCAAAAGAGCCAACGTCGCGTCCTTTAGAATCAATCGATTGCGAAATGCAAATTTTGTAAGTCCTTTATTGCGATATTCATATGAATGCCCAGGGGGGTGGGCGTATCACCCTACTGCACACCGATGCTGACATCGGGAACGCTCGGCCGCTGGCCGAAAACTGGCCCTTTGGCCGTTGCTTTTAACGGGCAATTCCGATATTAATTCTACCCATCAGTAGGTCCTTTCTTTACGTTTCCTAAAGGGACAAAGCATGTCCCGTCAGGAGTTCTCAGGTATGGAAGCCCGGCCATCGACCTGTCTCTGGAGTAACGCGCGAGCCCGCTCTTTTTCCTCCGGGGTGCCTCTCTCCGCAATCTGTTTGGGGCAAATTCTCGCATAAGAAAGGGGACCCATGGTTCGCAAATGGGGGTCCTTCTCCCTGGTTGTCCTCGGCATTTTATTTGCCGCGTCGACGGTCCGCGCACAAGTTGAATCAGGCCTGCGTGCTCGCCCGCGGATCACGCAAAGCATCAATGAAATGGATCGTGTCGCGCTCCCGGGCAATACGCATCCCGAAGCCAGGCTCGCGAACGATCGCGGCGTGGTGGCGAAAAATTTCCCAATGGAGCATATGCTCCTTCAACTGAAGCGTTCTTCTGAACAGGAAAAGGCCCTGCAGCAATTCATCGATGAACTCCTCACCAAAGGTTCGCCAAACTTCCATCACTGGCTGACCGCGCAGGAATTTGGTGAGCGCTTCGGCTTGGCAAAGCCTGACCTCGATGCAATCACAGCTTGGCTGCAATCCCACGGCTTTCGCGTCAACGTAGTCTATCCCAGCGGCATGCTCATCGATTTCTCCGGCACCGCCGCCCAGGTACGCACTGCCCTGCAAACGGAAATTCACTATCTCGATGTCAAAGGTGAGAAGCACGTTGGCAATATCAGCGATCCGCGAATTCCTGCCGCACTCGCTCCCGTTGTGGCCGGAGTTGTCTCTCTTCATGATTTTCGGCCCCATGCCATGCACAAGATGCATCAACCCCGGCCGCAGTTCACATTCCCTGATCCATCTGGCGGCAACGCCTATGCCGTGGTACCTGCGGACCTGGCCAAGATCTACAATTTAAATTCGCTCTTTAGCGCGGGTATTTCCGGCCAGAGCCAGACCATCGTGCTCATTGAAGACACCGACGTCTTCAGTTCTGCGGACTGGACCGCTTTCCGCTCGACATTTGGTTTGTCCAGCTACACTTCGGCCTCCTTTGCTCAAGTTCACCCTGCGGCTCCCTCCGGCCCCAATAACTGCGGTGCCCCCGGCGCTTTTGCTCCCAACGATGCCGAAGCCATCCTCGACGCCGAATGGGCCAGCGCATCTGCTCCGAGCGCCGCCATTGAAATGGCCGCTTGTGCCGACACCACCGTCACGTTCGGCGGCCTGATTGCCATTCAGAACCTCATCAACGCCAGCACCGCAC